>Ga0075430_100000763_pt1 | contig 24826 bp, 31 predicted proteins | sample RhiMetdeltSRZDD4_FD_75294 | JGI IMG/M metagenome (GOLD analysis project Ga0075430, IMG submission 75294) | Populus rhizosphere microbial communities from Tennessee, USA - Rhizosphere MetaG P. deltoides SRZDD4 | ecosystem: Host-associated > Plants > Roots > Rhizosphere > Soil | place: USA... | reverse complement strand
CGTCGCCGCGGGCGACGGCCGGCCAGTAGCTCTCCATCATCTCGTAGGTGACGCGACCCCACAGCATTGCCCCGCCCTCGTCCATGAGACGGGTGAAGAAGGCGTGCGTCTCGTCGTCGGCGATCCCCTCCTGGTGGTCGACGCAACCGTCCAGGGTCAGGTTGAGGCTGAAGGTGAGGAGTCCCATGGCCGGCGAGCCTACCGAGCTTTCGTCATCGAGGTCAGCACCCGCCCCTGAACCTCCCCCACCCCTGTGGGTAGGGGACAGTGAAGCATCCGGGTCTGACAATTTCGGCCCGGCAGTCCCCAATCGGACCAGGCAACACGTTCAAACTCTCCAGGAACTGTCGGTCGGCGACGTCGTCGAGATCGACACCGGCGCACGCCGCGAGTGGCTGGCCTGCGACCCGTTCGGGTGGCGGCCCATCGACGAGCCGGCCAACCGGTCCGGCGAACCGCTGTCCACGGCCACGGTGTACCAGCGCCTGACTGAGCTGCACACCCGGACCCGGGGCCCGCGGTCATGAGCAGTGACACCACGGCCGGCGCACGGTCGCAGCGCGCCTACACCGTCACCGCGCACATCACCGTCAACGCCGACGCGACCTGGGCGACCCGTTCGCCCGGGTCGCGTTGTCCCGTGCACTCGTCGACCAGCTCACCGCCGCTCCGCTGCGGCTGGACACCCCGTTCGGCGCGGGAAGCGCACAGATCGGTCTCGTCACCGCCGTGTCCTGACACGCCGGGCGACCCGAAATCCACCCCCGGCATCCGAGAAGCCACTACGACGCACCGCGACCAAGGGGTGCGCGGGCCGCGAACCGGTGGTCCCGGCTGCCGGTGGCGTCGGCCGCACATCCAGCAGAGGAGGTTATCCGTGCCCCACGACCATGTCGGTGTCATGCTCGACGCCCTACTGGCGATCCCGGTACCCGACGGCTACACCAGTGTGTACCGGCAACGCTACGACGCCATGCTCGACCACACCTTCCGCGACGTCACCATCAGCCCCGACGGGCTAGTCCAGCTTCAGCTTCAGCTTCGGCGCCCCCGGCGCCTACGCCCACGTCAGCCATCGGTGGTCGGGATCGCCGCGCGACCGCTTCAGCTGGTAGGCGACGATGCCGGCAGGGCCGTCGGCATGTGCCGGATCTGTTTCTGCTGTACGACTCGGGTGCGGTGACGGTCGTCGACGTCAAGCCGCAGCACCGTGTGAGCGATCCTGGGGTTGCCGCGGTGTTTCGCGTGGACGAGCAGGGTGATCCGCGTTCGGGGTTGGGCGTTCGAGATGTGGTCCGGTGTGGACAGTAGCTGGGCTTTTGCTACGGTACCGCGTCGCGGTCTGTGGTGCCTGGGTGGCCGCCAGGATTGGTGAACCGGCCCGCGTAGGTGAGTACGAGGCCAACGACGGCCAGGGCGCCGAAGAAGATCCGGAACAGCAATATCGCGGTCGGCGAGTACATGGTCGTGTCCACGCCGGACTCGACCGTCGTGGGAACAGCGATCAGTAGGAACCCACGGACGGCCACGAACCAGCCGAACAGGGACACGGTGACTGCGTGCGGACCGCGCCAGGTGCGGTGCCCGCCGATGATGACCAACTCTCCGGCGAGCATCAATGCACCGAGCGGCCAGACGATGGTCGGCTGGGCGAACAGATCTCCGACCAGCTTTCCTAGTCGGCAAAGGCGCGACGCGGGTAGCGCGTTGCTTGCCCGGCCGGCTTAGGGGTGTATCGGCTCGTGGCCGGCCGTGAGGTTTAGCCGGCGCCTGTCAGGTTGTCGTAGCGGCCAGTCGTGCGCAGTTCCCGGGCGACTTTCGCCGATCATGCTGGGGCGACGGTGGCGTGGCTATCGCCAACGGTCACAGGGTTTCTGATCCGTCGACGACGGCTCGGGCGAGGTCGGACAGTTGGCGGTTGTTGGTGCGGGCGGTGCTGCGTAGCAGGGTGAATGACTGGTCCATGTCGAGGTGGCGGCGTTCGGCGATGACACCTTTGGCCTGTTCGATGACAACACGGCTGTTGAGCGCGGTCTGGAGCTGTTCGGCGAGGATTTCCCGGTGGCGGATGGCGCGCGCCTGCAGCAGGCCGATGGTGGCCACGTCGGCGAGGGCCTGCGCGAGCCGGATGGTGTCCTCGTCGAGGGCGCCGGGCTGGCTGTCGAACAGGTTGAGCGCGCCGATGACGTCGGTGCGTAGCCGCATGGGTAGGGCGTGGACGGAGGCGAAGCCGATCTGGCGGGCCGCGGTGACGAAGCGCGGCCAGCGATGGGTGGCGGTGGTCAGGTCGGCGACGGCGACGGGTCGGCCGGTGTGGAAGCACTCCGGGCATGGGCCCTGGTCGGTTTGCAGCTGGAGCAGTTCCAGCAGCCGGGTTTGTTCGGTGGAGGCGGCCACCACCCGCAGCGCGCCGCGTTGGTCGGCGAGCAGTACCCCGGCCGCGGACACGCCGAGCACCTGGGCGCACCGGATAGTCAACTGGTGTAGGAAGTCCATCACGTCGAAGTCGTCGACCAGGGTGTCGGCTATTTCGACGAACGCCTCGGCCAGCTGTCGCTCACTCATGTCGTTCACCCTTGTCCTAGCGTGGTCCTCGGCGTGTGAGCCGGCGGGTGCGTCTGCACGGTGCCGGCCTGGTGCGGCGTCATTGCTCATTGTCGCCGCCCGAGGGCGGGTCGGGTTTGAAGCGCAGCCGGCGCTCGACCACGTCGCGGGCCACGTCGCCCAGGCGCCGGTCGTGGGCGTAAGCATAGGCGCGTAGCCGCGCGAAGGCGGTCTCCGCGTTGACGCCGAGCTGGACCAGGATCATGCCGGTGGCCTGGTGGACCTGGGCCTGGTGTGCGGTCGGGTCGTCGCGCTGCCAGGCCAGCTCCGCGGTGTCCGGCTGGGCCCCGGCCGCCCCGTCTAGCAGCAGCATGCCCACAGTGTCGGCGAAGGCCAATGCGTCGGCCAGCTCGTGCGGGCTCAGCGGCCCGGGCCGGGTCCGGTACAGGTCGAGCACTCCGAGCCGGATCGCGCCGACCTGCAACGGCATGGCGAACACCGCACGCGCCCCGCTGTCCAACGCGGCCGGCGTGAATACCGGCCAGCGGGCCAGGCAGTCCGCCCCGCGCAGATCCCCGGCCAGGACCGGGCCGCCACCGCGGAAGGCGTCCACGCAGGGGCCCTGCCCGAAGGTCAGCTGCCACTCTTCCAGTTCGCCGGCCACCCGGTCGGTGGCGTGCATGGTCTCCCGCACGGTCGGGCTGACCATCACCGTCACCCCCGCCCCGTCCACCTTCACGCCGGCCACCGCCGCGGCGCACACGTGCGCCACCGATACGGGGTCCCCACGGGACTGCTGGCCGACCTGCACCCAGATCCGAACAACCCGGTCGGCGCCTACGTCGTGGCCGCTCATGGCGTCACCGCCGGGTGAGGGCCGGGCCGGTGCGCCGCCGCCCCGTGTCCGACGGCCATCGACGCGGTCCCGAGCATCACGATCGGCTCCTGCGTTGGCGGGCCTGACCGCCGGTGACGACGCGCTCGAGCGTCGGGTCGGGTGGCGGGTCCACACTGGTGAACCGGCGGCCGGTGCGGCCGACGGTGTGCAGGTGACGCACGCCGTGGTCGTCCGAGCCGAACGGGGCGGTTTCGACCTCCAGGGCGTGCCGGGAGGCACATGGCCCGGACGATGTCCGGATCGAGGCCGTCGGTGCTGCGATTGGTATGGTGGCGGTGCCTGTTGGCGCACCGGCCGAAGGAAGGCTCGATCGCCAGGTTGACCTGGCGGCGGCCGGGCCCGCCGGTCGGATCGACGCGACCGGACGACGTGCGATGCCCTGAGGTCGTGGCCGCTGAACCCGGTCCGGGTGAACACCACCGCCGGGTACGCCGCCGTTGCGGCTGCCACCACGATCGTTCCCGCAGCGGCAACCCGGTCCATCCCGCGGCGAACGGCACGCGTGGATGGTCATCGGCGATGCGTGGTGGGGCAGGCGGGGGTCGAGCCGCATCCGGGTCAATGGCTGCGCGTTGTGGCTGCCGCTGCGGCGGCACGAGCCTGGCCGCGACCGCGCAGCGGCCAGTTCGACGGTACTCACGGATCCTCCCGGCACTCGACGCTCAGCATGCCGCCGGGGTCTGGAGCAACCGCTGGCGCCACTCTAACCCGACGAGATGTCGGATCTCACCTTGAGGATTCGCGGAGCGGCCGATGAGCACCGTTAGGTCCTCGCCACCGATGGGTATGAGTCAGCCGTCCGCCTTGGCCGCGACCCCGCCCGGGCAAATGCTCACCTTCCAGGCTAGGAGACACGCGTGCGTCCAGGACCGATAGCAGGAGTGCTCCTGCTCATCTGGCTGGTCATCGGTGCGATAGCAGCCGGCCAGCGCGGCTACTTCAATGGCTCTGACACCACCTGCGCCAAAGCCAGCACCATCGCGGTCACCGTTATCGCCGGACCGCTGAACTATGTCGGCGTCAACCCTAAGATCAACTGCAAGGTGCCGCAGCCGTCACAGTAGTGTCGCCGGTCGTGCGGCGTCGGCTGCAAAGAGGTCCAGGTCCGTCTCGCGCCTGATGCACCGGAGGCGATGGGCGAGGCGACGTGCTCGTAGCGGCACACACTGCCCGGCACCGCAACGGCGGTGTGGCAACGGCCGGGCGCGGCAGCACCGCGGTGTGGTCTGCGGCCGCGCCGCTCGGTCGTGGCCGCTCACTGCGTTGATTTGTGGACCTTGCGGTGATGGTCGACTCTCCCGGACCCGGTCGACGCGCAGCCACGCCGGCCTGCGGCACGCGGCGCCGCTGGGCGGGCCGGCGGTGTGGGTGATCCCTGACCGGGGTAGGTGTCGTGGGGTCCTGACGTTGCGGCGTGGAGAGGCGGTGGGCATGACGGGGCCGTTCCAGATGACGCTGGCGGTGTGTCTGCCCCGCGATACCGCCGGGATACGCCTGGTCCGGCGGGTCACCGAAACCGCGCTGACCGTGGCGGAGCAATGCCGGGAGCAGATCGCGGTCGTGTTGACCGAGGCATGCACGAACGTGGTGGCCCACGCCCGCAACAGCGACCAGTACGACGTCGCTGTCCGCATCGCGATGGCCTGTGCGTGATCGAGGTTACCGACACCGGGGCCGGGTTCGCACCGGCCGCAGGGCCGCCGGGGCTACCGGCGCAGGCCGCCGAGTCCGGGCGCGGCCTCTACGTGATCGCCGCGTTGAGCGACCGGTTCGAGGTGATCAGCCAGCCCGGCCGGGGCGCCACTGTCCGCTTTGCCAAACGACCCAGCTACACCCGCACGGCGGATGGGAGCACGGCCGGCCCCGAATCCGCACCGCAGCCCCGGTAGGCATCCCCGGAGCCGGGCGGACGAGACGAGGACCGCCGCGGGCGAACTGGCAGCCTGCAAACCCTGTTGTCCTGCCGCCGCTGTTGCGGGCTACCGCCGCCGGCGGGACGGGTGTGCCCCGCGTGCAAGACCGGCCGTGCGGCGGGCCGGCCTGCGGCGGCGGATCACGCGCTGGTGGGCGGTTGTGCCAGCCGTCGAGGTGGGCTGCGGTGCGGCGGGTGCCGCATTCGTGGCCAGATCGGTGATGGGTCCGCGGGTGCTGGTGGCGGTGAGCGCGGCGGCGAACAGGATGAACTGGTTGAGCAGGCTGAGGAAGACCAGCACCGCGACCGCGCCGGTGACGACCTGGTAGGCCGGGTTGGCCTCGGTGCGCTGCACGTAGAGGCGGCCGAGCGTCTTGAGCAACTCCAGCCCGGCGGCGACGAACAGCGCCGGTCCGAGCACCCGCCGCGGCCGCATCCGCAGCCGCGGCAGCGCGGTGAGTGCGGCGATGGCCAGCAGGACGTTTACCCCGATGCCGAGCACGTACCCGGCCGTTCCGAGCAGCCATCGACCGGGCCGGCCGGCCGCGTCTGCCGCGTCGCGTAGCAGCCAGGTCAGCAGGGTTTCGGTACCCGCCGCCGCGGCCAGCGACGCGGCCAGCAGCAACCCGAGGCCGGCCAGGACGGCGAGGTCGATGAGTTGGCGGAGGAGGAAGTTGCCCGGGTACTGCGGCAGCCGCCAGATCGCCCTCATCGAGGAGCGCAGCGAGTCCACCCAGAACAGGCCGGCGACCGGGAGCACGACGAACGCGACCAGCCCAGCGGTCCCGCGGGCCTCCCGCAGCACCTGCGCGTCGAGGCCGGGCAGGTTCTGCGACAGGTATGACTGCACCGCGCGCAGCACCGCGGGGTCGTCCAGCACGTAGCCGAGGATCGCGAAGCCCAGCAGGGCCAGGGAGAACGCGGCGAAGAACGAGTAGTAGGTGACCGCGGCGGCCAGTCGGCCACCGTCGGCCTGGTCGTAGCGCACTACCGCCCGCACGAGGTGGTCGAGCCAGCCGAAGCGGCGCCGCGCCCGCCCGAAGCCCGCCGCGGCCCGCCGCGCCAACCCGGATCCGGTCATCGCATCAAGCAGTACCCGCCACCGACGTCGCGCACGCCTTGGCCGGGGTCGCGCGCGAGCCGCGGTGGCGGAACTGGGGCTCTCGACAGACGCTCTTGAGAGTAGGCTGCGGGTAGCTGCGCCGCACCGATGTGCGCCGCTCGCCGAGCCTGCAAACCCGGAACTTCGGGTTGTTGCCTCCCGGCCCGGGCCCAGCCCCCGCCCGCTCACCACAGCGATCCCGTGAAGCAGTTGGGCCGGAGGAACACGATGTCCACCGCACTTTCGCCTGTGACCGCGTTGACGCAGCTCCACCTCGCCACGAGTTGCCGGCACCATCGACGGCCCGGGTGGCCGTGGTCGGGGAGGTCGACCTGGCCACCGCGCACCTGCTCCGCGACCGGCTGCTCGGCGTGTTGCGCGAGCAGGCCCCCGCCGTCCTCGATGTCGACTTGGCCGGGGTCACCTTCCTGGACTGCACCGGAGTCAGCGCCCTGGTCGCCGTCCGCAACGCCGCCACGCGCAGCGGGTGTCAGGTGCGGGTCACCCATCCCCGACCCGTCGTCCGCCGGGTACTCGATGTGACCGGGCTGCTCAGCGTGCTCACCGCCCCGATTGACCAGCTGCCAACCACCGGACGCGTAAACCCGGCGCAGGCTGGACCCACCCCCGCGGCCGCGACGCGGCCGCCCGGGGTGACGGCTGCCGCCTGACCCGGGCCGGACCTGGAGGTCGCCGACCTGGCCGCCTCGTGCGGCCGGAGGGCTGGTGGCGTGGCCGGGCGGCCTCGGCGGTCGTTCCGCAGGCGCTAGTCGCGACGCCGGCTCACCAGCCGGTGCAACTGGGTGATGCGGGCCGTCCCGAACACCATTGTCAGGATGGCCGAGCCGACCGCGGCGATCAGCAACGCCAGGGCCAAGGGCAGCGTGCCGTGCAGCTACAGGAAGGTGACCTCCACGCTGCGGGTGTTCTGCAGCATGAACACGATCAACGCCACCGAGACCAGCGCGGCGGCGCAGATGCCCGCCCAGGCCGCACTCCACCGGGTGCGCGGCACCGCGCGTTGGCGCGTGGTTACCGGCGCCTGCGCCGGCTCCGGCGCGTCGGTGGGTTCGGCCACCGGCGGATCCCCGTCTGCCTGCGTTCCGCGTAATTCCACCCGTCTAGAGCACGGAATCGGGGACTGAGCTGGGATAACGTGGGGAACGTAGGAGACGGGCCGTGTCTCTAGGCTCTGAGGTTCGCGTTCCCCTGCGCGTGACCGGACTCCGATCAAGATCGCAATTCGCTGGCGATCAGGATTCGGTGCCGCCAGCGATCCTGCCGCGCCTTGGCGGATCGTGGGGTGGCTGGCCGAGCGTCACTGGCCTGGCGTTGCTCCAGAGGATAGCGATGAATCCCTTACGCCACAAGCGATCCAAGCATCATCCGTTTCTCTAGGCGATTTCGCGATTGCGGGAGACATGCAACCGTCTGACCTGCAAGAACGTCCCGGTTCCGTCTCCAGAGCCCCCGAATTACGCGGAACGCAGGGTCTGGTGCCGTGGGTTTGCCACGATCGGGTTGCAGAACGGACATGATCATCACCCCTCATCTCGCCGCCAACGGCCCGGCAACTGGGGATTCCGGGATCGTCAATCCCGGATGTCTCCAGCGTACGCCGGCCTACCGCTTGTCCACCCGGTGCGCACCCGGCGTCGGTCGGCTTGGGGTAGCGGCGATGTTGTGTTGGGGGCAGACGGTGGACATCTCAGCCGCGGCGGTAGCGGGCGTCGAACAGGCAGTAGAGCCCGAAGCAGGCCAGTCCGGCGGCGACGAGGAGCAGCAAGGCGGTGCCGTAGGTCTGCGCCGCGAGCGTGGTGAGCGCGGCGTCAAGTCCGACGGCCTTGTCCGGGCGGTAGGTCACCGCCATCGACACGATCAGCAGACCGATGATGGCGTATGCGACGCCGAGCGCGGGGTAGCCGGCCTGCCCGAGCCGGACAGCCACCGTGTGTGCGATGGGGCTCGCGGTAGACAGGTCGAGGTCCTCGACGAACTTCTTGCGCACCCCGCTGTACGCCACCGCCCCGGCGACCCCGATCACAGCCACACCGACCGCCCCCACCAGCACCTGGCCGAGGGGCAGCGCGAGCACCCGCGCGGTAAACGCCTCCTGTTTTTCCGACGAGCCGCTGCCGCCACCGGCGGCGATCTTGCCGGCGCTGACGGCCAGCACCCCGAACACCACCGCCTCGACAGCACTCACGATCCGCTTGCGGGTTCGTTTGTTGTGCGGGCGTACCCACCGCAGGCCAACCGCCGCCTCGCCGAGCTGCCACAACACCAGCATGGCAAGCCCTACCGTGGCCGCCCACAGCAACGCCCGCCCGCCCGACTGGGCCGCCAGGGTCTGCAACGCGCCGCCCTTGTCCGCCTTGGCGCCACCGGCCCCAACCGCCACCCGCGCCGCCAGATAGGCGATGGTGAAATGCACCAGACCGTACGCGGCCAGGCCCACCCGACCCAGGAGCTGGAAATACCGGTTCTCGGTCGTGTCCCGGGCGACGTCTCCCGCAGCGTGACCGACCTGGCCCGCGGTGGTGGTCATCGGATGCTCCCCTCGACACAGGCGGGTACCGGCAGCAATATGCCTGCCGGGTCGGTGAACCACGCGACGTCCTCGGCGCGGTCGACACTGTTCTCTTCGATCGTGGGCCGGTGATACCGCCCGGAACCGACGCCGCGCCCGACCAGTTCATCCACGGCGGTATCGAAGGAGGCCGCTGCGTGGCCGGACTCTCGGCCGACGGTGGTTTCGCAGTAGGCCAGGCCGAGCTGGCGGCAGAACTCCCTGAGCCCGCCCAGGGCGCAGTCGACCAGCCAACTGCCGCGTACGTTACGCGAGGTGATCACCTGCCTGCGCAGGAAGTCCGTTTGGTCGTCGGCGGTGAGCATCGGCATGCCCTTGTGGTTGGGGGCGAACGAGCGGCCCAGATACAGGCCGAGCAGGGCCTGCTGGACCACGATGAACACGACCGCCTTAACCGGGGACAGCACCAGCAGCACCGCGGTCAGATAGCCGGCCGCGTGCAGGCCAAGCATCGGCGCCTCCCACCGGCGGTGGCGCAGCCCGCGTCCGACGACGGCTTGGACGTTGGACACGTGCAGTTGCACAGCTTCCAGCAGCAGCAGCGGGAAGAACAGGTACCGCTGGTGGCGGGCGATGAACCGGGGCACCCGTCCCCGTTTGCCGACCGCCTGCCCGGCGGTGAACGCCAGCGCGCCGATGTCGATGTCCGGGTCCTTGTCCTCGGTGTTCGGGTGGGCGTGATGGCGGCTGTGCTTGTCCACCCACCAGCCGAAGCTGAACCCGACGGCCAGGTTGCCGTGCAGCAGGCCCACCAGGTAGTTGGCCCGCTTCGGCCGGAAGATCTGCCGGTGCCCGGCGTCGTGGCCGAGGAATCCGACCTGGGTGAACACCACGGCCAGGAACGCGGCGACGGTGAGCTGCCACCACGAGTCGCCCACGACGACGAACACGGTCCACGCCGCGACGAGCAGCCCGGCGGTCACGGCGATCTTCGCCCAGTAGTAGCCGCGCCGCCGCTCCAGCAGACCGGCGGCCCTGACCCGGCGCATCAGGTCGGCGAAATCACTGCCGCGCGCCGGGGCCGCCACCGTCACGGCCGCGCCGGTGGCGCGTTCAGGTTTGATGGTGAGAGGGACGGGTGCCGCCACGTTGACCTCCCGGGGTGCGCATCGTGGTCATGATGATGCGTCGCCCGGGGTCCGGGGGCTGACCATACTGCTGTTGCGCCGGCCACGCGACCTGGCGGCGGGCCTGGACGAGCTGGCCGGCGTTCAACATCGACGCTAACACCGGCCGCCAGCGGGCGCGAGCGCAGGCGAGTTCGGCCCGCGGGTGAACACCCGTCCCGCCACGCGCTTGCCAAGCCCGCGGTGGGCACCGTATGAGGTCGTGGACGCACCGCGCCGGTGGTGTCGCCGGCCGGCTGCTCGCCACCGCCGGCGCATGCGGCGGCGAGCGCGCGTCAGGACGCGCCCATCGGCAGCGGGGCGTCGTGGCCGGCGCGCGACCAAGTCGGCGCGGCGACCGGACGTCACACCAGCGGCTGGCCGGTGTCGTCGTAGCTGCGGCGTTCGGTCATCACGGCGCGGGGTGCGCGGCGGCGGTGCCAGAAGTAGAGGAACAGGACCAGCCCGGCCGCGCCGGCGAGCATGAGGATCCAGCCGACCACGTCCAGGTTGAGCCCGGCGACCGTCGCGTCCACCGCGAAGGTCAGGATCGCGCCGACGACGATGAGGAGAATGCCTACTCCGATACCCATACCGGCAGCGTCCCCAACATTGGGGGTTTCCTATCAGTTGAGGTGTGCCACATGTGGCGGCCGCCAGTCTATGGCCCACCTGCGGGAGGTCACCCCGACGCCGCCGGCGACCACCCAGCCGACACACGAGTTCTCCCAACGCACGAAGCCCAGTGCCCGCGGCGCTGTCCGGATCGGAACAGAACCGTGGCCCAGGGCACGCCGTAGCCGGGGCGCCCTGGGCCGAGGGTGGTTGCGGTCAGAGGGTGAGCAGGCGCTCGAAGAAGGTGCGGTAGCGCTGCACGACCACACGGTACTGCTCGGTGTCGCCGCTGGACGGCCACGAGTTGAGCTGCTCGCGGTGGCTGGCTAGCGCCGCGGTCAGCGCCTCGACGGCCTCGTTGACCAGGGTGCGGGTGTCGTCGGCGGCCTTGTGTGGATCGTCGACGAAACGGAGCTGGGCCTCGCGCCAGCGGTCGCGGAGGTCGCGAGCTGAATCGTCGGTCCAGATCGCGGTGACCGCCGCGGCCGGCGCGTCGCCGGGCTCGAAGTCGGTGGGCTCGTCGAGGCTGGCCGGCTCAGCGGCGCCTGTGCCGGCGGCCGGCTCGTCGTCTGCCTGCGCTTCAGCGTCCGGATCGTGCCGAGCAGCTTCGTCGAACGTCGCAGACCCGACGGCGTCGTGCGTTGTGCTCGGGTCGTCCTCGGGGTGGATGTCGCCCTGCCCGTCCATCCGCCGCTCACCGTGCGGTTCGTCGTCTGCGACGGCGCCGTCCGGCTGCTCGTCGCGCCAGGCTGCACCGTCGCGACGGTCGTCGCCGACGGCCTGCCCACCGGCGGTCGGTTGGTCAGGGGTGGGCCGCGCGGCCTGGTCGGCCTGCCGGTCGGCGGCCTGCTCGTCGACGCTGTCCCCGACGTGGGCCTGGTCGTCGTGCCGGTCGGGTTCGGCGGGGCCGAACACCCGCTGGAGCAGCGGCCGGTCACCGTCGGTCGACGGGTCCCGTGGGGGTGCCTCAGTGTATGGGCGCATTGGGCTGCCTTTCTCGGTCAGGGGTGGCGTCGGCGGCCGAGCCGTTGCTGGAAGGCCGTACCGGCTCGGTCCCGAGCAGGTCGGCGAAGAGCGTGCGGTAGTGCACGAGCGCCTGCCGGAGCTGCTCGGTCGGGGCCTCGCCCCGCTCGTTGGCCTGGTGGATGTCGTGGGCCTCGCGGTAGTGGCCGAGCAGGCGGGCATGCTCGACGGACAGGTCGGCGACCTGCTGGTCGAACCCGCCGGTCGGGTACCCCCGTTCCGCGATCAGCTCGGTGACCAGCACATCTGCCTTGCCGACGGCCTGGTCGGGCGCGTCGATAAAGCGGACCTGGATCTCCTCCCAGGCGCCGGCGTACCGCTCGCGGGATGACGGGTCGAGCGGGCGCAGGTCCAGTTCGGTGTGGCGCCGTTCGCGCTCGCGCAGCTCCCGTTCACCGGCACCGCGGCCGTCCTGCTCGGACACGACCCGGTCGTACTCCGGGCCGAAGCGGGCCCGCAGGGCCCGACGTCGGGACAGGAACACGACGCCGACGGCCAGGAACAGCACGACCACGACGACGATCACGATGATGGCGATCTGCATGGATGACATGGCGGGTACCTCCTTCAATCGGAGCGTGCCCAAAATCGATGATCATCATCGCGTTTCGCGGAACCGGTTCCGCGCAGCCGTCCCCAGCGACCGTGGGCGGCGCCAAACACACGGTGCCTGGCGGGGAAAGAGGCGTGTTCGTCAATCTCGCCGACATGGTGACGCGCGGATATCGATGACCGCGGTGACCCGAAATGTCGGTGTCGGCACCGGCTGGTTCGAGGGGCAGTCCGCCGCCACGCAGGCGGGGCGTGTCGGCTGGATCGCCCGCCGGCCGGCGGGGCGGCTCGGCCACGGCCGGTCGCCAGCAGGACTCTAGTCCTGGGCTACCAGCGCCGGTGGCCACCCATTGTGGACATCCGGACGTTCACTGCCGGGCGGAGCTCGCCCGAGCGGCTGGCCGTCGGCCTGCGCCACATCCTGTCCCCGGGTGGGGTCCTGCGCCTGGTCGACGCGCCCGGGCGACCCCGCTCCCGGCATCGACACCGGCGCAACGCTGAGCCGTTGCTGGCCACGCTGTCCGTCTGGGACCGACGCGTCGTCACGACGCGCGCCTACCCCGAATGAGCCAACGCCGATCGCCACTGAGGTGGGTGTCTCGCAGATGAACGTCTCGCAGGTACTGGCTCCGATCGCTGGGGGCGGAAACCGTCGCCAACAGGTCGCAAACGGCTACCCGGTGGTGAGGCTGGCATACGCTGGCCGTGTCAAGCCCTGGCGCCTTCCCGGAAACGGCGTAGTGTCGATCGTGCGGTCGGCGTCCACCCGCTGACCCCGCCAGTCCAGCATTCCCGCTGGCAGTCCTTTCGCCGCCCGGACCTCGCGGTCAATGACCAGCGACTCCCGGCGCTCCAGCAGTTGCGCCGTCCCTGCCGGCACACCTGCGGCGTGTCCCCACAAGGGCGTCGACCACCATGACCCTTCTCGCCGCGCCAGCGACGATCATCGCGACGGCCACCTACCCCGCGCCACCGGCAACGCCGGCCGCCCGCCACCGCAGGTGCCGGCCCACAACCGTGCCCACCGTGGCCCCTTCGCGTGGCAGCCGCCCGGTCGAGGATCTCGACCGCACCGGACTCCGGGTACCGGCTGCTTCGGGGCCAGTCGACACCTGGCCGCTGCGCCGGACCGACCCGGTCCGGGTTGGCGGCTACCGGTTGGTGTCCCGGCTTGGGTCCGGCGGAATGGCCGACGTGTTCTACGCCATGGCGCCTACCGGAGGGGCGGTCACGGTGAAGATCCTGCGTGCCGCCGGGACGGCCCAGACCTGCCAGCGGGAGTACCGGCTGGCGCACGCCATGGACGCGGACTGCACCGCGCCGGCAACAGACTACGGCCTGTCCAGGGCCGGGGCCTACCTCGTGACCGCCTACCTCCCCGGCTACCGGTGCGGCTCCACATTGGTCGCCACGCCGATGCCGGCTGGGCAGCTATGGACGCTCGGAGCGGCGCTGGCGAGGGTGCTTGCCGCAGTCCATGCCCGCGGCGTCGTGCATTGCGATGTGAAACCGTCGAACCTGCTGGTCCGCGGCGGCGACGTGCGCTTGATCGACTTCGGGATCGCCCGGTACGTCGGAGAGCGGTGCGGCGGTGACGGGACCGTGCAGTGCACCCGTGGCTGGGCCGCACCCGAACAGCTGCGCGCCGCGCCGGCAACACCGGCGGTAGACATCTTCGCCTGGGGTTGTCTCCTCGCCCGCCTGGCCGGCGGCGTCCATCCGTTCGCCAGCCAGAGCGAACAAGAATGGATCCTGCGCATCCAGTCGGCGCAGCCGGACCTGTCCCGGGTGCCGGCGGGCCCGGCCGAGGTGATCCGCGCGGCGTTGGCGCGTAACCCACGGGAGCGGCCGAGCGCACCTGAACTGGCCACGATCTGTCGAGTGGGCGGTGACCATCGCCCGCGGCCGGTGCCCTGGCCCCGGCTCGAAGCCGCAGCAGCGCGACGACACCCAGCCGCCGAAGGCCGCGACGACCGCCCCGCTGGTACCAGCGGGCCGTGGCCGATGGGCCACCTCGTGGACACTACGGTCACGCGGCAGCGGCGACCCGAAGGACGTTGGCCGCGATGACTGCCACCATCACTTCCGCGACGAGGACCGCTGCCGGCCAGGCGAGCGCAGCGGCCGCCGTCGCTTCGCCACCTGGGTTCGCCGACGACGGCGGCCGGTCGCCGACGGTCGGGTTCGGTGCCGCCGTTGCAGAAACCGGTGACCGCGCCGGTGTGCTCGCCACCCGCCCGGCCGGCGATGCGACGGTGCAGGACCTGCTGCGCCTGCGCGCCAACCTGCCAGCCGGGCACCCCGACCGCGCCGGGCTGCGCACCCGCAGCATCGAGGCGGGACTGCCGCTGGCCCGGTGCCTGGCCGCCCGCTACCGCGGACGCGGTGAACCCCTCGACGACCTGTACCAGGTCGCCGCGCTCGCCCTGGTCAAGGCCGTCGACGGTTACGACGCCGCCCGGCAAGCGGCGTTCACCTCCTACGCCGTGCCCACCATCGTCGGCGAGCTCAAACGCCACTTCCGGGACACCACCTGGCGGGTCCGGGTGCCCCGACGGATCCAGGACCTGGCCATCACCCTCGCCCCCACCCACGCCAGGCTCGCCCAACAACTGGGCCGTCCGCCGACGCGGCAGGAACTCGCCGCGCACCTCGACACCACCGAAGACGACATAGCCACCGCGCGGAGCGCCTGGCAGGCCCACCACCCCGACTCCTTGGACGCCCTGTCGGCGGCCGGTGGGGCCGAACAGCGGCCGCTCATCGAGACAATCGGCGGCCTCGATCAACGCCTCGACACAGTCACCGACCGGCACACCCTGCAACAACTGCTGGCCGGGTTGCCCCGCCGAGAGCAACACATCCTGGCCATGCGCTACTTCGCTGACATGACCCAGGCCGAAATCGCCGGCCAGGTAGGGATGTCGCAGATGCACGTCTCACGGCTGCTTGTCCGCACCCTGACACAGCTGCGCGCCCGGATGCAGGCCGAGCGGACCTCACATCCACCGCACCGGGACCCTGCCCAACCCGCCGCCCGACGCGCCTGACCCGCGGATGCCACACCGGATTCCACCCGGATCCGCACCGACGACCCGCCGCCAGATCGCTGACGAAAGCCGTCTTGAGTACCGTAACCGCGAACCACCCGGCGCAGATCACGCACCAGAACGCCAGTACCAGCCGAGATGAGCCTATCCTCTTCAACGGTCTCGGATCTTGACGCAAACGACCGTCCCTAGCGCTATCTCATCGGCATGTGAGTAAGTGGATCACGGGCTCCTGCAGGCCAGACGGTAATGTACCGCAACCGGCTCGCTCGGCAGACGTGCGCACGCGCGGCGTGAGGTGGCGTCCGAGCGTGATGAACGCGTCGGCCTACAGCTGTGTCACTGCGACATACTCGGCGTCGAGCGTCTCGGGCCACCTGAGCTGAGTGCCTTTCGAGCTGTGGAGGCGCAGAACGGCCCAGTCGTCCCTACCGTTCGGGCATGTGCCAGGTACCCACGATCTCCACGGTGTCGGCCGCCGCAGCCGGGTTCCCACGTTTGAGGGGACCGGCCGGGGGCACCAGAGTCAGCATGTTCGAGCCTCGGCCGTCAGGATCGCGGCCGGGGTTCATTGCGTTGGTTGTCATGCGGGCGTGGAAGTCGTTGGCGAGGATGATGCCCAGAACTCCCGGAGGACGGCTCCGGCGACGGTGGCCTGGTTACCCTCCTTAGTGGAGGCAACAGTAGTCCTGGTCAGATCTTGTTGGGCCATGGCTGGCTGGATCATCTGCGGGTGAGTCGGTCGACCTCGGCTGCTGAGGGGTTGACCAGCCATTCGCCGGCGACATGGACGGTGGGTACGGTCTCGTTGCCGTCGGCGACGGCGCGCACGGCTGCGGCGGCTTCGGGGTCGGTCCAGATGTTGACTTCGGTGAAGGCCAGGTGCCGGCGGCGCAGCCCTCGGCGGAGCAGGAAACAGTAGGGGCAGCCGGGCCGGCTGTACACGGTGATCGGCGGGTGCGCCGCGTCGGCGGTGCTCATGAGCCAGGTTCTTCGCTGGGGCGGGTGGCGATGCCGCGGATATGCGGTGTGGCCGGGCCGCTTGGCCCGGTGGGCGGGAACTTGAACCGGTGCAGGTCCTGGATGACGAAGCCGGCCTCGGCGATGGCGGTCGGGGTGTCGCGGCCGGTGTGGCAGCCGGCGAACAGCTTTGGCCAGAGGGTGGCGTCGGCGATGCGTTGTGCGCGGCGCATAGCACCAGGGTGCTCGGCGGCGACGTGCTCAAAGAATCGCAGCTGTCCACCCGGACGCAGGACCCGACGGATCTCGGTCAGGGCTGCGGTCTGGTCCGGCACGGTGCACAGCACGAGGGCGACAACGGCGGCGTCGTACTCGCCGTCGGTGCCGGGTAGTGCCTCGGCGACACCGTCGAGGACCCGGACCGGCACGGGCGCGGTCCGGGCGGCGGCCAGGGCGGCGGTACGCAGCCGCGGTTCGGGCTCGACGGCCACCACCTCGCTGACCGTGGCCGGGTAGTGGGCGAAGGTACGGCCGTTGCCGGCGCCGACCTCGACCACCCGCCCGTGCAGGCCGGCGACGAGCGCCCGGCGGTGCCCGGCCCCACCGGCGCGGTCCATCGTCACGCTGAGCCGCTGGTAGACGCGGGCGAAGATCGGGTGGGACACCGTCGTCATGGATCCTCCAGGCGGCGTGGGCGGGTCAGCACGGGTCAGGCGTTGCCACGGCCATCGGGACCATGGCACGCACGAACACCTCGGCGAGCATGGCGGCGACCGCCGTGTCGTCGACCGGGTCCGGATCCGGCCGGCCCGGGGCGGGGGGTGCGGGGTCGAAGTGGCAGTGCACCGCCCACAGCGCGGTCACCTCCACGATGGTGCGGGCGACCAGCGGGGCCGGGCCGGGCAGTACGAGCGCACCGGTGTTCTGCCGTCGGATGAGGTACTCGGTCAGCGCGTCAACCTGGGCGCGTCGGCCACTGCCGAACCATACCTGCGCCAGGTCGGGCAGCTCGGGGGCGCACCGGTCGACCAGCTTGATCGCGATCTGGTGCTTAGCGAGACGCCGGTAAAGGTCGGTGATGATGCTGGCGAGCTCGGCCTCGAGGCCGGTTGACGCTACGTCGGTCGGATCGCTGAGCACGCGGGCCAGCTCAAGGTCGGCGAGCTCGCTGGCGAGCCGGCCGGCGACGAGGGCAGCGAGCTCACCGTCGGCGGGCGCTGGAACGGGCAGCTCGGCCGGTACGGGCACCGGTTCGTGGCCGTCGGCGTAGCGGACCGCGGCGGCGAACAGGGCGGCCTTGTTCTGCGCGTACCCGTAGAGGGTGCCTTTGGCCAGACCCAGGACGTCAGCGACGTCCTGGACCTGGGTGCGGTGGTAGCCGTGGGCGACGAAGACCCGGGCGGCAGCGTCGACCACGGCGGGAAACCGGTCAGCGGGAATCGCGCGAGCCACACTCCCACAATAACCGACCGACCAAGTCAGTCAAATAACTCCATGGTTCGGGCATGGCCGATGCCGACCTTGTCGCCGGGCAGCGCGACCTCGGCCACGACCGGCAGGTGGTCGGAGGCGCTGACGGCCAACGGCGAGGTGACCACGGCGATGGTACGGACGATCACATCCGCTGACTGCATGACGTAGTCGATCCGCCGGTTGGGAGCCACGCTGGGAAAGGTGTAGCCGGTCCCGAGCCCGGCCGCCTCCCACCCGTCGACAAGATCCTCGACAAGGGTACGGATCTCCGGCGCCGCCGGGGTGGCGTTCAGGTCGCCGAGGAGGACTACGGACTCGTACGGCACGCCGATCAGCTGCTTGATCGCCTGGGCCTGGGCGAGCCGCTCGGCGGCGTCGTTGTGCTGCAGGTGGGTGTTGTAGACGAGGACGGGGACGCCCCGCACGTTGATCCGGGCCCGCAGCAGGCCCCGCTGCTCGTGGTCGCCGAACCGTGGCAGGTAGGTGTTGTCCCAGTCGAGGATCGGGGCGTTGGACAGGATCGCCGTCCCGTACTGCCGGCGGGGCTGACCCGGGAGAAACGGGTCGAGGTTGAGGTTGGCGCCGTACACCAGGTGCATGTTGAGCTCACGAGCCAGCCACGTGGCCTGGTCGACGAAGCTACTGCGGGCGTCGAAGTGCCGGTCGACCTCCTGCAGGCCCACCACATCGAGGTCCGCGTCGCGGACGACCTGGGCGATCCGGTGCAGGTCAACACGGTTGTCGGTGCCGGCACCGTGGTGGATGTTGAACGTCATGACCCGAAGCGGCCGGTCTGGTGCCTGCGGCTCGGCCGCCGGGTAGGCGCGGGCCGCCATCGCCGGCGCCATCTGCGCGGTGGCCAGGACCGTCGCGGTCAGGACGACGGTGACGAACGGGGCGAGTAGTCGGGAACCAGGCATGTCGGTGAGCGTGCCAGGTTGAGATGACATAGCGGTAACGGCAGCTGCAACCGCGGCAGCGGGCTCTCACGCCCCGGTGGCGGACGGATCTTTCGAGGTCAGGCGGTCGACCTCCGTGAGCAGCTTCGAGACCTGGGTGACCACGCTGAAGTTCTCCTTGGCATAGGCCTCGACGGTGGGGCCCTTGGCGCCTTTCCAGTCCTCGGTGACGGCGCGGACCACTGCTGCGGCGAGCGACGCCGCGAGCTCCTGCCGATCGTCGGTCTCCGGCACCAGCAGTCCGACCTCGGGGGTTACGAAGTCGCGCGGGCCGCCAGAGTCGGCGCCGATCACCGGGGTGCCGCAGGCCATGCACTCGATGAACACCAGGCCGAAGGGTTCGCCATAGGACGGGAAGCAGCCGACATCGGCGCAGTTGAACAGCACCGCCAGCTCGTCCTGCGACCGCGGGCCGAGAAAGTAGGTCCGCTGGAGGCCGAGCCTGGCGGCGAGGTCATGCATCTTCACCTGCGCCTCGACCGGTCCAGAGCCGATCACAAGGGTGAGGATCCGCAGCTCGTGCTGCTCGTAGCTGGCCGCGGCGCGGAGCACGGCGTCCAGACGCTTCCAGTCGGCGAACTTACCGCAGAACGCCACCACCGCGTCGAACCCGCCCGCAGGCACCACCGGTTCGGGCTTGCTGTCGCTGCCCTCAGGCGGCTGTGTCAGGAAACCGGCCAGCACGTTCGCGCGGTCGGCGTAGACATCGGTCGGCTCGGTCAGCCTGCGGAAGACGTGCTGGTTGTAGCCGTTCGGCGAGAGCACCACCCGGTCCCGCGGGAACTGCGGGAACACGTCGAGGAAAGCCTCGACCTGCTCGGCCGAGATCGACGCCACCATGTCGACACCGTGCGCCGGGCTGGCGTAGTCGAAGATCTTCTCGCGCTGCATGAACGGCAGGAACCGCAACGGAAACTCGTCGGGCCGGTCACCGCGCCGCTCGCTGGCGTACATCTTCAGCTCGGTACCGTGGGTGAAGCAGAGCAGCGGCATCGTGCCTCGCCCGGCCTTGGCGCGGCGCCGGACCACATCGCGCATCACCACCGTGTTCATGAAGGCGTGGTGGGCGATCGCGAGCTCGAACCGGTCGCCGGTCTGCGCCTCGATCTCGTCCATCCAGCTCGCAACCTCGTCGGTCAGCCGCCGCCGGTACGCGGTGACCTCCGCCTCGCCCATGCTGTGCCAGCGGTAGCTGCTCACCGGGGAGACGGACTCGCAGATCGGGATGTCATGGTCGAGCGCGAAGACCCGCACGTACTCGTCCCGGAACCGCTGCCGCCGCGAGGGATACATCGAGTAGCACCGCAACCCGGGCAGAGCGTTGTACGCGTGATGGTGCGCCTCGTGCAGGATCCCCGATCCCGGAGCGAACTCCCCACCACGTTGCCAGTTGTTGGTGCCGAGCTGAAAGATCAGCCGGTCGCCCATCCACGCCTCCCCGCTATGCCTGCGCGCTCCTCGGACCGCATCCGGCGGAAGAGGGGTAAGCAGGACCGGCCAGGTACAGGCCTGAAGCCGACTCGTGCCCGAGCTGCGACCCAGCGGCTGGGCGAGCTTCGGCGGGCCCGGGTCGGGCGGTCACGACCACCCGCCCACCGTCTTGGACCTCAATGTCCAGCGCCGACGCGACACCGTAGCACCCGCAGCAGACCAGTCGCGCCGGCGCCCAGGCTGCCCCTTGCGTACGACCGGCCTGCCCCGTGCCGAGGAGCGGGAGCCCCTCGGCACACTCGACGTGCGACGCTGGGCGCCCGAGTCATCTCACGGCGCAGTACCCGTCGGCCAAGGCTCGTTGCCATTCGACCCCGTACGGGTCGGGTCCGCTGTACGTGCGATGCGCCGGGGCGCTGGGGGACGGGATCGTCGGCGCCGGGACGTAGCTGGTATGGGTCCCCCACAGCCGTTCCACCCGTACCGGGACCGGCCACGGCTCGGCGGGTACGGAGGAACAGTTGGTGACGCGGTACACCAACATGAGCTCCATGCTGTTCCCGCGGTGCAGCGTGGTGGGAAAGTCGCCGCGCACCTCGACCAGCGTCAGGCCAGGCCCGTGCCGGCCGGCCCCGGTCACCGTGACCGGGAACCAGCCGCGGTTCACTACCGACACGCTGTGCTGGACCAGCTCATGCCCGTAGCTCCAGCTGTGGCCAGTGTTCGACCACTCCACCCGTGGCCGGACGATGCCCGACCCCCAGCCGAGCATGGCGGCGATGATGAGCGCCAACGACAGCGCCGGCGCGAGCGTGAACCACCGCTCGGCGCGCCTGGACAGCCGCCCAGCGTTCGGATCGAGGCCCGACCACACTTCGTCGCTGACCATGAGCCACCTCCCAACCCGCTCACGACTGTATCAATGACATGATACATTGAACAAGTGGACCAGCTCCTTATCGGCTTACCCGTGGCGATCCTGCTGGTGCTGCCGGCCGCGCTGGCCGGCGCCGTAGCTGCCGCGCCGGTGTCCCGGCGGCGGCTGGAGAAGTTCACAGCCCAGCACGAGCTCGCGGTGAGCCTCGCCAACGGCAACCAGGTCATCGCATATCTGGCCACCACGAGACGGTGGCGCGCAGCCGGCCTCGCCGCCGGCGCCACGTTCTGGCTACTGTGGACGATCCCGCGGCAGTCAGTCGGCGTCAACACCTTGACCTTGCTCGCCGGCTGGTTCCTCGGTGCGGTGACCGCCGAGGTACGGGTCGACCACCTCGCCTATGGCGCCCGCCGCGCGGCCTCCCTCGCGCGCCGCGAGCCGTCGTCCTACCTGCCACGTGGCGCCTGGTGGCTGGTCCCCGCCTGCGCGGGCATCGCCGTGGCCCTCGCCGGCGCCAGCGCCGTCCTGGCCGTCCGCGACGCAGTGGTCGAGCCGGCCGGAGCGGCCTGGTTCGCCGCCGCCCTAGTTGTAACAGCTGTGGTGCGCGTTGCGCAGCAGCGCGTGCTGCGCCGTCCCCAGCCGCTGGCAGCACCCGACGTGCTCGCCGCCGACGACGCGATCCGGTCCCGCTCGATGCACTCACTGGCCGGCGGTGGAGCCGCGCTGGTCCTCTACTGTGTCCTCGGCCAGCTACACGCGCTGACACCGGCGCTGGCGGGCCCGGCACACGACGCGGTCGCCATGGTCGAGCTCGTATCCGGTTACATCTTGGTGCCGGTCCTCGGCTACTCGGTCGCGACCGCCCGGTGGCCGGTGGCCCGTACCCCGGCCGCGGAGCCAGCGCCATGATCATCGAGGTCGACCCGACCAGCCCGGTGCCGCCCTATGAGCAGATCCGGGCCCAGCTCGCGACCATGATCGGCACTGGCGTCCTACCCGCGGGCGCCCAGCTGCCCACGATCCGGCAGCTCGCCGCCGACCTCGGCCTCGCCGCGAACACCGTCGCCCGCGTGTACCGGGAGCTGGAACGCGACCAGTTGGTGGTCAGCCGGGTCAGGCACGGCACCTCAGTCTCCAGCCGCCCGGCGCCCCTCCCCCGGGCCGAGGCGCGCCGCCGGCTCGCCGAGGCCGCCCGGACCTACGTCGCCGCGGCACGCCGCCTGGGCGTGACGATAACCGAGGCCCAAGCCGAGGTACGCACCCAGTTCTCGTCCGCCGTGACCGACGAGCCGTGACCGACAAGCCCTGCCGAAGCACCGTGACCAGGGACCACCGGTGGGAGCGGGGACCATGCGGTGGAGCAAGCCCACCAGCAGACATGGCCGTCACGGATCGAGTGGTGGTTGGTCCGATCAGACCGGGATGTCGACGGTGAGCGTCCCTTCCCGCCAGTCAGGTAGGCGGGCGACGACGCTGCCCTTGGGGCTGACCAAGGCAGCCAGGCCGGGGAAGTCCTCATCCTCGGTTGAGCCGGCTTGTCCGGCCAGGGCGACCCACAGTCCCAGGCGCGTGGCATGGCGGCGCGCGTCACCCAGTGCGCACTCCTCCCACCAGGAGAAGCCCGCCCGCCAGGACACCTCGTCGGTACGGCGCCCGGATAGGCCTGGCGCCGCCGGGAACAGAACAAGCTGGGCACCACCAGCGGCGGCCGCGTCGAAGGGCGCGTCGAACCCGGCCTCGGCGCAGATAGCCACCCCGAACCTGGTACCGGCGTGCGCGAAGACGTGCGACCCAGCAGCCGTGGTGAACGCCTCCTCGCCCTCCCCGAGGTGCCGTTTGCGTTGCACACCGGTCACGCTTCCGCCGGCGGCGAAGACCTGCGTGATGTACGGCCCGCCCGTCGACGGGCGCTCCGCGATGCCGAAGCAGACCCCGACACCGGTCTCGCCCGACGCCCGGGCCAGCGCGGCGACAGCAGGGTGGTCCAGGCCCACCAGCCGCTCCGGGTGGACGGCAGGACCAACCGAGCCGGTCAGCGACATCTCGGGGAACAACGCGAGGTCACACCCTGCCGAGGCGGCCGTTTCCAGCAGCCGTACGTGCCGGGCCAGGCTCCCCTCGACGTCCCCCTTTCTCGCAGCGGATGGCTGCCAGCAGCGCACGCACGACGACATCGTGCCCGACCCAGGACAGGACGGGTGATGGCGCCCCGCCCGTTCAGGGGCGCTGGACGGGCGGGGCAGGCACGTCAGGACTGCGCCGCGCTGTCCATGCGCTCGCGGAGGCTCCGCGGCCGCATGTCCGTCCACACCTCGTCCACGTAGGCGGAGCACTCCTCCTTGGTGCCTTCCTTGCCGACCCGGTGCCATCCTGCCGGCACCTCGTGGCCGGCCAGCCAGAGCGAGTACTGGTCCTCGTCGTTGCGGAGCACCTCGTACCTGGCGTCGTCGTCCATCTCGCCGATCCTTCCGTTGGGGTTGGGTTCTTCTTGCTCTTGCACGGCCACGACAGCTGGCCCGTCCGCCTCGTGCTGGCGGAAGCCGCGCAGGGTGGGGCTGAGCGTGGCCAGCACGGTGACGATGGCCACGCCCGCCGTACAGGCCAGGACCGCCTGGCGTGCCGTCAGCGCCTGGACGAACGCGCCGCCGAGGACCGGTCCCACCGCCGCCGCCATGCCGATCACCACGCCGACCACACTGCTCATCCGGCCCCGCAGTCCATCGGGAGTGAGCAGAAGCAGGTACGTGTTGATCGTCGTGTTCGCCGTCGGGGCCAGGAACGCCATGGTCGCGAACAGCGCACCCATGAGGTAGCCGTCGGTGATGAGGACCGCGACCGGGGTGAGTGCGGTCAGCGCCCAGAACACGCCGATGATCGCCAGGTACTGCATCTTCCGCCGGTGCAGCGCAGACCGGTCACGACCTCGCGACCGAGATGGCGCACCGGCTCCCGGGGCGCCTTCCGTTGTGGCAGGCGGAGGAACAGCAACGCGACGAACGCCGCGGCATGCATGAGCGCGTCCACCGCGAACGGCACGAACCTTCCGGCGGCGAACAGGAACCCACCCGCCGCAGTACCCGAAAGCTGGCCCAGGTTCGAGCGTGCCGAGTTCATCGCCACGGCCGTGGACAGCTGCTCGGGCGGCACCACGTTGGGGAGGGACGCGCTCTCCGCCGGTTCGAACAGCGCACCGCACACTCCGAGCACGGCGGCGACCAGCACCATGTGCGGCACGGTCGCCACGCCCCACCACAGAGCGACCACGAGGCTGGTCGCGGCGAGCACCTGCGCCGCCTCGCAGCAGAGCATGATGGCCTTGCGGCTCAGGCGGTCGACGAGTGCCCCGGCCGGCAGCCCGGCGGCTAGGGTGGCGGCGGCGGTCGTACCCAGCACGAGCCCGGACGCGAGCGGCGACCCGGTGACGGCGAGCACCAGGAGCGGGAAGGCGATCGTCGTCGCGGCGAGGCCGAACTCCGACATCGCCTGGCTGCTCCACAGCAGCCGGTAGCTGCGGTTACGGGCCAGGGAACCGGTCACAGGTCCAGCTCCCCCGCGCCAGCGGTGCGGCCTTTACGGCAGTCATCAGCGCATCGGAGCGCGTCCAGGAAGTCGCCCGCGACTCGCTCCACTGTCGACTGGTTGTGGCGGTCGGGCTGGTACTGCCAGGAGAACCGCAGCCGCCCGTCCTGGACCCCGCCCACGACCTCGACCAGGTACGGACCTCGCTCGGCGGG
>Ga0075430_100000759_pt1 | contig 24883 bp, 27 predicted proteins | sample RhiMetdeltSRZDD4_FD_75294 | JGI IMG/M metagenome (GOLD analysis project Ga0075430, IMG submission 75294) | Populus rhizosphere microbial communities from Tennessee, USA - Rhizosphere MetaG P. deltoides SRZDD4 | ecosystem: Host-associated > Plants > Roots > Rhizosphere > Soil | place: USA... | reverse complement strand
TAAAACTGTCTAAAAAGACATTGTTGTCAAACATGGGGATAGATACACATGATCAATAAGAAGCCAGCGCAGAAAAAAATTTTACTAAGCATCCAAATCTTATCCTCTAGACTAGGTGGCATGATTAATTCCACTATTTTATCGAACTGTTTTAACACCGTTATCATTATACAATCTTTGCTCAACTATTCACATGAGCGAAGAAAAGCTCGGATTTGTGGGCAAGCAAGTTAAGGACATATATGGCACTTACATTGGGAGAGCCGTCGGCATAATAACAGAAAACGATGGCGAAATAGAAGCTGTGGGAGTCGATTGTGGTTTAGGCGGTTTAAAACAACTGCCTTACGAGCAGCTGGTTATCCAAGGAGAATACGTCTTCTTTATACCTAGATGGAGGCTTGACGCACAGAGGTTGCTAAGGCAAAAGTCCCTGACGCTTAAGAGAATAAAGGCACTTCAGGATATTCTCTCAGAGAATGACTCCATGAAGGAAGATGCAGAGCTAGTATATATCAAATATGAGAAAAAGTTGCATGAACTTGATGAAACTGGAAAGCAGGTTGATGATAAGCTGAATGCTAGACTGGCAGAACTAGACTTAGAAGTCAAGAACATCAAGGCAGTTCTGTTTGATGCAAAGCTCCAATTCAGAAGTAATGAAATGAAGGAAGAGACATACCAGCAGGTCAAGGTTCAGACGGATGAGCTAATCGAACACATAAACAATGAAAGAGCTGAGATAAGCAATGTAAAAGAAAAGATGACAACTCAGACGCTAGAAAATGTCGTTATCGCTACTAGCAGCACTTCAACAGTTGCTGCTCCAACAATCAGAGAAGAAGAAGTACAACAACAAGAAGAAAAGCCAATTGAACAGGAACCACGTCAGACTGCAGAAGTGGTTTCTGTTGTGCAGGTGAGCGCAGCGAACTCTGAGAGAAGAGAAGGAGAAGAAGGAGAAGAAGGAGAAGAAGAGGATAAGAATGCCCCTGGGTCTTCTAACACAGTAGAGCAGCCTGAAACGAACTGGCTCAATCAAGTAATAACAAAATAAAATTCGAGCCGGACATATGCATTATGTCCGATCAGTTTTTTAAATTTTTAAAAAATTTAGATGGGCAGCTTTAGCGTTCTCTGACGCTTGTTTGTAAAAGCTCCCCAATCTCACTATGCATCTTCAGAAAGTTAAGTCCTTTTGCAGTTGTCTTGTACGTCTGTGTTCCTTCCATGTATTCGAGCAGGCCGTTTTCGATCAAGACAGCGAGGTATTCTCTTAGCTGCGCGTAGCTCAGGAAAGCTTTGTACATGATTTTTGTCTTAGTTGCTCCGCCATTCGCTGCCTCTAGGATCATTGCTACTATTTCTGTTCTGCTTCTATACTTCAAACTATGATAGAAGTGATTTTTCTCTATTTTTAATATATCGATTAATTCTTTAATATAAATCTTCTAAATGGTTTCTTCATTTATTATTTGAATGTAATGGTTAACAAATGTTTAAAGACAAGTTTTGATTCTTCACAATGTTTGTCGAGTAACACAAGACTAAATGAAAATAGTGGTGATGGTGATAACAATATGAAGATAAGTGTTAGAGTAGGCAAACGCCTTGAAAAAATTTCAAGAGAAGCTCTAACGGAGCAGGACAAGTTCTGGGCAACCCAGGCCAGAAATTTGATATGGTTCAAAGAATGGGATCGTATTCTTGATTGGAACCCTCCATTTGCACGGTGGTTTGTTGGAGGTAACCTGAATGCATCTGTAAATTGCCTTGACAGGCATATAGACACGGACACGAAAAATAAGGTCGCAATAATCTGGGAAAGCGAGAACGGAGAGACAAGAACACTTTCCTATTTTCAATTATATCGTCAGGTAAACAAGTTTGCCAATGTCCTAAAGGATCTTGGTGTTTGCAAAGGTGACCGCGTCACAATATACATGCCCATGGTGCCAGAATTACCCATCGCAATGCTTGCATGTGCAAGGATTGGCGCCATTCATTCAGTGATATTTTCTGGCTTTTCTTCCCAGGCGCTTATCGATAGAGCAAATGACGCCAAGTCTAAAGTTATACTAACTGCAGACGGTGGCATAAGAAAAGGCCGGGTTGTGGAACTCAAAAAGGTGGTCGATGAGTCAGTCTTATCATTGCCATCTGTAGAACACGTGGTAGTGCTCAAACGCGCTGGCAATAAGATCAATATTGGACCAAAGGACCTCTGGTGGCATGAGTTGATGGAAGGTGCCAAGCTGTATTGCCAACCCGAGCCAGTTGAAAGCACTCATCCAATTTATATCCTCTATACTTCTGGAACTACAGGTAAGCCCAAAGGCGTAATGCATGGGACAGGAGGGTACCTCACTCATCTATATGCGACCGCCAAGTGGGTCTTTGACTTTACAAAGCAAGACATCTTTTTTTGTACTGCCGATATCGGCTGGGTTACAGGTCATAGCTACATTGTCTATGCTCCTCTGATGCATGGTATAACTGAAATAATGTATGAAGGAGCTCCTGATTTTCCCAAACCCAACAGGTATTGGGCTATTGTGGAAAAGCATGGAGCCACTATATTGTATACTACACCAACTGCGCTGCGCATGTATATGAAATATGATGATTCACCGTCAAACTCATTTGATCTGTCATCTCTTAGACTGCTTGGAACGGTGGGTGAACCTATTAACCCCAAAGTATGGATGTGGTATTTCAAAAAGATTGGCAATGAGAATTGCCCAATAGTTGACACTTGGTGGCAAACAGAAACTGGAGGGACAATGCTTAGCATGTGTACTGGAATCGAAACGATCCCAATGAAGCCCGGCTCGGCCACGTTTCCTGTGCCAGGAGTTGATGCAGTAGTAGTAGATGAAACGGGCAAGCCCGTAAGACCTGGAACAAAAGGCTATATTGTTATTCGTAGACCCTGGCCAGGGATGTTCTTGGGTCTCTGGGGTGATGATGAAAAATACAGGCAGACTTACTGGACCAAGTTCCCCGGTCTCTATTACGCTGGTGACTATGCACTAGTTGACGAGGAGGGCTATCTATGGCTTCTTGGCAGGGCAGATGATGTACTTAAGGTGGCAGGTCACAGGCTTGGTACGATGGAGTTAGAGAATGCATTTGTATCACATAAGGCCATTGCAGAAGCCGCAGTGACGGGCAGACCGGATGCCACAAAAGGGGAATCTATAATAGCATTCTTGGTACTAAGAGAGGGTTTTTCAGATTCTGAAGTCCTGCGAAAGGAAGTGGTCGCTCACATTCGAAGCACACTTGGACCCATAGCAACACCCGATGAGATATACTTCGTTAACAAATTGCCAAAGACACGTAGCGGCAAAATAATGAGGAGGCTGCTGAAATCCATTGCAAGCGGCGACAAGATCGGCGACATCACTACGCTTGAAGACGAAACAGCTATTGACGAAGTCCGACAGGCCTATGAAGACCTCAAAAAGATGGTCAATTCTTAGAACTTCCAAGTAGCTATATATGATGGAGTAATTTCGATAACGCAAGAATCTGGGCCCATAGCAAGTATGGTCTTTGCACTTTTACTCTGCAGCGTCGTGTCCAAATACCTCTTCACATTATGTCTGGTTACTTTTGTAGCATAGAGGGGATCATCGATCACTCTTGCAGTTCCTTTACCCCTTAATCCAAGTGTGCCTTTTTTGCGAGAACTTTCATCAACAAGAAAGTATACCATGGGATTTTTTCGAAGCACTTTTGCCTTCCTGCCTGTTCTATCTATCGCAAAGAGAAACTTGCCTTTACTGTAATAGTACCATACAGGATGTGCAAACGGATCGCCTCTTTCATCTAGGTATGCTATTCTCAATAAGTTCGGCTGGGCAAGGAGCTCTGAGATTTCTCTTTTTAAGAGAGGTCTTGCGTGCCTGTCCGCAAGGACAAACTTTACCACATTTTACGCCTTAGCTTAGCCGTGTAATTAAGCTAAACAGAGATTGTTGTCATCCTGGAACCAATAGCAATGTTGTGAGCATCTACGAAACCTGCAGTCGCAGCCATAAGATATAATGCGGGTTTTGTAGTCTTGTAAGTGCAGCTAATCGTTTCAACTACATTGCTACATGGAGGTACATTCTCTTTTATATATACGGCATTACCATTTTCGTCAAACCATATCAAATCAAGGTTGTACTCTATGTTGAGCATCCATACTTCGTAGAGGTCAGGCTCATCGTGCTTGATGAGCATAGCAGTGTCAAAGGGCAACGTGTCTTGCCTAAATGTAAGCCATCTTTGCCGCTCAGCTGCAGTCTCGGCAATTTCGACCGTTATGACATCGTTATCTATTCGGACTGTGCCTTTTGGAAAGCCAGTGTTCTTGTCTCTGATCTCGGGTGGGACAAATGCTATGCCAAGAACGCCTACTGCAACTGCAACAACTATCACTGGTATTAGCACTGTAGATTTGCGTGCCACGGAATATGTCTATATGCGTGCAAAAAATAATTTGAATTTTGTGTTTCATTCAGTTCAACCTAGAATAGTTAGAAATACTATCCAGTAAAAATATACTATAAAATTATCATAAAGATGTGCATTTCATAATCTATCGAACAATTTGGAGGAAGAAAAAGATATCTCAGGTAAGCTTAGAGAAAAGACTTGAAAAGGCTTGAGTTGGATTGTTTTACATTTTCAGATTTAGCTTATTTTTGAGCGCAAGATACACTATTTTTGGCATATCAGAGCTGGAAGTCCATACAAAAATTGGATCAAGGTGGAGGGGATGGGATTTGAACCCACGAACCCCTAAGGGACGGGATCACTCATATCGCTTTTCCGTTTTCAGTATATGTTGCGAGAAGAAATGACACCATGGACAAATCTGATCTTGAGTCCTGCGCGTTTGACCAGGCTTCGCTACCCCTCCACTCATTGGTCTTGCCTATAAAACCTTATTTCATAGTTGCGGCACCTGAAATAAGGTTAAATTTTGCTTGGTGCAAGTACGGTATGTTAATGCCTAAGCCTGAGACTGTTTCAAGGCTCTGCGTAAAGTGCCATTCAAAGACAGTTCATGAAGTACGGGAGAAGACTATGGCGGGGGTAAAGCTGGTTTGCACCGACTGTGGGCATTCGCTTATTGTAGCTACCATGTAAAACATTTATTATCAGATGCAGCTTTAGCAGAAAATATATGAAGATAGGTGAGCTGAAGTCGGGAATGCGCAATGTAAGTGTCACAGGAAAAGTAGAAAGCGTAGGTGAGCCCCGCACAGTCAATCTTAAGGCGGGAGGGACAAATACTGTAGCTGATGCAAGAATTTCAGACGAAACTGGGAGCATCAAGCTTTCATTATGGGGCGATGACATAAACAAGATCCAGCCCGGCGACACAGTTTCGATAGAGAATGGATATATCAACACATTCAAGGGCGAAGATAGCATCAATGTTGGAAAGTTCGGTAGCCTAAAAAAGATCTAGCTGATATAACCAGTGTCGCGGGGTTTTTGAGGGGGCTGCTGACCTTCAAATTGCCTGCCGCCTTTTGCTGCAAGCATCTGTTGCTCTATGGTCTGAATCAACATTTCAGTGTCTTTTGCACGTTTGTCCAAGTTTGCCATGTCTACTTTGACATTGACTATTTGAAGAAGGGTTTCAAGCACTGCTTTGGACGCCTTGCCATCTACCACGTAGCCTGATGTCTCTCCAAGCAGACATACTCCTTTCATGTTGCGCAACTTTGCGATGCCGATTACAAGACCATTCATTCCTGTGATGCTTCCGCTATCCATCATCGATATATTATTTGATGAAAGAATTTTGACTGTTTCTGAGTCTGTAGCCGTACCAAAGATCTTGGGCTTGTCTACAAAGACACCCGTAATGTATGCTGCAAGTGTGAATACTTGTTGTGTGCCAAACCGCTCCGCTAAACTAAGTACTTCTTCTGCTAGAGAGTATTCAGAGTCGGGGTTAGCTGGCTGCGAGTCGCCTGTTAGCAATAATAGGTCAGATTCCTGACCATGCCACCAAAAGATACTGTTCTTCATCAAGTCAGCTGTGCCGTCAGGCTTTATCATAATCTGTGGCGGGAAGGAGCTGGAGTAAATGTCAACTAGATGAGTTGCAGGCAGCTCTTGTATGAGATGATCAACTGCGAGCTTGCCAACATAGCCGCTGCCAGGAAATCCGCATATAAGATGTGGTGCATTGAGCTTTGGCTGGTCAGCGGTAGAATAAACCAGCTTGATATTTTGCATAAAACTTGACAGCTCGTTGATGCGCTTTAAAGGTTTGCACAATAATACCACGAGATAAGAAAATGCAAGTCATTAGGCCTTAGGAAAGCAAAATAAAACTTCTATTACTTGCTCTTTTATCTCTTTATTCTCGCAACGATGAAAGCATTGTACTTGTTTACTGTAATTATGGTTCTTCTTCCTCCTCTTCTTCTTCCTCCTCTTCTTCTTCCTCCTCTTCACCCTCAGTTGTCGTTGTATTTTCTTGTCTTGTCATGGTAGGAGGAATTGGCGTTGTTATTACTGCTGTCGCATTGGAGTCAGTAGCATTTGTAGTTGTAGTAGCTGTTGTAATATTAGAGGCAGATACTTCTCCTTCCTCACCAGCCACTTCTTCATCCCCTGCTACTGTAACTACGCCCCACATCCCGGGATGAAATGCACAGAAATATTCATAGGTACCAGGCTCTTCAAAAGTTACCGTAAAGCTATCTAGGATTGGGTATGGGAGTAGTAGGGATTCTTCCTCAGGTACTGCTGTCGCATTGGAGTCAGTAGCATTTGTAGTTGTAGTAGCTGTTGTAATATTAGCAGCAGATAATTGTTCTCCTTCCTCTTCTAATGCTTGAAAACCACTGACATCTAGTATTATGCCCGAGCTGACTATTGTCTCAGTTCCATTCATCGTATAATTGGCTGATAGGTTTAGTGGCTCAAACAATCCTTGCTGCGTTGCCTCCTCTGTTAGCTGTTGCAGTTCTTCTACATCAAGCAGATACTTTGTATTATTCTCTCTGTAAGCAACAGTTGGATAAAATGCAGCCTTATTTAAGGTGATTATAGCTTCTCTACCATCGGGCTGCTCTATAGTTATGGAGTCTCCAAAATTGAATGGAGGTACAAGTTCCAGTTGATCTGGATCAGATCCTTCAGGCATTACGAACGGCAACTCCAAACTAGAAATTATTGATCCATTGCTTGAGTCAAATATTACGTTGTGTACCTCTGTGGAATTTTGCGGTGCATAAAATGTGACACTTTCTCCCCTTTGAATCTCTACTGATGAGGGTAAGAATTGATTGACCGATACAGTGATGTTGCCCCCTCCTACTGCAACTCTTTCTTCTTCTTCTATCGTGTTATCAATTGATGCTATTACTTGATTAGGTGTAATTAATGCAGAACTAGCTACACCAGCTGCCATAAGAATTGTTGCAGTGACTACAACAGAGTGTACATAAAACGTTCGAGTATACTTACTCCTCTCCTTATTCCTAGCCATTGACATTTGTGAGGAGAAATAAGGGCATTTTAAGGATTGTTATGACCGATCGTCTCACGACTAAATGTTTCCAAGATCTAATTTGACCCACTTAACATGATAGCCTGCATATATATTGTCAAAAGATTCTAAGTCTTCTCTGGGTCGCCTTTCAAACATCTTCTCAGCAAAAGAGAAGAAATTATCCCTCGCTGTCGGATGAGAGAAGCCTAGCAAATAAGAATCTAAAAATGTACAAGGATGATGCTTTATGTTATTATTTTATCCAGTTTGCCTTTTTTCTTTGCTACCTTTACTTCGCGTGCTATTCTTCTTCCCATGCTCATGGGCTCGTCATATAACAGTCCAGAGTAAGGTGAACCGTCAAGGTAGAGGTTCGTTCCTGCCACAATCCTTGCAGAAAATTCAAAGGTTGTGAATTTACCTTCACTGTCATATACTCCTTCAAGGCAGAAGGGGCCTGGCATCCCGGGTGGCACCAGGTGTTCTGCAGCACGCACAAAGTTTTCGCCTATCTTATACACTTCCTCAAGCAATGATTCGCGCAGAACAAGTGGTATGTTTCCGATGACAGTATATGAGGGCTCGATGCTGCCTGCACCAAGTTGCTGCTTTGCAGGGATCCTGCCGATTCCGTCAATATCTGATTCATATCGTCTATCTATTCCCAGAAGCTCAACTTCTTCAGTAATTGGTGAATAGAAATACTGCAAATAGACTGGCACACCTCTAATGAATTCCTGAATGTACAGATCGCTTTCTCCTCTGATTATCTGTTGATCAATAAGCCGTCTTGCACCTTCTTCAAAGCTCTTGCGGTTCCATGCAAGGTAATAGCCCCGCCCACCAGCGGCCCCATGTAACTTCACAATGCATAATCCATCGATATCATTTTTAGATCTAATTGTCTGAGGAATCTTCAGACCTGCCTCTTTCATCATCTTTTCTTTGAGATCTCTGTCGGCCTCCCATCGCAATATCCACTTGTTGCCAAAGATGGGTATGTCTATTTTCTCTATTTGCTCACTTTTCATCTGAGATATCAAAGTGCCATGAGGAATCAGCACAGAGCCTGCTTGCTTGAGCCGTTTGCGAAACATATCGTCAAGGATCTCTGCAAAACTGTCAACCTCTACAATTTCATCAATAAACCCAAATCTTGAGTATAACCCCAATCGACGTTTCTCGCATAGAAGCAATGTCCTAAATCCTTCATCTTTTGCACCCCTGAGAACTTGTAATGAACAATGAGAGCCCAGCGTAGCAATCGTAAGTTTATTGCCAGTAGCAACCTTTTTTCTAGCCAATAGCATCTGTTACTACAAGAGATTAAAATTTCTTCTCAATAGCATTTATAGCTGAAACTAGGACTACTTACATATTGTTTCATTGAGTGACAACAGACTAGCTCACACTGCAGAGCACGCATTCATCGGATCGCTACAGAAATTACTCGGCCAGACCCTGAAGGTCAGAAAAGTGGAGCACAAAGAATCGGGCTATAACAATACGGCCTTCATTGAGGTTCCGCAGCTTGATCTTGATATTGTGATTAAGGCAGAAACAGAAGTTAATTCACTTATCGCCAGAGGCCGCAGAGTAATGACATACATATTTTCCTCCCTGGAGGAAGCAAAGCGCGAGATTCCTAACTTGCGTGCAAACGAGGAAAGAATATCAGCAACAACTCCTTCGGAGGTCAAAGTTGTAGAGATCGAAAATCATGATGTATCGGCTTGCTCAATGGCCCATGCCAACAATCTGCAAGAATGTGATTTTTTTCTAGTCACGCGCGTATCAAAAAGTGGGAAGGAATATGAAGTTGACTTTGTTGTTAGCCGTCAAGCCAAGGATACAGCTACAGCTTTGTCGTCCAAGCTATTAAGGGTCTGTAATGAGCTTCGAGCCAACGTTAACACTGTTGAAAATACTGCACAAAAGCTCAGATTGGAAAATGAAATTAATACTAGAAAATTAAAAGCGCTTAGTAGAGAAAAGCTATCCAATATACAGCCAATCAGAAGTGGTAGTGTAACACTCCTAAAAGGGATATTTGAGAACCTGTCAGACGATCAACTCCAAGAATTTGCAGGGGAAATAATTTTAAATCCAGGCACTCTAGTCCTTCTTGCGAACATCTCCAACGAGGGAGCAAACATAGTTTTTGCTCGCAATGAAAAAATTGAAGGAGTCGACTTGAACAAAATGTTTAAGCAATTTGCGGGCACAGATGGCCGTGGAGGAGGAAAACCTCACTTTGTAACCGGCATTGTCAAGAAACAAGCCGTCAGCAGAGTGCTCGACAGCATCTCAAGAGAAGTTTTAGGTTAGCCCCAGTTTCGTGCTGTTAGCCACTCTTCTACCACCATAGTATATTGATGCAAATGCTGGTAAGGTTAAATTAACCTCTTCAATATACCCCGCATAATTGGACGAATTGCTGCAGGAAGAGGATCTTAGAAATTGGCGAAGAACTCACTATTCCAAAGAGATAAGCCTCTCTATGAGAATAGACGACGAAGTCGTTATCATGGGTTGGGTCGCCAGTATAAGAGATCACGGTAACATCCAGTTTATTATATTGCGGGATATGTATGGGGAAATCCAGATCACTGTAAAGAGGAGTGAATGCAGTGATTCGCTTTTCCAACTGGCCAAAGAGGTCAAGGAGCACAGCTCTATAGGAGTACGCGGTAAGGCGAGGCCTCAGGAAAAAGCTCCAAATGGCGCTGAAATAGTCCCAGCTGAGATTAGGATATTTTCAATAGCAAGAAAGGCGGCACCTTTTCTTGTTCAGAGTAGGACCTCAACTGTAGGCATTGATACTCGACTTGATCTCCGAGCAGTCGATCTGCGGCGCACTTACCTTGGATCGATATTTCGTATTCGTCAAACCGTGCTAAATTCTGTCAGAGCATTTCTCTCAGCGGAGAAATTCATTGAAGTAAATACACCTAAAATGATAGCCACCGCAACTGAAGGCGGGGCAGCACTTTTTCCGATATTCTATTATGATAGAGAAGCATTCCTTGCGCAGAGCCCTCAGCTATACAAAGAACAGTTAACAATGGCATTTGAAAGTGTATTTGAGATAGGGCCAATTTTTCGTGCAGAACCTTCCCGCACCAACAGACATTTATCCGAGGCAATTTCAATCGATGTCGAGCGTGCGTTTGTTGATTATAATGATATTATGTCCCTGCTCGAGAGAATGATATTAAAGATATTGGATACACTCAAAGAAAAGAATCAAGATGATCTGAAGTATCTACAACTTCAGTTACCGTCCACGGGTATGCCGTTTTCGAAATACAGTTATTCTGACATCATTGATAAATTACAGGAGGCAGGCGAACGCATACAGTGGGGAGATGACATTTCCCCACAGATAATGAAGAGCCTAAAACACGAGTACCTAGACGACTTTTACTTCATAGTAGACTGGCCAACTTCGACCAAGCCATTTTATATCAAGCCAAGCACCGAGGACAGCAGGATATGCGAGTCATTTGATCTAATGTATGGAGTACTTGAAGTTTCTTCAGGCAGTACCAGAATAAATCATAAAGATCAGCTTATAGAGCGAATGGCAAAGCAGGGTTTAAAGCCTGAAGCGTTTGATTATCATCTGCGAGTATTTGATTATGGGGTTCCACCACACGCTGGCTTTGGCCTTGGCCTTGAGCGGCTTATGATGGCATTAACAAAAGTCGAAAATATCCGCGATGTTACACTTTATCCAAGAGACATAGACAGGCTGGCGCCATGATAGTAATATGGTAGTTACAATAGAAGAAGTAAAGCATCTTGGATGGCTTGCAAAGCTCGAGATGTCAGACGCAGAGCTACAGCGCTATACGACACAAATAGAAGATATAGTCAATTACTTGAACAAGCTGGACACGATCCCCCTTGAACAGGTCGAACCGATAATGCTGAAAAAGAAGTTTTCAGAACTTCGGAAAGATACTCCTGAGACCTTTGAGGACCGTGTGCTTGGGACAGCATACATGAAGGACGGCTTTGTGAAGGGTCCGAGGATGGTCTGAATTGTCACTTGATACTCTTCACGTAGAGCAGGTTGTCCAAGGTATCAAAAGTAGAGAATTTTCTATTGAGGAATATATCTCCCAGATCTTTGAAAGAATTGAAAAAGTAGAACCTAAGATAAACGCCTTAGTCACACTTAACAAAGAAGAGGGGCTTAATAGAGCGCGCAGGCTCGATAAAAAGATCAGAGAAGGCAAGCAAAGTGGTCCGCTTGCAGGGGTTGCATTTAGTATCAAGGACAATATTTGCACAAAAGGGATGAAAACTACATGTGCCTCAAAGATGCTCGAAAGTTATGTTCCTGCATACGATGCAACAGTGATCAAGCGACTGATGACTGCCGATGCAATCATAATCGGCAAAGCAAACCTCGATGAGTTTGCAATGGGTTCTACTACAGAGTTTAGCCGATATGGCCCCACTAGAAACCCGTGGGATATCAGTAGGGTATCGGGTGGCTCGTCAGGCGGAAGCGCAGCAAGTGTGGCTGCCCTTGAATGCACTGCATCGCTTGGCTCAGACACAGGAGGCTCCGTTAGATGTCCTGCCAGTTTTTGCTCCGCAGTTGGGCTCAAACCTACATATGGCCTTGTGAGCAGGTTTGGGCTTGTATCGTATGCAAACAGTCTAGAGCAAATAGGACCGGTTGGCAGGACTGTATCGGATGTAGTTTCCGTTCTAAATGTAATAGCAGGGTCCGATGAAAACGATCACACTACTACGACCAATGACAGCAAACCCACATATTTGCTAAAAGAAAGAAATGGGTTACGCGTAGGTCTTGTCACGGAGTTCATTAAAGGTGCAGACTCAGCAGTATCCAAGGTGATCTACAAAGCTGTAGACACACTAGAGAAGCAGGACTGCAACTGCGAAGAAGTATCCCTTCCCTCTGTGCAGTATGCCCTTGCCTCCTACTATACAATTGCAACTGCAGAAGCAAGTAGCAATCTAGCACGTTACGATAACATCCGCTACGGATTTGATATGAACCCTGAAGGCTATGAATGGAACAGCTATTTTGCTAGGGCACGCAGCAACTTCGGCGAAGAGGCAAAGAGGAGGATAATTGTTGGATCGTATGTGCTTTCTTCTGGATATTATGGCAAGTATTATATGAAAGCGCACCAAGCGCGCTCACTTCTAAAGCATGAGATGGAGAATCTTTTTCAAAGGTATGATGTCTTAATAGGGCCTACCATGCCCATACTTCCGTTCAAAATCGGTGAAAGAATCGATGATCCACTCAAGATGTATCTTGTTGATATTGACACAGTTGTAGCAAACCTCACTGGCATGCCTGCAATATCGGTTCCTGCAGGATTTGCTGAGAGTTTGCCTGTAGGCTTGCAGATAATTGCAGACCAATTTGCCGAACAAACTTTGCTTGATGTAGCATATTCATTTGAGCAGGCTGCAAAAGTGCAAAGGAGCCCTGATCTGTAATGACTACTATTGCTACTAAGATAGGACTTGAAATTCATTGTCAACTCACAGGTGTCAAGAGCAAACTATTCTGCAGATGTAGTTCGGACTACAGAGGAAAGGCTCCAAACACAAATATCTGCCCCATATGTGCAGGGCTACCGGGAACATTACCGCTTTTGAATAAAAAGACTGTTGAGTTTGCTGCTATGATCAGTCTTGCTCTTGGTTGCAAACTCCCAGATGAAATTGCATTCTATCGAAAAAACTACTTTTACCCTGATTTGCCCAAAAACTTCCAACTTACACAATATAACGCATACAATATAACGAGCATTGGAGTAAACGGCAAGCTAGAGTACATTAGTAGCAAGGATGCAAGAATAAGACGCGTACAGCTAGAAGAAGACCCCGGCAGGCTTGTTTATGCAAGTGGCAATATGGATACCAGCGTTTATGTCTTGATTGATTACAATAGAGCAGGGGTGCCACTTGTGGAGATAGTGACAGAGCCGGACTTCATTGACCCAAAGGAGGTGCGTATGTTCCTTGACAAAATAACTTCTATAATAGAGCATCTTGAGGTGTGCGATACAAAGCTTGAGGGATCTGTACGCTGTGATGCCAATGTATCAGTTGACGGTGGCAACAAGGTCGAGATTAAGAACATTAGCTCATTTGCGGATGTAGAAAAGGCATTGCGTTATGAAATCACAAGACAGAGAACAATGACGTCCCGCGAGATCCAAGTTAGGTCAGAGACTCGTCACTGGGATGATGCAAGAAAAGTGACAAAAGAATCGAGGACAAAGGAAGAAGAACAAGACTACCGTTACTTTCCCGAGCCGGATATTCCAATGGTGGTTCTTGGAAGTGAATTTGTTTCATTTATCAAGCAATCAATGCCAGAGCTTCCAGACAAGCGCAAGGAGCGTTTCATGTCAGATTATGGCCTATCAGATCATATTGCAAAAGTGATTATAGGGAACAAGGAACTTGCTGACTTCTTCGAATCCGCTATTGCGGTGTACTTGTCACCAAAAGAGATAGCCAACTGGATAGTAACTGATCTAATGAGCTTTATAGACGAACGAACCAAAAAGGAAGAAGAGGAAGAAAAGGAACACTCTCTGTTTGCAGGACTCAAAGTGGGACCAGAGCATATAGCCGATCTAGCTAGACTAGTCGATCAAAATATGATAAACAGAGCTACTGCCAAGCAGATCCTTGGTCAGACAGTAAGGACAGGCGAGATGCCTTCTGCATTGGCAAAGAAGATGCAGGCCAACAGAATTGACGATGTCAGTGTACTGACCCAGGCAGTTCAGTCAGTCTTTGATATGGAGCAGGCAGCAGTTCAGGATGCAAGGGTCAATACCAATGTTGCAAACTTTTTGCTTGGCAAAGTAATGAAGATCACAAAAGGTAAGGCAGATCCAAAGATTGTACTAGAGATGATACAGAAAAAGTTGAAAGAAGACTAGCTACATGCCACGAAATCTGTCATCTTATTCCTCCTCTTCTTCATCTCCCTCATCGCCGCTTGGTTCTTCATCTCCCTCATCGCCGCTTGGTTCTTCATCTCCCTCATCGCCGCTTGGTTCATTTGGTTCTGTGTTAGGACTGGCGTTGCCTTGACCCACTTCAGTGGCGCTAGTGTCAACAACGGGGCAACCTGGAACTACAAGCTTGTTTATCTCCTGTTGTAGCTGATTGCTGCCTCCTTCACTTTCGCTAAACATATTTTGAACTATATTTCCAATCACCATATTCAATCTCCTTGCATCCTCAGTATCAAAGCAATTGTCTTGATCTACAATATCTGCAAACCTTTGTAGGATAATGGTACGTGAATCTAGAGTAGCATTGACACTTGTTGAATCAACTTCTAGATACGCTGTAATGGTATTGTCGTCTTGGTCAAGAGTGATGGATCTTGTTCTGTCTGCAGCTCCATTATCCCACCGGTCAAACTCCATGTTGCCAAGAACAGGTACTGTGACAGTGTATGTAGATCCCGCAGTTCCAACAAATGTCAAGGGAGCATGACCTTCCATCAGAGTAGTTCCGTTGGTTGCTTCAATGACAATATATACTCCTGTTATTGTATCGCCCGATAGATCAGCTGCTCTAACGATCAGTTCCGCAGCACCTTCTGCTGTTTGCGACAGTGTATCGGCAATAGGAGCAACTCGGAATAATGCGCCTTCTTCAGAGGATAGAATGTACAGATAGCCATCAGGGCCTGTCTTGATGTCCGTTATACCTCCAAAGCCCGTACCAAAGACAACATCCTCCGCTTCTTCAGGAGTATTTGCTACGGTATCGTCGAGCACACCATCAAGAGCAAGTGCAGACCTGTTTTCAGTTAGCTCAAAGCGGTAGATTGTACCATTGCTAGCGTCACCTACAAACATATCGTTCTCATATTCTTCTCCAAGTGCGCTTGAAGTGAGAAATTCAAGTGCAGTAGGATCAACCGGCTCTGTCCATGTAAACTCAGGGTTACTGTAGTGACTCTCTCCGTTAAACATCACAAGGCCTGTCAGGTTATAGTCTTGTGGCACCATTCCCTGTACGATTTTCCACCCACTGTTAAAGCCTGCATCAACCAAGTTTATCTCATCCACAAACGGTGCACCGTTCTCAGTATCCCATAGTAGACCGGTCATGGGATCAAAGTCCATACCATAACCACTGCGCATACCATATGCAAAGTAGTATTTGCCAAAGGCGCCAGTTCCAATGACGGGCTCAGGATCTTCTCCATTTTTACCGACCCTTAGTATTCCACTTGTCCCATCGGGTTCAGACCCATTCTCAAAATTTTGGACCATTGTAGTATGGCCTCCGACATCGCCGATAATGACATAGACATTGTTGTCTGGACCAATAACAACGGGTCCGCCATTATAACGTGGTCCAGGGAGGGCGGGCAGGTCAAGCAAGAGCAGAGGATTTACAAGCTGGTCTCCCCGCAGCTCATATCGGTAGAGGCGGTTGCCTGCGGGTGACACTCCCTGTATATCATCACCATCAACCCCTCCACCAGATTCAGTGAAATACAAAAAGACGTAGGTAGTTGACTCGTTTTCTCTTGAAACAGCAGCGCCCAGCAATCCTCTTTCACCATCATTTGCAACTGCTACATCAAGAAGTGGCTCTGGCTGAAGCATACCGTTTTCAATCGCCCTCACTCTACCGTTATCTTTTTCAAGCACTAGTATGGTGTCTTCATCTAAGAAAGCCATAGTAGTTGGAGATATCAATCCACCCGTAACTTGCTCAACTGTAAGACTGTTGTCATTTACGGAGGGCCCTGCCCCTGTAATCTCAGCTTCTTGGGCAACTGCAAAATTATGTCCCAATGTAAATAAAAACATCAATGCTAGACCAATTGTTAGAATTGGATTGGGCATATTCCGCTACTTCCGATACACTCTAATAATAATGAATTGTCGATTGATCCTCTGCTAGAGAGTTCTTAACTACCTTTATAGCCTTTTTTGCTCTTAAAGAAACAGAGAGATATACCTACATTTCCATGTCACTAAAATAATTCTTGGATCATATATGGAGTGGGTCCTTGTATAGGACATTTTCAAAAAGTTCTTTCTACTGCTGGTTCATTCATTTGCATTCTTCTTCTTCTTCATTTCCTCATTTTTCCTTTCTAGTGAAAGAGATAAAGAATTGATGCAGTAGCGCAGGCGAGTTGGCTCTGGTACATCATCAAATACATGCCCAAATGTGTACCACACTTGGCAACACATGACCTCGATTCTTATCATACCGTAGCTCCTGTCCATCGCTTCTTTTACACTTCCTTCATTAATCGGAGTCCAGAAGCTAGGTCACCTAGTGCCAGAATCAAACTTGGTGTCAGAGGCAAATAGGCTATTGCCTCCAGCAAATACACTAGTAGATGCCCTTGTCCTTGCAATCATGATACTTTCCTGAAAACGGAGCTTCAGTGCCCCTATTCCAGCATACCCCGTACTGCTCAGGCTTCAGGTGATTATTGTAATTAGGATTGTCTACCATGCAACAATACTACTTCCTTTTTGCACATTACTTATTTTAATCATTATTTTTTTCTTTTTCTTCAGTTGAAGCAATCTTCTTTAGGTGCTCTACGACTATAGGCAGAAACGCTCCTACGTCAGTTACAATTCCAATTGCCTGAGCAGTCCCCCTATCGATTAGCTTGGTCACTACTGGCTGGCTAATGTCGACTGCTACTACTTTGACTGATGCAGATAGCATGTTTCCCACAGCGATAGAATGTAGCATGGTAGATAACATCAGCACCAGTTTGGCTTCCTTAATCACTTCCTTGTACTTACGTTGTGCCTCAACAATATCGGTGATTACATCAGGCAAGGGACCATCATCGCGTATAGACCCGGCAAGTACAAAAGGCACATCGTTTTTTATACACTCATACATCACGCCACTTTTCAATAACCTTTTTTCAACTAGTGCCTTGAGTCCACCAGCTTTGAAAACCTCGTTGATGGCCTGCATATGGTTGCGATGTCCTCTGACTGCAAGTGTACCGTCCTTGACACGCATGCCCAGCGATGTACCCAGTAACGCATTTTCAACATCATGCACTGCAAGGGCGTTACCTGCAAGAAGGCCGCCAACATATCCCATCCTTATCAAAGAGGCAAGCGCTTCAGCTGCACCAGAGTGTACAAGCACTGGCCCTGACACTACAATCATCTTGCCACCTTCCTTCCTTGTACTATAAATATCGCTTGCAACTTTTCGGGCAATGTGCTGAGTAGGGCGCTCGCTAGAACTTGCGCTACTCATGAACTGGAAAATGTCAATACCTTCACGTGGACGTTCCTGTGGGATTATCTTGACGCCCTGTTCACCTACAACAATCATGTCACCACTGATAATGTCGCGCACCATTTTACATTCAGCGGTCTTGCGCCAGATGTCCACTGAAATGCATTTGTCCATCATCATGTTATCAACATTTATCCATTGGCCGCCATAATAGACTTGAGTTGTGTTATTTGTGGTGCTGTAAAAGTCGTCAGGCATCACCATATCCTTTGGAGCAGGCTCTAGCTTCACCTCCTGCACTGACACAGGCTGGGCGCCTTCCCTGTATACTTGTTCAAGGATGCTTTCAAGATGTTCCTTACTTTTTCCCTTTACAAGCAGTCTGGCGTAACTTGGATCACTCTTCCTTTTGCCTACTGTGAATTCGAGTACTTGAAAGTCGCCCCGAAGATCCATGATACCATCAAAGATTCTTGTCAGTATCATTGAATCAATAAGATGTCCTCTTGTCTCTATTTCCTGCTCGAACCTATCTGCCAAGACTATGCTCATAGGCTTATTTCGATATAAAAGCCATATCTGCGAGTAGTATTATCTTGTCGCAGATACTTTTTTCTCAGCATTAGTTTGACTGAGCTCAAGAAACTTACTTCTACTAGTGATGAGCACAGGCTAATGTTGTAGCAAAATTGCCATAATGAACTTAGCTAAATAGGAAGGGACAGCTTACCAAAGTATTCCTGCATGTTTTGCTCCGCCTTAATCTTGGAGATAATCTGATTCTTTACATCCTCTGAAAACCACTGCGCAATTGATTTTGCAATACCCTTCCTGTCGCAAAGGGCGATCATGTAGCCGGCATCCTCCTTGACCACTGCGTAAAGCGTCTCTTCCCCTACAGGCTCCCAGATGTTGCTTTTGTTATCTTTGAGGGCAAGAGCAGGCATAGCATGGCCTGCATAGCGTGTCAGCAACTCTTGTGCAGACTTTACACGTTTTTCCCCTATTTTGAGTGCCATGAAATACTGCATGCACTATTTCTTGGTTGATGCAGGCCTTAAAGATTTTAGGATTTCACTAACAATGTCACCAGCGTCACCAATGACTCTGCTTGCAGATTCAAAGAAAGGAGCCAGCAACTTTTCTGCATATCCCTGCTTTGAATACTGATAAGCCTGCAGTGCCATCTCCAGCTTATCTATCCTGTGTACAAATCTAGCAATTTCAGTCCTATTATGCAGATATTCAAGCCAGATCTTTTCATACTCTTCTCTTATCTCTTTGGGAAGAGGGGATAGAATGTATTTCATTGCTTTTTTTTCTTTGACTAATTTTTGTCGAGCACTCACATCGCCAGGCGTATAGTCGCCCACTATCGACTCCGCAAGGTCATGTATTAGGACCATCTTGATTACCCGCTGTGTATTAAAACCCAACATATCTGACAAAAGCATTGCCATGGTTGCCATTGAAAATGTATGGTCTGCAACTGACTCTGCGTTTTCAACTTTGACCTTTGAGACCCAGCCGGCGCGCCTGACAGATTTGAGATGCAAAATTGAATGAAAAAAAAGAGACAAGTCATCTACTGCTACCATTTTCTTGAGTCGCCTTCAAGAAGGCCTGAGCCATGGTGTATTCTGTCTATATGCTTTGAAAGCTCTTCCTTGGTATCGAACTTAGAGGCACAGTAGGGGCAACTAACGCTATCCTTTTCATGGGTCATGCGTACTCATGAGAGCGACGACACCTACTTTAAATCTAATTGTCTTGAACTGACCCACTGCTGCTGGTAGATGCATTATTAGATGATCCTATTATTGACACATTGTTATCAACTGCTTGCGGCAAAAGATCGACAAAATATGCAAGTATTGTTGTCGTCAATGCCATCAACAAAGTGATGGCCAATATTATCAATACATTATAGATTTGGCCCACGGCCTATAATTTGGCGAAATGAGCTTTAGCCATTTTAATGTTAGTATTCATTGCAATTGGTGAAAGAGTGCTGAAAATTACTTTCTCCAAGGTATATCCTGCATACCCAGCCTCTTGTTGACCAATCGAGCCGTCACAAATAGTAGATCTGAGAGCCTGTTAAGATATACTATTATTGCAGGGTTTATTGACTGGTTCTTTGAGAGGGATACAACAGCTCTTTCTGCTCGACGTGCAACTCCTCTACTAAGATGTAAAAATGATGCTTCTACGCTTCCTCCTGGCAAGATAAAGAATGTGATCGATTCAAGTTCCAACTCAATTCTGTCAATAAATGGCTCTAACACAGATGCCATTTTTTCGGTGGTGCGAGGCGTCTTATCATCGCTCTGTGGCCAAGAAGGGTCTGCAAGATCTGAGCCAAGAACGAAAAGGTCATTCTGCACTTGCTCTAAGATATCTGCTATATCCGAAAGTAGATCCTTTTTTGAGTGCAGAAATGAAATTGCAAGACCGATGCTAGAATTTAGCTCGTCAACTTCACCGTATGCAGTTATTCGCAGATCTGCCTTATTGACCAGTTTACCGCCGATAAGCCTAGTTTCTCCCTTATCCCCTGTCTTGGTGTAAATCTTCATCCTCTTTTAGAGCAAAACAAGTTACAATTTAAGAATGTATTTGTTGGATAAGAAAGAAGAGGCCATTGAATTAAAATAGTGCCTCCGAAAATTTTATGTGTTCATGAAAAGGATAGCCGTAGTGGATGACGAGCCTGACATTACGAACGTCCTTAAGAAAGGACTTGAGCGCCATGGCTTTGCTGTAGATATCTTCAATGATCCACATGCAGCCCTTGCAAGTTTCCAACCTAAGTATTATGACCTTATGATAATCGATATCAGAATGCCTAGAATAAACGGCTTTGATTTGTACAGACAGTTGAAGAAGAGGGACACCAGCGTCAAGATCTGCTTTCTGACCGCATTTCAAATCTATTACGAAGAGTTCAGAAAGATGTTTCCTACAATAGATGTCAAAGCATTTATCAGAAAACCAATCAGCATATCAAACCTAGTCAATCAGATAGATGCAGCTATCGCATCGAATTAGTATCAGCAGACTCATATCGCTCCTTAAGATAATTTACAAGTCTTATTGCATCGATTTCCTTCAGGCTCTTTCTATATGACCTAATATACCTGCCGAAAGAGTCAATCTCGCTTTCAAGGTTAGGATATCTGTTCTTTGCTTCTTCGAGAATGTATGTGTATTTTCGATGTGGAAAGTAAATCTCTTTTGATAGTTTGACAAGCGCACGTTTTGCGTTTCTGCTGATAACTTTCTTTTTGTGCGCAAGGTAGAGATTATATCGTATGTCTACCATAGCCTCAGATTGTAACCTGTAATCTCCGTCAGGTGCAAATGTGACTGCTACTTCATCGTCTGCATCAAGCTTGCCACTCTTATAAAGTTGAAATATCTTGCCGATCCCTACCATTCCAAACTTTTCAAGCTCAACTGCCCTCAATGCGCCTAAACTTGCTGCACCTACCAATAACACTCCATTCTTTCTTATCAAATGATACACTTCGATCGGAGTGGGAGGATAGTCTTGGAGGAATACGCCGTCGACAAACCCAACCGCCATTTCTGCTGCATCAAAATCTGCAGCTAGTCGCAAAAAGTCGCCTTTTCTTGCAGGTGGTCTATAATCGGCGTCAAAGATTTTCTTTGCTTTTTCATGGCACAGTGAAGGTCCTAGAAATATTATTGGCTTGTCCATTGCTTAAAACACGACCTTGCCCGCAGGCCCATAACCGACTTTGTTATCCTGAAGGTCTCAAGCCCGGGTACTATTGCCCTCACTACTGGAATTCCAATATCCTGATTTGTCAAGTCGACGATTATTACCTGGTTCAGTCCCACATTCTTTAGCCGATAGAGAATCAAATTGATATCATCGAGAATATCTTCGTTAAAGAATGTCGGTACTTCTGAGAATTTAATCTTTTTTGTTGATCGCATAAACTGCCAAGCGCGTCTATCATCGGTATTCTCGTCATTATACTTGATCTTTCGGAGGTCATCTCTTGCCCCTTGGATGTTTGCAGCTCTAGTTTGTGATACTTCCGTGATTGCACGAAGAAGTGCTATCCTTGCATCAGGATGTGTCCCATGCCCCTCTGCAAGGTACCCATAGTCGTGACTTATCCACTCTACGCTACTAGCATTAAATGTTGGAATACCAATATCTGAGGTAATATTCTTTACCATAAGGGAAATGCCAGCCTGTCTGAACTTTTCAACCAAGCTCTTTACAGGCTCAAAGTTAATTTCTTGAATATCGACGTCAGGGAATATGCTTGGATCATCGACAAACCTGTCAGTTAAAATGGGCGACACTGAAAATGCTGCAGCATTTAGAAAATGTACAATTGTACGCAAGATGTGGAATGGAATGGCGCTTGCACGTAGGTCTGCCAGGCTCATTGCGTCTCGCTCTATCACCTCACATAGCGCGTGGCATATTGCCTCTTCCATTACATTGCCCGATGCAAGACCATTTGTATGAAAATACGAAAAGGGATTGATAGCTGGTGGAGGTGGAGTATACCGAAATAACGCAATGGATGCAGGCACCATTATTTCCTCGTCGCTTACAAGGTCATGCCCAGGCAGCCAGTCCATCATCATGTTAGTATGGTATACAAATCTCATTGGCTCTACTATCTTGTCAGGATGCAGCACCTTGTGAGTCTTTGACAACTCTGAATAGCTTGACCGGACAAATTTGCCTAACCAGCCTGACGGCAGTGATGAGTAACGTTCAATGCTTTCCATCAGCGCGCTTGCCATTGCATGCTGCTTTGTTGGGCCTTTTCCACTATAGACCCAGATATAGTCTTCAGTACCAGGTACCACTGCAGAATAATTTGGGATGCGCAGAACATCCATATCGGTAATGTCAGCAAGTCTTGTGACGCCTATCTTTTTTGAAATAGGCATCACATTATTCAAAGTCTCGTGTGCAGGCTTAATTCTGGATGTGCCATTGACCGTCCACTTCTTTCTACTTTGCAGTTGCACTATGCTTAGAGGGGCCTGCTCAAGTTCATATCAAGCTTTCTGGATCGTCGCGAATATAGTCTAATAATAGTAGAGGAGATGAATTAAGAAACTAAATGTGGTTCTTCATAATCAAAGACAAATGTTTAAGGGTAAGAAGTAGTATAAAAACAGGACTCCCTCTTAAAAGGTATTTCAAATAATTTAATTTATAGTGTGGCAGATACTCAACTTTCTTATTCAAGACGCTAGATCATACTAGCACAAGATATCTCTACTGCTACTAACGCAGACGGTGTTTATGCCTTCTTCCTCGGGAAATCTTGTAGATCCTTGTGCCGACACCGAAGGCATGCCCGCGGCTCAGATTCTATAAGGTAATTTATATAGAAACATTTTACGCATTGCAGTCGTGTCATCTTGCCTAACAGCTTCAGCTCGTTACGATCCTGCCCCAAAACCTTTTCTACGGTCAGGATTTCAATGACTGAGGTCATTATATTTGATAATTGATCAGGGTCGGAGTTCCTATATCGTAGATAAAGGACCTTCATTTCGTTTGGTAATAACTCTCTTCTAAATGAGGTCTTGCCTGCGTTTGATTGTCTAAAGAGATGATCACGCAGATACCACTCTAGCTCCCTGACTATAGGATCAGCTGACACCTTACAGAGACAATGAAAAAATGTAATATTTAAGAGAATAATCAGGGTGTCTATCTTTTTGAGGAATTAGTTCGATACCCCAATCAGAAGGCCACATGACAATATTGACGGATAGATTCTGCTACTTAGTGGATAATTAAATACTTGCGACTTGTATGTATCTAACAACATATGCGAAGCAAGAGGACAAATCGTCATCGAGAGCATGGCACTGACGGTGACGACTTGGTCGAGCCAAAAAAGATAACTGGTAAGGATCTGAATGAAATCGAAGAGCTGAGCGCTCGTCTTACAACTCTTGTAGAAATATTGGACGAAAAAGGCATACTCGATATGAAAGAGTATAGAAGGATGGTCGCCATGCGTCTTCATGAGATATCTAAGGCAGGGGCGTTTGAAGAACTAGATACAGAGCTATAACAAGGCTTTTTTCCTATGTCTTAGTTTCGCTAACATATTCCATCAGGAAGTGCTTTACCACAACGGTTTTCAAAATATTCATTCATCGATATGTGAATTGGTATCCCATCAGCATTGCTGATATCGACAACATGGTTGAGTACATTATTAGACGATATGGTATTGTTGAAGCTGCTTACATCCAAGAATATGCCAATATTGCCATTTCCAATTAAGCTGTTGGCACCTATTATAAAATAATTAGAATCCATAATCACAATTCCTTCATCAGTATTTTCGGACATCTGATTACTCATAATCAATCCTTCCTTGCTTGATTGAGATGCTATACCAATTGTATTTCCCTCAATGAAACTTCTATAAATTGTAATTTCATCGGAGGCTTTTAACGATAAACCTATATTATTATCGGTTAATTTGAGATCCAATACATATCCTCTTCCGCTCCCTGCAAATTCAATAGCTTTGTCAAAACCCATGATAACACCAGGTCCTCGGATTGTTATATTTTTTTGACCTGGAACCAGTATCCCGATCTCTTCTATTTCAGGAATTCTTGACGTGTCGGTATTATTAGCCAAAGATAATCTGTGATTATTGAGGTTTATAGTTATTCCATCGGTGCCTACAATCATCCCAACTCCAGGACATTCGATGTCTTTTAACAGTATGACATCTCTAGTTATTACCTGACCACAAGATGCAACAGTTGTAGGACTGTCTTTAGAGTTTACAAAAATATTTGGATTAGCATCAACGACAGAAACGTCATTATTCTTCATATTTTCTTTACTTGTGACTGGATCGAGATTATTAGCATTAGCCTTGGCATTAGCATTGTTGTTATTGTTTTCATTGTCATTTGCAATACTAGGTGTAGTTGCAGTAGCAAAAGTAGTATTTGCTTTGCTATTTGCAATACTAGTCGCAGTGGCCGGAGTAAATGTAGCATTAGTTGCATTATCTTCGCTATTGAAGACAGGCAAGATCTTATGATCTATCG
>Ga0075430_100000756_pt1 | contig 24924 bp, 22 predicted proteins | sample RhiMetdeltSRZDD4_FD_75294 | JGI IMG/M metagenome (GOLD analysis project Ga0075430, IMG submission 75294) | Populus rhizosphere microbial communities from Tennessee, USA - Rhizosphere MetaG P. deltoides SRZDD4 | ecosystem: Host-associated > Plants > Roots > Rhizosphere > Soil | place: USA... | reverse complement strand
TGCGCGCCGTGGTCCCGCAGTGGGCGGATGAGTCCGGCGGTCTGGGGGTCGTGGAGCACGGCCACGTCGCCGGGGCACACCGCCCGCAACAGGTCGCCGCGCTGGGCGCCGAGGGCGGCGTCGTAGGCGGCCCGTTCGGCTGGGCCCAGTGGGCCACCGTCGCCCGGTGCACCGTGCAGTCGGTTGTGGAGGCGTTTGGTGAGGTCGAAGAAGGGCTCGTCGCCCTCCACCACCAGCCAGGACACGTCGATCCCCGCGCCCGCCGTGTAGGGGAGGAGGCTGCCGAGCATCTCTGCGACCCCTCCGCCGGTGGCGGTCGAGTTGACGTGCCACAGCCGTCGATGCGCGAGTCGCTCGCGCAGCAGGTGAAGTGCATCGTCGAGCCGTCGCCGCTCCTCGGGTTCGAGGACGTCGCCGAACCCGTTGGTCGTCCGGGGGACGAGGGGCACCGAGCGCATGGGGACGGGGCTTCCCGGTCGGCACTGGTTGAAAACCGTCCCCCTCCCGGCGTATGCGACCCCCCAAAATGGGGCAGGCGTCTCGGATGCACGGGGTAACGAGCGCGCCGGCGCGCAACGACGTCGTCGATGCTCCCCCCGTTCCCCGTCCGCCGGACGCCCCGGTGCGTGCCGCCCGGCGCCACGTGGTCGGAACACTGATGGTCGAGGCGATGGCGATCGCTGTCCTCGTGATCGGCAGCTCTGCACTACCGGCACGCGCCTTGACCACGACGGCGGCGGCCACAGGCCTGAGCGTGTTGGCGTTTCGAGCCGCACTTGGCGCGCGGCGGGCCCGCCTGCCGGGCTTGGCCGCCTGGGGGGCGCTGGGACTCCTGCAAGTAGCTGTCCTCGTCCCCGGGCTCGACGCCACGCCCGACACGACGAGAGTCGTCATGGCGCTGGTAGGCCTGGGCGCCATCCCCTTCGTCACCGGCCTGGTACCCATGGTGGCAGCCCACGGGCTGTTCGCCGGCTCCCGTGATGATGTGGCACCCGGGTTGCTCGCCGTTGCCGTCGCGGGCGGGCTAGGAGTCCTCGCCGCGATCGGGCTCGCTGGCGTCGCGGGCGTGGACGATCCCCGTGTGTCCACACTCGTCCCGTACGTGGCTGCCGGCATGGCGGTCCTCGTTCTCGCCGAGGTGCTGGCCCACCACCGGACCGGTGCCGGACACCCGGCGACCGTGGCCGCGGTCGCCGGGGTCGCCGTGGCTGCGCAGGTGCTGATCCTGATCGACACACAGGACGCGTCGGTCGACGCGGCGGTCACCGGGCTCGTCGTTGCCGGGGCCACAGCGGCCGTCGGCCTCCTCCTCGCGACCGCTCTGTCCACGCCTCGCCGGCTGGTCGTGCCCGCGGAGGAGGCGGGCGGCGGACCCCGGATGGCCGGCTTCGCTCTGGCGGTGCTTGTGGCCGTGGCGGCCGCGGCCCGCCTGGCCGTGAGCCGGCCGCTGTGGCTCGACGAGGCCGCTACCGCCGAGGCCACGGGCGGATCGCTGGGGGATGCCCTGGCGGCCACCCGCACGGCCGACGCGCACCCACCGCTGATCGACGGACTGGTGTGGCTCACCCGCCAGGGCCTCGGGGCCGGCGATCTGGCGCTACGGGCGCCATCCCTGTTGGCGGGCCTCGTCCTCGTCCCCGCGATCTACGTGACGGCCACCCGCCTCTACGACCGCCGGACCGGCCTCATCGCGGCCGTCGTGGCGGCGCTCGGCCCCGGCCTGCTGTGGCTGTCGGGCGGCGCCGGACCCGGGATGGTCGCCGCGCTGCTGGCGACGCTCGCGCTGTTCACGATGCTCCGGGCGGTCGAGCGAGGCCGGCCGTTCGACTGGCTGCTGTTCGGCGTCACCGGCGCGGTACTGGTGTGGTCGCACCAGCTTGCCGTCCTCCACGCCGCCGTGCTGCTGGGCGCGGCCGGGGTGGTGGTCGTCGAGCGGTGGCGGAGCAGGACGCCGGACGCCGGCCGCGCGCTCGCCGGCTGGGCGGGCGCTGCGCTGCTCACCGTCGCGGCTTTCGGGACGCTGCTCGCCTACCGGGACGGCTGGGGACCGCCGACGGTGCTGCCGCCTCGGGAGTACGCCACCTCCGGTGCCCCCGGCGCCGGCCGCTCGGTGCTCGGCCTCGCCGGCACGGCCGTCAACGGCGTGCTGGGTTTCCATCCCCGGGACGTGACGTCCCGGCTGCTGGCGTTGTGGCCGCTCGCCATCCTCGCCACCTTCGCCCTCACCGTGCGGGCCTGGTCTCGCCGGGGCCTGCTGCTCGTGGTGCTCGCGGTCACGCCGTTCGCCGCCCTGCTCGTGGCCCAGGTGGCCGGCGCGCCCCGAACCCCCCTGTTCGCCCTGGAGTGGATCGCCACCGCCCTCCCCATGATCGCCATCGGCCTCGGCCGGGCCGCCACGCTCGCCGGAGGCTGGCCGCGGGCACGCCTGATCGCCGCGGTCGGAGCGGCGGTGCTGGTCCTGGCGGCGGTTGACCAGGCCACCCGAGTGGAGCCCGTCGAGCGGGTGGACGTGACGCCGGTGATCGAGGACGTGGCCGCCGAGGCCCGGGCGGGCGACCTTGTCGTGTACGCGCCGGCCACGGTCGGGGACCTGGTCCGCCACGAGGTTGGCGGCGCCGAGGTCGTCGGCCTGTCCCGTGGCGCCGAGCTCGCCGCGGGCGCCGAGGGCCGGGTGTTCGTGGTCGGGGCGTTCGGCTACGCCGACGACACCACGCGGGACCGCGTCCTGGCCCTGATCACCGACGTGTCGGCGCGGCGCCCGTTGAGCTCCGAGGACCGGCGCGGGGAGACGACCTTGTGGAGGTTCGGATGACCGACCGCCCGCTCCTCGATCGTCCGGTGGCCACGGACCCGCGCCTGGGCGAGCCCGACTGGCAGCCCGGTGGCGGCATCGACTGGCGCGGCCTGGGTGGCCGACTGCTCCTCGTGGCCAACGTCGCCCTCGCCGCCCGCTACGTGATCTGGCTGCTCCAGCCGGGGAGGCCCGCCAACCTCGGGCTCTTCGTCCTGCTGGTGGGGGCCGAGATGTTCAACCTGGTGCAGGGCGCCGGCTTCTGGTGGACGGTGTCTCGGATCCGGCCGCGGCGCGGCGCCGCCCCGCGGCTCGCGGTCGAGGTCCCGGTCGACGTGCTCATCCCCACCTACGACGAGCCCGTGGAGATCGTCGAGCCCACCGTGGCGGCAGCGTGCCGCATGCGGGGCCGCGACGTGCGCGTCGTGCTGCTGGACGACGGCGGCCGGCCCGAGATGGCGGCGATGGCCCGGCGCCACGGCGCGGGCTACCTGGCCCGGGAGGGCAGCGAGGGCGCCAAGGCCGGCAACGTCAACGAGGCGCTCGCCCACGTCGACGCCCCGTTCGTCGCCGTCCTCGACTGCGACCATGTGCCGCGGCCCGACTTCCTCGAGGTGTGCCTGGCGCAGTTCGACGACCCCCGCGTCGCGTTCGTGCAGACCCCCCAGCACTACGCCAACCACGCGGCCAGCGGCGTGGCCGCCGCCAGCTGGGACCAGCAGCAGCTGTTCTTCGGGACCATCGCCCGCGGCCGGGACCAGCTCGGCGCCATGTTCTGCTGCGGGACGAACGTCGTGTTCCAGCGGAAAGCCCTGGAGTCTGTCGGCGGGTTCTCGCTCGACTCGCTCACCGAGGACTTCGAGATGTCCGTGCGCATGCACGAGCAGGGCTGGACCACCCGCTACGTCCCCGAGGTCGTGGCGTCCGGCCTCGGCCCCGAGGACATGTCGTCGTACGTGAGCCAACAGCTCCGCTGGGCACGGGGCTGCCTCGCCACCCTGCCCCGCGTGGTCGCCGCCCGCCTCGGCCTGCGGCTGCGACTCCAGTACCTGCTGTCGGCCGCCTACTGGCTGACCGGATGGACGCTGCTCGTCTACATGGCGTTCCCGGTCGTGCGGATCCTCACCGGCGAGCAGCCCATCGACGTGTCCTCGCCCGAGGAGTTCCTCCTCCACTGGGGCCCGTACTTCATTGCCAGCATGGTGACCGTCGGGCTCGCCGCCGGCGGCCGCTACCGGTTCTCGGCCTTCGCACTGATGTCGGCCAGCTTCTGGATCCACGTGGTGGCTTCGCTGCTGACGGCAGCCCGCCGCAAGGGCAGCTTTGCGGTCACACCCAAGCAGGGCACCACCGGGCGCCAGATCCGGCCAGTGCTCGTGCCCCTGGCCGTATGCGCCGGGCTGGCGGGCATCATCGTCTACGGCCTGGCGGTCGACCGCTCGCCGGCCACCGTCACCAACGCCTCATTCGCCCTGGTCCACCTGGCGGTGATCGCCAGCGGGATCCGCTTCGCCCTGTTCCCGGCGCGGCAGGAGGTGGAGCGGTGAGGCGGCTGGGCGTCGTGGCCGCGCTCGTCATGGCGCTGGCGGGGATCGCTTTGGTCGCCGCCGCGGTGACGGGCGACGGGGACCCCTCCGCCGACGAGTCCCGGGCGGCAGGAACGCCGCCATCGCCGGACGGCGACGCCGCCGAGCGCTTCCTCTCGTCCTACGTGGAAGCCGACGGCAGGGTCGTGCGCCACGACCAAGGTGGCGACACCGTCAGCGAGGGTCAGGCATACGCACTGCTGGTGGCCGCGGCCACCGGCGACCGGGAGCGGTTCGCGGCCGTCTGGGACTGGACCCGCGAAAACCTCCAGCGTGACGACGGCCTCTTCGCCTGGCGGTGGGCGGACGGCGAGATCGCCGACGACAGTCCGGCCACCGACGCCGACATCGACATCGCCGCCGCCCTTGCCACCGCCGGCAGCCGCTTCGGCGAGCCCGGGCTCCTCGACGAGGCGCGGCAGGTCGCGGCGAGCGTGCTCGACCACGAGACGGCCGAGGCGGGGGGGCGGCTCGTCCTCGTCGCCGGGCCGTGGGCTCGCGAGCAGCGGATAGTCAACCCCAGCTACCTCACCACCTGCGGCCTGGCCGACCTGGCCGCGGTGACCGGGGACACCCGCTGGCAGCGGGTGGCGGCCGACGGCGTCGCCCTGGTGCGCGAGCTGGCGGCCGACGGGCTCCCTCCGGACTGGGCAGTTCTCAGCGACGACGGTCGCCTGCGGCCCATCGCCGGTCCCGACGAGCCGAGCGGCCAGGGACTCTACGGCCCCGACGCCGCCCGCATCCCCGCCCGCCTGCCGGCGTGCCCCGGCGGCCGCGAGGTCGCGGCCGGGCTCTGGGACCGGATCGCCCCACTCGACGCCGACGGCGCAGCACTTGCCTACGCCCTCGACGGGCGCCGGATGGCCGACGACCGGCACCCCGTCGGCCTCGTCGGCGCCGCGGGCGCCGCCCAGGCGGCCGGAGACACCACCGCAGCTCAACGCCTGTTCGCCCAGGCCCGCGAGCTCGAGCTCGAGCACCCGACGTACTACGGCGCCGCCTGGCTCGCCCTCGGTGAGGTACTCCTCGGCCTGGAAGGCGGACCCGCCGGAGACGCCGTCGCGTCCGCTCGGTGGCGCGCTCGCCCGGTGATGTGGGCGCGGGCGCCTGCCCAGCCCGAGCCGACGACCACGGTGCCGCCGGCCACGGAGCAGACGCCCGCCGGCCCGCCGACCACCGAGCCTCCCGCCACGACGGTGCCGCCCGCCCCGACCGAGCCTCCGGCGACGACGGCTCCTCCCGCCACGACGGTGCCTCCGGCGACAACACCCCCGGCGACCGGACCGACGACTCCGACGGAGCCGCCGGTCACCACGCCCGGCTCGCCGTCCACGACGACGCGGGCCGGGGGCTCGCCCCCGACGACCACGCCGAGCACCGGTGGTACCGGACCGGGCACGACATCCACGACGGCGGACGGCGGTGGAGCGACGTCGGCGACAGAAGACTCCGGGGACGGCGCAGGCGACCTCTCGAATCCCGGCGAGCCCGGTGCGGAGCTGAAGGCCGGGCCTGCCGAGGTCCGATCCGACCCCCATGAGCCGGCCCGCCGCCGGACTGGTGCTATCGCGCTGTCGGGCCTCGCCGCTACCTCCGCGCTGGGTGCCGTACTCGGCCTGCGCGAGCGGTCCCTGCGCCTCAACGGTCGTTCCAACGAGCCCTCCTAATCGGATATCCCCCGGAGCATCGTCCCCGTCACAAGATCCGACCGAACCCCGGCGGATGGGGAGGGCGGACACCGCCGCGTCCAAGCGGCGGGCGGTCGGGGGAGCTGCCCGCGCTCGCAGGGACGGGACCTCCGTCGGCACTGTCTTCTCGTCATCGCCCGACCGCCGACTAGAGATGCGGGCAGCAACCAAACCGGTGGGCAGGCAGCGGGCCCTGCGTCGGGGTTCCAACGAGATCGACCGTACCCGCACGGAGGAGTTTGGCGATTGCACCTGCGTGGAAGGAGACGTCCGTCACGCCGGCCGGTCCTGTTGCGCTGGGTTACGTATGGCTCACCGGGGTACGGGCGTTCGAGTTGAGTTGCGTCTGGGGGCTCGCTGCGCTTGACCGCAAGTCCGGTCTAGAAGGGCAGTGAGACCAGGGAATGCCCTGATGGGAGAAGGCCATGGATGAGCGAGTGAACCTTCGGAGGCGTGCGGCCGCTGGACTGATCGCCATGCTGATCGGTGCTGGGTGCTTGATCGGGGCGGCCCAGGGCGGCGCTGGTGCGAGCACCGGTCAGGCGTCGACGACGCCAACGGTCGAGGTTGACGAGAACGCGACGTGCGCCGAACTGGCCCCGGAGGGGGCCACCTGGATCGAGCTCAAGGTGGAGCCGGTCGAGGACGGGACCTTCAGTGACGGCACGCTCACCGTGACGATCGACGTCAGGGACACGGACGACGGGCCGGTGTTCGACTGGACGTCGAACATCGGTGTGGATGCGGTCTTCGTCAAGGGTGGTCCGGGCGGGCTGCTGTATGTCTACGATCCGCCCGCGGAGAGCACCGGGGACACGGGCTTGCATGCGCCGGTCAACCCGAACAACGGCAAGTTCTTCGGACTGAGTCACGTGTCGTTCTGTTACGACAAGGATCAGGCGACGACCACGACGACTGAGGCACCGACCACCACCTCGACGACCATGGCGTCCACGACCTCGACCACCGTGGCGCCGACGACCTCGACGACCGTGGCGCCGACGACCTCGACGACCGTGGCGCCGAGCACCACCACGACCGTGAAGCCGACGACCACGACCACCGTGGCGTCGACGACCACGACGACTGTGGCGCCGAGCACCACCACGACCGTGAAGCCGACGACCACGACGACCGTGGCGCCGAGCACCACCACGACCGTGAAGCCGACGACCACCACGACCGTGAAGCCGACGACCACGACGACCGTGAAGCCGACGACCACGACGACCGTGGCGCCGAGCACCAGCACGACCGCGAAGCCGACCACTACTACCTCGACGACCGTGGCGCCGAGCAGCACCACCACGGTAAAGCCGACCAGCACCACGGGGGGCCCGGTGACGACAGTGCCGGCGCCGTCGACCACGACAAGGTCCGTCGTGGCCGCACGAGGGGGCCAGCTGCCACGGACGGGTAGCGGCGCTCAGGTCCTCCTGGCCATGGCCGGGGTCATCCTGCTCGTCGGTGGAGCGGCATGCGCTCTCAGCGCGAAGCTCGCCGAGAAGCGGTTGGCCTGACCGTCTCAACACCGACCTGCGTGGTGGCCGGGGGATACCCCCGGCCACCGCCGCGTCTTAGCCACCATGGATCTAGCGAGGTGCGGTGCTGGCCACCAGAAGCACGCTAGGTGACGAGATGTCGGGGCCGGCCCGACCCATGCCCTAGGTGCCGTTCACCGGTCCCGAGCCGGTGTCACTCATCCTCTGACGACAAACCGTGGTGTAGCTCGGATGCACGCCGCCACGCGGCGGTTCGATCCCGAGGGGTCGACACCGCTGGTGGAGCTAATCGCGAGGCTCGAACAGCCGCAGCCTGCAGATGGTGGTGTCCCAGGTCCCGGTGGTGCGAAAGGACGCCGTGTGGCAGCTCCCGGGCTCCGACCGCGCAAGGTGGTGGGCGAAGATCGGGTGTATGCCAGGTCCACGCACTGAGCCCACGAACACGTCCTGCCCGTCGAAGGCCAGCACGAAGTCGACCGGGCCCTCGCAGTAGGCGGCTGCCTCGACCAGCACCTCGCCAGCCTCCGGGGTCATGATGTAGAGCGGGCCCGGAGCCGGCACCTCGTGGACGAGCCTGAATCGGCTCAGGTCCGGTGCTGGGTCGTCGATCGACGGCATCGACTGCTCCTCCCGCTAGCGCTCCTACCCATCGTCGAGCGGCGGAACCAGGGGCTCCTCGGGCGCACCCCTGCTGGTTGTCGGCCCGGAGCCAGCCTTCTGGGGTCTAGCGGCTGTCCTGTTCTGGTTCCATAACTCCCAAATTAGCGAGCCTTCCTCTCACGTCCAGCTGGGTCCTGGCGACATCATGCGGTGGGGTCGAGCGGTGGGTGCTCGAGGACGCGGGGCCGGTACTCGACCAGCTGGATGCGGCCGTCGAAGGTGCGGTTGTCGATCATCTCGAGGGCGACGTCCGGGTAGCCGTCGTAGATGCGTTCTGCTCCCGTGGCGCCGGTGATGACCGGGAACATCACGACCCGGTAGCGATCAACGAGTCCGGCTCGCAGCAGCGACCGGCACAGGCTGACGCTGCCGATCGTGCTCATGAGGCCCGAGCCGTCCGCCTTCATCGCCCGGACGGCTTCGACCGCGTCATCGCGCACGAGCGTGGAGTTGGCCCACGTGAGCGGCGCCTCGAGAGAGGCGGAGAACACCACCTTCGACGCTTGCGTGAGTCCGTCGACGGAGGCCTCCTCGTCGGCGTTGAACTCGTCTGTGCCCGCTGGGGTCTCTCCGGCGGCGAAGCCGGACATCAGCCGGTAGGTGTTCGCTCCCATCAGGTACGTGACATCGGGTTGCTCATCGAGCCAGGCGAGGTACTCAGGCCCCTGGAGACCCCAGAAGCCGGGCCAGCCCTCCGCCGACGCGTAACCGTCGAGGGAGGTGATGAAGTCGACGAGGAGTTCTGGCATGGTCGTGTCCTTGTCCTTGGATGTCAGGTGGCCGCTCCTGCCTTCGCTACCACGGCGGCACGACGTTGGACGGCCGGCGGGTCGAGAACTCATCGCCAGCGCGCGACCGAGTCGGCGATGTGGACGTGCCAGATGCGTACCGACCGGCGCCCAGAAGGCGCACGTCAGGTACGCCGTTCGCGGCTAGGTGAGACGCGCGTCCGCTATGCCGCTGCCGCATCTCGTCGTCCGACGGCCGGCGTGAAGGTGACACGCGGTGCAGGGTCCGCACCTACACGGTGCGGGCATCGCTGATCTACCAGCACGCTGACCGGGACCGGCCTGTACTGTCGGCTCGGTGGACGACCTCGCCTGCTCGGTCGAGGCGGCGGCGGCCGAGACGGGTTTCTCGGGTGTGGTGCGTGTGGACATCGGCGACGCCGTGGAGATCCTCCGGGCCTACGGGATGGCGAATCGCAGCAGCGGTACGCCCGTGAGGGTCGAATGCCAGTTCGGCATCGCCAGCGGCGCGAAGGGTCTGACGGCGTTGACCGTGGTGAGCCTCATCGAGGCGGGCGAGCTGGCGCTCACGACTCCGGCGCGCTCGGTACTGGGGCGAGACCTACCATTGGTCGGCGACGCCGTCACCGTCGAGCACTTGCTGGCTCATCGGTCGGGTATCGGCGATTACCTCGACGAGGAGGCCGACTACGAGGTCACCGACTATGTGTTGGATGTCCCGGTCCACGAGCTGGCCACCACCGAGCAGTACCTCCGGGTGCTCGACTCGCGTTCGGCCAAGTTCGCGCCGAACGAGGGGTTCTCCTACTGCAACAGCGGCTATGTCGTCCTCGCGTTGATCGCCCAGCGCGCCACCGGCACCGCTTTCTACGACCTGGTTGACCAGCGTGTGTGTGCACCCGCCGGCATGTGCGACACCGCATTCCTGCGATCCGACGAGCTATCGGGTCGCGCCGCCGTCGGCTATCTCGACGTCGACGGGCTTCGCACGAACGCTCTGCACTTGCCGGTGCGTGGGAGCGGAGACGGCGGGATCTACTCCACTGCAGCCGACATCCACGCGCTGTGGGCCGCCTTGTTCGAGGGCCGGATCGTCTCCAGCGAGTGGGTGAGGCAGATGGTGCGGCCGCGCAGCGTCGTCTCCAAGGAACGCATGCGATACGGCCTGGGATTCTGGCTTCACGAGTCGAAGGACGTCGCGATGCTGGAAGGCTTCGACGCCGGAGTGTCGTTCCGGTCTGCCCACGACCCCGCCCGACGAATCACCTACGCCGTGCTCTCCAACACCACGCGCGGCGCCTGGCCGATCGCACGATGCCTCGACCGCCTGCTCATGAGCTGATTGAGCCCGCTCGTGGAAGCGGGGCCGGGGGAGTGACCGAGTGTGACCGCGAGTGCGCCCGGTTTGGTCCGAGTTGTGGCATGGCACGAGGCGGCCAGTAGGCGGCTACTGGGCGCGGGGAGCTGGTCAGCGCGATCGCGGCCCGCTGGCCAGGCCCCGGGTATCGGCCGCCTCTCACCGTTTGAGGCTGTCTCCGGCTGCGTTGAGGACCAGCTTGAGGACCGAGAGCCTCGGGGTTCGTGCGAGCATGGTGCGGATGGATGCTCCATTCTCGCTGAGGATTGAAACGGTGGAGTGGCCAGGCCGGGCAGGCGCCGTGGTCGTTACGGGTCCGGTGACAGGGCGCTTTCCTCGGGTACCTGATCAGCGGCTCATGGTCCGGTCCAGCACGTCGCAGCGCGACGTTCGACGGGCGTGGATCGAATCGAACCGTCGGAACGGTGTGCTTCGAGTCCACTTGTGGGGCGTGAGCAGGCCGGAGGTCGCCGCCGGCATGACGCTTGTGCAACGGAGCGAGGGCGGCGGGTGAACCGACGACCTCCGTCTCCCGAAGTCGGGTCGGCGACGGTTGGCGAACGGAACTGGACGGGATGGCGCGGCCGCCCAGGACCGCTCTTCCGGGTAGGGCGCTGTGCGGCCCGTGTGCGGCCCGTGCGCGTCGTGTCCAGACTCGATACGAACGTACGTTCCCGTCAGCGCACCCCGGGATCAGATGTCGTAATAGAGCGCGAACTCCCACGGGTGCGGGCGCAGGCGCATCTCGTCGACCTCGTGCTGGCGCTTGTACGCCACCCACGTGTCGAGCAGGTCGTCGGTGAACACGCCGCCGACCTTGAGGAAGTCGCTGTCGGCCTCGAGGGCGTCCAGCACCTCCTCCAGCGACCCCGGCACCTGCGGGACCTGGGCCAGCTCCTCGGGCGGTAGGTCGTACAGGTCCTTGTCGACCGGGTCCGGCGGCTCGATGCGGTTGGCGATGCCGTCGAGGCCGGCCATCAGCATCGCCGAGAACGCGAGGTACGGGTTGCACGACGGGTCCGGGCAGCGGAACTCGAGCCGCTTGGCCTTCGGGCTCTGGCTGTACAGCGGGATCCGCACGGCCGCCGAGCGGTTGCGCTGGCTGTACACCAGGTTGACCGGGGCCTCGTAGCCGGGCACCAGCCGCTTGTACGAGTTCGTCGTCGGGTTCGAGAACGCCAGGATCGCCGGGGCATGCTGGAGCAGCCCGCCGATGTACCACCGGCCGAGATCCGAGAAGCCGGCGTAGCCCGCCTCGTCGTAGAACAGCGGCTCGCCGCCCTTCCACAGCGACTGGTGGGTGTGCATGCCGGACCCGTTGTCCTGGAACACGGGCTTGGGCATGAACGTGGCGGTCTTGCCGTACTGGTGGGCCACGTTCTTGACCACGTACTTGAACAGCATCAGCTTGTCGGCCATACGCGTCAGCTCGTCGAAGCGGACGTCGATCTCGGCCTGGCCGGCGGTGCCGACCTCGTGGTGCTGGATCTCGACCTCGATGCCCACCTGCTCGAGCATGAGCATCATCTCGGTGCGCAGGTCCTGGTAGTGGTCGGCCGGCGGGAGGGGGAAGTAGCCCTCCTTGTAGCGGATCTTGTAGCCGAGGTTCGGGCCTTCGTCCCGCCCGGTGTTCCAGGCGCCCTCGACCGAGTCGACGCTGTAGCTCGCCGAGTGCTCGTCCTGGTGGAAGCGCACGTCGTCGAAGATGAAGAACTCCGCCTCGGGGCCGACGTAGCAGGTGTCGGCGATCCCCGTCGCCCGGAGGTGCTCGGCCGCCTTGCGGGCCAGGTACCGGGGATCCCGCGAGTACGACTCGCCGGTCAGCGGGTCATGGACGAAGCAGTTGATCGCGAGGGTCCTGCGGGACCGGAACGGGTCGATGAAGGCGGTGTCCGAGTCGGGGATCAGGATCATGTCCGACTCCTGGATCTCCTGGAACCCACGGATCGACGAGCCGTCGAAGCCCACGCCCTCCTCGAACACGTCCGCGGTGAGCTGCGAGGCCGGCATCGAGAAGTGCTGCATGAGGCCTGGCAGATCGCAGAACCGGACGTCGACCACTTCGGCGTCCTCGTCGCTGATCAGCTGCAGCACCTCGTCAGGGGTTCGCTCTTGCACGCTGGCTCCCTTCAACGGTCGGCGGGACCCTGAGACCACAAACGGCCCCGCACGCTAACAACAGACCTCCGACCCCCGCCGGGAAACCGGCAGTAAGAACAGGGAGGAGCGCCCCCAAGGACGCTCCTCCCGATTCCCCCAGCAGGACCCGCAAGCTTCGAGGGGGTCAGCTCACGGCGTCCGAGCAGATCGTGTCGACCAGCAGGCGGGTCGTCACGTACGGATCGCAGTTGGCGTTGGGCCGGCGATCCTCCAGATAGCCCCGGCCGTCGACCTCGACCTGCCAGGGGATCCGCACCGACGCACCCCGGTCGGACACGCCGTAGCTGAACTCGTTGTACGGCGCCGTCTCGTGGAGGCCGGTCAGGCGGTCCTGGATGCCGTGGCCGTAGCCGGCGATGTGCTCGTCGATCTTCTTGCTGAGGGCCTCGGCGCCCGCCACCACGGCGGCGAACCCGTCGGACTCGCGCATGGCCTTCGTCGAGAAGTTGGTGTGGGCCCCGGCGCCGTTCCAGTCGCCGGACACCGGCTTGGGGTCGAGCGTGGCGGCGACCTCGAAGTCCTCGGCGATGCGGTACAGCAGCCACCGGGCGAGCCACAGCTCGTCGGCGACCTGCGGCGGCGCCACCGGGCCGACCTGGAACTCCCACTGGCCGGGCATCACTTCGGCGTTGATGCCCGAGATGTGCAGGCCGGCCGCGAGGCAGGCGTCGAGGTGGGCCTCGACGATGTCGCGGCCGAACACCTCGTCGGCGCCGACGCCGCAGTAGTAGCCGCCCTGCGGGGCCGGGAAACCCCAGGGGGCCGGGAAGCCGTACGGGCGCCCGTCCTTGAAGAACGTGTACTCCTGCTCGATCCCAAAGATCGGCTCCTGGTCCTTGTACTTGTTGACGACCTCGACGCAGGCGGCGCGGGTGTTCGAGACGTGCGGCGTCATGTCCGTGTACAGGACCTCGCACAGCACCAGCAGGTTGTCGCCGCCGCGGATGGGGTCGGGGCACGAGAACACCGGCTGGAGCACGCAGTCCGACTTGTCGCCCGGCGCCTGGTTCGTGCTGGAGCCGTCGAAGCCCCAGATCGGCAGCTCGGCGCCCTCCTGCAGGATCTTGGTCTTCGAGCGCAGCTTGGCGGTGGGCTCGGTGCCGTCGATCCAGATGTATTCGGCCTTGTACGCCATCGGGGAGTCTGTCCTCCAAGGTCGGGAAAACGGGATCCGCTCTCGGTCGCCGAGGCTGTCAGCGAGCCGTTTCTGACCTGTTGCCCGAATGTGAACGCACTGTGAACCGGAAACGCCCAGCTTGCGGGTGTGGGGGAACGGCCCCACCATTTACCGCATGGACAGCACCGAGCGGCAGCGGGAGTACGTGCTCCGGACCGTCGAGGAGCGCGGCGTGCGCATGGTCCGGCTGTGGTTCACCGACGTCCTCGGCCAGCTCAAGTCGTTCGCGATCTCGCCAGTCGAGCTGGAGGGCGCGTTCGAGGAGGGCATGCGGTTCGACGGCTCGTCGATCGACGGCTTCTCCCGCGTCCAGGAGTCCGACGTGCTGGCCAAGCCGGACCCGAACAGCTTCGAGATCCTGCCGTGGGCCGACGGCGTCGGCACGTCGTCCCGGGTCTTCTGCGACATCGTCAACCTCGACGGCACGCCGTTCGAGGGCGACCCCCGTCAGGTGCTGCGGCGCAATCTCGACGAGGCGCGGGAGCGGGGCTTCAGCTTCTACGCCGCGCCCGAGATGGAGTTCTTCTACTTCGCCGACGGCGACGCGTCGCACCCGCCGCGGCCGCTCGACCAGGCGTCGTATTTCGACCTGACGACGTCGGACGTGGCGACCGATCTGCGCCAGCGCACGATCCACACCCTGGAGGCGATGGGCATCCCGGTGGAGTACAGCCACCACGAGGACGCGCCCAGCCAGCACGAGATCGACCTGCGCTACACCGACGCGCTGACGATGGCCGACAGCGTCATGACCTTCCGCCTGGTCGTGAAGGCCGTGGCCCACGATGCCGGCGTCCACGCCACCTTCATGCCGAAGCCGCTCTCCGGCCTGCAGGGCTCGGGCATGCACACCCACTTCTCGCTGTTCGAGGGCGACACCAACTCGTTCTACGACCCGGGCGACGAGCACGGCCTGTCCAAGGTGGCCAAGGGCTTCATCGCCGGCCTGCTCACCCACGCCCGCGAGCTGACCGCCGTCACGAACCAGTGGGTCAACTCCTACAAGCGGCTGGTCGTGGGCTACGAGGCCCCGATCTACAAGGCGTGGGCCCGCAACAACCGGTCCGTGATCGTCAACGTCCCGCCGATCAAGCGGGGCGAGTCCGAGAGCGCTCGCCTGGAGTTCCGGGCGCCCGACCCGGCCTGCAACCCGTACCTGGCCTTCTCGGTGATCCTGGCCGCGGGGCTCAAGGGCATCCGCGACGGCTACGAGCTGCCACCCGAGGTGTCGGCCAACCTCTACCAGCTGACCGCCGAGGAGCACATGGCCGAGGGCATCGGCACGCTGCCGCAGTCGCTGTCCGAGGCGCTCGACGAGATGGAGAGGTCCGAGCTGATGGCCGAGGCACTGGGGGAGCACGTGTTCGAGTGGTTCATCCGCAACAAGCGCAACGAGTGGATGGACTACAAGACGACCGTGACCCAGTTCGAGCTCGACCGCTACCTTGCGCGGTTGTAGTCACTGAGCGGGCGACGACTCAGCGGCGCATGGAACCCCTTCTCATCTACCCCGACCCCGTCCCCCCGGAGCTCGCGCAGGCGCTCGACCTGGCCGGGTACCCATGGAAGGCGATCGGGGACGAGCGGTCCAGCCGCCACGCCGAGCCGGAGGACGGCTGGGCCGGCGGCGTGGTCGTCGCGGCCAACGAGCCCGAGGGCGCATTCGCCCTGTGCCGGGCGCTGCGCAAGCGGGACGTGCCGCTGGAGCCCTTGCTGCTGCTGGTGTCGGGCGCGCAGCTCTGCGACCTGGAGCTGCGCGAGGACTTGTTCGACGACTTCTGCCTGTACCCGTTCCAGCCGCTGGAGCTGGAAGCCCGGCTCAAGCACCTGTTCTGGCGGACGGGCCGGGGCACCCGCCCGGAACTCGTCGAGTACGGGCCGCTGGTCCTCAACCTGGAGACCTACCAGGCGGCGATCGAGGGCAACCCGCTCGACCTCACGTACATGGAGTACGAGCTGCTGAAGTTCCTGGCCTCGCACCCCGGCCGGGTCTTCACCCGGGAGACGCTGTTGTCACGGGTGTGGGGCTACGAGTACTACGGCGGAGCGAGGACGGTGGACGTCCACATCCGGCGGCTCCGGGCCAAGCTGGGCGAGGAGCATGCCAACCACATCCAGACGGTGCGGTCGGTCGGGTACCGGTTCGGGCAGTCGCGCTGGGGCGTGTAGCGCGGCGTGGCTCTGGGAGTCGCCGTCGCCGTCAGCGGTTGAGGGCGATCAGCTCGCTTCCGGCGTAGCGGGCGTCCGCGTCCTCCTTGAGGGACCAGCCGAGGGCGACGGCGATCAGCGCCGTGCCCATCAGGACCGCCACCGGGATGGCGATCACGAGGACGATCACGATGAGGACGGCGCCGGGCACGGCGACATCATCCCCCGACCCAGGCCCACGCCTCCACTTCGACCAGGGCGCCCAGCGGGAGCTCGGCCACGCCGATGGCGGACCGGGCCGGGCGGTGGTCGCCGAGGGTGGCGGTGTACGCCTCGTTCATGCGGCCGTAGTCGCTCATGTGGCGGAGGAAGACGGTGGTCTTGACGACCTGGTCGAGCCTGGCGCCCTGGGTGGCGAGCTGGCTCTCGAGGTTGCGCATGGCCTGGGTCATCTCGGCGGCCATGCCGCCGCTGACGATCTTGCCGTCGTGCATGCCGACCTGCCCGGACACGACCAGCCAGTCGCCGGCGCGCACGACGGGGGTGTAGGGGCCGACGGGCTTGGCGGGCTCGCTCATGCGGCCCGACGGTACATGGTCTCGGGCTGGCACTCGCTCAGCCCCGGGGACGTCGGCCGGTCGGCCAGTCCGGCGGGCACCCCTGCGCCCGCCAGGCTGCGGCGGCGACGGCGGCGAACACGGCGTCGGATCCGTTCACCGGCGCTGCGTCGCTCGCTGCGATCTCGACGGTCACGGGCGGCATGTCGACGGCCCGGAGGATGCCGAAGCTGCGGATGGTGAGGTCGTGCACCGTCCCGGCCTCATCGACCGCGATGCCCTCGGAGCACACCCACCCGAGCGCCATGTGTGCCGCGCCGACGCAGAACGACCGGAGCACGACGTCGTCCAGCGGCCGGCCGCACGCCACCCGTACCCGGACCTCGGGTGCGTCGCCGAACCGGACCTCGGCCGTCGCTGTCGCCCCGGCGGGCGAGCGTACGGTGACCCCTACAGCGCTGAGGGGTGCGATGGCAGCCAGCAGCGCGGCCGCTTCCGCCCAGCCGGCGGCGCGGAGGTCGAGGGACGTCGGCGGGCCAGGGATGCCGGCCACCTGCTCCACCCGCAGGCCCGGGGCCACCGCGGCCACGGCGTCCTCGATGCCGGGGGTGGCGACGACCCGCAGGACCCCCGCGCCGTCGGGGCGGATCCCGCCCGCCACGGGCGGGCGCTTGGGGCCGAGGCGGACGGCGTCCTCCCGGGCGAGCAGGACGCGGACCGGGCGGCCGTGGCGGTCGGCCAGCTCCCTCGCCGCCGCGACCACCAGCGACGTGCGCTTGCCGCCGAACGCGCCGCCGTTGGCCAGCGGCGTGGCCGGCTCGCCGCCGGGGGCGCACCAGGCGGCGTCGAGCTCCAGGTACGCCGGCTCGACCCACGTCGTGCGCAGCGTCGCCGCCCACTCGCCCGGCGGCACGCCCAGCGGGTGGTCCAGGTCGACCGTCGTCCGCCGGCCCTGGATCTTCCCCGCCGCGGCACGGGCGCCGTCCAGCGTCTCGCCGACGGCCCACCCGCCGGCGCCGTCGGGGACCGCCACCAGGGCATCGGCCGGGGCGCCGTCGTCGGCGAAGCCGCCGTGACCCAGGGCGACGTCCGGTGCGACCCGCTGGGGCGAGCCGCCCTCGATCGTGGCCCGCTCGGACGCGGCCGCCAGGTCACGGTCGGGCCCGCCCGCCACACCCGCCGCGTGGGCGTGCCAGGCGTCGAGGATCGTCCGCCATCCCGTGCACCGGCACAGGTGGGCCAGGAGCGCCTGCTCGACCTGCGCGTCGTCCGCGTCCCCGCCCGACCGGGCGGCCAGCCCGGCCAGTCGGACCACGATCCCCGGCGTGCAGAACCCGCACTGGCTCCCGCCCGTGGCGCAGAACGCGTCGCCCCAGGCCTGCCGCTCGGCCGGGTCGAGCCCGTCGAGCGTCGTCACCGACCGGCCCCGCACCCGCCGCACCGGCGTCACGCACGCCACCCGGGGCGCGCCGTCGACCAGCACCGTGCAGCACCCGCACTGGCCCTGCGGGCTGCAGCCGTCCTTCACCGACGTCAGGCCCAGGCGCTCCCGCAGCACGGCGAGCAGGGTCGACCCGTCGTCGGGGACCTCGACCTGCTCGCCGTCGACCTCGAGCTCGATGGGGGGCACCCATCGAGGATACGGCCGTCGCTCAGGCGTCCCCGATGGCGTAGAACCGGCCGCCCCGGGCGCCCACGAACAGCCGGCCCTTCCACACCGCCGGCGTCGACTCGATGCAACCCTCCAGCGACACCGACCACAGCCTGGGCGGCGCCGCCGTCGTGTCGGACACGTCGTAGCCGTGCAGCCCGCCCTCGCAGTCGCCCTGGATCAGCGTGTCGTCGACGATCACCGCCGACTGCCACGTCGGCGGCGGCAGCGGGAACGTCCAGCGCACCGCGCCCGTGCCGCGATCCACGCCGTAGACCGTGCCGCCGTCGGACGCCGCGATCACGATGTCGTCGTGCAGGGCCGGCGTGGTCCAGAACCCGCCCGGGTCCTTGACCGACCACACCAGCGGGTTGTCCGGCTGGCGGGGATCGAGCTTGATCAGCTGGCCGACCTCGGCGGCACGCGGGCTGCCCCGCTCGTTCTCCACGCCGACGTACAGGAAGCCTTCCTCGTCGACCACCACCGAGGCGTCGACGTCGTCGCCGGTCCAGAAGCGGAACACGCGGGTCGGCGTCACGCCGTCGCCCAGGCCGGACACGTCCCAGCCCTGGATCAGCCCGCCCGAGTTGGCGAAGTAGACGACCCCGTCGACGTAGGCGACGGAGTTCTCGATCGACACGTCGTTGTTGCGGGTGTTGAGCGCGCCCAGCAGCTCGTCGTCCCAGCCAGGGGTGTTGAAGACGAGCTCCGGGGCGACCTGGACCAGCCCGTCGGCGCCGACCGTTCGGTTGAGTTTGACCACGTGGAACTGGGAGTTCTCGCCGCCCTCGTACAGGTAGTCGCCGACGACCAGGGGCGAGCCGTCCCAGTCGTCGTTCCACATGGTGGGGCTGACCGCCCGGGCGTCGAGGGTCCACAGTTCGGTGGGCGTGGGCCGGTCGAAGGCGATGACGTGGAGCTTGTTGTCCCGGCTGCCGGAGTAGACGAGCGGCATGCCGTCGGGGTCGACCGTGACCGAGCCCTTGATGATGTCGCCGGTCAGGAACGGCGGGATGATGTCCTGGCCCGTCTCGTAGTCGACGAAGTGGATCTGGCGGTCGTAGGCGCCGAACACGACCCAGGTGCGGCCGTCCCGCTCGAACACGGCGGGCTGGCCGGTCCAGCCGCTGCCGCACCACACCTTGGTCTCCTCGCCGACCGTGGACTCGGCGCACATCCCGCCGGACTGGCCGGGGTAGCTCCACAGCACCTCGGGGTCCGTGGGGACGGGCCCCTCGCCGTAGTAGCTGCGGGTGGCGCTGCCTCGGAACGTGAGCAGGCCCGGGATCGCGAAGCCGGATGCCGGGCCCTCGGGCGCCGGCGCCGTGGTCGGCGGGGCCTCGGTGGCCGGCGGCGCCGTCGTGTCGGCCGGCGCCTCGTCCTCGTCGGTGGTGTCGTCGCCGTCGTCGGCCAGCACGAGCTGCTGGACGCCGATGGCCCCGATGATCAGCAGAAGAGCCAGGACCAGCAGCACCACCAGCCGGCGCCGGTCGTGGCGGGGCGTCAGGTGGGCGGGGCTGCCGCCGGCGGTCCGGCGCGGGAGCGGCTGGCCGAACGGCGACGCCAGCCGCGGGCCGGGCTCATGTCCGTGGTGCTCGTCCTCGTAGCGCTGGGCCGCGGCGCCGCCGGGCTCGCGCCCGTAGGTCGGCTGCTGGTAGGCGCGGTGGCCCTCGGTAGGATGGGCGGCGTACGCCGCGCCGGTCCCGCCGCCGGTGTGGTAGGCGTCGCCGCGGGTGCGTTCATCGCTGCGTCGCTCCGGCCCGTAGGGGTCACCCCTCCTGTCACGTCCACCGGGGCGCGAGGGGTACTCGTCCCCTTCGTTCCCCGGCGCTGGCACGTGCTGCGTCCCGCCCCTGCGGGTCCCTCGACTACCTCAACTGAAGCTCTGGCCGCACCCGCAGGTGCGCTGAGCGTTGGGGTTGTCGATGGCGAAGCCCGCGCCTTGGAGGCCGTCCTTGTAGTCGAGGGTGGCGCCCTCGAGCAGCATGGCGCTCGACGGATCGACGACGACCGTGACCCCCGAGTAGTCGACCTTCTGGTCGTCGTCGGCGACGTCGGTGTCGAAGAACATCTCATAGCTGAAGCCCGAGCAGCCGCCCGGGCGCACGGCGACACGCAGCGCCAGGTCGGCGACGCCTTCCTGCTCCATCAGCGAGCGGACCTTATCTGTCGCAGTGTCGGTGAGGACGATCACTTGTCCTGTGCCTCCTCGGTTTCCCAGAACGTCATAAGACTATCGGCGGGTGATCACGACGGCGACAATGCCAGGTCGACCTGGCAGGGCGTGCGGTCGGTGAGCGGGTGGAACTCGTCGACGGCGGCGCCGCCGGCGGCGGACACGAACCCCTCGACCAGGCCCTGATGAAGGCTGCACACGATCTCGGGGTGGGTCTCGGCCAGCTCACGGAACGGGCAGTGGGCGAAGGCGACGGTGGCGGTGCCGTCGGCGTCGACCGCGACCGCGGGGTCGAACCCCAGGGCGTCGAGCCGGGCGAGCAGGCCCTCCAGGCATACGCCCGTGTCGCCGAGGAGGTCGTCCATGTCGGCGCCGTCCAGCTCGGCGGCGACGGCGAGGGCCGTCGCACCGTCGACCACGCCCTGGTCCCGGCCGGCCTCGACGGCCTCCTCCGGGCCCAGGCCGCCGGCGGCGGCGACCCGCAGCAGCATCCGGGCGAGGACCGGGAAGGTGGCGGGCTCCAGGCCGAGCGAGGGGGCGTCGGCAGCGAGGGAGTAACGGTGTTGGGGCCGGCCGACCGTGCCGCGGGGTTCGGTCTCGATGTCGAGCAGGCCGACCTCGCGCATGCGCTCGAGGTGGGGGCGGACGGTGTTGGGGTGGAGGTCGAGCGTCTCGGCGATCTCGGCCGTGGCCAGCGGGCGCGGGGAGCGGGCCAACTCGAGGTAGATCGCGTAGCGGGTGTTGTCACCCAGCGCCTTCAGGACCGCCAGGCGGGGGGCGGTGGGGCGGGGGTAGTCGGCCTCCGGCACACCCACACTGTACCGGGAGGGGGCCGGGTTTCACCGGTGGCGACCGGTAGAATGCCGGCGTGACCGCCCCCCTGCCCACGTCGGAGGACGTCCTGGCCGTGCTCCGCGGCGTCGTCGATCCCGAGCTCGGCAGCGACATCGTCGACCTGGGTATGGCGCGGGGGGCGGAGGTCTCGCCCGACGGGTCCGTCGAGGTGACCGTCGCGCTGACCACGGCCGGCTGCCCGCTGCGATCTCAGCTGCAGCACGACGTCGTGGCCCGTGTCCGGTCGCTGCCCGGTGTCACCGACGTGAAGCTGCGGTGGACCGAGATGACGCCCGAGCAGCGCTCGACCGCCATGGCCAAGGCGCGGTGGAACGTCACCCAGCGCCCGGAGGAGACGTCGGTCCCGCTCGGGGCGAAGGTCATCCTCATCGCCTCGGGCAAGGGCGGCGTCGGCAAGTCCTCCGTCACGGTCAACCTGGCGGCTGCGCTGGCGGCCCGGGGCCTGACGGTCGGGGTGCTGGACGCCGACATCTGGGGTTTCTCGGTGCCCCGGATGCTGGGCGTCGAGGGTCGCCTGTCCGGTGCGACGCACGAGGGGCGCAACCAGATGCTGCCGATCGAGCGGCGCTTCGGGTCCGGCGTCGTGCGGGTGGTGTCGATGGGGCTCATCGTCGAGGAGGAGGAGACCGCGCTGATGTGGCGGGGTCTCATGCTCAACCGCGGGGTGCAGCACTTCCTGCAGGACGTGCGGTGGGGCGACGATCTCGACTACCTGCTGATCGACATGCCGCCGGGGACCGGCGACGTGCAGATGGGCGTGGCCAAGCTGCTGCCCCGGTCCGAGGTCATCGTGGTGACGACGCCCGCCCTGGCCGCGCAGAAGGTGGCCGTTCGGGCGGTGGGAATGGCCCGCAAGAGCTACCTGCGGGTGGCCGGCGTCATCGAGAACATGAGCGCCTTCACGTGCGGGCATGGCGAGTCGTACGCCCTGTTCGGCGAGGGCGGTGGAGAGCAGCTGGCGCACGACGCCGGCGTCCCGGTGCTGGGCCAGGTCCCGCTGGAGGCGTCGGTCTCGGCCGGCGGCGATCAGGGCGACCCGGTCGCCATCACCGACGGCCCCGCGGCCGACGCGTTCCGGGCGATCGCGCAGCACATCGTCGACGAGGCGGTCCCGCTGGCGGCGATGGCAGGCTGCAGCGCACGCATGCTCGACGCGGCGGTCGCCGCCCTCGACGAGGCCGACGCCACCGCCAGCAGCGTGAGCATCGGTCAGTCGGCGCAGGCGGCTGGGCGCGAGTAGCAGATCGTCGCCGCCGCCAGCAGCGTGAGCGTCGGTCAGTCGGCGCAGGCGACTGGGCGCGAGTAGCAGATCGTCGCCGCCGCCAGCAGCGTGAGCGTCGGTCAGTCGGCGCAGGCCGCTGGGCGCGAGTAGCAGATCGTCGCCGCCGCCAGCAGCGTGAGCGTCGGTCAGTCGGCGCAGGCCGCTGGGCGCGAGTAGCAGATCGTCGCCTGGATCTCGGTGACCCGCAGACTGAACGGGGTGGTGCGGGTGATGTCCGTCAGCATGCCGGTCTGGCCGTCGCTGGTCGACCAGGCGACCGACCACGTGGTGGTCACCGCCGCCTGGTAGCGCCCGTCGGCGTGGTCGGGGCCGGTCAGCGTGTCCGACGCCCAGCGGTACGTGTATGTGCATTCGCTGCGCTGCGGGACGTGCGCCGGAAGGCTGAGGTCGTACGGCTTCCCGGGGCCGTCGCACTCGACCGGCCCGATGTCGTCGTCCTCGCCCATGTCCCACGTGACCTGGGTCGGGGTGACGACGGCGGTGAGCTGGTACCCGCCGGCCTCGACGGTCGTTTGGAGCGGCTGCCAGGTGGGCGCGTCGATCCACAGCCAGGTCGGGAGCCCGACGACCTGGGGTAAGTCGATTCCGGGCGAGGTCGAGGGCACGGGCGCGGGGACTTGGATCTGGCCCAGCGCCTCCTGGGCGACGATCTCGGGCGGTCGCGGCTGGTTGCGGCCGCGGTAGGTGAACGAGCCGTCGTAGACCCAGGCGCCCGGGCTGGTCATACACACCCGGCTGTACGGCTGACCTTCCACGAGGCTGGGCACAGCGAGCCGCTCGGCGTTGTAGATGCTGGTGGCTCCGGACAGGACCGACGACACGGGCCCGGTGACGCACCGCCGCTCGGGCGCCGCGGCATGGGTGGGGGTCTGAGCCGGGGGTTCGCCTGGGACAGCGCGTTCAGAGCGAACGCCAACGACCACGTCGCCGTCGGCAACTTCAATGTGGCCGCGATCGCGTCGCGAGCCAGTGCTCACGCCAGTGGTGGGAGTCGTAGTCGGTGTGCTCGGCGGCGCCACCTGCGCTCCTGACGGAGTGGCCAGGGCAGCGCTCATCACCGCTGCGGCGGCGAGCGCCGTCAGGTAGAGCAGTCGTGGACGCCTTGCCACTCGTTGCTCTCCTGGTTGTCGAAGAATCGGACCTTCCAGACGCCGTCCTCGCGCACCAACTCGACTTCATCCAGGGTCGTGACGATCGTCATCGGTGTGATCTCGGCACCCGTCGCAGCGTCGAACTCGCCGGAGTGGTCGACGTAGCAGACCCTCAGCGTCGCGGTGTCGCCGTCGACGGTCGTGGTGAGAATGGTCTGCTCGTCGTAGGCGCCTCCGCGGACGACGACGCCCCGGGCGCGGTCGGCAGCGGTTGTGCGCTCGATCTCGGCCCGCAACGGACCAGTCGTGTGCTGCGCGATGCCAGGATCGGTGGGGTCGGCCGCTGCAGTGACGCGGAAGAACATTTCCAAGAAATCGCGGTATGCCTGGCGGACGTCGTCCTCGGCCGCCTCGTCCGGGTCCAGTGTCGTGGACGTCGCCGGCGGATCGGTCGAGGCATCGTCGCCCGCGCAGGCGGCGAAGACCACCGCCACCAGGGCGGCCGTCGCCACGAGGATCAGCGCCGCCTCCGCCCAGGCTCGGCGGGTCTTGTACCACGGGGTCATCGCCCCGCACGCTACGCGCGCCCGTCACTACGGTCAAACTGTACCGAGAGTGACCGAACTTACCCCAGCTCGCGCTCCGTGGCCTTCTCGGCCTCCTGGCTCAGGGCGGCGTCGAAGAAGCCTGCGACCGTGGCCGAGGCCAGGGGACGGAGGCGGGCGACGGCCGTGGTGAGCTGCTCCCAGCTGGCGGGGTCGTCGACCGTGCCGGCCTGGGACTGCCGCCACAGGTCCTTCACGAACAGTTCGACGACCGCTCGGGCCATCGCGTGGGTGTGCTCCTGGAGCAGCCTCGTCACCTCCACCCGGCGGTGCAGGGGGACGCCCAGCGATGCCAGCTCGCGAGCGGCCTGGAAGGCGGCCGGCGACAGGATCTGCCACTGTCCGTCGTCCAGGACCCGGAGCATGCCCAGCTCCTCCAGCAGGTCCGGGTCGACCGTGTCGCTCGGGGACAGCCCCAGGCGGGCGACGCCCTCGGCCGGGGGGACGATCTCGTCCTCGTCCTCCGTGGCCCGGGCCACGGCTGCGCGGGCGAACGCCAAAGCCGTCGTGGCGGCGTTGCCCGGGGCGCGATCGAGCAGCCGACGGATGGCCGTCAGCGTCAGGCCGTGGGCCTGCAGGTCGCGGATGGCCTCCAGGCGGGCGAGATGATCCTCGTCGTAGACCGCCATCCGGCCCACCCGCGCGGGGGCGGGCAGCAGGCCCTCGGACTGGTACCAGCGGATGGTGCGGATGGTCGCCCCCGTCCGCGTCGCCACCTCGTCGACCGTGTAGCGGGCCGGCGTGGGGGACTCTGCGGACGCGGGGCTCGCGCTCAGGTCGCTGACCATTCGCCGTCGAACCTGTCGCCCTTGGCCTCGCCGTCGTCGGCCAGCTTGCGGAGGTGGGCCCACACCGACTTCTGCGCCACCGGGTGCAACTCGGGCGCCAC
>Ga0075430_100000753_pt1 | contig 24939 bp, 26 predicted proteins | sample RhiMetdeltSRZDD4_FD_75294 | JGI IMG/M metagenome (GOLD analysis project Ga0075430, IMG submission 75294) | Populus rhizosphere microbial communities from Tennessee, USA - Rhizosphere MetaG P. deltoides SRZDD4 | ecosystem: Host-associated > Plants > Roots > Rhizosphere > Soil | place: USA... | reverse complement strand
TGCAAAGGCAATCGAGCTAGAAGCCCGCCGACCTTGCCAGCCTTCCCTATGCATCATTGGCAATCTGTCGCGAAAGACATGCACTCGCGCCAGCAAACCGCCTTCGAGCAATTGCGACCGCCTTTGCCCCTCGAGAAAAGCGAGCCGTAGCAACATCACGACCTTGGGCAGGCCCAAAGTGAGAGCGTGTGCAACGAATTGATTAGCTAACTGGAAGGGTGGATTGGTGACGATAGCCGCGATGGAGTCATTGGGTGTTGTGGTTGTTAAAAAATCAATTCCACCGAGCGCATCAGGACAACCGTAATCGATAATATCACTGGCATAGACATGATGGCCGACATCACGGAGAGCCGCGACGATGTTGCCGGGGCCACACGCCGGTTCCCATATGACCTTCGGCAAATCTTCCACGTCCAACAATGCCCGAACGGCAGGGAGCGGAGTCTGATAACAATCAGGACCCCGCTCGCCTGCCGTGTGACGCCCACAGTTGGCCGCGTGATTGGGCATTACTTCAAACCACGCAAGCGCTGAATAACTGGATGATCAAGACTGGTGATCAGGTAATCCTTAAACGCGATCTTGATCAGATCCCAATACGCCAGTTCCGGCCATTCCGGTTCGCCGAGTTTGGCGGAGTCAGGCGCTAGATAAATTTCATATGCGCCTAGGTTCATGTTCGGCTTCACGCGAAGCCAATTTTTAGTTGCGAGGGCGGCGGCCTTACGTCCAGATCGCCACCATTCGAGGTCTTTCCCCTCCGGTGTTGGCAGACGTATCGGCCAAAAAAAGACGGTGCCTTGCCTGTTGATGGTCAGAAACAACTGTTTGTTGACCACTTCGTCCCAAAGCTCGGGCACCAATGAAGCGTGGACGATGTATTCCTCGCGGTCATCCCTCAACTCGATCATGGCAAAGCTCTCACAGAAACTCGGATCATGATGCACGCGCAGAAAATCTTGCTGACCCGGCTTGCGCACCGGAACGGTGGTTAGAAGCTTTTTGGCGGGAGTCGATTCCAGATACGCCTGACTGAGACGCAAGTTCTTCGGTGAGAATGGATCAAGCGTTTCGACAGGCTTCAGGTTCTCGCCGAGCTTCAAGTTCTCGACGTTGTTGTCAATAGTGGCGGACTTCAAGTTCTCGCCAAGATTCAGGTCCTCGATGTTGTCAACGTTGGTAGGCTTCGCGGAAGTCATTACTTGGTCCTCCTATTTGTGTAGCGAAAAGTCTAGGCGGGGCAGTCAGCGAAAAGGGCATCACCAACACTGACGACTTTTGGGTGATTGATTACGAGATGGGCGGTTGAGGCATGAACCTCACGACCGTCGGTCAACCGCCATTCCTCTCCACCACGTTTGAATCGCAGGTGGAGTGCATTTCCGTCACGCATCGCGTCCAGGACCACAGCCACCTTGGCATTTAGGTGGTCGAGCCGCTTGGCTTGGCTTTCCAGCCGGACTTCGGTGGAAATAGCCCACGCCTTATTTGAGTGATATTGATTGGGCATTCCCGATCCTCCTTGGTTGGGGTTGGTGTTGATCGTGGCGGTTGGCATCAACAAAGAACGGGCGACCGTAAGGTCGCCCGTTCGTCGTCATGGATGGTCTGTTGCTTTGTGCGGTCGGCCTGGCGACTTCGGTGTCGGCTTCGGATCGACCGGACGGCTTTCAAGCCAAGGATCGACTTCCCGTTCTTTGTGCCAAGCCCTAACGTTCGGTGTAACTAATCGACCGGGAGGGAAACCGAGATTGTCTATGGCGTTCTTTAATTGCTGGCGACTTTTGAAAAGTCCGTCGCGTTCAAAATCGGCGTATCGAAGCCAAGTGCCGATCAGGAACAAGAATAGGAATGGGAAAGTCGCGAGAGAGTTGAACCAAGCGTCGAACCAAGCGAACAACGACGAAAGAAAAGCAAACATTGGAGCCTCCCGGATTTGCATCGTCCGGGATACTCATTAGGCACATTTATCGGGCTTGTGGTCCTAATCAAATCGGGGCTATTTCTTTGTAGACATTGAAATCGCCAGAAGCACCTGTGAAATATAGCTAAAATCGCCGACGGAACGGAAATGTTTAATAAATATCCCCTCGATCCGCTTGTAATTAAGCGTCCGGTCGGTCCACCGCTTCCCGCGCATAGCCAAAACAATCAAATCACAGGCGGACCGTTCATGGTGGTTAGCGCCATCCCTGCGCGTTGGCGGCAGGTTAAACTTATTCACCACCGCTTGAACGCATGAGGCAATCACCAAATCGGCGACAGCATTCTTGGATGCCCGCCGTCCACGCCTACGCTTGCGACCACCGCGCAAAACAAACTCGTCAACATAGGCGGCAAGGGCGGGCGGAACGTTTATGTTTCCGTGCCTTGCCGCCGAATAGCAATCGAGCAGCGCCTTGTGCGCGTCGTCATCATCGGCCCGCGCCTTGTCGATTACGTTTTGCAGCCCATGCGCCCCGCCGTACACTATCTGCATTTTATAGACGTTTTGCATTAAGCGACTGCCATACTCCGGGTGCCACACTGTAACGTCCATGCCAAATGGGATGATGTGCTGTACCTCATCTACAACTTTGTGGGCGTAGGCTAACGCCTCGTCGGCGACCTGTGTCGGCACTGGCAGTCTCATGTCCGTCCTCTGATTTGCACGACCTTGGCCTGCCGGTCGTTGACAACCATGTCGACCAACGTTGCAAGTTTTTTCAAAGCGTCGGCCTTTTCGTCGTCAAACGTGTGCTGGTCGTACACGGCTTGGATTCCGGGCAAGACGTGACCGAGTGTCCGCTCGCTTATGTCGGGACGAACACCGGCACGGCTCATCAAAGATTTTGCCTGCCTGCGCAAATCGTGCAGTGTCCAGCCGTGAACGTTGCACCGTGTGTCAAACTTCAGTTTCGCTCGACTAAATCCGTTCATCGGCCCCTTGCCGCGTGACGCCGCAAACACATGCGGGTTGGAAGCGTAGCGCGGTTGAGTTCTGATTACCTCAAGCGCCATTTGCGGAAGCCTCAAACTGCCCGCGTTGATTTTCTCTCTCGCGTTATGCGGAATCGTCCAGGTGCCATCGTCGTCGATGTCGTCCCATTTCATGGACAGCACTGCGCCGCGACGTTGGGCGCATAGCAGAAGCATTTTGACTAACGCGCCGAAGCTTCCGGCTTCGTCGGCCTGTTTCCAGACCCGGCGCAACTCGTCGTCCGACAAAATACGCTTGCGCTTCCGGTCGTCCGGATTTGTCCGTTTCATATCTTTGGTGAATGGCGGCAGGTAATCGTCGTTGCGGGTCGCAAACCAGTTTGCCAGCGACCGGATAACCTCAAGTGTTCGATCCGCCATGGTCCCGCCGTGCTTGTCTTCGATGAAGTCCAAGAGCGCGGCGACGTCGCTTCGCTTCAAGGAAACGAAGTCACGCGACGCCCATTGCGGGTAGACGTACACTTTCAATATGCGTTCGATTTCCGGACGGGTGCGCAGTTTCTTCTTGATGACGGCTCGCGCAATCCAGTTGTCCGCCACCGACTGAAAGCTGTCCGGCTTGGCCGGGATTTCGGCGACGGGTGATTGTCCGGACCTTATGCGCTTGATGGCCTCGCGGGCCTGTTCTCGCGCCTCGGCAATCGTCAGTGCGTCGGTAGTACCCAGCTTGTGCCAAATCTTCTTACCGGCCCGCCCGCCGGGTGTTCGGGCGATGGCGTAGAACGCGCTTGGCCCTTCGGTCGGGACGCGGACGACAAGGCCACTCAGTTGCGGATCGGCGACGTTGTACCGCGCGGCCTTACGCGGCAGGGCGGCAATCATCTTGTCGGTGAGCAGGCGACGGCGTGTCATGGCTTCCCCCTCTCTGGGCTCCCACCGGCTCCCACCGATTTTGCCGGTCCTCTGGTACAACCAGAAGGCCCCGGGCTCCCACCGGGCTCCCACGGCCTAGAAAGTCATACCCGGTAAAAGCCGGTAAATCTAGGTTAAAGATGTGCCTTATTTTCAGGGGTTTCTGACGTATGCCCGGTTGCATCCTTAACCGGGATTTACCGCCTTTTACCCCTTAGAATCTTGTTTGGGACCAGAAGGTCGCAGGTTCAAATCCTGCTGCCCCGACCAACAGTTAGCCAAGATTTCCTTCCCAGAACAAAAGCGCTGGGAAGCGACTGGGAACCAGCGGCACAATCTGGGGAAATGCAGACCTGATTTGTTTCTTGACGTTAAAAGCCGAACCAACCCATATTCGCGCTCGGTTGAATCGCTCCGCTTGCATGAACGGCGTTCGCGGTGGAAGAAAAACCGCAGGATAGAACGGGCCGCATCATACGGAGGCGGGATCGACCAACTGGCTGGTCGCCACTGGATGCCCTAGGCGTGCACAAGAGCAGTGTGGGCAAAAGAGACTGAAGGCTGGGTTACTTAGAGCCCGTTTGGTCTCTTACAGATCAGCTAACTACGCTAAACGGCCCGAGGTGGGATCCGTGCAGACATTTCCTCGCATTCCGTGAGGAAGTCTCTGCGCGGCATTTTTGTTTGAGGGCTGCAATGACCATCACGGAAGCGTCTCGCCCCCGCGGTCGCGCTCATCGCTATCGCGAGGTGGCAGAAATTCTCAATTGTTCCGAGCGCAGTGTCATCCGCCTGGTACGGCAGGGGCTGCTGAGGGCCGACAGGATTGGCCCGCGCGTCGTCCGAATCTTCGACGACTCAATTGACCAGTATGTCGCAAGCGTCCGGGAGCAGGGCGCGGTCAAGCATTGACATGGCGGACCAGTAGAACTGTCGACTACCAGTAAAGCTCCGCGGTAGCGCGGAAGTGCGTCTCCCAAAACTGAAAATGCACAACTCCGGTGAATTCCGGGGGCGGGGAAGTCATGCCTTGGACAGAATTGGGGTCTGCCATCTGCAATCGCAGCCGGGAATTGGATCCTGCTGATGGACATTCACCGATTACGAGAAAGGACCGGCTGGATGCCCGATTCCGAAACTCGATCAGAGCTTCGACCGCAGCCGATCGGCAACCCGGTGGGCGATCTCGGCCGGCGCCTCGTCGGGCATCGGAAACACCGAACTGACGTTGATCTCGCCAAGCACGTAGCTGTCGGTCCCGTCGACGTCCGGCGGGCCGAGCATGAAGTCCGCGTCCCAGATCATCGGCAGGTCCCGCCGCGGAATGTCCAGCAAGGAGGTCAGCTGCGGCGTCCACTCTTCTTCCATGAGCCGGCGTAGGTGCTCGAAGCGCGGGTCAGCATTAGAGGTGTAAAGCCGCCGTCCAGCCTCAGCGCGTGCGGCCGGCGCGTCGATCAGTGCCTTGACCTTGTGGTGGCCAAAGCCGGCGCAGCGGTCGCCTGCCATGTAGCAGCGCACCACACCTTCGCTTAGGCGCGCCTGGAACGGCTGATCGATTACGCAGCCGTCTTCGAAATACTCAAGGCACCGCTGGAGAAACTCATCCAGCGCCAGCTCCTCCGACGCGTCCTTGGTCGCATCCAGCACGCGTACCGTTGGCCGGTTGTGTGGACTTGCTAGCGTCTCGACCTTCCAGACGCCTTGGCCGCCGTTGCCGCGGTTACGCTTGATCACGCGCGGGCCAGCTGCGAGCCGGGCGGGCAATTCGGCGCGCATCGCCTCGGGTGTTCGATAGAGGGCCGTGTCGGAACCCCAGCTCATCGTCCGGGTACGATGGAGCACCTCTTTCGTCCCCATCTTGAGGATCACATCGGGATGCGCGCTTACCCAGACGCCGCGCGCCGCGACCTCGCGCAGCAGTACGTCGAGATTGGCGCGGTTGCGCCCCTCGTGGATGGGGTTGACCCAGACGAGCACGCCATCAAGCGTGGCGAGCTGTGCGCGCACGGCGTCAAGGACATCGTCCTCGTAGACCACCGGTTCCGCATCAACGCCGACACCGGCGAGCGCCGCGAAGACAGCCTTGAACCGGCTGGTTTCTGACGTAGCGCCGCTGCGCTCCGCTTCATCGCCTCGCCATAGGATAGCGATACGGCCGAGGCGAGCTTTGAGCTTAGACATGGAAAACGGCTCCGCACTCATAATCACAGCGCCGCGGGTCATTCGTTAAGCGCATGATATCCTGTCTCATCACGTGTCAGACCGATGTCGCGCAGTTGATGCTCGTCAAGGCCGGCGAGTGACCGTAGGGTCCGGCGGCGATTTCGCCATTTCTTGAACGACGCAGCGTGATCGACGCCTCGACCGCATATAGGACGATGTGACCGTCCCTTAATGGGGCCGGCACTTTATGTAACGGTGATCTGTCGCAATTCTGCTTTCGCTTCGCTTCAACATGCTCAACCGCACCTTTCGGGCAAAACCTGATGTCATCACGCCTGACAAAGTTATGGAGTAGCCGGAACTGTGTAGACATTTGTCTTCTCCAAGCCGCCGTCCAAGCAAGTGTCGATCAACGACAATCCGCCGAAGGACGGAGATGAGCAGTGCTTGGGCGAAATGCCTTGTACGAGCCGGGTGCCTGCTATGAACCCGACATGACGGCCGCTTCCGCGGACGCTTTTTTCAACTGATCACTCCGAGCCGCCGTCCCAACCAAAATCTTTCATCCCTTTGGCCCTGATCACGGAGATCACTTTCGGGCTTCGCAGGAATTTCAACAGTGCAGCCGCCCCCTCTGATTGCGCTGCATCGGCCGGCACGCCTGCGACGAAAACGGTGTAATTCTGCAACTCGTCCGGCAGCGCGCCGACAAGTTGTGCCTTAGGTTTGTCAGCTATCTCGCTGATCTGCGTGATGCCGAGGGCGCCTGGGCCAAGGGAAAGCGTCACCTCGGTGACGTCGCCGCCCGCCGCGAGTCTGAGCTTCGGCTTGAGCTGCTCGGTCAGTCCAAGTTGTCCGATAACCTTGGCAACATGGATGCCGGCGGCCCCGCCACGGGTCGGGTCGGCGTAAACGATTGCTTTTGCGGCAAGGAGCGCCCGCTTGAAATCCTCAACGGAGGTAACGCTGAGTTCAATTCCGGCGGCCGTCACAATGCCGATACCGGTTTGGCAAATCGCCGTCTCGCTGCCCGCCTGGATTTTTCCTTGGTGCACGAACCAGCGCATCGATTGTGAGGAGCTGATAATTAGGTCGGCTTCCTCCCCGCCAATAGTCCATTCATTCACGGCGCCGATTGTGCCGTAGTGAGTAAGCAGTCTGTATCCGGTCGTCCGTTGGAATTCGTCTCGAATTTCCTTGAACACCGATTGCATCGCCGCGGCCGAGAGCACGCGAAACTCCGCGGCTTGGCTGGGACTTGAGAACAAGGCAAAAATCGTCACGCACGCAGCTCGCGCAATCATGGCGAGCGTGCGTTTAATCTTCGGAGGCATGGATTTCTCCATTGCCGCCCGTCAGCTCCGGACTTGTGGTGGTCTATGACATTCGCCAAAAGCCCTCGGCCCGACGCGCGGGCTAAGTGCAGTGCTTGGGCGAAATGCCTTGGATAAGCCGGGCGACTGCAGTCAAGCCCGACCCGTAATTAGATGATCCCGAAGTTGACGAAAGTCAAGATGCGAGTCGGGCCTCTAAAATTTGTGTCTAGTTCGGCCTGCGTTGTGCGGCAAGCCACGTTGCCTGAAGTCCAAAAACTGTCATCACCAGACCAAGGATCAACACGATACCCGCCGACAGATACGGCAGCCTTTGCGCTATCCGATCAAGCCAAGGCCAAGCAGTGCTGGCCTTTTTCGACGCCAAAGACGCAGCCATCCCGATGCCAACCAGCGTTAGCGCAAGCCCCACGCTAAACGCCGCGACCATCGCTACGCCAAGCGCAAATTGCTTTATCTGAATACAGACCAACAGCACGGCAATTGCGGCTGGGCACGGAAGTAAGCCTCCGGTGAACCCAAACCAGACAATGTCGCTTGCAGTCGCTCCAGTTTTTGGCGGCGGATGATCATGGTCATATGAATGATCATGATGATCATGGTGGTGGTGGTCGTAATCATGATGATGATCGCGGCCCCTTAAGCGAAGGAACATTCGTGCTGCGAGCAAAATCACCAAGGCCCCTGACAACAGCGCCAGCCATGGTTCTGCCTGCTCTGCGATGAGGTTTTGGCCAAGCAAAAGGGCAGCAATTGCCAAAAGCCAAACAACTATGGTGTGCCCCGCGGCGGCCGAGAGGCCAAGCAACGCGGCCTGTCGCGGTGTACCGCGAACGCTGATGATGTAGGCCGCCATCAGGGACTTTGCGTGCCCCGGTTCTAACGCGTGGAGTGCGCCGAGGACCACCGCGATCGGCAGGTAGAACCACACCTGAGCCGCGCCCGTTTGAATAATTTGCGACAGGTCGGGCATCGGTGTCTCCAAGTCAATACTACTGACGCAGTTGTCATACGCTAAAAACTAAACGGGGCTCAACTTGGCTGTTCGACGATTGCCTTGGCGGGAATAAACTAGAAATAAAAACGGAGAACTCGGCCGCTTTGAACTTGCGCCCTGAAGTGCTCGTTCCTAACTTTCCAGACACGGGGAAACGCAGGCTCCCCGCCAGACGGCCGATACCGTCCAAGCTCTGCGCAACACTCGATTTTCGAGGTGATTGCGCATGCGTGGAAAGAGGCCAAATCCAATTCCGTTCTTATTGTTCGCGGTCGTGTTCATCACGGTAGTCCTTTTAACTTCCGCGCATGAGAGCCTTTCGCAATCAGCGGCAACAGTCGTCGCTATTGCGAACATGGAAATCGGCACTGTTCCCACTGACTTTAAATTTGCGCGGACAGGCCAGGGTGGGCCGGGAAAATGGATGGTCGTTAGCGATGAGACAGCTTTTGCTGGCAGAGCAATTGAACAGTCCAGCGCCGACCGCACGGACTATCGTTTTCCGCTTGCTATCTTTGATCCGATAGTGGCGAAGAACGTCGATGTCTCCTTGAAATTCAAACCCGTTGCAGGTCGTGTAGACCAAGCGGGTGGCATTGCAGTCCGAGTTGCCGATGCCGACAACTACTACATCGTTCGCGCCAATGCCCTTGAAGACAATGTTCACTTTTATCGCGTGGTCAGAGGCCGCCGCGAAAAAATCGACGGAATGAACACCAAGGTTGCCGGCAATGAGTGGCATTCGCTTGGACTCAAGGCACACGGCGACCGGTTCACCGTCGAGTTTGACGGCAAAACGTTATTCACAACGACGGACAAGACCTTCGCCGGCGTAGGAAAGATCGCTCTCTGGACAAAGGCCGACAGCGTCACGCGCTTCGACCAGATCGCGATCAATGTCCTGCCCTAAAGTGAGTGACTTCGATGTCGTACAGCATGAAACCGCTCTGCTGTGATCCCGCCCGCATCAAAGGAATGTCCGAACGGCTGATCATCAGCCACTACGAGAATAACTACGGCGGCGCGGTCAAACGCCTGAATTTGATCGAGGAGAAGCTCGCTGAACTCGACTACGCCAGCGCCGCTGGATTTCTCATTAACGGGCTCAAGCGCGAGCAACTCATAGCGATGAACTCAATGTGTCTCCATGAATTATTTTTCGACGGACTTGGCGATCAAAGCGAGCCGGGACCGGTTTTGCGCGATGCGCTTACCGCGGATTTTGGCTCGTATGAGCGTTGGTGTTCGGAATTTGTTGCGATGGGAAAAGCGCTCGGTGGCGGCTCAGGTTGGGTGCTGCTGTCGTGGTCGGCCAGAGATCGCAAACTTGTAAACCAATGGGCGTCGGATCATTGCCACACTCTGGCTGGAGGCACGCCTATCCTCGCGCTCGATATGTACGAGCATTCCTATCACATCGACTTTGGCGCCAAAGTAGGCACCTACGTCGACACATTCATGACGGCGATCCGTTGGAGCAACACGGATCGTCTGTTCAAGCAACTTGCAAAGTCATAGGGGGCACAGCCGGGCCGCAGGGCCCATCCTGGCTCGTAACGGGTGTTGTCATGCATCGATTGATAATAGTCCTCGCGATCGCTGTCGGATTTATGCATCTGGGTTTTACGCGCGCTATCGTCGCACAATCTGTGCCTGATCCGTTGCAGCTCGAACATAAAATAATTCTGGGCGATGTCAGCGGCCGCATTGATCATTTGGCGGTCGACCTGGCGCACCACAGGCTGTTCGTCGCCGAATTGGGGAACGATACAGTCGGCGTGGTAGATCTTGATGCGCAAAAAGTCGTGCATCGCTTGTCCGGCCTGAAAGAGCCGCAAGGTATTGCCTATGTCCAAGCGAACGACTCGCTTTATGTAGCCAATGGCGGAGACGGGTCAGTGCGCGTTTTTCGAGGCACTGAATACGCACCCGCTGATCGAATCGACCTTGGCGCAGATGCGGACAATATTCGCCTCGACCTGCCGGATACTCGCCTGCTCGTCGGTTATGGCAGCGGCGGCATAGGTACTATCGACCTCCGGAGCAACAACAAGGTTGATTCATTCCCACTGCAGGCCCATCCGGAAAGCTTCCAACTCGATGCTGGAACGCACCAGATATTTGTGAACCTGCCAAATAATCGGGCTATTGCCGTGCTTGACGCGACCACGGGCCGGCAGCGGGCGACCTGGTCTCTGGTTCACGGCGGAAATTTTCCGATGGCACTCGACACTGAACGCCAGCGCGTTCTTGTCGCGTTCAGAAGTCCGCCCAAATTCGGAGCATTTAGTTGGCAAAGTGGCGATGTGGTTTCCGAGGTCGACACCTGCGGTGATGCCGATGATCTCTTCTTCGATGCAAAGCGCAAGCTCATCTACATCACCTGCGGAACGGGGTTTATCGACGTTTTGAGGGCGGAAGACTCAAAGTATTCACGCCTCACGCGAATCCCAACCGTAACCGGCGCTCGGACCGGGCTTTTTGTGCCCGACATGGAACGTTTGTTTTTGGCCGTTCGCGCTAGAGCTAGAGAGCCGGCTTCCATCTGGGTTTACCGGGTGGCGCCTTAAATAACAGGTGTAACCATGTGCACGAAGTGGGCCTGGGCGACACGATGGGGCGTTCGAGCATTTTTGCTCACGCTTGTGGCTCTTCCCGATGTCGCCTTAGCTTACCGACCGTTCGATGGGACCGACGCGGCGGTCGCCGAGCCGGGCGAAATAGAAATTGAATTCCAGCCGGCCGGAGTAATAGGCAGCAATGGTCAAAGGACCCTGGTCGCGCCAGCTACTGTTCTCAATTTCGGGTTGGTAAAAAACTGGGAGGCGGTGTTCGAAGGGCGCGTCGAAACGCCCTTCAATCCTTCTGGGCCGACGAGTTTGACCGATGCAGGGGCTTTTTTGAAATACGTCTTGCGCCCCGGAGTCCTGCAGGATCAGGCAGGCCCAAGCATCGCGACCGAGTTCGGTGCTCTCTTGCCGGACACCATTGGCAACAGCCGCTTCGGCGCCAGCGTCGCGGCAATCATTTCACAACGGTGGGACTGGGGCACCGCCCACCTGAACATCGCAGGCGCGCTCACGCGCGACCAGCATGCAGATCTTTTCACCGGCATTATCCTGGAGGGGCCGCACAAGTGGGCGGTCCGGCCAGTTGCTGAATTTTTCTACGAAGAAGAGTTCGGCCAGGCACATACATTCTCGGCTCTCATTGGCGCAATATGGCAGGTGAAGGATAACCTGTCTTTCGACGTTGGTTTTCGACACGCCATCGTCAATGGCGCAGGCGTCAACGAGGTCCGGGCTGGGCTGACATACGGTTTTCCGCTGCGACTACTGGGCGGACCGCTTCATAAATAGCCGCGCCTCAGGAGCCAGAAATCATGGACATGAGATGAGCACGTCACAAAGGAATGCCCCGGCAGCACCCGGCACGATTCTGATCCTCTCCAGTCAGGACCTGCAGACGGTGATGCGATTCGATGATTATGTCGATGCGGTCGCCGAAGCGTTTCGAATGCTGGCGGAGGGCCGTTGTGAATCACCAGTGCCGCTGCAAGTCAGTGTCACGGACGGCACCTTCCACGCCAAAGCTGCAAGCTTGCCGCTGGGGTCCGGCTACGTTGCTGTGAAAGTGAACGGCAATTTTCCAGACAACCGGTCTCGTCACGGATTGCCCACTATTCAGGGCGTTGTCTTCCTTGCCGATGCGAGTAACGGTAGGCCGCTGGCACTTCTCGATTCTATCGAGATTACGCGGCAGCGGACCGCAGCCGCAACCGCAGTTGCCATTCAGTATTTGGCCAGACCGGATTCCCGTACTGCCACGATTTGCGGATGTGGCGAACAAGGCCGCATTCAATTACGGGCATTGCGGCACAAGCTCGACCTCACGCAGGTCTTTGCATGGGACATCGACCCCCAAACCTCACGCCGCTTTTCAGCCCAGATGGCGGCGGAACTCGGGGTCGACGTTACGGCCATTGATGATCTGCGTGAAGGAGCATTGGTCAGCGATGCAATCGTGACCTGCACGTCTTCTCGCTCGCCTTTCTTGGGCCTTGAGGACGTGCGGCCGGGAACGTTTGTGGCCGCGGTGGGGGCTGACAATCCCGAGAAAAGTGAAATCAAACCCGAGCTCATGGCCAAGGCGGCCGTGATCGTTGATGTGCTCCAACAGAGTATCGTCATGGGCGACATGCATCATGCAATCAAAGCCGGTGTGATGACGCCGTCGGATGTACGAGCCGAACTTGGTACCCTTATTGCGCAGCATCGGCCAGGGCGGTTGGCTGACGACGAGATCACGATCTTCGACAGCTCGGGCACAGGCGTCCAAGACGCAGCGGCGGCAGCGCGCGCATACGAGCTGGCCCGGGATCGAGGCCTGGGATTGATTTGCGCGCTCGCATGAGCCTCCGGTGCTCCCTACGCTGACGGTGACGACGCAAGGAAGAGATCGTAAGGAGGTAATGTCCGCTTTGACCCAAAGCGGACATCCGGCACACCGGTTATTGAGGCCAAATTTACGCGCTTTCGGCTCCAAGGCTAAGTAAGACTCAAATAAGACGATCCTTGAGGTGCCAATGCGACGGCGCGATCTCATCAGATTGCGCGGTGGTGTAGCGGCTACCTGGCAGCTCGCTGTACGGGCACAGCAACAGCCGGGCGGATGCGCCGGCTCGGAATTCTAATGGCATTCGCGGAAAACGATGCAGATGTTCGTAAGGGCATCGCTGGAGTGACCGTCGATTTCTCAAAATTCTTTCGCCGCATTGTGCCAATCCTAATTGGATTGCTGTTGCTAACGCGTGCGCTTGGCATGGCTCAAGTGCCATTGATGGACAGCACGGAAGCCCGCTACGGCGAGATCGCTCGCAAGATGGCGGAGTTAAACGATTGGGTCACCCCCTGGTTTGACTACGGCACGCCGTACTGGGGCAAACCGCCGCTCGCATTTTGGCTAACCGCAATCAGTTTCAAGCTCTTCGGGGTGAGTGAATTCGCTGCGCGATTGCCCCATTTTCTTATTTCGCTGGTTATCATCACGCTAATTTGGTGGCTGTCCGGTCACCGCGACCGCGATGTCGCCATGCCGACAGTGGCAGTGATTTGCGCCGCCTCCCTTTATTTCGTTTCGTCCGGCGCTGTGATGACCGACATTGAATTGACTCTCGGTACCTCGCTGGTGATGGCCGGGTTCTGGTTTGCAGTTGAAAAATCGGATGCTACCTCGGGTCACTCCCGATGGGTCGCGTCCTTGCTATTTTTTGGCGGTCTGGTGGTTGGATTGCTCGCGAAGGGACCCGTCTCCTTGGTATTTGCGGGGACGCCGCTGTTTCTGTGGACTGCATACAACCGCCGGTGGCTCGACGTCTGGCACTGCCTTCCATGGATTCGCGGCGCGCTAGCAACGCTTGCGATCGCGTTGCCATGGTACTGGATCGCTGAGCAACGCACGCCAGGTTTTCTCGCGTACTTCCTGATCGGGGAGCACTGGCATCGCTTCGTTACGCCCGGCTGGCAGGGTGACCGGTACGGCCACACTCACTTGTTTCCCATTGGCACCATCTGGGTGGCCGCTTTCATCGACACGTTGCCATGGTCATTACTGCTGCCAATCGCGGCATGGCGCTGGCACAACCGCAAAAAAAAGCCATCGAACGAGATGATCTCCGAGGTCTTGTCATCGCGATCTGACGATCGCGTCTGGCGAGGCTATCTGCTGATTTGGGCTATCACCCCGCTGCTGCTCTTCACCGCCGCGCGCAATATTACCTTCGTGTACGTGTTGCCGGGTATGCCCGCCGCCGCCATGCTCGCTGGCAACTGGCTTGTGCAACAACGAAGGCTTGGCAATGCGGTCGACCAGGTGCTCAGCGTTGGCATACTGATCACCTTGCTGATCACGTCGTTGTTGATGGGCCGCTTGGCGTTCCACGAAGGTGAACCTTTCCATATGGAGCGCAGATCGGCCAAGGCGCTGGTCATGGTTTACGATCGGGCCAAAGCGAATCCGGACATCCCCGCAGCCGCTTTGCCAAATGAAAAATCCAAACAATCGAATGCGCCCCTGATATTTGTCGGAGTCCGTCCCTTTTCCGCCCAGTTCTACACTCGTGGAGGTGCCATAAAGGTTGATGATATTGATCAATATTGGCTTCGCGTCGGCGCTGATTCTGCTTATGTAGCGATTCCTACCTGGGGGGCTGATGCATTCGTCGCCAGTGCCGCGGCCCATGGTGCAATCAGTGCGGAAGCAGGCGAATCCAAAGGCATCGGCTCTAAGCCGTCTCACAAATTGAGCCGCCTTTATCGCAACGGTGGCTTCGATCTGTTTTACGTTGCCCCGGGTTTGTGATCTCTCAATCCACTACATGCTCGGGCTTGAAGGCACCACGCTCGAAATCCGCCGGGCGACGCCATCACGCCTGCCTTCGCGGCGGTCAAAGACCGGGTGAAGCCTGACGGCATCGGGTGTTTCGCGGGTGATCTGCCCGAGGCGGAGCAGAAGGTGGTCTGGGCGACCCAAGTTGTGCCCGTGCCCGACCCGTTCAACCAAAAGGTCGACGGCGTCGCTTGGCGGTCGAAGCCAAGTTGGTACATTGTGGCAACCGAAGATCGCACCGTTCAACCGGAACTGCGCCGCTTCGTTGCAAAGCGCATGGGCGCTACAGTCGTCGAGTTACGCTCTAGTCACGTCCCAATGCTCTCTCAGCCGCATGCTGTGCTGGGCGTGATCCGCAACGCCGCAAAGGCCGCTCAGAAATCCAAGGCAGCGTAGTCTCGTGCAGCTAGAACCGCGTGATCGGAGGCGTGACGCGACCTTTTGAGATGAGACGCGCGATTGGGACGAGCCGACAGCACGGAAGCAACGCTGTTGCTTTTGATCCAAATCGGACAGGCATAGCCCCCTTAATTACATTGCTCATCTGAAGGGCCTGAACTCTCGCACCTAAGAGAGAACAAGGTACGATGCGCGCTCAACGTTTGAAAAAGTGGCTCGGTTTGCCCTTGGCGCGCTCGAAGGAATTGGAGAGCGAGCAATGGATGTATGGGGATTGATACTAAGCGGTATGGGAGCCGTGCTGCTTGCAGCGGGGCAAGAAATGGTCGCGAAGGTAACGGATATTTGGCTTCGCGCCCATGAAGCGTTCTTGGCCTCATTCGTCGGCGGCGGTGACGTACATCGTATTAGCGGTGTAGATGATCAAATGGATAGAGCGGTTAGAAAAAACCGATGGCTGTCTCGCATCGGCTGGTTGCTGTTCGTTGCCGGCATCGTCTTACAGATCATTCCGCATTTTCGGCACGACGGATGGCGCGCGCTTTGTGAGCCGTTGATCAATTTGTGCCCCCCATCGTAGGAAGCGCAAGGGGCGGTTAGCGGGTACGACTCAACCTGATCATGTCCGTTTTTAGCCCTTAGCGGACTTGCAAAACATGATTGATGAATTTCGCTACCGAGGTTTCCCCTTTTTAGGCTTGCTTGACGCTCGGCTTGACTTTCGTGACCCAGCGAGCCTGGCAAGTTCTCGCCAACGTCCCGCGACCCTCTGGAACATTTGCTTCGCTGTCTCGTCGCGACAACTCTTGGCGAAACCCTCGGCGACCTGCGCTCGCTTGCGATAGAAGGTGGGCTTTTGCACGGCTGCGAACCCGACGTTCGCTAATAGCATGCTGTTGGCAGCGTCAGGAGCCAACACCAAGTGGTTCTTAACATTAACGTCGGCACACTGGCGGCCCAGTGCCGAGGAGGGACGGGCACAGGCCGACGCATAGGCCCATGTCCGCTTTTGGCCCAAAGCGGACATCTCTAGTTGCACCGCACATGTCTGCTTTCGGGGGTAAAGCAGACATGACCATTTGCGGGAATACGCTTTTGCAGTCGCTATTGGGGGTAAAGCGGACATGACTTGTTGCACCGCATATGTCTGCTTTTGACCCAAGCGGACATCGGGGCGTCCCTTAACGGGCCTCGTTTTCACCGTTACGATGCTGTTTGTTCCTCGGGGGGTGACGGTGAGGCGACGCGAATTTCTCGGTGCTTTAGGCGGCGCGGCTGCATGGCCGCTAGTGGCGCGTGCGCAGCAGCCAACCGACCGGATGCGGCGCATCGGCGTAATGGTGGGCTATGCGGAAGATGACCCCGAAGCACAAACTCGCCTAGCCGCATTCAAGCAAGGACTTTTGACACTAGGATGGAGCGAAGGTCGCAACTTGAAAATCGATGTTCGATGGGCATCGGGCGATACCGATCGCGCGACGACATTTGCAAGAGAGCTAGTGGCACTTCAACCCGAAGTGATCATGTCCAACACCACGCCAGTGACTGCTGCCTTGCATAAGGCAACGAAGACAATTCCAATCGTATTCGTGGCTGTATCCGATCCGGTCGGCGCGGGTTTTGTCGCGAGCCTCCCACGCCCGAGCACCAACATTACCGGCTTTATCAATCTTGAGACGACGCTTGGCGGTAAGTGGCTGGAACTGCTTAAGGAGATTGCACCGCGAGTGACCCGGGTCGCCGTTATGTTCAATCCGAAAACAGCTCCATATACGGAAATCTATTGCCATCGTTGGAAGCTGCGGCAAAAAAATTAGGCGTGAAGCAATTCAAGTCGCTCGTGTACCGCGAAACTGATATCGAAGAGGCCATCTCAGGGCTTGGCCGAGAGCCCGGAAGCGGCCTCATCGCTATGACGGACAGTTTCATGACGGTCCATCGCAAAGCCGTTATCGACCTGACGATCCAAAACAAGGTGCCGTTGATGTATTTCGTGAGTGTTGCGCCGCGGGAAGGCGGTCTGATCTCGTATGGAATTGATCTTACCGACCTGTTCGGTCGCGCGGCTTCCTACGTCGATCGCATTCTGCGCGGTGCGAAACCTGCCGAGCTTCCCGTACAACTGCCCACCAAATTCGAATTAGCTATCAATCTCAAGACAGCGAAGGCACTTGGTCTCACGGTGCCCACGACCCTGCTCACGGCTGCTGACGACGTGATCGAATAGGGTTGGTAATGTCCGCTTTTGGCCCAAAGCGGACATCCCTAGTTGCACCGCACATGTCCGCTTTCGGGGGTAAAGCGGACATGAGTTGATGCACTGCAAATGTCCGCTTATGACCCAAAGCGTACATGGCGATTGCAGTGCGAAATGTTCGCTTAGATCCAAAGCGGAAATCAGCCGCGGCCTTAAGTGTGCAGTCTGATTCTCGGAAGCGCGGGGAGCGCCTGGCTGAGCAACTACCGCAGCGAGATCACCAATCCGTTGAGATCGGCGGCGACGATCAGCCCCGCCTGGCGACCTGACAGTGTCAGGACCGCGCCGTTCTGGTTCGTCAGTACGATGCCGCCCGCGCCGCGGCCAACCGCGACGCCCGCGCCAGCAGCGCCGTAGACGCCATTAACATCGGATGGCCTTCGGATGTTGCTGACTGTACCGACAAAATCGGTTGCCGAGCCGCCGAAAGTAAAGCCATAGCTCACCCCGCCGATCGAGAGCGGATAGCGCCGGCCATGAAATACCAGCGTGCCTCTGCCGGCGGAGCCGCCAATGACGAACCCGGCCTTAATAACGTTGAACCGGATGCTGCCGCTGTCGGCGTGGGCACCGGTCGCGAGCCCGGTGCCGGTCACGGTCAAAGCAATCAGCGTGGCACGAATAGAAACTGACCATCGCATAAGAAAGTCCCCCCTGAATGAACATTTGCGACCATTGACGACATCACAACCCGAAAACCGAAGATGCGATTAATCGAGCAAGTAAACAACTCCGAAATTCTCGAACACAAAAGCTCAACTTGGCACCAACTCTGCTCGCGCTTGCCGAGAGATGATGGAATAGTGCGCAATATTCGGTATTGGCCCGAAGCAGACATGAGCTTGTGCGTTGCAAATGTCTGCTTTTGACCCAAAGCGGACATCGCCAGGCTTCACGCCATGGACTAAGATCCGTTTCTTTGATGTTACAACACCGACGCATTGGTCGGAGGCGCGATGAGGCGGCGCGAATTTATCAAGGCGGTTGCCGGTTTGAGCGTTGTCGCATGGGCACCCGCGCTGCGCGCGCAACAATCGGCAATGCCCGTGATTGGGTTCCTGAGCAGCCGATCACCCGGGGAGTCTGCTGGTGTCGTTGCTGCTTTTCGTCAAGGGTTACGCGAAACGGGATTTATCGAGGGACAGAATCTCAGCATCGCGTTCCGCTGGGCGGAAGGCCATTACGACAAATTAGCTCCCCTTGCTTCCGAACTCGTTAATCTGCCCGTGGCGCTCCTTTTCGCGGCTGGCGGACCACCGTCGGCCTTCGCAGCGAAAGGTGCGACGTCTACGATACCGGTCGTCTTCTCCGCGGCCTCGGATCCCGTCGAGATCGGTCTCGTGCCAAGCCTTAATCAGCCAGGTGGCAATGTCACCGGCATGGCCTTGTTCAGTGCAAGTTTGGGCGCGAAGCGTCTCGAATTGATGAAGGAGCTGATGCCAAACGCCGGGGTAATTGGATATTTGCTGAACCCAGCGCATCAGAAGTCCGAGATTGAAGCCAAAAGTGTCGTTGCAGCGGCGGGGGCCTTAGGGATTGATGTGCGTATCCTCAATGCCAAGTCGGAATCCGAATTGGAAACAGTTTTCGGCGGTCTTCAAGGGATGCGCATTGGTGCGCTTGTCGTTTCCGGAGAGCCATTTTTCGATAGTCGACGGGATAGGATCGTAGGACTGGCCGCGAAGTACGCCGTGCCCACGATTTACGCGTGGCGCGAATACGTGCTGGCTGGCGGACTTATGAGTTATGGCACCGATTTGCCAGAGTCCTATCGTCAGGCCGCGATCTATGCCGGTCGTATTCTGAAAGGTGAGAAGCCCGCGAATTTGCCGATTGTGCAACCGACAAAATTTCATCTGGCGGTTAATGTCAAAATCGCCAAGTCGCTCGGTCTGCCTTTACCAGCGAGCCTGCTCGCCCGCGCCGACGAGGTGATCGAATGAGCATGTACTTCGCTGCGCTGCTCATATCCGCTATTGGCCCATAGCGGACATCCCTAGCTGCACCGCACATGTCCGCTTTTGGGGTAAAGCGGACATCGGCTGACCGCTCAAAGCCATCTCTGGCCCCTACAATGTGCTAGTCTGAGGAGCTTCGATGGCTTGCCTCTAGGCGTCGGGTGCGGACATGAGGCGGCGCGAGTTCATCACGTTTTTGGGTGGAGCGGCGGTTGCATGGCCGCTCTCGGCTCGCGCACAGCAGGCAGCGACACCGGTTATTGGATATCTCGATTGCCGCGGAAAACCGCCTACGAGGATTTCGCCAGGGCTTGAAAGAGGCCGGTTACATCGAGGGCGAGAACATAATAATCGTGTACCGGTGGGCAGACGATCGAACGGATCAGTTACCGTTGTTGGCTGCTGACCTGGTCAGCCGTTCGGTGGCCGCGATAATCACCGCAGGTGTCCCGTCGTCGTCTGCTGCTAAGGCGGCCACGACGACCATACCGATAATCTTCATTGTCGGAACCGATCCGGTGCAACTCGGTTTGGCTGCGAGCCTCTCGCGACCAGGTGGCAACCTAACGGGAATCAATCTTTTCACTTCCGAGTTGGTAGCGAAGCGACTGGAAGTGCTCCGTGATCTGTTGCCCCAGGCCAAGCGGATGGGCGTACTCGCTAATCCAAGCGATGCAGGTGCCACTGATGCTCAATTGAGGGATATAGACGCTGCAGCTCGTGCGATGGCACTGCAAATCAAGGTTCACAACGCGGACACCCGTGACGAGATCGATGCAGCCTTCGAGGCAATGGGTCGCGATCGACCCGACGCAGTCTTTGCCGGCACCACCGCGTTTTTGAACGGGCGGCGTGTCCAGTTGGCTCAATTGTCAACGTTCTATCGACTTCCCGCGATCTACGGGCTGCGTGACTTTGTGGAGGCCGGAGGCCTGATAAGCTACGGATCCGACATTATAGATTCATTTCGTCAAGCCGGTCGTTATGTTGGCCGCATCGTTAAGGGCGCCAAACCGGCAGAGCTTCCAATCGTAAAAGCGGACAAGTTCGAGTTGGTCATCAACACGCGCACAGCCCGAATGCTGGGTCTCACCGTGCCTTCGTCGCTGCTCGGCCGCGCCGATGAAATAATCGATTAGGACCCTGGAATGTCCGCTATTGGCCCTTAGCGGACATCCCTAGCTGCACCGCACATGTCCGCTTTTGGGAGCAAAGCGGACATGACCGTTTGCGGGAATTCGCTTTCGCGGTCGCTATTGGGAGTAAAGCGGACTCCCTGCTGAGCTAAACGCGCCTTGGCCAGATGCAGCGCCGCAACCGACGCCGGTCAATCAGACCACACTGGTGCCATCCGCAAAAACTCTCGAGTTAATGAGGCAGCTCGAGGCCCTGGCGCACGAGATCGCACTCGTCAGCAGAGGCGATTCATCTAATCAGTGCATTAAAGTTGAGGAAGGATCTAACTTTTCTGCCGGGTTACAGCTAGTAGAGCCATCGATCCGCGTGTCTCCGCGCGATCAAACGGCGAGCGACAGTCCATTATTTGGCAGGCGAACAAACCTCACTCTGGCTGGCTTTTTCATAGCGGCCCGCGGTTGGTTGGCGAGCTCTCGGACATCGCTTGGCAGGTCGTCCGACACTCTGGCTGGCCTTTTCATAGCAGTCCGCGATTCGTTGGCGAGCCGTAGACCATCATTTGGCAAGCCATCCGCCACTCTGGCTAGCTTTTTCATAGCGGCTCTGATCGGTGTCGCAGGCGCGTTTGTCTGGCAATCTCAGCGTGTCTCGAGCGCGACGTCACCGAACGATGTCGCCGTTGCCGAAAAGCAATCTGACTTTACGCCCATTGGTCAATTGTCGGTGCAAGATGGGCCACAGCAAATAGCGTCTGCCACTCAGACAGCACCAGCGTCCACCGCGCCCGCAACGTCTTCGGAATTGGTGCAACAGCTTGAGGACATATCACGAGATCTCGTCGTCCTGCGGCGCAGGGTAGAGGAGCTCGCTGCCAAGCAAGAGCATCTTATCGACGCGCAAGAGCAGCTCGCTGCCAGGCAAGAACAGATAGCCCAGAACATTGCAAAACCGCAAACGGTCAAGCTGCCTCGTCCTAGACCGGCATTGTCCGTGCCTCCGGATCGTCGATAGCTTGTCGACAATCCGCTAACGCATGTCCGCTATTGGCCCAAAGCGGACATGTGTCGGTGCGCTGCAAATGTCCGCTTTTGACCCAAAGCAGACATTGCCAAGTCATGAGGCGGCTGCAAAGAATTGGCGTTAAGCCAACCAACGAATGCAGATAGGACGAGGGGCCCGACATGTCGCTTTTCAATATTGGCTTTGTCATCTTCCCTGATCTGACGCAGCTCGATTTTACAGGCCCTTTGCAGGTGCTTTCGCGTCTATCTCAATCAGCGACCCATATTGTCGCTAAATCGGCCGCGCCTGTCCCGAGCGATTGCGGACTTGGCCTCGTGCCAACACACACCTTTGCGAACTGTCCACCTCTCGACTTGATCTGCATACCGGGCGGAAGCGAAGGCGTGGCCGGTATCATAAACGACCGCGAGACTATCGAATTCGTCAGGCAGCAAGCGAGGGCTGCAAAGTACGTCACGTCAGTTTGCACAGGCGCATTTGTTCTAGGTGTGGCCGGTCTTTTGAAGGGGCGCCGGGCGACGACGCACTGGGCCTACACTGATCTTCTGCCCCTCGTCGGAGCTACATACGAAAAGGCAAGAGTGGTGAAAGATGGAAATGTAATCACCGGAGGTGGTGTGACCGCTGGCATTGATTTTGGGCTTAGTGTTATTGCCGAAATCGCAGGCGAGACGACGGCCAAAAGAATTCAGCTCGGAATAGAATATGACCCGGCACCGCCGTTCGATTCCGGGCATCCTGATAAAGCGCCAGCTCTCAGGTCCGAGCTTATGTCCGCTCGCTACAACGAGTTCAGGGCAGTGTACCGTAAGCTCATCGAGCAAGGCGTTCCGGTTTGATCGCAATGTCCGCTTTTGGCCCTTAGCGGACACGCGCTAGTGCACTTCAAATGTCCGCTTTCGGGGGTAAAGCGTACATGCCTTATTGCGGCGCCAATGTCTGCTTTTGAGCCAAAGCGGACATGGTGCGACGTCTGGAACTTGCGTAAAGTTGAGGATCGTGAACCGCCCCGAGGGCGATATGCAACGACGCGGTGAAAGTGGGAGAAGTCAGCGCGCACCTAAGGCCCGAAAAGCGCCTACACTGCCCGAACCGAGTCACTCATCAGAGCAGTTTGATCTCCTAAAGCGCGAGCGTGATGAGGCGCGAGAGCAACAGGCAGCGACTGCGGAAATCCTGCGTGTAATACGCACGTCACCGAACGACGTGCAACTCGTGTTCGAGACGATCGTGCGAAATGCGGTCTCTCTCTGCGGCGGTCTCTTCGCGAACGTGTTTCGCTTCGACGGCGAGCTGTTACATTATGTTGCTTCCCACAACGTGGGCCCAAGTTATGCGGATATGATCCGCGCGAAGTACCCGATGCACCCCGACTCTTCTCAGGTATCTGGAAGAGTCGTGCTGACGAAATCAGTGGTTTGGCTGGAGGACGCGCTCACCGACCCGGATTACGATCAACGATTCCCCGTAGCTATGGGCTGGCGGCGACTGTTGGGGGTACCGATGCTGCGCGAAGGCGAGCCGATCGGCGTCATTGGCGTCGGCTGGGCCGAGCCCGGACCAATATCGAAGGTCCAAGAAGAATTGTTGAAGACTTTCGCTGACCAAGCCGTCATAGCGATAGAGAACACCCGCCTGCTCAATGAACTGCGCGAATCGCTTCAGCAGCAGACCGCAACCGCAGAGGTGCTGAAGGTCGTTTCCAGCTCACCGGGTGAACTTGGCCCTGTGTTCAACGCGATGCTGGAGAACGCAGTGCGAATCTGCGGCGCGAAATTCGGCAACCTCATGTTGTCGGAAGGCGATGCGCTCCGCACTGTCGCTCTATACGGGGCACCGGTTGCTTACGCCGAAGCGCGGCGTCGCGAACCGCTAACTCGCCATCGCCCCGGGACAGCGCTTGGGCAAGTATTGACAACAAAGCAGCCAGTTCAGGTTGCGGATGCCCAAGCAGAGCCGGCCTACTATGACGATCCGTCGCGCATTAGCCTCCTCAAGCTTGCCGGCGCACGCACTGTCATCGCCGTTCCGATGCTCAAGGAGAATGTGCTGGTCGGCGCTATCTTTATCTATCGGCAGGAGGTGCGGCCTTTCACCGACAAGCAAATTGAGCTGGTCAAAAATTTTGCCGCCCAGGCGGTCATCGCCATCGAGAACACGCGGCTGCTGAGCGAGCTGCGCGAATCTCTCCAGCAGCAGACCGCCACCGCCGACGTGCTGAAGATCATCAGTCGCTCGACGTTCGATTTGCAGAAGGTGCTCGATACTTTGACCGAGTCGGCAGCTCACCTCTGTGAGGCGTACGATTCGGTTATCTTATTGCGCCAAGGCCAATCGCTCGGTGTTAGAGCACATCACGGCCCTATTCCGATACACTTCACCGAATGGCCAATCGGACGTGGATGGGCCACCGGGCGAGCCTTCGTTGATCGTGTACCGGTCCACGTCCACGACCTTCAGGCCTCCGCCCATGAGTTCCCGGATGGCGCAGAGTTCGCGCTTCGCCTCGGCCACCGGACCATTCTGGCTGTTCCTCTTCTGAGAGAAGATGAGGCCATCGGCGCACTCGCGATCCGCCGGACCGAGGTGAAACCCTTTACCGACAAACAGATCGAACTGGTTACCACCTTCGCCGATCAGGCGGTCATCGCAATTGAAAACGCACGCCTGTTCGACGAGGTGCAAGCGCGAACGCGCGAAGTCTCTGAAGCGCTGGAGCAGCAGACCGCGACCGCCGATGTGCTCAAGGTTATTAGCTCATCGCCAGGTACGCTTGATCCGGTGTTCGGCACCATGCTGGCGAAGGCGACCGAGCTCTGCGGAGCCAGCCATGGCACGCTGTGGCTGCACGATGGGGATGGCTTCCGTACGGTCGCAATGCATGGCGATCTGCCGCCGGCCTGGGTGGAGCAGTGGCGCAGCGGGGCGCTGTACCGCCCCGGTCGGGACGTTGGCCTGGCGCGTGCTGCCGAGGGTCGCCAACCGATCCAGGTTGCAGATATGCGCACCGACCCGTCATACATGCGAGGCGACCCGCTGCCGGTCGCCGCCGTCGAAACCGCTGGCATACGAACTTTGCTTGTGGTTCCGATGTTCAAGGAAAGCGAACTTGTCGGCGCCATTGCCATCTATCGCCGCGAGGTTCGGCCCTTTACCGACAAGCAGATCGAGTTAGTTTCCAACTTCGCCGCCCAAGCCGTGATCGCTATCGAGAATACCAGGCTGCTCAGCGAGTTGCGCGAATCGTTGCAGCAACAAACAGCCACCGCCGACGTGCTCAAGGTCATCAGCCGCTCGACGTTCGACCTACAGACAGTGCTCGACACGTTACTGGAATCTGCAGCGCGTTTATGCGAGGCCGATAAAGGTCAAATCATCCGACCGACCGACAAGGGCACGAGCTACTACGCTGCCGCAAGCTACCATCACACGCCCGAGTACATTGCGCAT
>Ga0075430_100000752_pt1 | contig 24946 bp, 28 predicted proteins | sample RhiMetdeltSRZDD4_FD_75294 | JGI IMG/M metagenome (GOLD analysis project Ga0075430, IMG submission 75294) | Populus rhizosphere microbial communities from Tennessee, USA - Rhizosphere MetaG P. deltoides SRZDD4 | ecosystem: Host-associated > Plants > Roots > Rhizosphere > Soil | place: USA... | reverse complement strand
GGCGCCGGCGGCAACATCGCCGCCGAGGCGGTGGCGAAGTCGGCGCCCGACGGCTACACGCTGCTCGCCACCTCGGATGGGCCGCTCGTGATCAACCCGAGCGTCTACCCGACGATGCCGTTCAACACGCTGCGCGATTTCGCGCCGATCTCGATCGCCGCCAGCGCCGGCCTGGTGCTCATGGCGTGTCCGGCGTTGCCGGCCTCCACGCTTGCGGAAGTCATTTCCCTTTCGAAGTCGAGGAAGCTGACCTATGCCTCTTCAGGCTACGGCAGCAGCCAGCACGTGGCCGCGGAGCTCCTCAAGGATTCCGCGGGCATCGATCTCACCCATGTGCCCTACAAAGGCTTCGCCGCTGCCGTGGGCGACGCGATGAGCTGCACCGTCGACCTGATCTTCGGCGCCATCTCTACCGGCATTCCCCACATCCGCGCCGGCAAGCTGAAGCCGGTCGCCGTTTCGCAGCCCAGGCGCCATCCCGGCCTGCCCGACACGCCGACCTTCGGCGAGGCCGGCCACCGCGCGGTGGTGATGGAAGCCTACATGGGCCTGCTCGCCCCGGCGGGGACGCCGCGCGAGATCCTCGACAAGCTCTACGCCGAGGTCGCGGCGATCCTGAAGGAGAAGGACACCATCGAGCGCCTCACCGGCGCCGGGCTCGACCTCGTGCGCAGCTCGCCCGACGAGTTCGCGCTGCGCCTGAAGACCGACATCGAGAAGTACGCCAAGCTTTCCAAGGCGCTCGCCGCGAAGAACGAGTAGTCCCTGCAAAACGAGTTCGGGGCCAGGGCCACGACTCGCAAACGTATCGTGGCCCTGACCCCGAATTACGGTAGCAGGACTACCTGCCCGGCAGTCCTGCGCGCCTCGAGGTCGCGGTGCGCATCGGCAGCCGCTGCGAGCGGATAACGGTGACGCACCTCCACGCGAATCGTGCCGCTTCGCAGCGCGTTGAATACGTTGCCCGCCATCTCCCGCAGGTGCTCGGCGGTGTAGTGGAACAGCATGGGCCGCGACAGCGTGCCGGATTTGGCGGTCAGATCCGGGAATGCGTCGTGCGGCCCGCTCGCCTGGCCGTAGCTCACCCAGTGCCCGCGCATCGAGAGCGCTTCGTAGTTTTCCTTTGCCGCTTCCTTGCCCAGGCCGTCGTAGATGACGTCGGCACGGCTTTGCATCTGCGCGGCGAAGCGGTAATCCCTCGTGACGATGACTTGGTCGCAGCCGTTGCCGCGCGCGAGCTCGGCCTTGGCTTCGCTCGACACCGTGCCGATCACGCGCGCACCGAGCGCCTTCGCCCACTGGCAGAGCAGCAGGCCGACCCCGCCGGCCGCCGCGTGCACCAGCACCACGTCGCCGGGGCGTACGCGGTGCGTGCGGTGCAGGAGGTATTCGGCGGTCATGCCCTTCAGCATCACTGCCGCCGCGGTTTCGTCACTGATGTGATCGGGCAGGAGAACCAGCTGCGCGGCCGGCAACCCTCGCATCGTCACGTAGGCGCCGGGCGGGGTGCACGCATAGGCGACGCGATCGCCCGGCCTGAACCCCGGCGCGTTGCTTTCGACGACCACACCGGCCGCCTCCATGCCGAGCGGCGCCGGCGGCTCGATCATCTTGTACTGACCCTTGCGGATGTAGACGTCGATGTAGTTCACTCCGACCGCCGTCTGGCGGATGCGCACCTCGCCGCGTTGTTCTTCCATTTTTCTGAACTGCAGCACTTCGGGTCCGCCGAACGAGGTCGCGACCACGCCCTGCGACTCCACGGCGCCCACCCGGGAAAAATGCAGTCTGTCCCCATTGAGGTGGTTTCTCAGCGCCTCGAAGCCCGCCTCGTACACGCCGCCGCCGACGAGCTGCTCGAACTCGCGCTCGCGCCCCTTGGGGACGTCGAACGTGGATTCCCAGTGCCAGAAGGTGCGATCGCCGTCGGTCACCCTTTTCAGCTGGACCGTCGCTACGTAGTTTCGCATCGGCAGCGTCGCGTCGAGGATGCAATACGTCGAGATGTAATCGCGGTCGGAGAGCGCGAGCAGCTGCTCGCGGATGTGGTTGCCGTCCTTGAGGAAGAAGTTGCGGACGCAGCCGACCTGGTCGGACGGCTCGCCGCGCTCGATGCGGGAATCGCCGACCGCGGGATGCCAGGCGCTGTGGCTGTTGAAGTCGCGCAGCACCGCCCAGACGCGGTCGATCGGCGCGTCGATCACGGCGGAGCGGCGGACTCTGATCATCGAGGCAAAAAAATGGGGCCCGGAGGCCCCATTCTAGGAAAAAGCGGTCGGCGTGTTGTCGTCAGTTCTGGAAGCAGGTGAAGCCGGGCCGGTCGATCCAGCGGAACGGGCCGCACAGCCGCTTGCCCGCCGCCAGCGTGGCATCGTGCACCTCGGTGATCAGCTTCTCGTAGTCCGCGTCGCCTTCCTGGTAGCCGGAGAAGTTGCCCAGATCGCCCGAGGCGGCGAACACGCCGTGGATGCCGGGAACCTTGGCGATCGCCTCGGCATTCTTCACCCCCTCGATGGTCTCGATCATGACGATCAGCACCAGGTTGTTGTTGAAGGTCTGGCGGTAGTTGACGCCCTGCGGGATCCACGGACGCAGCACCGCAGCGGTCTGGCTTCCGCCCGCGCTGCGCCGTCCGAACGGCGGGAAGTAGGCCCATTGCACGACCTCCTTCGCCTCCTCGACCGTGTCGACTGTCGGCACCACCAGCACCATGGCGCCGCCGTCGAGCGCGTGCTGGATCTCCCGCTCGTCGGTGTACGCGATGCGCACGCCGGGGATCGCGCGCCGGTTCGGGCAGCTTGTCGACGAGGCGAACGCCCACATGCGCCAGGCATCGCCCCAGTCGATGCCCGAGTGCTGCATCTCGGTCCAGGTGAAGTCGGCGTTGCTTTCGCTCGCCAGCTCGCAGTACCGCGTATTCATGGTCGCGAGGTCGTTCGAGCTCATGGTGCGGCCGATGACGTCGCCACCCGCCATCATCTCGGCCTTCACCGGGTTCCAGATCAGGCCGCCGGTGGTATCGTCGTTGCGCGGACCGTAGACCCACGAATCGGGATTGATGCCTCCCTTGTTGGTGAGCGGAAGGGTGCCTTGGCCGAGCGCAAGGTGGCTCGCGCCCAGGCCGGCGATCAGCGCCATGGCGCCGACCAGTGTCTTGGTTCTCATTCATTCCTCCTTTGGATGGACAACCACTGCTGCGAGGAATGGTAGCCACGCGCAAACGCGCGATTAATTCGCGATGATGCTGAACTGATGCGCGGCGGTTCTGAAACTACCCGAGCTTCTGTTTCAGGGAATCAAAGGCGGCCTGGAAAACGCCCTGCCCGATGTTCTGCGCGAGGTCGCGCTCCTTCTCCGGCGGGCAATCGAACTCGGCCCACCATTCGGCGAAGGTCTTGTTGCCGTCCGTGACGGGAGTGAGCTTGAGCGTCGCGACGTAGTTCTCCACGCCCATCGGGCTCTCGAGGATCGAGTAGCTGCACTGGTAGTCGTAGTCCGAGAGCGTGAGCAGTTGCTCGCGGATCACGCCGCCGTCGCGCAGCCGGAAGTTGCGCACGCAGCCGATGCGGTCGGCCGGCAGGCCGTTCTCGATGCGCGACTCGGCGACGAACGGCGTCCATTTCGGCAGGCCATTGAAATCGCGCACTTGCGCCCAGACCCGGTCGGCCGGCGCGTCGATCACGCTCGAGGTGTACACCTTGATCAAGGCTTCTTTCCTTCCAGCAGCGCGTTGGCCGCCTGCCCCAGGTCGCCGCCCTGCACGCCGATCTCGCGCAGCAGCTGGTCGACCAGCGGCGCCTGCGCACGGAAGCGCAGGGCGGAGTTCACCACGCTGTCGGCGATGTTGCCGCTGCCGTTGCCGTTGCCCTGGGACGGGCTGCCGCCCAGTCCCTCGACGTGCAGCACGCGGATGCCCTCGATGCGCTCCATCGGCTTCACCGACTCGCGGATGATGCCCTCGAGTTTGTCGATCAGCTGGCGGCGCATGGCCGACTGGCGCGCTTCCGGCGTAAGCAGGTTGGCCGCCTTGTTCATCAGTGTCAGCCCCTCGGCCTCGACCTCGTGGCGGATCTTCGCCGCCATGGCGCGAATCTTCGACGATTCGGCTTCGGCCTCGGCCTGCGCGACATCGACCAGCTTCTTGCGCTGGGCGAGCTCGGCTTCTCGTACCGTGAACACCTTCTCCTCCTCGGCGACCGCCTTGGCGCGCGCCTGGTCAGCCTTGGCCTGCGCCTCGGACTGGGCCTTCGACTGCTCGGCGACCGCGATGGCGCGCTGCTGCTCGGCGAGCTCGATGGCCTGTCGGCGGCCGATCTCCAGTTCCTGAGTGCTGCGTTCACGGTCGATGCGTTCCTGCTCCACCGCGCGCTCGGACGCAATGCGCGCGCGCTCCACCGCCTCGCGCGCCGTGATCTGCGCACGCTCGGCCTCCTGCTCGCTCGCCGCCTTTTGGCGCGCCACGTCGGAGCGCTGCGCCGCGCGCTTCACCTCGAGCTCGCGCTCCTGCGACAGGCGCGCGTACTCGAGCTCGCGGTCGATGTCGAGCGCCTGGCGCTCGGTGTCCAGGTTCTTGTTGCGGATCTGGATCATCGTGTCCTGCTCGATGTCGTTCCGCTTTTTCTTCCGCGTCTCGATCGTCTCGGTCAACCGCGTCAGGCCCTCGGCGTCGAACGCATTCGACGGGTTGAAGAACTCCATCGCCGTCTGGTCGAGCTGCGTAAGCGACACAGTCTCGAGCTCGAGTCCGTTCTGCAGCAGGTCGGCCGCGACCACTGCGCGCACGCGCTTCACGTAGTCACCGCGCTTCTCGTGCATTTCCTCCATGGTCATCTCGGCCGCCACGGTGCGCAGCGCGTCGACGAACTTGCCCTCCACCAGCTCTTTCAACATGTCCTGCTGCATGGTGCGCTGGCCGAGCGTCTGGGCCGCGGCAGCGATCGCCTCGGCCTCGGCCTTCACGCGCACGTAGAACTCGCTCGTGACGTCGACGCGCATGCGGTCCTTGGTAATGATCGCCCGCTCGCGGCCGCGCGACACCTCGAGGCGCAGCGTGTTCATGTTGACCGGGATCACCTCGTGGATGATCGGCAGCACCAGCGCGCCGCCGTTCATCACGACCTTCTGGCCGCCGAAGCCGGTGCGCACGAAAGCACGCTCCTTCGACGAGCGCAGGTACAGCCAGTTGAGCAGCCACACCACCAGCGCGACGACGATCGCGACGCCGATGAGGGCGAGAATGAATTGTCCGAATTGCGCTCCAGTCATGACACACCTCTCTTGATGCCTTTGAATTTTCTGGTGGTTTCAGTCAACGCGATCTCCGTGGGCAGGCGCTCCATGCTCGAGGCGCCGTAGAAGCCGTTGCAACCCGCGCAGCTCTTCAACATGTAATGCGCGTCCTCGGGCGTCGCGACCGGCCCGCCGTGGCAGAGCACGAGGACATCCGGGTTCACGCCGCGCGCTGCCCTGGACCAGGCGTCAACCAGGGGAATGCAGTCTTTCAACTGCAGCGATGTCTTTGCGCCGACGGCGCCACCGGTGGTGAGGCCGAGGTGGCAGACGATGATGTCGGCGCCGGCCTGCGCCATATCGCGCGCGTTCTGCTCGGAGAAGACGTAGGGAGTGGTCAGCAGGTCTATCTGCCGAGCAGCCTTGATGACGTCGACTTCCAGCGCGTACCCCATGCCGGTTTCCTCGAGCTGCGCGCGGATCGTGCCGTCGAAGAGGCCGACGGTGGGAAAGTTCTGCACTCCGGAGAATCCCAGGTCGCACAGCGTTCTCAGGAAGTGCTCCTTGATTAGAAAGGGATCGGTCCCGTTCACGCCCGCGAGAACCGGGGTGTCCTTGACCACTGGCAGCACCTCTCGCGCCATGTCGAGCACGATCTCGTTGGCGTTGCCGTAGGCCATCAGGCCGGCGAGCGAGCCGCGGCCGGCCATGCGGTAGCGGCCCGAGTTGTAGATCACGATCAGGTCGATGCCGCCCGCCTCCTCGCACTTTGCGGAAAGGCCGGTGCCCGCGCCGCCGCCGATGATCGGCTCGCCACGGCGCGCCTGCGCGTGCAGCTTCTTCAGGATGTCCTGGCGAGCGATGCGGGCCATGCGGTTTGCGCGATCTCGTTGAAGTTGGCGACCAGCGCGTCGGCGAACGCCGGGTCGTTGATGTGGTGCGGGAGACGGATGAGTTTCCTCGAGGAATTCACTCTCAGATTGCTCGCAATGGCGTCGAACAAAGCCTTGTCTGCCGCCGGGTCCCAGAAAGGTTTGCCGGGCGCGTCGATGCCCGAGACGCCGCCCTCCGGAATGAGGAAGCGCACCGGCCCCTGCATCCGGTTCAGCTTCTCGGCGATGAAGCGGCCAATGCGCGCCGCCTCCTCCGCGGTGGTGCGCATCAGCGTCACGTTGGGGTTGTGCTTGTAGAGAACCCTGCCCTTGAACTGGCTGGGAACCGTGTCCATCGCCCAGAAATTCACCATGTCGAGCGCGCCGCAGGAGCCCACATACGGCACTCTCTTGTTGATGATCGAATCCATTCTGGTGGGGCCTGCGGTCAAGACGCCGCCCACCAGCTCGTCGGCGATCTCGGTCGTGGTGACGTCCAGCACGCCGGCGATGAGCCCGGAGTCGACCAGCTTCTCCATCGACTGGCCGCCGGTGCCGGTGGCGTGGAACACGATGCAGTCGTAGCGCGCCTCGAGCTGCTTGCAGACCGCCTGCACGCAGGGCGTGGTCAAGCCGAACATGGTGAGGCCGACCGCGGGCTTGGTCTGCTCCTGCTCCTTTTTCAAGTAGGCAATCATGCCGGCCAGGGCGTGCGCGGCATTGGCAAGCACCTTTTCCGAGATGCGGTTGATGCCCGAGACGTCGGTGACCGAGTACATCATGCAGATGTCCGAAGGCCCGACGTAGGGCTTGACGTCTCCCGAAGCGACGGTCGAGACCATCACCTTCGGGATGCCGATCGGCAGGCGCCGCATGGCCTGCGTGGCGAGGGCGGTGCCGCCCGAGCCGCCGGCCGAGATCAGACCGCCGAGGTCGCGGCGCTGGGCGACGAAATTCTCGAAGGCGATCGCCATCTCGCTCACCGCCGAGCCGCGGTCGCCGGTGAATACCGCGCGCTCGCCCTTTGGATGGTGGCGCGCCACCTCGCGCGGATGGACGTTCGCCGACGACGGCTTGCCCGAAGTGGCAAGGTCGACGGTCACGGTGCGCAGGCCGAGCTTCTCGAGGCAGCTCTTCAGGTAGAAGAGCTCGCGCCCCTTGGTATCGAAGGTTCCTGCGATGTACGCGGCGCGTCCGGCGGTCTGCGCTACGGGAAATTCGACGACGCGCGCTTCCGGTTTTGGTTCTTCTGCCGGAGCTGGGGTTTGGGGAACACCCCAGCGCGTAAATCCGCCCAAAGCCCGTTCGCCGTCGTCCGGCGGCACGAGCTCGTCGTCCGCGCGCTTGACCGTGAGGATCCGAACGGGCTCGGGTGCGGGAGGAGCCTCTTGCAATACCTCTTCCTCCGCCATCTTCACGCCGAGGAGCCGCTGCTGCAGCTCGCGGTCGGCGGCGAGCTCGGCGCTCGGCATGGAACGCGCGATGCGGCCGTTAACCATCACGTCGATGGTGTCCGCGACATCAATTGCGACGCCAAGGTTCTGCTCGATCAGAAGGACCGCGATCTCGCCCTCGGCGGCGAGGCTCTTCAGCATCGCCGACACCTGCTGCACGATGACCGGCGCAAGGCCCTCGGTCGGCTCGTCCATCACCAGCAGCTTGGGGTTGAAGAGCAGCGCGCGCGAAATCGCGAGCATCTGCTGCTCACCGCCCGAGAGCTCAGCCCCTCCATTTCTTCGTCTTTCAAGAAGACGAGGGAAAACCTTGTAGATGCGCTCGACGGTCCAGGGCCCTTTCCGAGCCACCAAACGCAGATGCTCGTCGACCGAGAGCGAAGGCCACACCCGCCGGCCTTGCGGCACATAGCCGACGCCCTTTTCGGTGATGAGGTTAGGGGCGAGGCCGAGGATCTCTTCGCCGTTCAGCTTCACGCTGCCTCTTGCGCCGACCAGGCCGGTGATGGCGTTGCACAGCGTGGTCTTGCCCATGCCGTTGCGGCCGACGACCGCGACAATTCCTTTCTCAAAGGAAAGCGAAACCGCCTGGAGCGCGTGGGCGCGGCCGTAGTGCACGTCCAGGTTCTTGACCTCAAGAATCAAGCTGCTTCCCGCCTATGTAGATGGACTGGACCTCGGCGTCGTTTTCGATCTCGGCCGGCGTGCCGTGCTTCAGGATGCGGCCGTTGTGCATCACCGTGACCTGGCTCACCACGCGCAGCGCGATCTCGAGGTCGTGCTCGATCAGGATGTAGCCCATGTGCGAGGGCAGCGAGCCGAGCAGCGCGACCAGCTCGGCGCGCTCCGCCGGCGAAAGCCCCGCCGCCGGCTCGTCGAACAGGATGAGGCGCGGCGCGCCCGCGAGCGCCATGCCGACCTCGAGCTGGCGCTGCTGGCCGTGCGACAGCGCGGAAACCGGCTGATCTGCAACGCGGGTCAGGCGCACGCGCTCCAGCAGCTGCTCCACGCTGGCATCATTTCTTGAGCGGAAAAAGCTGTAGCGGTTGCGGGTGACGCCGCGCACGGCGAGGAACAGGTTGTCCCTCACGCTGAGCTCGCGGAAAAGCTGCGAGGACTGGTAGGTGCGCCGCAGCCCCGAGCGGATGCGCTCGAAGGGCGGGTGCAGGGTGACGTCCTCGCCGAAGAATAGGACCCTGCCCACGGTGGCCGGGAAGTCTCCGGTGATCACATTGAACAGGGTGGTCTTGCCGGCGCCGTTGGCGCCGATGACGGCGCGGCGCTCGCCCGCGCCGACCGAGAACGAGACGTCCTCGATCGCGCGCAGGGCGCCGAAGTTGCGTGAGACGCCCTCCAAGACGAGGGCTTGTTCCTGTGCAATCAAGGGCAGTTCGGAACGTCGCGCGAGCCCATCTGGAACTCTTCCTTCTTCATGCCGAGCATCTGGTCGATGCCGTCGACCTTGCGCAGCACCTTGTTGAAGAGGTTCCCCTGCTTGTCCTTCACCACCTCGGTAATGAAGGTGGTGCCGATTGCCTGGCGGTTGGCGTCGAGCTTGACGTCGCCCACCGGGGTCTTCAGCGTCATCTTCGCGAGCGCGGCCTGGTACTTCTTCTGACCGTCGGACAGGTCGCCCTTCACCAGCTCCAGGCCGTCGAGCGCCGCCTTCATGTTGATGTAGTACACAAGGGCGAAGAGCGAGGGGCTGGGATAGGCGCCGGAGGACACCGGGTACTCCTTCTGGTAGGCGGCGACGAACTTCTTGAAGTCGGCGCCGTCGTAGGAGTCGGCGATCGGCGAGCCGGCGATGGTGCCGACCAGCGAGTCGCGCCGCTTGCCCTTGTAGTTCAGGATGTCCTGGCTCACGGTGATCGAGCCGCCGACCATCGGCTTGTCGCCGCCCGCCGCCTCGTACTGATTGAGGAAGTTCACCGCGTCGGCGCCACCGAGCACCACCACCAGCGCGTCGACGTCCTTCGGGATGCGCGCGATCACCGACGCGTAGTCCTTGCCGCCGAGCGGCACCCAGGCCTTCACCGGCACCTTGCCGCCGAGGCGGCAGTACTCGGACATGAAGCCCTGCACCTGCGAGTACGGGAAGGCGTAGTCCTCGGCGATCACCATCACCCGCTTGTAGCCCTTGTCGAGCGCGGCCTTGCCGAGGCCGACCATCCACTGCGCGCCTTCAGTGTTGAAGCGGAAGAAGTTGGGCGACGGATTGACGAGCGTCGTCGCCTGCGCGCCGGACGAACCGTTGATGAAGGTGATGTTGGGCTGGGTTTTGGAGTATTCCTTGACCGCGATGCCCTCGCCGCCCGAGAGCGGCCCGACCATGACGTCGACCTTGTCCTGCTCGACCAGCTTGCGCGTGGCGTTGACCGCGACATCCGGCTTGGCGTCCGACGAAGCCTTGACCAGCTCGATCTTGCGGCCGGCGACCACGCCGTTTCTCTCCTTAATCGCGAGCTCCGCGCCGCGCATGCCGTCGGCACCGCCCGCGGCGAACGGGCCTTCAAGCGTGGCGAGCAAGCCGATCTTCACTGGCTTGCCCTGCTGCGCGTACGCGAGACCGCCGAACGCGGCGACCACTGCCGCGGCGACGACCGTTTTTACGAACGTTCTCCTCATCTGACACCTCCTCTGGGGGTTAAGAACTTCGACTTCAGACCTGCCCACCAGCCGAGCAGGCCGTCGGGCGAAAACAGCACGATGACCAGGAAAACTGCACCGATCAGCAGATTGAAGCGCTCGCGATCGATGAGATCGATGGCGAAGGTCTGCAGCAGCACGAACACGACCGCGCCGAGGAACGGGCCGATCGGGTGGCGCATGCCGCCGAGCACCGCGATGATCAGGATGTTGATGATCCAGCTCGTACCGACCGAGCCGGGGCCGATCAGGCCGTTGTACCAGACGAGCAGCACGCCGCCGACCGCCGCGATCACGCCCGCCAGGGCATAGGCCGCGATGCGGTGCGCGGTCACGTTGAAGCCGAGCGAGTTCATGCGCCGCGGGTTGTCCCGGATGCCCTGCAGCGCGATGCCGAACGGCGCGCGCAGCAGGTACTTCACGAAGAAATAGCCTGCGAGCGACCAGAAGAGCGCGAGGTAGTAGAACGGCATCGCGTCGCGCAGGTTCACGCCGAGCACGGTGGGCGCGTGCACGCGCTGGAACCCCTGGAAGCCGTTGAACACCGAGTAGTTCTGCAAGCAGAGGTAGTAGAACGCGACGCCGACCGCGAGTGTGATCATGATGGTGTAGATGCCCTCGGTGCGCACCGAGAGCCAGCCGATGAACGCCGCGCACACCGTCGCGATGACGATGGAGATGAGAACCGCGACCCACCACGGCCATCCGAGGCTGATGGTCGCGTCCGCGGCGCTCGCCGCGCCGAAGATCGCGATGCCGTAGCCGGCGATCCCCGCCACCGTGATCTGCGCGAGCGACACCATGCCGCCGTAGCCGCCGAGGAAGGTGAGGGACAGCGCGATCAGCCCGAGCGCCAGCGACTGCGCGCCGATCTGGAAGGTAAAGAACGGCGTCGCGAACCACGGGTACGCCAGCGCGAACAGTATGACCACGACATGACGCGCACCGATGTGCCGCCAGAACGTCGGAATGGAAATCGGGGGCAGAGCCCGATCTCCCGCCACCAGGGTCCCTGCTCCGTTGGCAGAAACACGCGCGCGCATGGCCGCACGCCCCGCCCCGGAGTTCATCGCGTTGCGCCAGTTCGCCGCGCTCATAGAGGGATCATGAAAAAGGGGTCCTTTTTCATGCCGGCCTTCCCAGGAACCCGCGCGGCCGGAAGGCGAGCACCAGCGCCAGGATCACGAAGGTAAACACCACGCTGTAAGTCGGCGCGTAGGCCAAGCCGTACGTCTCAGCCAACCCCAATATCGAGGCGCCGAGAGCCGCCCCCACCACGCTGCCCATGCCGCCGATGATCACCACGATGAGCGAGGCGAGCAGCAGGCGCACGTCCTCGCCCGGGGCCATCGACAGCTCGACCGCGCCGATCACGCCGCCGAAGCCGGCAAGGCCGGCGCCGATGGCAAAGGTGACCGCGAAGAGCACGTTCACGTTTACGCCCGCAGCCGAGAGCATGGCGCGGTCATCGACCCCGGCGCGGATCATCATGCCGACGCGCGTGCGGTTGAGGAACAGCCAAAGCGCGACGCCGATGGCAATGCCGATCGGCAGCAGTGCGAGGCGGTACTTCGAGTACGCCTTGATGAGCGGAATGTCGCGCAGCGGCCCCGACAGCAGCTCGGGCGCGTCGGCCTGGTGCACCGTGCCGCCCAGCCACCAGAGCAGCAAGTCGGCGATGATGATCGAGAGCGCGATGGTCACCAGGGTCTGGCGCAGGTCCTCGCCTGGCATGAAGCGGAACACGCTCACCTGCATGAGCAGCCCGACCAGCGCCGCGCCGGCGAAGCCAGCGGCGAGCGCCAGCACGAACCAGCCGGTGTGCTGCGCCACCAGGAAACCGAGGTAGCCGCCCAGGAGGTAGAGCGACCCGTGCGCGAGGTTCACGTTGCGCATCAGGCCGAACACCAGCGTGAAGCCGGCCGCGACGATGAAGTAGAGCGACGCGAGCGTCATCCCGTTGAGGAACGTCACCACGAAGAGCCGCGTGTTGTCCCACAGCCCCCAGACCACGAACGCGATCAGCGGCAGGCCGATCACCAGCGTCCAGAAGATCTTCCAGCTTTTTCTCAAGCCACGAACCTGGATCGCTGCGAGCGGATCTCCGGCATCTTGCAGAACTCGCCGTCCTTCATGATCGCGAGCAGGCGGTTCTTGTCCTGCAGGATCGAGATGTTGGAGAGCGGGTCGCCGTCCACCAGCAGCAGGTCGGCGAGCCAGCCCTCGCGGATCTCGCCCAGGTCCTTCTTCATCATCATCTGGCCGCCCCAGCGCGTCGCGGAGATGATGCTCTCCATCGGCGTCATGCCGAGGTACTTGACGAAGTAGTCGAGGTCCTTCGCGTTCTCGCCGTGCGGCGCCCAGGCGAAGCCGTAGTCGCCGCCGGGCAGCACGCGGATGCCGCGCTTGAGCATCGCCTTCATGCTCTTGCACGCCGCCTCGAGCTCCACCTCGTAGCCCATGTTCTTGGCGATCTTGTTGTCGATGCCGACGACTTCGCCCTCGTAGAGCAGCCGGATGATCACCGACAGGCCGGGCGCGACGAAGATCTTGTCCTTCTGCGCCTCCAGCATGTCGAGCGCCTCGTCGTCGGCGAAGCTCGCGTGGTAGATGATGTCAAACCCGTGGCGCATCGCCTGCTTCACCGACTCCGAGGAGCGCGCGTGGCAGGAGAGGCGCTTGCCGCGCACCTTGGTCTCGCGCGCCGCGACCGCGACCTCCTCGTCGCTCATCCAGGTGGTCTTGGCATCCGCGCCCGGCACCAGGTTGTCTCCCGATAGATTGAGCTTGACCGAGTCGACGCCGTACTTCAGGAACATGCGCACCGCCTTCAGCATCTCGTCGCGGCCGTTCACGATGCAGCCGAACGACATCTCGGGGTACGGCAGGTGCGGCAGCAGGTCGTCGCCGAGCGAACCGCTCACCGTGATCTCCTGGCTCGCCGCGAGGTAGCGTGGCCCGGGAATCTGGCCGGTGTTGATCGCGTCGCGGATCACGCAGTCGAGCCGCGGCTTGGGCGTCGCCGCGCCGACGCAGGAGGTCCAGCCCATGTCGAGGTACTGCTTCGCCACCTGCGCCGCCCACAGCGTGTGCTCCTCGTGCGGCAGCTTCTGGATCGCGTCCAGCGTCTTCGAGTTGGTCCAGCCGAAGTGCGTGTGCGCCTCGCACATCCCCGGCATCAGCGTCGCGCCGGCACCGTCGATCACCGTGACCCCCGTTACCGGCACGCTGCGCGCGCCGCGCGCCACGCGCGAGATGCGGTTCCCCTGGATCAGGACCTCGCCAGCATAGGGCTGCGTTCCGGTTGCGTCGAGGATGCGGACATTGGTGAAGAGCACGTTGGCCATCGAGGGGTCTCCTAATTCGGGGTCAGAGCCCGAATTCCCGCAAACGGAAATCGGGCTCTGACCCCGATTTCGTAGAACTGCTTCAACAGCGCGATGCACTCGTCGGGCTTCTCGGCCGGAGTCCAGTGGCCGCAGCCGCGCAGCACTTCGACCCGGCTTGCGGCGATCTTTTGTCCCAGCATGCGCACGGACTGCGGCGGCGAAACCGCGTCCTCGTCGCCGGTGACGAGCAGGGTCGGGCAAGCGATGCGGGAAGTGTCGGCGGGCTGCATCTCGGCGAGCGCCTCGCAGCTGCGCGCGTAGCCGTCCGGGTCCTGCGCCATGAGGGACTCGCGCACGAACGCGACCGCGGCGTGGCGACGCTGCTTCGTCTCGGAAGAGGTCGACGCCTGGACTAGCGCATCGGCGAGCGGCTGCATGCCTTCCGAGCGGACTTTCTGCGCCCTTGCGCGGATATTGGCCCGCGCCTGGTCCGGCGGCGCGAGCAGCGGACCGAACAGCGCGAGGCTCGCGACCATGCCGGGCTCGGCGGCGGCGAAATGCGTCGCCACGATGGTGCCCATCGAATGGCCGACCACGTGCGCCTTCGCGACCTTGGCCGCCGACATCGCTTTCTTCACAGCCGCGAGGAACACCGGGATGGAGAGAGCGCCTTCCACGCGGCTCGAGCGCGCGGAGCCGGGCAGGTCGAAGCGCACGCGCCGGTGGCGCGCAAAGGCGGGCAGCAGCGGGGTAAAGGTATTGGTGGAGCCGCCGAGACCGTGGATCATCACCACCGGCTCGCCGTCGCCGTCGATCTCGACCGCCAGGCGCTCGATAAACCGCATCCCTCCTCCAGGGAGCAAAATGAGACGCGCGTCTCAAATCGCTGTGCGAGACTAACCGCAAGTGAAGAAAAGCGCCAGACCTTTCTACGAGCTGCCCGACCTCGGCCGCGGCCACCGCGGGCGCGTGTTCCGCCGCCTGCTCGACGAAGCGGTCCATCTTGTGCGCCGCGGCAGAATCCCTTCGGTGGCGGAAGTCGCTCAAAGCGCAGGGGTTTCCCGCGCCACCGCTTACCGCTATTTCCCTTCCCGCTCCAAGCTGGTCAGCGCGGTGATCGCCGAGGCGCTCGCCCCGGTGCGCCGCGCCGTGCCGCAGGAAGGCGACGCCAAGAAGCGGCTGCACGAACTCCTCGACCGCACCTACTCGCGCTTCCACGAGTTCGAGCCCCACATGCGCGCCGCGCTGCAGCTCGCGCTCGAGCACCAGTCGCTCGAAGCGGCCGGGCTGCTCGAGGAAGAGCCGTTCCGGCGCGGCCAGCGCACCGAGATCCTCGCCACCACCATCGCGCCCCTAAAACAGAAACTCTCGAAGAAGACGTACGACCGCCTGCTGCGGGCCCTGGCGGTGGTTTACGGTATCGAGCCCATGGTGATCCTCAAGGACATCTGCGGCGCGAGCGAGCGCGAGACCGAGGCGGTGGTGCGCTGGATGATGGACGCACTGGTGGATGCCGCCTTGAGGGACAAAGGCTGAGAAGCGTTGCCAGGTGTGCGGCAGCGTACAGACGCTGCGCGCCGGTGCGGGTAGGACTGATTCAATGAGACTGTCGCGTTTTCTCACCGAGCATCTCGAAGAAATCCTGGTGGAGTGGGAGGCCTTTGCCGCCTCCCTTCTTCCCTCGGTCCACACCATGACCTCGCTCGCCCTGCGCGACCACGCGAGCCAGATCCTACGCGCCGTCGCGCTGGACATCGAGACCGACCAGACCGAGCTCGAGCAGGCCTACAAATCGAAGGGCTTCGTGCAGATCGCTGCGGCGACGCGCACCGCCGCCATGACCCACGGCGCCCTGCGCCACCTCGCCGGCTTCGACCTGCGGCAGCTCGCGGCGGAATTCCGCGCGTTGCGGGCGAGCGTGCTGCGCCTGTGGCTGAAGCAGGACGTCCAGGACGAGACGGCCTTCTACCAGGTGACACGCTTCAACGAGGCCATCGACCAGGCGCTGGCGGAGTCCATCGGCAACTACTCCGACGAGGTAGCGCGCTCGCGCGACACGTTCCTCGCGATCCTGGGCCACGATCTCCGCAGCCCGCTTTCCGCAATCGCGAACTCCGGGCTCTACCTTGCGGCTCCCGGCCTGCTCCCCGCCGGCGCGCCGGCCGACGCGGCGAAGCACATCAACCGCGGCGCCGCGAGGATGAGCGCAATGATCACCGACCTGCTCGAATACACCCGGACGCGCCTGGGCCGTGCGATCCCGATCTCGCCGAACGCGGGCAGCATGGAGGAGATCTGTCGCCTGGCCTACGATGAAATACGCGCCGCCCATCCGGAAAGGAGCTTCCGCCTCGAGCTGTCCGGCGAGCTGCTGGGCCACTTCGACGGCGAGCGCCTGCAGCAGGTGCTCTCGAACCTGCTGAACAACGCCGTGCAGCACAGCGACAGAAGCCAGCCGATCACGCTTTCCGCGCATGGCGATGCGGAGAAGATTGCGGTGCATGTCAAGAATCGCGGCCGGCCCATCCCTGTCGACCAGCTGCAGGTGATTTTCAATCCGCTGGTGCAGATTCCCTCGGCGCTAGTCGACGAGGACAGCTCGCCGTCCACCAGCCTTGGGCTCGGGTTGTACATCGCGCAGGAAATCGTCACACTGCACGGCGGCACGATCAGCGCCGAATCCTCGCAAGAAGCCGGCACCGTGTTCAGCGCGCATCTCCCGAGAAAGCCGGCGAGCGCTCGCGCACCCGCGCACTAGCGCTTCTCTGGCCGGTCCTTCGCTGCGCCCAATTGCGCGCGCAGGCGCTTGACGGTTTCGGCGTCGCTGCGCACCCGCAGGAACGCGCCCTCGCCGTCGGCACGCTCCTCCAGCACCTTGCAGCTCGCGAAGATCTCGCCGCGAAGGCTCTGCGCTGACCACGGGAGGAAAAGCTCGGCCTCGACCAGGTCGCGCTGGAAGAACGCGGCGATTGCCTCGCGCAGCCTGGCGACGTCACCCTCGCGACGCGCGCTCATCACGATGCATCCCGGGTGCTTCGCGTGCAACGCCACCTCGTCCCCGCCGCGGTCGATCTTGTTGAAGACCAGGAGTCGCGGCACGGCCTTCGCCCCGATCTCCTCCAGCACTTCGTCAGTGACCGCGAGCTGGCGCTCGAACCCGGGATCGCTCGCATCCACCACGTGCGCGAGCAGCGAGGCCTCGAGCGCCTCGTCGAGCGTCGACTTGAACGAGGCGACCAGCCCGTGCGGCAGGTTCTTGATGAAGCCGACCGTGTCGCTCACCAGCACGCGGGGAATTGTGTCGGGGTGCAGGGCGCGCACGGTGGTATCGAGCGTTGCGAAGAGCCTGTCGGCGACCAGCGCCTCGTTTCCGGTGAGCGCGCGCATCAGGGTGGATTTGCCCGCGTTCGTGTATCCGACCAGCGCCACGCGCGCGAGCCCCTGGCGCTCCTGCCGCCGTGCGCGCTGCGTCTTGCGCCCGCGGTCCATCGCGTCGAGCTCCTTCTGCAGCTCGCTCATGCGGTCGCGGATCTTGCGCCGGTCGAGCTCGCCGTGCGACTCCCCGCCGCTGCGGCCGCCGGTGCCGCTGCGCGCCCGGTCCTTCGGCCCGGCCTGCTTGGCGGCTTCGCGCAGGCGCGGCGCCATGTAGCCGAGGCGCGCGATCTCGACCTGCGCGCGCGCGACGGGGGAGCGCGCATGCCGGTGAAAGATTTCGAGAATGACCATGGTGCGGTCCATCACCTCGCAGCCGAGCTCCTTTTCCAGGTTGAAAGTCTGCGAAGGAGAGATCTCGTGGTCGACAAGAACGATGTCGGCAGGCGCCACCTTGTCGTTGACCAGCGCGCGCAGCTCCTCGCGCTTGCCGGATCCGAGGTACCCCGCCGAGTGGAAGCTAGCGCGCTTCTGCGTAAACCTGCCGACGACCTCGTGCCCCAGCGTTTTTGCGAGCTGGCGCAGCTCGACCAGCGAGGCGTCGAACTCGACGTCGCTGACGCTGGGCAACTGGACGGCCACCACGATGGCGCGCATACGGGGACGCGTTGTACCACCTTGACCCGGTTTTCGCTCGAGTCCGATGGTGCGCTGGAAGCGCTAGCCCACGACAGGGCAAAATAGCGGTCGTGAGAGGCCTGCTCATCATCGGGCTCGCGCTCGGCATCGGCTGCGCCCAGGCGCAACCGGCCAAGACGCCCCGTGTCGGCTTTCTCTATCAGAGCTGCAAGCCCGACGACCGGTATCGCGCGTTCGAGCAGGGCCTGCGGGACCTCGGCTATATCCCGGGCCGGACGATCACGATCGACTTTCTCTGCCACCCCAAGGCGCAAGACATGCGCGGGATCGCGACGGAAGCGGTCAAGAGCAAGGCCGATGTCATCGTCGTCGGCACTCCGGCGATGGCGATGGCGGCACGCGCGGTGACCGGTGAAGTTCCCATCGTCTGCGGATCGTGCGGCGACCCGGTCGAGAACGGCCTGGTGGCTAACCTCGCGCGGCCCGGCGGCAACGTGACCGGCCTCGCCAGCCTGTCGGCCGAACTGATGGGCAAGCGCCTCGAGGTCGCGCGCGAACTCGCGCCCGGCACTAAGCGCGTCGCCGTACTGATCAACCCGGACAACCCGGGTACGCGGGCGAACATCGAGACCATCGGCAACGCGGCGCGCACGCTCGGCGTGGAAATCCATCGCGTCGAGTTCCGCGGCGTGGCAGACCTGGAACGCGCCTTCGGTGAGGTCGCGGCGACCGGTGCCGGCGTGCTCCTGGTGCAGGACGATCCCTATGCGCTTGTGGGACGCGCGCAGATCGCCGCGCTCGCGATCAAGCACCGGCTTCCGGCGATTGCCGGCTCGATCGAGATTGCGGAGGCGGGAGTCTTGGTGGTCTATGGCCCCAACCGCCTCGACCTCTTCCGGCGCGCAGCCGGCTTCGTGGACAGGCTTCTCAAGGGCGCGAAGCCCGCCACGCTGCCCTTCGAGCAGCCGTCCAAGTTCGAACTTGTGGTAAACCTCAAGACCGCCGCCGCCCTCGGCATTACCATGCCTCCGGCGCTCGTGCTGCGCGCCGATCGCACCATTCGTTAGGAGAAACGCCGTGCCGCTTACCGAACTCAACCACTTCCTGCTCGTCGCCAAGAACCTCGAGCGCACCAAGAAGTTCTACCAGGACGTCCTCGGCATGGAGCTCGCCGAGCGGCCCGACTTCGGCTTTCCCGGCTACTGGCTGAAGATCGGGGACGACATCTGCGTGCACCTCGCCTCGCAGGACCCGAACAAGACGCGGGACATGTTTCTGCTCAAGAAGCATCCCAAGGGGACCAACGGCTCCGGCCAGGTCGACCACATCGCGTTCCTCGCCAAGGATCCGTACGAGGTGCGCAGCCGCATTCAGAAAAACAGGGTCGAGATGCATTTCCGCAGCTTCCCCGACGCGAAGCTGTTCCAGATCTTCCTCAAGGACCCCGACGACGTCACGATCGAGCTTAATTTCCTCGGCGAGGTGATCGACGAGAAGCAGTGGAAGGGCAAGGGCTCGGCCTCGGCGGTGACGCTCGACGGCGGCAAGGCGCGGAAGCAGAACTGAGGATGCTTTTCGAGGGACTCGCGATCCGCGATGTCCGGATCCGGAACCGCATTGTCGTCTCGCCGATGTGCCAGTACTCGGCGCAGGACGGCCACGTCACCGACTGGCACTTGGTACACCTGGGCAAGTTCGCCCAGGGCGGCGCGGGCGTGGTGTTCGTCGAGGCGACCGCGGTGGAGAAGCGCGGGCGCATCACGCATGGCGACACCGGCATCTGGGACGACGCCCACATCGCGGGTTTGCAGAGAATCGCCTCGTTCGTGAAAAGCCAGGGCGCGGTGCCGGCGATCCAGCTCGCGCACGCCGGGCGCAAGAGCAGCATGGCGCGTCCCTGGTACGGCAACGCTCCCCTCAGCCAGGCCGATCTCGAGCGCGGCGACAAGCCCTGGAAGATCATCGCGCCCACGGACAGCGCGATCGGCGAGGAATGGATCAAGCCCCGCGCGTTCGAGAAGGGCGACTTCCAGACGGTCCTGAGCGCGTACCGGGAAGCGGTGCGGCGCGCGCATGCGGCCGGCTTCGAGATCATCGAGCTGCATGCCGCGCATGGCTACCTGCTGCACACGTTTCTCTCTCCCATTTCCAACACCCGGACCGACGAGTACGGCGGAACGCTGGAGAACCGCATGCGCTTTCCGCTGGAAGTCGCGCGTGAGGTCAGGAAAGCATGGCCGGCGCGCAAACCGCTCTTCGTTCGGGTCTCGTCCATCGACGATGTCGAGGGCGGGTGGAACATCGACGATACGGTCTTGTTTTCACGGCAATTGAAAGCAATCGGCGTGGATGTGGTCGACTGCTCGTCCGGCGGCATCCTGGGCTCGGCGACCGCCGCCACGCGCACCCTCCTGCAGCGCGTGCCCGGTTTCCAGATTCCATTCGCGGAAAAAGTGAAGAAAGAGGCCGGCGTCATGACGATGGCGGTCGGCCTGATCCTCACGCCGCAGCAGGCCGAGGAAGCACTGCAAGCCGGCCGCGCCGACCTGATCGCCGTCGGTCGCGAGGCGCTGTTCGACCCGAACTGGCCGGTGCACGCCGCGCTCGCGCTCGGCGTCGATCCCGAATTCGCGCATTGGCCGGTGCAATACGGCTGGTGGCTCACGCGCCGGGAGAGCCTTCTCAAGAAAGCGGGGTTCCGCCGATGAAGACGATTACGATTTCGCAACGCGAGATGGAAAAGCGCATTGCGCGTTTCCGGTCGTTGAAGCCGCTGCCGATCCAGAATCCCTCGATCCCGGAGAAGGCGCGCGATGTCGTGTATTCGCGCAAGCTCCTTTCGGTAGTCGGTTTGGAAACCAAAACCGATACACCCATCAACGCCGCGGCGCCGATCATCGGCGCGGCGGGAATGACGATGACGCTCGCGGTCTGCCCGCCGGGACAGGGTCCCGGGCTGCACTCGCACCGCCAGACCTATGAGACTTTCACCGTGATGAAGGGGCGCTTCGAGGTGCGCTGGAACGACGACGGCTCGGGCGCCGCGATCCTCGAGCTCTACGACACGGTGTCGTTTCCGCCGGGCGTGTGCCGGGCGTTTCGCAACATCGGCGACGAGGAAGGCATCCTGCAGGTCATCATCACCGGCGGCGTGCACGACATGACCGACATCGACTTCTCCGAGAAGGCAAAGCAGGAGATCGACGCGGTGCGGCCCGGGCTCTCCGCCGAGTTCGAGAAGGTCGGCTTTACCTTTACTGCGGGGCGCTGACGCGCGCGAGCGCTTCGCGGATCGCGCGCGCGTCGCGCGGCCGCACCAAGCGCGCCACTTCGGCGCCGTCGCGCAGAAACACGAGGGTTGGCCACTGCTTGACGCCGTACGAGCGCCCGAGCCGCTTGCGGCTCGCGTCCGCGATCTTGAAATGGCGCACGCCGGGATGCTCGGCGAGCGCCTCGGCGATCAGCGGCTGCGCCGCGCGGCAATAGCCGCACCAGGGGCTGCCGAACTCGACCAGCGCAGCGCCGGCGAGCTGGTCGAGCTCGGAGCGCTGCGGCTCGGCTTCGGCATAGCTGGTCTTCACCGCCGGAGCCGCCCGAAGCGCTTGCAGAACTCGGGCGCGCCGTTCCAGTCGCCTGCGCGCACGACGCGTGCATCCTGGATGACGAGCGTGCGCTCGCAGCGTGCCGCAGCACCGTCCGGCGCGCCGCCGAAGATCACGCCACCGGCGCCGCCTCCCGAGCCTTGCGCCCGCGGCACGCGGTCCTCGGAAAACCAGGTGTAGGCGTCTCTTGCGTTGCGCGTGGGCGGGCCCCACGCCGCGACCACCTGCTCGTAGCTCGCACCGCGCCAGGAATCGCGCGCCGCGGTGAGCTCACTGTCCATCGCAGCGCAGGCGCCAAGGCCGCCCGCGGCAAGCGCCGCAAGCAATCCGCACTTACTTGGCGCGCGCGTACACCGAGCAGACTTCATCGGGGCCGAGCCAGGCTTGCTCCACCAGGCGGCCGTCGCGGAACGTCAGGGTGCGCTCGCAGTGCGACGGCGGCGCCACCGAGCCCTCTCCGATCGGAACGCTCGCTCCGACCCCGACACCGACCCCGCCGCCGCCGCCGCGTCCGCCGAACCCGCCGATACCGAAACCGACGGACGGGCCGCTACGGTAGGTCGGCGCGCCTTGAGACATCCATGTGTGCACCTGGCTGCCGTCGGCCAGCGTTCCGCTGCGCTGCGGCGCGCCCCAGGCGCGCACCGCGTCGTCGTAGGTCGCGCCGACCCAGCTCTCCTTGGCCTTTTCGGTCGTGGCGCACGCGGCCAAGAAGGCCATCGCGGCCACTGCCGCTCGTGTCTTATTTCTGCTGATGCTGGCCTCCGCGCTGCGAAACGCCCGCCGTAGCTTCGCCGGTGGTCTCGCAGTCCTCGTTCGTCGCGACATCGCCGAGCGACACGATGCCGACCAGCCGCTTGTCGCGGTTCACGACCGGCAGCCGCCGCACCTGGATGTCGCCCATGTTTTGCGCCACGTGCTCGAGGTCTTCGTCCTCGTAGCAGTACTTGACGTCCTTGCTCATCACGTCGCGCACCGGGGTATCGGGGCCCTTGCCCTGGGCTACCGCGCGGATGGCGATATCCCGGTCGGTGATCATGCCGACCAGGCGGTCGTTCTCTCCCACCGGCATGGCACCGGCGTCGATCTCGCCCATGATTTTCGCGACATCACGGATGCTCTGGCCCGGGGTGGCAATGCGCACTTCGCGCGTCATCGCTTCGCTGACTCGCATTGGGGTCTCCTTTTCGGTTTCGTTTAGCTGCTCTTCCGACCGAGCAAGAGATAGACCGCGACGGTGACCGCGGCGACGGTCGCGGCGATGCAGCAACCGACCGCGATCGCCGCCATGGGGATGGCGAAGAACCCCTGCTGCGCCGCCGCAGCCTCCGCGGGCGCAATGAGCAGCGCCAGAGAGCCGGCGATCATCAGCCAGCGCCGGATGTAGGGAACCAGCATCCAGCGCATCGCGCGATTATAGGAGAGCGCCCTTTCCCTCGCGCGCGCCGGCCCGCTCGAGGCGTCCTTGAAGAGCGCGAAGGGATCGAGGTAGATCAGCAGCTGGCGCACGAGCGGAAGCCGCGAGCGCGCCTCGCCGTTCAGCAGGAACTCGACCTCTTGGTGCATTCGCATACCGGCAGCAACCAGTATGCCAAAAACGAAAAAAGGCGGAGAGACCAGCTCTCCGCCTTTTCGGACTATGAATAAAAGCTTTTAGTACTTCTTCTCGGTCTTCGCCGGTTCGCTAGTCGAGCCGGACGCCGACCCGGACGCGCCGCTGCTGCCCGACGCCGAGGGCGTGCTGCCCGAAGCCGAGGGGGTGCTGCCCGAAGCTGAGCTGTCGGACTTCGCGGGCTTTTCGCTCGAGGCCGTGCCGCCCGCCGAAGCCGCGCCTTCGGACTTCTTCTCGGGTTTCGCCGCGGATGCGCCGCCCGCCGCCGAGCCGCTCACGCCGAGCGCCGACATCGTCTCCTTGTCGAGCTGGCCGGTGGCCTTCAGGTTCTTCGACGTCTGGAACGCCTTCAACCCTTCCTGGGTCTTCGGCCCCATGACGCCGTCGGGCTGGCCGACGTCATGGCCCTGCTCGTTCAGCTTGGTCTGAACCTGCTTGATGGTTTCCGCGTCATGGCTGCCGGACTTGCTCTGGCCGCCCGCCGCCGAGCCTTCAGACTTCTTCTCGGTGGACGCGGACGATGAGCCGCTCGCCGATGGCGAGCTCGAGCTGCTCGGCGCGCTCGCGCCGCTGCTCGCGCTCCCCGACGCGCCGGCGCTGCCGCTCGCGGACGGGGTGCTGGTGCTACCCGAGGCGCCGCCGCTCGCGGACGCGCCCGAGTCCGACTTCTTCTCCTCGCTCATGGACGGGGTTTGACCCGTCGACTCTTGCTTCTTCTCCTGTGCGACGGCGCCGAACGACAGAAATGCCGCGGCTACCGCAATTGCGATTGGACTGAATCTCATGAAATCTCCTTTCCTGGGGACCGTTCGAGGACTACTTAGATAAACCGAGCAAGCGCTGTGCCAGGGTACAGATCAAACCGGAATATCGATAAGCGCGAGGCCGCTAGCCGGGTCGTGCTTGCGTCTCAGGTGCACCGGCGACTCGGTAAGAATCACCTCGAGCGTGGGGCGGACGCGAGCGGCGAGCAGATGGCCGCCGCACGCGCTGCCGTCGCGGCGTCCGAGGACGACATGCGCATGCAGCTTGGGCTTGCGGTCCTGAAGTGCAATGTCGCCGACCAGCGCCAGGACTTCGACCTGCTCGTTCACCGGAATGCGGTCGTAGTCCTTGCGGTCCCAGTCGAAATATCCCAGCGTGGCTTCGCTGAACGCGCCGATAGCGGTAAAGGCCGAAGCACCGAGTCCGCGTTCCTCGGCGAAGCGCGTCAGCCCGGTGACCGGGTCGTCTCCGGTCTCGAAAATAACGGCGAACACGCGCTCGCCGTTGTCGTTCAGCAGCTTCACCCGCATGGGCGTGTCGTCCCTAGCGCCTGGGCTCTTCGGCGGTCGCGCCCGACGCCGCCGATGCATCCGCATCGCGCGCTACGCCAAGCTCGAGGAGTGTCTCGACGTCGAGTTGGCCGCTCGCGGGAATGGTCCTCGAAAGCTGGAACTGGGCGAGCGCGGCCTGCGTCTTCTCGCCGAAATCGCCGTTCGCCGGGCCGGCATCGAACCCCAGCGCGCGCAATCTCTCCTGCACGCGGCCAATGAAGTCGTTGTAGGGCCCTGGGGAGACGTTTCCAACCGGGTCGGGGATCGCGTCCTCGGGATGCAACGACGTGAACGGACCCGCGGCACCGGCGCCGAACGGGGCGGACAAAATGCAGAGTGCGGCAACGAGGGTGCGCAGCTTCATACCTCGCTCCAGCAATTCACGGGCCAGCTGGGCGCTAGCGGCGTGGTGCGTCCGGCGGGGTATCTACCGCGATGCCGTGCTCGAACACCATCTTTCCGCCGAGCCAGCCGGAGATCGCGAGGAGTCCGACCGAAATGAGCGACAGCCACACTAGCTTGCCTGGCGTATGCGGAGGGTCCATCCGCATCCAGAAATTGATCAGGTAAAGCGCCACCACCGCGAGGTTGATCGCCATGTGCTTGATGGCGGTGCCGCGCGCGCCGGGTGGAAGGGAGAGGAGATCGATCAACCCCCGGAACCGCAGCCGCGAGCGCGCCGACTATGCCGCCTGCCATGCAGTAAAACGCCACGGTAGTCCATGCCGGGTTGGTGCTGCCGCCGGCGTAGAACAGGTCGCAGACAGCGAGAAGATCCACAAGCCGATTGGGATCGGTGCGCATAAGAGACCTCTGCTGACAAGGAGGGCAATCAATGGGCGACGAAAACTGCAGGGAATCAGGACGCTGCA
>Ga0075430_100000751_pt1 | contig 24951 bp, 21 predicted proteins | sample RhiMetdeltSRZDD4_FD_75294 | JGI IMG/M metagenome (GOLD analysis project Ga0075430, IMG submission 75294) | Populus rhizosphere microbial communities from Tennessee, USA - Rhizosphere MetaG P. deltoides SRZDD4 | ecosystem: Host-associated > Plants > Roots > Rhizosphere > Soil | place: USA... | reverse complement strand
CGCAGCGGGCGAGAAAGCTCCCGCACGTTAGGCAGCGTGTGGGAGCTTTCGGTGTCAGGCTGCGATGGGTCCGATCGTGCTCGGACCGTTCAGGCGGCCGCCCTCACGCGCTCGAAAAGCGAGGCGAGCGCGCGGACGACCGTCTCGTTCCCTTCGCGCAGCAGGGCGGCGAGGATGTGTTTGCAGATCCTCTCTCGCCAGAGGTGGTCGCCGCAGTCACACCGCGGGACCGACATGGTGTAGAGGTCGACCCAGTGGTCGTGATCGCCTCCGACGACGTGATACCGCCCGTGACCTACGCGGCGTCCGTCGAGCCCGAGGCTCCGCTCGAGGCGGTCAAGGTCGACGCCGCCGGCGGCGGCGAAATCGATGTACGGCTGTGCCATTTCCTTCTCCCGTCGTGTAGTCCAAGCCAGTTAGTCGCATGTAGTTGGCACGCCATAAACATACTCCGATGACCCCCGAAAGTTTCCCGAAAACGCAATGTCGGCCAAATTGGGAGCGAGTCGGAAAATTTGCGCAAAACGCATGATTTCTTGCGCAGAGCGGCAGGAATCTGCTAGTTTCTTCCCGTCCGCACGGCCTTTCGTGCACGTCGTGCGCATTTTGATGAACACCTGCGGGCCTTCGATCGTGCCGTCGCGACGTTAGGCCCGCCCGTTTTGTTTTGGCGCCCAAACGACCGCCGTTCGCATCTTCTGCCGGGAGTCCTTGCCGAATGCCGACCACCAGTTCGACACCTCGCAAAGCCGCGATCCAGACCATCGCTGGCCGAGCCACCCTGAAGCCATCGCACCCGACCGCGTCGGAAAACGGCGCCCATCCGCCGCGCCCGACGTCCGACTATTTCGGCATCAACACGTTCGGGTGGCGCCAGATGCGCTCGAAGCTGCCGAAAGACGTCTACAGCAAGCTCCTCGACTCGGTGCGACACGGGAAAAAGCTCGACGGCGAAATCGCGCCCACGGTTGCCCAGGTCATCAAGGAATGGGCAATCTCCCGCGGGGTGACGCACTTCACGCACTGGTTCCAGCCCATGACGGGGCTGACGGCAGAAAAGCACGACGCCTTCCTTTCGTTCGATGACCAGCGCCAGCCGGTCGAGACGTTCTCCGGCTCGCAGCTCATTCAGAGCGAGCCCGACGCGTCGAGCTTCCCGTCCGGCGGTCTTCGCGCCACGTGGGAAGCGCGCGGCTATACGGCGTGGAACCCGGCCAGCCCGGTGTTCATCGTCGAGTCCGGCGGCGCCCGCACGTTATGCATCCCATCGGTCTTCATCGGCTACAACGGCGAAGCGCTCGACGAGATGACGCCGCTGCTCCGCTCGAGCGACATCCTGTCCGAAAGGGCGATGGCGCTCCTCGAGCTGTTAGGCGACACGGGCGTCATCCGCGTCCACACGACGCTCGGCCCGGAGCAGGAGTATTTCCTCATCGACCGCAACCACTTCGCGCTGCGCCCCGACCTCGTGATGGGTGGGCGGACGCTCCTCGGCGCGCCGCCGCCGCGCGGCCAGCAGCTCGAGGACCACTACTTCGGTGGCATCCCCGAGCGGGTGCAGGCGTGCATCTCCGAGGTGGAGCACGAGCTCTACAAGCTCGGCGTGCCGATCGTCACGCGGCATAACGAAGTCGCGCCGTGCCAGTTCGAGATGGCGCCGGTGTTCGAGGACACGGACATCGCGGTCGACCACAACCAGCTCGTGATGGCAACGCTTCGTAAGGTCGCGCTGCGCCACGGCCTGCAGGCGCTCCTGCACGAGAAGCCGTTCGCGGGCATCAACGGCTCGGGCAAGCACTGCAACTGGTCGATGGCCATCACCGCCGACAACGCGCTCGACGGCGTGAACCTGCTCAAGCCGGGGAAGACGCCGCACCAGAACATCCGCTTCCTCATCTTCCTCGCCGCCGTCCTCAAGGGCGTGCACAAGCACGCCGGCCTTCTGCGCGCCGGCATCGGCACGTCGGGCAACGAGCACCGACTCGGCGCGAACGAAGCGCCGCCCGCGATCATCTCGGTGTTCATGGGCGACATGCTGACGCGCCTGATCGAGAACATCGCGGCCGGCAAGGAAGCAGGCAAAGGCGCCGAGCAGCAGCTCATCAAGCTCGGCGTCGCGAAGCTGCCCGAGATCGAGAAGGACAACACCGACCGCAACCGCACGTCGCCGTTTGCCTTCACGGGGAACAAGTTCGAGTTCCGCGCCGTGGGCTCGTCGCAGTCGATCGCGTTCCCGGTCACGCTGCTTCACGCCGCCGTAGCCGAGGCGATCGGCGAGATCACCGATCAGCTCCGCGAGACGCTCAGGAAAACCAAGAACGTGAACGACGCGGTGATGAAGGTCGTGAAGGAGGCGTTCAAGGAGACGTCGGCCGTCCGCTTCGAGGGCAACAACTACTCGGACGAGTGGGTGAAGGAAGCCGAGAAGCGCGGCCTGCTCAACCTGCGCCGTACCCCCGAAGCGCTCGCGCAGCTCACGACAAGGAACGGCCGCGGCGTGCTCACGAAGCTCGGCATCCTCACGAAGGCCGAGATCGACTCGCGCTATCACGTGAAGATGGAGCGCTACATCAAGGACATGCTCATCGAGCTGCACACGATGGGTCAGATCGTGGACACGATGATTCTCCCCGCGTGCTACTCGTACCATGGGATGCTCGCCGACGCTGCGTCGAAGGCGAAGGCAGCGGGGATCAGGAGCGTGCCGCAGGTCGAGGCGGCGAACGACGTCGGCGCGCTCATCGAGCAGCTGCGTGAGCGTCGAACGGCGCTCGCGACGGTGATCGAGACGGCCGAGCACAAGCACGAGGACGTGGAGGGGTGCGGCCGCCTGCTCACGTCGGACGGCGCGGACGCGATGGCAGCCGTGCGCGAGACGTGCGACGCCCTCGAGCTCATGGTCGGCGACGAGTACTGGCCGCTGCCCAAGTACCGTGAGATGCTGTTCCCGATCTGATTGTCGAGAAACCGCGCACTGCCGGTTGATCGAGTGACGGTGCGCGGAGCGAGTACGACGTCAGAGCCCGACCAGTAATCAGTCGTCGGTCGTCAGTCGTCAGTGATCAGTAATCAGTCATGAGTATGACTTGCTGAAAACCGACTACTGATGACTGACGACTGGCGACCGATTACTGGCCTTCCTTGATGGTGTGACAGCGGGCCGAGTCGCTGCTGGCCCGGTCGGTGGCAGACGATGATGCCCGGACTTGCAGGCAACGGCGGCGCATAGTTCGTTTTCCGGGACTTGGTTCTCACGGTTCCGATGGCTGTCACGCTCGTTCCCTACGACACGACCTGGCCGCTCGAGTTCGCCGCCGAGGCAGATCGGATCGAACGCGCATGCGCAAGCTTGCCGATCAGGCTCGAGCACATCGGCAGCACCGCGATCCCCGCGATGTCCGCCAAGCCTGTCATCGACATCCTCGCCGGACGCCCGGGCAACGTGTCGGGCGACAAGTACGTCGCCGCGTTCCGGCAGCTCGGCTACGAGCACAAGGGCGCGTACGGCATCCCCGGCCGTAATTACTTCCGACGCGGCACGCCGCGCACCCATCACGTGCATCTCGTGAGCTGGTCGAGCGATTTCTGGCGCGACCATCTGCTCTTTCGCGACTTCCTGCGGGCGAATCCGGACACGGCACGCGAGTACGAGACCATCAAGCGCGAGCTCGCGGCGAGCTACCTGTTCGACAAGGAGACCTACACCGACGCCAAGGGCCCGTTCGTGCGGTCGATCGTTCGCCGCGCACGCAGAGAGCTCGACGGCGAAGGCGAGTGAACCATGTCGCGGCGCAACGCACGGTCTGGTACTCGTCAGGCATCGCCGGCGCCCGCCGAGCTGGCAACACTCACCGCGCTCGCACATGCGCTGAGTGGCCCCGCTGCTCTGCAGGATTCGCTCGAGGCCGCCCTCGGGACCGTCGCTGACGCGCTCGGCCTGGAGACCGGGTGGGTTTGGCTCCTCGACGACAATGACGAGCCTCGCCTCGCGGCCTCGCGGGCGTTGCCGACCGCGCTGCGCGAGCATCCCGACGCAATGCATGGCGACTGCTACTGCCTCAGAACGTTTCGCGCTGGCGACCTTCGCGGCGCCGCGAACGTGAACGTCGTCTGGTGCAGCCGGCTCGCTGTGCTGCGAGATGACGAGGCAGAAGCGATCGGCCGACTGCAGTGCCACGCCAGCGTCCCGTTACTCGTCGGCGACCGACGCCTCGGCATGCTGAACGTCGCGAGCCGTGATTGGCGCGTGCTGTCCGACGCGGAGCTCAGTCTGCTGACGACCGCCGGTGCGCTCGTCAGCCTCGCCGTCGAACGAAGTCGCCTCGAGGCCGCGAGCACACGCGCCGTCGCCGCCGAGGAGCGCAACCGGCTCGCGCGCGAGATTCACGACACGATCGCGCAGGGGCTCGCGGCGCTCACGATGCAGCTCGAGGTCGCGGACTCGCTCGTGGAAGCTCGCCCGCAGCCCGACGAGCGACTCGGTGCGGCCGTCGCGCGAGCGCTCTCGCTCGCCCGCGGGACGCTCGGTGAGGCGCGCCGGTCAGTGCTCGATCTCCGCGAAGCGCCGCTCGAAGGCCGCACGCTGCGGGGGGCGCTCGAGGACATCGCGGCCGAAGCACGCGGCGAGCGCGCGGGCCTCGACGTCGCCGTCCTCGCGAACGCCGAAGTCGACGCATCGCCGTTGTCGCCAGCCATCGAGCGTGGTCTGTACCGCATCGCGCAACAGGCAGTCGCCAACGCCGTCCTCCACGCGCACGCGCGGCACGTGTCCATCAGGCTCACGCGCCGGCACGACCACGTCACGCTGCGTGTCGAGGACGACGGTTCCGGGTTCGATCCGGGCGTGGTGCCACCGGGCCGGTTCGGACTCGTCGGCATGCACGAACGAGCACGCCTCCTTGGCGGTGGCGTCGTGGTCGAGAGCGAGCCCGGGGCGGGGACGGCGATAGCCGTCCGCATCCCGCTGCGCGTTAGGCCCGCCGCAGACGGTCCGGAGGGCGCGTGACCGACGCCAGGGCTCGCGTCCGCGTCGTCGTCGCCGATGATCACCCCGTCGTTCGCGACGGGCTCGTGGCCATGCTGGAGACCCAGCCTGACCTCGCCGTGGTCGGCACCGCCGCGACTGGCGAGGACGCCCTCGCGCTCGTCACGACGTCGGATCCTGACGTGATGCTGCTCGACCTGGAGATGCCACGGCTGGATGGGGTCAGCGTGCTTCGCCGCCTGCACGAGTCTGGTGCTCGCACGCGCGTCATCGTCTTCACCGTCTTCGACACCGACGAGCGCATCATCTCGGCCGTCGAGGCGGGCGCCGCAGGCTACCTGCTCAAGGGTGCACCGCGCGCCGACGTCTTCGCGGCGATTCGGGCGGTGGCCTCCGGCGGCTCACTGCTTGCTCCGCTCGCGACGTCGGCGGTGCTCCGCCGTCTGCGCGGCGACACGCCCGCGCGCTCGGGGCCGAGTCTGACGCCGCGCGAGCAGATGGTGCTGGAGCGTCTTGCGCTGGGGCTCGGGAACAAGCAGATCGCGGCGCAGCTCGGCATCGCCGAGCGCACGGTGAAGTTTCACGTCAGCTCCGTATTCACCAAGCTCGGCGCGACGAACCGTACCGAGGCAGTGACACGCGCCGCGCAGGCCGGGCTCATTGACCTGTAACCACGAGTGGCACCATGCATCACACAGCGACGACCGGCAGCAACGCCAACCCGATCTCCGATCTGGTCGATGAGATCCGCCACGCCCACGGCGGCGATCCCTGGCACGGCCCGTCGCGTGCGCACGTGCTCGCGGACGTCACAGTCACGGAGGCGGCACGACATCCGGGCGGGCAGGCGCACCGGATCTGGGAGTTGGTGCTTCACATGCGCGCCTGGACGAACGAGGTCCAGCGGCGGCTCGTGGAAGGGAATCCGGGCCTGCCTGACGAGGGCGACTGGCCGCCGGTTCCGGAGCCGACGCCGCAGGCCTGGGCGGAGACGCTCCGTAGCCTGGAGGAGGCACACGCTCGGCTGGCCGAGACGGTTCGCACCTTCCCACCTGACCGTCTCGACGACCGGGTGGGCGACACGCGCGACGCACCGTTAGGCACCGGCGTGACGAACCGGTTCATGCTGCACGGACTCGTCCAGCACGACGCGTACCACACGGGGCAAATCGCGTTGCTGAAGCGCCTCTATCGCTGAGGCGCTCAGGACCTCCGCCGCTGAGCGCCAATCGGTACCTGGTAGTCGATACGGCGAAGGGCCTGCGCGGACCGCCCGGTCGCGTAGGGCCGTTCCCCTGACAGGAGCGTCGTCCGCCCTCGAATGTGCCGCGGCGCGGTCGACTATCCCGTCTGCGTGTTCTGCGTCCGCGCGCGAGCCCGCGTTCTGCGGATTCTGCGACGCAGTCTTTTGGGCCCCGCGCCGATAAAAGTCCCACCAGAGTGCTTCGGCGCAATCGGCTCCATCGGCGTTCGGCCTGCCTCCACGTCGCGACCGTATGCGCCGACGCACGGCGAGTTGAACAGGACCTAACGCCGATTCAGCCGATGACGCCGATTACGCAGAAGCTCCGCATGCCTGTAGGCGGCCCCACTCGCGGCCGGGATCCTACCGGTTAGGGCCGCGGCGGCCCCGGTTCGAGCTCGGCACCACCACTGCCGGCCGAGCCGAATTTCGGACTCGTCACTCGCCCGGTCGTCGTGTGCGGCGGATTGGGCTCGACGTCGTCCAGTACCTCATCGTTAGGGTCCGGCACTGTATCGTCCGTCGGCCGTTTCGGCGTCCGTTCATTCGAGCGATCTGGGTTGGCGCGATCCATGACTTCCTCCATGCGGTGATGGGGGTGCCATGGTGGAGCATGGTGCATACCAGCCGCGACCTCATTCCTCGCGTATCGCCGTCAGCACATCGACCCGCATCGCGTCGCGCGCGGGGAGATAGCAGGCGAGCGCGGCCGTCGTCGCGAGGATCAGCGCCACACCCGCGTACGTCGGCGCATCGAGCGGCGTCACACCGAACAGCAGACTCGTCATGTAACGACTCAGCGCGAGGGCGCCAACGATGCCGGCGGCGAGCCCGATGACCACCGGCCGCATTCCCTGCGACATGATCAGCTTGATCACGCTCGCCGCACTCGCGCCGAGCGCCATGCGCATGCCGATCTCGGTGCGCCGGCGCGAGACGGTGTACGACAGCACTCCGTACACACCCGCGAGCGCCAGCAACAGCGCGACGGAGGCCAACGCGGCGAGGAGCAGCATCGTGAACCGGCGAGTGGCGACCGACGCGCCGACGAGCTCGTCGAGCGTACGAATGTTCGAAACGGGCGCCGTCGGCTCCAGCTCGCGCAGCATCGACCGCACCGATGGAATGATCGTCGATGACGACGCCGCCGTGTGCACGACAAAGTTCAGCGGCGTTATCGATCCGCCGTAGTACGGGAAGTACACCGCGCGCGATGGTTCGTCGGCGAGGTCCCAGTCGCGCATGTCGCCGACGACGCCGATGACCTCCCCCACACTTTCGCGCTGCCCCTTCCATAGAATGATGCGCCGTCCGACCGCGTTCTCACCGGGCCACAGTTGCTGCGCGACGCGATTCGCGATGATGACGCGCCACGGCCTGCCCAGTTCGTCCTGCTCGGTGAAATCGCGGCCCGCCAGTATCGGGACCCCGAGCGTTCGGAAGTAGCCGCGCGTCACCATTCGCCACCCTGCCCACGGCACCGCGTCGCTCGGCGGCGACGGCTTGTCCTGCGCCGCGAATCCCATCCCCGTCCCGGTGCCGTTGAGCAACCCGGCACTGACGGCCGCGACGCTCGTCACCTGCGGGATCGCCTCGATGCGCGCGCTGAACTGCGTCAGGAAGGACTGGAAGCGCTGTGCACTCGCGCTGTCGTTTGGAGACGGAACCGTCACACTGAATACCACGCGGTTTTCAGTCTGGAACCCGCGGTCGACGTCGAGAATCGTCGTGAAGCTGCGCACCAGGAGGCCGGCACCGACGAGAAGCATCAGCGACAGCGCCACCTCGAGACTCACGAGCGCCCCTCGCAACCCGATGCCACGGCGACTCCCCGAAATGCTGCGCTCACCCTCGCGGAGTGCCGCCACGAGGTCGTGGTAGGGAGTTCGGAGCGCCGGCACGAGCCCGGTGAGGATGCTCGTCAACAATGCGGCGCCTGACGTGACGGCGAGTACGGCCCCGTCGATCGTGACGTCGGCGAGCCGGGGAATATCGCCCGGGTCGAATGCGCGAAGCAGGCGAAGCACACCGAACGCGATCGCAAGCCCGACCACCGCCCCGAGCGCGCCGAGCAACAGCGACTCCGCCACCGCGGTCTGGACGACACGGCCCCGCGTTGCCCCGAGCGCGGCACGCAACGCGCGCTCGCGTACTCTGCCCGTCGCGCGCGCGAGCAGCATGTTCGCCAGGTTCACGCACGCGATCAGCAGCAGGAACCCGACGGCCGCCATGAGCACCCAGAGCGCACGTCTCAGCGCGTCGCTCGCGATCCAGCCGTCCGACGCCTCGAGCGTGACACCCATACCCTTCGCCACCGCATGCTGCTCGGCGATCCGACGCGCGACGTGCTGGAGGTCGGCCTGCGCGCTCTGAATGGTGACGCCGGGTGCGAGGCGTGCGATGGCGGTGAGCTCGAAGCTGTCCCGGTCCTCGTCAGGCTGCCGAACCATCGGCATGAAGATGTCCGCGGCATCGAGCCACGGCGTTCCCGCGGGCAGCACTCCGATCACGCGATAGCCCTCTCCACCGAGCGAGATCTCTCGTCCGACAACCGAACGGTCTGCGGCGAACTGCGTCTGCCAGAGCCGGTGGCTCAGCACCGCGATTCGCGCGTCCGCCCCCACACGGTCCTCACCGTCAGCGAGCGTGCGACCCACCACGGGGGCGACGGCCAGCACCCGAAAGAATCCCGTCGTGACATATGCGACGCTCACCTGCTCCGGCGCCTCGCGGCCCGCGAGGTTGATCGACCCCCAGGTGATCGCGCCCATGGCCGAGAGCGTGCGGTTCATGTCGTGCACGTCCCAGAAGTTGGCCCGGGTGAACGAGCTGCTCGTCCAGCCGCGATCCAGGCGCGATTCCGAGACCTGGACCAGCCGGTCGGGCTCCGGGAACGGGAGCGGACGGAGGAGGACCGACCGGATGACGCTGAAGATCGCGGCGTTCGCCCCGATGCCTAACGCCAACGTGACGACTGCGATCGCAGTGAAGCCGACGTTCCGGGTCATGCCCCGCGCCGCGTAGCGCAGGTCGGCGATGATCGTGCTCATTTTCTCACTCCCGGTCAGAGCCGGTTCGCGAAGGGGCGGCGGCGCGAGCGGGCCACCAGTGAGCGTGGCGACGCGGACGCGAAGAGCAAACCCGGGCACCTGCTGGCGGTACCATCGGTCGGCCGCTCGCCGTCCGTCGCGGGCTGCGCGCAACACGTAGCCCTCGGTGAGCTCGTCGAGGGCTTCTTCGCGAACGGAGGATGGCAACAGGACCCTGAGCACAGCCGTCGCAACGCGTGGCGGAGTCGGACTCATGACGACTCCGTGAGCGGCCGCGGCGAGCCCCAGAGCCGCTCGAACGTGCGCCGCGATTCGGCGAGCTTCGTTTTGCCGGCGGAGGTGATCTGGAACTCGCGACTGCCGCGCCCCCCTTCGCCGGGCCGCGCCTCGCGCTTCGTGGACCGTGCGTACCCGCGCTGTTCCAGTCGCCGCAAGGCGACGAATACGGCGGCGGCCGAGACGGATCGCCCGGTCGCGGCCTCGAGCTCGAGGACGACGGCGGCGCCGCGCGACCGACCGCCAAGGCGAACGACAGCCAACAGCACGTGATGCTCGAACTCACCGAGCGCGTTCCGCGTCATGACCGTCTCCGTCATCAAACTAGCAATGACTGTATGGGTCGGCGCGGCCGCCCGCAAGATCCCGTTGACAGCAGGTCACTCCGAGGGCGGGGCGGAATCGCTCCGCCGCCAACGCCGCCGACGTGTTGACCTGTCCAAAAGGACAGGTGAAAACCGACCCATCGCTCGATAGCGCCCGAAAGCTGATGACGTGATCGTTAGGCCACCTCCACACGATCAGGCACGAGCGACCAATGAGCACCAACAACGGACGGACCGCGCTCATCACCGGCGCATCGCGCGGGCTCGGGCTCGCGCTTTCCCGCGGCCTCGCCGCGCGAGGCTGGAATCTCATCATCACGGCCCGCGACGCGAGCCGGCTCCGCGCCGTGCGCGACGAGCTCGCCGTCGTGACGCACGTCGCCGCACTCGCCGGTGACGTCATCGACCCGAAGCACCGTGAGGCGCTCGCCGTGCTCGCGCGAGGGCACGCGGGGCTCGACGCCATCGTCAACAACGCGGGCCTCCTCGGCCCGTCACCCCAGCCCGCCCTGCTGAGCTATCCGCTCGAGACGCTCGTCGAGGTGTTCCTCGCGAACGTGCTCGCCCCACTCGCGTTGCTGCAGGAGCTGCGCAGGGAGCTCAAGCCCGGCGCGCGCGTCGTGAACGTCACGAGCGACGCCGGCGTCACCGCATACGAGGGATGGGGCGGCTACGGGGCGAGCAAGGCCGCGCTCGAGCAGCTCTCCGCCGTGCTCGCGGTCGAGAACCCGGATCTCAGGGTGTATTGGGTCGACCCCGGCGACATGCGCACGGACATGCATCAGGCAGCGTACCCAGGGCAGGACATCTCGGATCGTCCGTTGCCCGAAACACGCGTCCCGGGATTCATCACGCTTCTCGAGGGGGATCTTCCGAGCGGACGGTACGTCGCCGGAGATCTGATCCCGGCGACGGTGGCGGCCGCATGACACCGTACGCGACCGCCGTCGTCCAGCGGCTCTCGCTCGGCGACCACTCGCCTGCATCATCGCTGGACTTCGCGCTGCCCGACGACCTCCTGGCGCACGAGCCGCCCGAAGCGCGTGGCCTCGCGCGAGACGGCGTTCGCCTGCTCGTGACCGATGCGGGATCGCACGACGTTAGGCATGCGACGGCGCGCGATCTTCCCGAGCTCCTTCGCGCTGGCGATCTCCTCGTCGTGAATGCGAGCGCGACATTCAATGCCGCGTTGGACGCGTGGCGGCCGGACGGTGCCGGCGTCATGGATGAGGTCATCGCCGTGCACCTGGCGTCGCCGGTGCCGCACGCGGCCGATGAACGCGAGTGGATCATCGAGCTCCGGCGACTCACGAAGGACGGAACGAAGCCGCTGCTCGACGCTCGGGCCGGAGAGCGTATCCGTCTCCGGGGTGGTGGGTCGGCCACACTGCTGGCGCCGTTCAGCCGGCCGAGCGCGAGCGTGCCTAACGACGGCGTGCGGCTCTGGAGGGCGCGACTCGACCTGCCGGGCAGCGTGCTCGCGTACGCGGACGAGCACGGCTCACCGATCCGCTACGGCTACGTCCCTCGCCGCTGGCCACTCACCGACTACCAAACCGTGTTCGCCACAGAACCCGGCAGTGCGGAGATGCCTTCCGCGGGACGACCGTTCACCCGGGAGTTGGTAGCCCGCCTCGAGGAGCTCGGCGTCGCTATCGCCTCGATCGTCCTCCATACTGGCGTGGCGAGCCTCGAATCGGGCGAAGCACCCTACCCCGAGCGCTATCGCGTCTCGGCCAATACCGCCGATGCCGTGAACCGCACGCACCACCGCGGCGGACGCGTGATCGCGGTCGGCACGACAGTCGCTCGCGCGCTCGAGACGGTAGCGACGGCCGACGGAATCGTCCGCGCGGGCGACGGGTGGACGGACGTGGTCGTGACCTCCGAGCGAGGCATCCGTGCAGTCGACGGCTTACTGACCGGCCTTCACGAGCCGCGTGCCTCGCATCTCACGATGCTGGAAGCGATTGCCGGCCGTGAGCACCTGGCCATCGCCTACCGCGCGGCACTCGACGCGGGCTACCGCTGGCACGAGTTCGGAGATGTCCACCTCATCATCGGGAATAGGGAATCGGGAATCGGCAATCGAGTCTGATGGCCGATGGCTGATGGCTGATGGCTGATGGCTGCCGCGAAGCGGCTGATGGCTGCCGCGTCAGCGGCAAGGTGGCGCTTCCCGTCGACCGCTACCATAGTTGTCCCATGCGTCTCGCCGTACTCGCTCCGGCGCTGGGACTCATCATCCTGGGCGCCGGCTCGCAGCAGTCGTCCCTGCCCAGCCACCCCTGGGGAGTCATTCGGGCAGCCGAACGTGCCGTTACCGCGCGACGGGCCGACGTCGTGCGGCGAGACTGGATAGCTCGACTCCGGCGCAACCCGAACGATCGGCTCGCGCGGCTCGGCGTCGCGACGTTCGCGAGACTCGTCTACGACTACGCCGCCGCGGACTCGTTCGCGCGTCCGCTCTTCGCGCCGGCGGGCACACGCCCCGACACCATCGCCGCCTGGGCGCGGATCGAGGCCGCCACCGCGAACGCACAGCAGTGGCGGCTTCGAGAGACCGATTCGCTCCTGACCATCGCCGTGACCGAGGGCGCCACGGCTGGCGACGGCAGCGCGCACGGCGTCGCCCTCGCGCGACTCGCGCTCATCCGCGGACGCACACAGGGCGTGGACTCGGGACTCGCGCTGCTCGATCGCGCGGCGAAGGTTCTCCCCGCGCGCGATTCGGTCGGCCGCGCGATGGCGCTCGCGTATCGCGCACAGCTCATCCTCGCTCGCGGCACTCCCGGCGCTGGCCCAATCGCCGACTCCGCGCTTCGATTCGCGCGTCTCGCCGGTGCAGCACGACTCGAAGGACTCATCTACAACATTCTCGGGCGCGAACAGCTTCGCGTTCGGCGCGCCGACTCCGCCGAAGTACTGTTCGGGCGCGCGGTGGATCGCTTGCAGGCGGCGGGCGACCTCGCCGGATACGCCGGCTCGCTCCAGTGGCGCGGCTATCTGCTCAGCGCGCGCGGCGAGCTCGGAGCCGCAGAGCGCGATCTGCGCGCCGGGCTCGCCGTGGGGCCGCTCGCGGGGCTCGTCGTGCTCGGATGGACGCGGATGAACCTTGGCCAGGTCGAGATGGCGCTCAACGACTGGACCGAGGCGCGGCGTCACCTCGCGGCATCCCGTGCGCTGTTCGACTCCGCCCACGACCGGTGGGGAGCCGCGGCCGCAACTCAGCTCGAAGCGACGGTACGCTGGGCGGTGCGCGACTGGACCGGCGCCGACTCGCTGCTGCGAGCGGCGGAGAGCGAGCTCACCGAATCAGGCAACACGTCGCAGGTATTCGACACCCGTGTGCAGCGGCTGCAGTACGCGCTCGCCCGCCGCGACTGGCCGCGTGCGACCGAGATGCTCGCCCTCGCCCGCGACTCGACGATGCGCGGGCGAGCATCGATGTACGTCGATCTCGACTACTACGAGGCGCTCCTCGCGCTCGGCACCGGAAAACCTAACGAGGCTCGGCGCGCGCTCGACCGGTCGCAGCGTGAGGGCGCACGCGGGGGCAGCGGTCCGACATACCGGCAGCTCGCCCGCGGCGCGGAGGCGGAAGCGCTCCTCGGCCGGCTCGATGCCGCGGAGGCCAAGCTGCGCGAAGCGATGGCGAGGTTCGAGCGATACCGCGCATCGCGGTCGACGCGCGAGCAGCGACTCGCCGCGCTCTCGGTCGCTGGCGATGCCGGCGATCCGGACGTCGGCGTGGCTACGGTCGTCGCTGCGCTCGCGCGCGGTGGACGCACCGAAGCAGCGTTCGACTTTGCCGAACGGATGCAGGCGCGCGAGCTGCTCGACGGGATGGCGCGGCGGGAAGCGCTGCGCACCTCCGTCTCCGATCGCCCGCAGTCGCGCGAGGCGGAGCTCGCCAACGTCTACGCCCAACCGGTGACTGTCGCCGAGCTTCGATCGGCACTGCCGGAGTCCACGGCAGTCGTGCACATCAGCACCGGTGCGTGGCATGAGCCGACGACGGCGATCGTCGTGTCGCGCGAAGGCACCTCCACGCACGTCCTGCCGCCGGCCGATTCGCTCGTCGACCCGGTTCGCCGCTTCGTGCTCGCCATGCAGGCGCGCGCGGACATCAGCGCGCAGGCGCGATCGCTCGGGAGCGTGCTCATGGCGCCCATCGCGGCGGCGATGCCAGCCGGCGTCACACGCCTCGTCGTGATCCCGAGCGCGCCGCTCAATACACTTCCGCTGGATGCCCTCGAGCTGCCCGACGGCCGCAAGGTGATCGAGCGATTCGAAGTGTCGTACGCGCCGAGCGCGTCGGTGTACGCCGCGTTGCGGCGGCGCGCGATGACGCCGGCAACGAATGGCGTCGCAGGAGCTCGCGGCGTGCTCGCGTTCGGGGCGCCCGAGCGCCCGCGACGATCAGGCGTCGCTCGTTGGGACACGCTCCCCGAGTTGCCGTCGGCGGCCACGGAAGCGCGTGAGGTGGCGCGAGTGTCGTCACGCTCGCTCGTTAGGCTGGGCCGGGACGCGAGCGAGTCGGCGCTCAAGCGCGCGACGCTCGGCGACGTGGCGGTGCTGCATTTCGCATCGCACGCCGTCGTGGACCCGGCCGGGCTGCGGGGGACCGCCCTGCTGCTCGCGCCTGGCGGCGGCGAGGACGGCATCGTCCGACCCGAAGAGCTGAGCGCCCTGAAGCTCGACGCCGACCTCGTCGTGCTGTCGGCCTGCGCCACGGCGTTGAGCGGCGGACACGCCGGGGACGAAGGGCTGCGCGGGCTGGTCGCTCCCCTCATCGAATCGGGCGCGAGGGCGGTCGCGGCGACGCTTTGGGCGGTGGAAGACGAGGCCCAGCGCCAGCTCATGCGGCGGTTCTACCAGCGGTTAGCGCGTGGCGAGTCGACAGCCGCCGCGCTGCGGGGAGCGAAGCTCGAAGGCATGCGTGACGGTGTGCCGGCCAGGGACTGGGCAGCTCTCGTGCTCTGGGGAGATCCGCTCACGCGTCCCTTGGCGGTCCGGGAGCGCGCGAACCGCCGCTAGTCGCGCCCGGCGCTCATCCCCGTTTACTCGGGATGACAAGGCCGAGCGACCGATGCGTCGATGCCACACTTATTGGGCCTCGGCTGGCGACGATCGCGACGACGGTTACATCATCTGTCGTGATCGCTAACCGCTCCGCATCAGTCACGCGCGCCGACGCTGTCTCTCACGCGCTCGAGTCAGTCATGACTCGATATTCCGGCGTCTTGCGCACGGTAGGTGCTCGCTATCGGCTTCCGTCCGCCGACCTCGACGAGCTCACCCAGGAAGTTCGCGTGCGGCTCTGGGGAGCCTTGAGCACCGATGAGAGGATCGGGACCGTGACGCCGTCCTATCTCTATAGAGCGGCGACGACGGCCGCGATCGACATCGTTCGGCGCAGGCGTGCCGCCCGGGGCGACCCGATCGACGAGGTCGACGACGCGGAAGTCAGTGCGAGGCGTGCGCCGTCGACGCCCGATCGAGACGCGTCGCTCCAGGAGCTCAGCGACCGGATCGACGAAGCGCTGCAGTCGATCACGGCGTCGCGGCGACCGGTCGTGCGCATGTACCTCGCCGGCTATGGGACCGCGGAGATCGGCGAGCTGATGGGGTGGACGGAGCCGAAGGCCAGGAATCTCGTGTATCGCGGGTTGGCGGATCTACGACAACGACTGAAGGCAATGGGCATTGACGGCGGAGACGGACGATGAAGTTGAACGACGAACAGCTTCGTCTCGCATACGTGTCGTCGTCGCGGCGCGCGCCAGCGGATCGCGTGGCGTGTCCCGCGCCCGACGCGTTGCTCGCTGTCGCGGAGCGCCGTGGTAACGAGAGTGTCAGACTCGAGACACTCGATCATGCGATGGCGTGCGACCGTTGCCGGCGTGAGCTCGAGCTCATTCGCACGAGCGCCGTTGCGGCCGGGTTGCCCAAACCGCGCACGTGGTTCCGGTCGCCGTCCATTGGACTCACGGCGCTTGCCGCTTCGCTCCTCGCCATCGCCGGTGTGCGGTTGTACATGACCAACGGCGATGCCGAATCGGGACCTCGCTTGCGAGGCGGCGCGGGGATCGTGACGCACGCGAATACCCCCGCGTCCGGTGGTGTGCGCGTCGCGTGGCGTCCTGCGACTGGTGCGATGTCCTACCGCCTGGAGGTGCTGCAGGCCGGTCGTGCAGTGCTCGACACGACCATGCGCGACACGTCGTTCGTCGTTTCGGATTCGCTCGTGAGCGGATCTCCCGAAATGCTGTGGACGGTTTCGGCGATTCTGGACGACGGGACGATCGTGAGCTCACTCCCCTCACCGTTGCGTTCGCCGAGTCGCTGAGCCCTCGAGACGATGCGCGCCCACCGGAACTGGTGGGCGTTTTCATTCTCGCATGGGTTAGATGACCGGTCACATGAGGTTGAGAGGACCATAGATTTGCGCGCGTTCATTCTCGTGCCTGGTTGGCTCGATAGGCACGGTTGCTTCATTACATCAAAGGAGGCGTTGTGCGTGTCGGTATGCTCGCAGCAAGGAGACTGATGTCCGCAGTGGTCGCGACCATGGTCGTGGCGGCATGCAGTGGCGGTGATGACAATGGGACCGAGCCGACGCCGACGATCGACATCGCCCTTTCAACGGCGACGCTGAGCATCGTCCAGGGAGCCAGCGGCACCGTGAACGTCACGGTGACGCGTGGTGGCGGCTACACGGGCGCGGTCACTGTCGATGTGGATGGCGAACCGACTGGCGTGACGGTGACGCCGGCGACGATCGCGTCGGGTTCGACGACGGGTACGATCACGATCGCGGCGGCGGGGACGGCTGCGGCCGCAACGACCGCGTTGACGGTGCGGGCGACCGGTACGGGCGTGACGGACAAGACGTCCGCCCTCTCACTAACGGTGACGGCTGCGCCGGCGCAGAGCTACACCCTGGCCGTTGGCTCCGGGACGGTATCGCTTGCGCAGGGCGCGAGCGGCGCGCAGAACATCACGCTGACGCGCACCGGCGGGTTCGCCGGCGCGGTCGGCCTCGCAGTCGAAGGGTTGCCCACGGGTGTCACCGGCACCTTCAACCCGCAGAGTGTCGCCGGGACCACGTCGGTCCTCACGCTGAACGTCGGTGCAGGCGCCGCGGCGGGGAACTCGACGATCACCGTTCGCGGCACCGCGACCGGCCAGACCGACAAGACCGCGACGTTCACACTCACGGTGACCGCGGCGGGCGGCTACACGATGGCGGTTGCGCCGTCGCCGCTCCCGGTGCAGCAGGGCGCGAACGCCAACACGACCGTGACGCTCACGCGCACCGGCGGGTTTGCCGGGGCGGTCGCGCTTGCGGCCACGGGCCTGCCTAACGGTGTGACGGCCGCCTTCAATCCGCAGAGTGTCACGGCGAACACATCCACGCTCACGCTCACCGCGTCGCCGACGGCAGCCGTCGGTCAGGCAACCGTCACCATCACCGGGACGGCAACGGGCGTCGCGAACCAGACGGCGACGCTCACGCTGAACGTGACCGCGGCGACGGGTGGCAGCGGGAACACGGTGTGGGACTTCTGCTCGACGAGCGACACGCCGGTGTGGTTCGCGGTGCAGGACGGCACCGGCGCGTGGACGCGCGTCACGGGCACCGGCTCGCGCTTCCAGTTCAACATCGCGTCCGGCCGCGGCGGTGTCGCGTACGTCCATGCCGCGACTGATGCCATGATCTCCGAGCGTCGCTCGGCCGCGAAGCGCATGTCGGCGGCGATCGAGACGACGATGATGCTCCGCAACAAGGCCGCCGAGATTCGCGCGAGCCGTCGTTATGCGGCGCAGGCGTCGAGCTCGATGGTCGACGGCTTCGAGCTCTCGATCTTCTACGGCACGCAGGCCGAAATGAACTCGCAGGGCACGACGCAGTGTCTCACGGGCTCGGGCAAGACCGTCAACGGCTCGGTCGCGGGCGTCACGCCGCCGCAATCGGCGGAGATCAGTCTCGGAACGTCGAGCGCGTCGCCACCGAGCGGCACGAATACGTTCCAGCTGACGGACGTGCCGGACGGCGCGCTGGACCTCGTCGCTTCCCGCAGCACGACGAACCTGACGACGTTCCAGACGGTCGTCGACAAGGTCATCATCCGGCGCAACGTCAACGCGGCGGCCGGTTCGACGCTTCCAGTGCTCGACTTCAATGCAGCGGAAGCGTTCGCCCCTGCCGAGGCGAACATCACGGTGGGCAACCTCGGTGGCGACGCCGCGATCCTCTCGACGTCGTTCGTCACGGCGACGACGGGGGCTGTCGGTGCCTCGCTCTTCTCCGGATTCGGATTGGGCGCCGGGCCGTTCAAGTATTACGGCGTTCCGACCGCGCAGCAGGCGGCGAGTGACCTGCACTTCGCGTTCGTCGTCGCGGCGCCGACGTCGGAAACGGCAACGACCGCCCGGTTCACCGGGTTGTTCTTCAAGGCTCCGACCGATCGCACGGTCACGCTCGGCGACAACCTGCCCGTGCAGACGATCAGCGCCGCGGCGACGACACCGTATGTGCGGTTCCGCGCGACGGGCTCGTTGACCACCGCGTACAACAAGTTCGTCGAGGTCGCGTTCACCCAGTCGACCGCGGCGGTCTATCGCTTCGTTGCGATCGGCGCGACGTCCGGCTACCTCAACAACGCCACGACGTACGACCTCACGGTCCCGGATTTCTCGGGCATCGCCGGCTGGGACAACAACTGGGGCCCGAAGACGGGCGTCCTCACTGAATGGATGGTCACCGGAGCCGGCTTCACGGGCATTGGTATCGTGTCGCCCAACCCGGTTGAAGGCTCGACCATTCAGGCTGGTGTCCGAACGGGCGAGCTCACGCCGTAGGCAACACGCGCCATCTATAGAAGAACGGAACGGGCGCGGCTCTTCGGAGCCGCGCCCGTTCTGCCATCACGCACCCACGGGCAGAATCCGGGCAGAGAACTTGCGCACGGTTCGGTCTCGCAATGACCACCCGCGTTCGTTCTCTCGTCGCGGCCATGCGTGCGTTCGTGCTCGTCCTGGGCGCGGCATCGCTCTGGCTGGGCCGCGACGGCATCAACCCCGATGGCGTCGCGTATCTCGACGTGAGCGATGTCTACCTGTCGGGCGAATGGGCGTCACGCACCGGCTACTGGAGCCCGTTCTACCCGATGCTGATCGCGCTCGGGCGCCTCGTCGGCGGTACTGCTCCCGCCCGCGAGCTCGTGATCGCGCAGGTCGTGAACTGCGTCGTGTTTCTGTCGACGTTCGCGGGGTTCGAGCTGCTCGTGCGCTCGCTGCGGAACGCACCAGCCGACGGTCGCCCGGCAGCATCGCCTAACGATACAGCCTGGCTCGTCCTCGCTTACGCATTGTTCGCGGTCGTGACCGTCGGCTGGATCCGCACCTGGCTCGTGACGCCGGACATGCTCGTGACCGCGATCGTATTCTTCGTCGCGGCCGCGGCCGTTCGCCTGACGAGCGGGCAGGGGGGATGGCCGGCGGCCGCCGCCATTGGTGTATTCCTTGGCCTTGGCTACCTGACGAAGGCAGCGCTGCTCCCGGTTGGGGTCGTGATCCTCGCGACGCTCGCCGTTGTCCTCCACAAGCACCACGCTCGCCGCTGGGGACTGAAGGTCGCTCTCGCAAGCGCGGTTTTCGCCGCGATCGCCGCTCCGCAGATCGCGTACGTGTCGAAGCTCAGTGGACGCCTCACGTTCAGCGATGTAGGCCGAATTCAGTACCTGTGGTTCATCGCCGGCGTGCCTGGCGCCATCTCGTCGGTGTTCGTGCTCCCCGCGGACTTGCCGCGTCCGACCGGGACGAAGCACACGCTGACTCCGCTCGATCCATCGCGCGACGCGGGGCCGGTCGTCTATGACATCGACGCCCCGATTCCGGGAACGCTGCCCATTTGGTACGATGCGGGGTACTGGTACCGGGACGTCGTGGCGCCGCTGTACCCGTTGCGGATCGTCCGCGCGGTCGTTAGGCACGCGCGCGTGTTTCTCGAGGTGCTCGGGTTCCTGATCGTCGGTGGGCTCGCGGCGGCGCTCGCGACGCGTCCCTCGTGGCGCGATGCGATGGCCCTGCGACCGGCATGGATACTCGTCGTGCCGGCGCTCGCCGCCTGCGCGATGTACGGCGTCGTTCTCGTCCAGACGCGCTACATTGCGCCCTTCGTGCTCGTACTGATCCTGGGGCTCGTACCCGCGTGGTCAATGGACGACCTCTCGCGCCGACTCAGAACCGGATTCGCCGTCGGGGCGCTGGCTGCCCTGCCACTCGTCGTGCACCAGGTGAAAGTCGACACGACGTTCTGGCGCGGCTCGGCGGACGTTCGAGCGACGCTGGTCGCAGCGCTCGCCGCCCGCGGCGTGGGTCCCGGCGCGCGACTCGGCTACATCGGCGAAGCGTACGAGGCGTACTGGGCGCGGCCGGGCCGGATGCGGTTCGTGACGCTGATCCCTCGGGCCGAAGCGCCGCGATTCTGGCAGCTTGGCGAGGCCGGTCGGGCATCGGTCATCGAGCGGATGATGCGCGCGCGCACCGACGCCATCATCGCCGAGGCGCCGTCGCCTGGAGTGAGCACCGCCGGGTGGGAGCCGCTGCCCGCCGCATCAAAGGCGTCGCCTCCGCTGCTCCTGTACCGAGTCGTGCGCGGTGTGGCGCGACGCTGACGCACGCCGTGGCGGGGGTCGCTACCTTTCCACGCCGTGAGCGCCGCCTCCCTTCTCGATCTGATCATCGCGAACCGTCTGGAGATCCTCGCCGTCGTCTTCGGGATCGTCAGCGTCTACCTCAGCACGCGCGAGAACATCTGGAGCTGGCCCACCGCGATCGTGAACGTGTCGCTCTACTTCGTCGTGTTCTACGAGGCGAAGCTGTACGCGGACATGGGACTGCAGGTCGTCTACCTCGCGCTCTCGGTGTACGGATGGTACGAGTGGCTGTACGGCGGCGAGAACCGAACGGAGCTGCACGTCTCGCGCGTCAGCCGGACGCTCGCCGTTAGGCTCGCGCTCATCGGCGTCGTGACGGCGGCCACGCTCGGGACGATCCTCGCCCGGTTCACGGACGCCGCGCTTCCCTACCTCGACTCCGCCACGACGAGCACGAGCCTCGTCGCGCAGTGGATGATGACGCGGAAGATCGTCGAGAGCTGGGCGGTCTGGGTGGCGGTCGACGTCGTGTACGTAGGGATGTTCTTCTACAAGCAGCTCTACCTGACCGCGGGGCTCTACGCCGTGTTCCTCGTGCTGGCCGTCATGGGGTATCGGCAGTGGAAGCAGTCGTTCGAGGCGCGCGGGCACGCCGTCGGTCCGGCAGAGCGGGCATCGCTCGCGTCCTGACCGTGCCGACTGCGGCGTGGCCGGACTCGCGCCGCGACGTGGCGGTGGTGGTCGTCACCGGATCGGAGTCGACCGGGAAGACCACGTTGGCCGGCGATCTCGCCCGTCACTTCGGGACGACGTGGGTCCCGGAGTTCGCGCGGGCGTACGCTGATGCGCGGGGCGCACGCGGTCACGCCCTCGAGGCCGGCGACGTCGAGCCCATCGCGCGCGGGCACATCGAGTCGGCGAACGACGCGGTTGCTGAGGCTCGTGGGCTTCTCGTGCTGGACACGGACCTCGTGAGCACTGTGGTGTACGCCCGACACTATTACGGCGAGTGCCCGGCGTGGATCGAGCAATCGGCGCTCGTGCGTCGCGGCGATCTCTATCTGCTGTGCGACATCGACGTCCCGTGGCTCCCCGACCCGCGCCGCGACCGGCCTCACCTGCGCGAGCACCTGCATGCCGAGTTCGTGACGACGTTGGAGTCGTTAGGGGCTCGTTACGTCACAGTGCGAGGCGCGTGGGATGCACGTTTCGCATTGTCGCTGGCAGCGGTCGGCAACGTCTGGCGCATACCTGACGAGAGTAGAGCAGGACCGAACGCCGATTGAGCCGATTGCACTGATTCGAAGACGCTCTCGGCTGGGGTGAGTTGAGCCGCCCGACGGCCGAACTGACTGCGTCGCAGAGTACGGAGAATCGCGCCTGACGGCGCGAACGCAGATGAACGCAGACGGGAGAGGGGACGACACCACGATCGGTTTTGCTGCGGACGACCGCACACTGAATGGGCCGGGGGGCGGCTTACGAGACCCCACTATCGCCCAAAGGCGTTCACCCAATCACCTGAACCCTTCGCCGCAGCAGTGACCGGCGTGGCGATCAATGGCGTCCATCTGCGAGTTCTGCGTTCGCCGGTGCTGCGCATTCTGCGTCGCAGTCCCCGTTGGCGCACCGCCAGATTGGCAAGGACTCGACGCGAACTCAGCAACCCCTAACGCCCTCGTCCCTCGGCCCTCGTCTAATCGATCTCCATCTGGCGAATGCCGAATCGGGCATACTGCGCCTGGACGATCGAGCGAATCTTCGATTGCACGCCATCCGGATCGCGGATCGCGTGCAGCACGAGGCGGGGTGTGCTCGCGTCGGCGCTCAGGATCTGCACGTCGCCGAGGCCGGCGATGCGCGCCCAGAACGGGCGCAGGATGATCGAGTCGCGCACGCGACGGAGCTCGAGGTCCTGCGTGACCGTCGACAGAATTCCGGTCGTCACGCGAAGCCGCTCACTCGTCAGCACGTACTTCGTCGTGCTGACTTTGAGGTACGCCGCGAGCGCACCGATGCCGCAGAGCACCCAGATCCCGACAATGAGCCACGGATACACCGACCGGGGATTGAGGTCGTCCGTCGCGCTGAGCGCCGTGTTCGCTCGCAGCAGCAACAGGCCGACCGTCGCGACCATCACGCCGATGCCGAGCATTGCATAAACGGGGAAGTTCACCATCTGGGATGGGGACCCCTGCCACACCGTCTCTTCGCCCGTCCGGTCGCTCGCCGTTCGCTCTGTCATGCGCCTCGTCCACGCTGGTGACTCGTGGCGCAATGGTATCGATGCCCGGCACCCCCGACAAGACGTGAATGGCCAGTGCGAGCGTAGCCAAACCGTGCCGCAACAGGCGCTGGTAACTGGAAGCTGGAAGCCAACAGCAACCAGCGATCGTTCCGGGATCTAGCGGTAATGCCTCTTCCGCGGGATGTCCACCTTCCCTTTGACGTCGCCGTAGTCGATCGATCCGCTTCCGTCTCGCTCGACGATGAAGTCGCCGCCCACGCGCGACACGTCGATGCTTCCCGAGCTGTCGCGACCGATGCGCACGGAGCCCGTGACGTCGTAGACTTCGATCTCGCCGGACGAGTCGTCGTCGATGTCCACCGAGCCCTTTACGCCGTGCACCTCGATGCCCCCGGAGGAGTCGCTGATCCGGATGTCGCCGACGTCGCGGACGCGGATGTTGCCGGAGTTGTCGTCGATGCGAACTCGCGCCGACACGCCCTCGATCGTCATGTCGCCCGACGTGTCGTCGACATCGAGCGCGACAGCCGCCGGCACCTCGACGATGAGGTCGAGCACCGCATGCTCGTTCCAGTGCCAGTCGCGCGACTCGGGGAGGATCGCGCGAACCTCGACCTCGTTGCCGTTGCGCACCGCCTCGACCTTGATGTCGGCCAGCAGATCGCGGTGTGATGCCCTCGCGGTGCCGCGCACGCGCACCTCGGTGAGATCGGTTCGGCCGGTCACGCGCAGGTTACCCGCGCGCGCGTCGATCCGAATCGAGGTCGCCCCGGCGGCGTTCACCGTCGCGTTCCGCGCCTCATCGTACTCCTGGGCGAGCGCTGCAGCCGGTGCTGAAAAGAGACCAGCGATAACGAACGGTGTGATTCTCATGGTGACGCCCCTGTGGCTTCGATCTGCCCTACGGTCTCGCGGTGCGGCCGGGTTTCCGAGCGCCGCTGACCGGATGAGACAGTCCGAACCGCAGCCTGGTTTGGAGACCGAACGCGAGCGTCGCGGGACGAACGGCGTCGGCGTAACTGTCGCATTCACACTTATTTCACAACTCACTTGCCAGCCGTTCTCCCCGCTGGTCGCGCGCCGGGCATATTGAGAACCGGGTCGACCTGATAACGCCGAGCCGCGCCACGGTGACACGAATACTCGTTGTCGAGGATCAGAAGGACCTCGCGCTTGGACTTCAGGCGAAACTGGAAGTCGAGGGCTACGACGTGCTCGTCGCCCACGCGGGCGAGATGGGCTCGCAAGGCGACGTCGGGTCAACCCGACCTCGTGATTCTCGATCTCATGCTGCCGGACACGGACGGGTACGACGTCCTCTCGCGCATGCGCTCCGCCGGGCTCGACATGCCGGTCGTGATTCTCACCGCGCGCGGCGAGGAAGTGGACAAGGTGCGCGGCTTCCGCACAGGGGCGGACGACTACGTGACGAAGCCGTTCGGCGTGATGGAGCTCCTCGTTCGCATCCATGCGATCCTCCGCCGCGGCGCTCCGCGGGTGACGGCGAAGGCCGGTGCGCGTGAGGCGGGCAATGTCCGGCGCGTCGGGCCGATCGAAGTCGATGTCATTCAAGGGGTCTTCAAGGGGTCAGGTTTCTTGAACCGTTGGTTCAAGAAACCTGACCCCTTGAATGCCTTGAATGACATCCGACTCTGCACCCCCTAGTGCGGCAGGCGGAACGCGACGATGGCGTCCGACGTGCCGAACACTTCGCCGTCTCCTCCGGCCGCGATCACGACGTACTGGCGCCCGTCGCGTGGCCCTCGAAACGTCATCGGTGTCGCCTTTCCACCGGCCGGCAGCGCGCCCTTCCACAGCTCGCGGCCCGTCTCGACGTCGAAGGCGCGGAGATGGGCGTCGATCGCTGCTGCAATGAACACGACCCCGCCCGCGGTGCTGATCGCCCCACCGAGGTTCACGGAACCGAGCGTGGCGGCGACGTCCGGTGGCACGTTCGGCGGCAGCATCCCGCCTAACGTGCCGAGTGGCACGTCCCACTTCCTGGTGCCGGTGTTGAGGTCGATGGCAACGAGCGAGCCGAATGGCGGCGGGGAGCACGGGGCACCGCCGGGCGCGAACATGAACTGACGACGCATCACGTACGGCGAGCCCTTCATGTCCGTATACTGCGCGCTCGGACCGCGCGTCTCGGCCGCG
>Ga0075430_100000747_pt1 | contig 25006 bp, 23 predicted proteins | sample RhiMetdeltSRZDD4_FD_75294 | JGI IMG/M metagenome (GOLD analysis project Ga0075430, IMG submission 75294) | Populus rhizosphere microbial communities from Tennessee, USA - Rhizosphere MetaG P. deltoides SRZDD4 | ecosystem: Host-associated > Plants > Roots > Rhizosphere > Soil | place: USA... | reverse complement strand
CAAGAAGGTGGCGGACATCGTCTCCGACATCGCGGCGGCGAGTGCCGAACAGGCCACCGGTCTCGAGCAGGTCAACAAGGCGTTGACGCAAATGGACGAGGTGACCCAGCAGAACTCGGCGCTGGTGGAAGAGAATGCCGCGACCGCCAAGACGCTCGAGCAGCAGGCTCGCTCGATGGACGAGCGGGTCGCGTTCTTCCGTATCGACGGGGCGGCGGCTTCGGAGCCGGCGCGGGCAGGCACGAAGGTGCAGCCGATGGCGGCCGCGCCGCGGGCGCCGGCTGCCACGGTCAAGCGACCGCCAGTCGTGACGCCGCGACGTGCTGCCGCCATCGGCAGGGGCGGCGGTCCGGTCGGCCGTCAGGCAGCGCTTGCCACCGCGGTTCACGACGATGCGGAGTGGAAGGAGTTCTAGCCCGCCATCTCGTCCGGCGAACAGTCAGGCTACCGGACGCCCAGCGTGCGGACGGCCAGTGCCGCCGCCGATGTGCGGTTCTCCACGCCGAGCTTGGTGTAGATCTGCTCCAGGTGCTTGTTCACCGTCCGCGGGCTGAGACTGAGGATTTCCGCGATATCGCGGTTCGACTTGCCGCGCGCGATCCAGAGCAGCACCTCGGATTCGCGATCGGTGATCATGAGCCGCGATTTGAGGACCATCTGGTCGTTGGCGACGCTGCCTTCCATGACTCGGAGCAGATGCTCGTCGGTGCCGACCTGGCTCACATAGAGAAGTTGAAGCTTGGCGGCCGAGCCGCGCGCATCGAGCTCGAACGAGGGCGGAGCGGACACCGTGGGTGCCACCGTGCACTGGATGAGCCATTGGCGGATGTCTGCTGGGACGACATAGTCCTCGGCGTCGAAGTCACGCAACGCAGCGCCAAGCAGTTTGGCCGCCTGTGGCGTGCACCACAGCACCTTGCCGCCGCCGTCGACGGCGAAGAGAAAGCGGCCGAACGCATCCAGCGCCGTACGGGCACTTTGCGCCATTCGGGCGTTGGTCAGATGCACGCGGATGCGCGCCAGCAGCTCTCCTGGGACGATCGGCTTGGTCACATAGTCGACGCCACCGGCTTCCAGACCCTCGACGATGTGCGCGGTGTCGGTCAGGCCGGTCATGAAAATGACGGGCACATGCGCCAGGGATCGATTTTGCTTGAGGCGGCGGCAGGTCTCGAAGCCGTCGGTCCCCGGCATCACCGCATCCATGAGGATCACGTCGGGTGTCACCTTCTCGACAATCGAGATAGCATGCTCGCCCTCGCGGGCGACCAGCACGGTCATCCCGGCCTCCTCGATGGCGTCGGTCAACACGCTGAGCGTGTTGGGCGAGTCGTCGACGACGAGGACGATATCTCTCTCCTTCTTACGCATGGCCGCTGCGGATGTCCTTTAAGGCGGCCATGAAACGTTTGAGATCGAAGGCGTTCACGAACGCACGCATTTGATTGACGAAACGCGCATATTCGGACTCATCGCGTTCGAGGCCGGCCAGCTTTTCTTGGATTTTCCGCACGTGGCCGATCTCTGCGAGACTGAACAACTCGTCGATCGCACCGGCCGGCGGAAGCCGGAGCGGACCGGCGTGCTCGGCGCCGGCCGTCGCGGCCGATACGGCGCGGGGCTCGTAGATCCACTCGATGTTCAGCAGCACGTGAATGGTTTTGAGGAGCTGGCGCAGATCGATTGGCTTCATCAGGTATTCGTCGTGCAGCCGTTCGGCGTTCACCAATCGGCCGGGGTCGATGGCGTTGGCAGACAGAACGACGATTGCGGTGCGTTCCGGCGACGACTGGCGCAAACGTTGCGCGACTTGCCAGCCGTCCATTTCCGGCATTGCGATATCGAGAAAGATCAGGTTCGGCCTGTCGCGCTCGGCAAGGGTCAGGCACTCCCGCCCGCCGGATGCGGTCGACACGGTGAAGCCGAGCGGCGCCAGCATGTCACGCACGAGGTTTCGCTGTACTTCGTTGTCGTCGACGACGAGCACGCTTTGACGCGGGCCGGCATAGCCTCGAACACGATCCTCCTGCGTGGACGCGACTCGGGGACGCGACACTTCGGACAGCAGGAGCTTGACGCGGAAGGTGCTGCCTTGGCCGACCGTGCTCGTGACGGTGATGTTGCCGCCCATGACATTCGTCAACAGCTTGGTGATGGTCAGGCCCAGCCCGGTTCCGGCCGTCGCCTTGGCGCGCGCGGTTCGCGCGTGCTCGAACGGCTGGAATATGCGCTCGAGGTCGCGTTGATGGATTCCGATGCCGGTGTCCTCGATCTCGAATTCAGCCACCTGATAGCGATACTTCACGCGGAACGTGACTTGGCCGGCTTCGGTGAATTTGATGGCGTTGGACAACAGGTTGATCAGGATCTGCCGCAGGCGATTCTCGTCGGTGTGAACGACGGCAGGCAGCACGGGCGAGGGGATATAGTGAAACGTGATGCCTTTGGCGGCGGCCTGCAGCCGGAACATATCGACGATCTGGTCGAGGAAATCCGGGGTTTGAACCTCGTTGCGGTTGAGATGAAAGCGGCCGGCTTCGATCTTGGAGATATCCAGAAGCCCGTCGATCAGCCCTGCCAGGTGCTCGGCGCTGCGGCGGACCACTTTGATGGCCTCGGTACGCCGCGGCGGAATTCCAGGGTCACGCTCGAGTAGCTGTGAATAGCCGAGGATCGCGTTGAGCGGCGTGCGCAACTCATGACTGAGCCCGACGACGTGGCGGCTTTTCGCCTTGCTGGCGGCTTCGGCAACCTCCTTGGCCTTTTGCAGCTTGGCGTCGGTTCGTTTGTGCGCCTCGATTTCGTTCATCAGCAAATCGGTCTGGCGGCTGGTCTCCTCCTCGGCTACGCGGCGGCTGTCCTGCGCCAGCACGAACAGCCAAGCGGCGACGCCGGCAATGATCGTCAGAATGAGGAATACGCTCCAGAGCATAGAGCGAAGGATTTCCTTGGGAATCTCGGTATCGAGCGAAACCTGGAGATAGATCAGCAGCAGCACCGAGCCGATCACCCCGCTGAACAGCAGGAGGATGCCGAGGAAACGCCCGACGTCGGTATTGAGCGGGCGTATCGCCCATTCCGGTAATATCCTGCCGAACAGACTGCCGGCCTGCTGCGAAATTCGCGCGTGCGGCTTGCAGCAGTCGCGGCATCGGGTCTCCAGCGAGCAGCACAGCGAGCAGATCGGGCCCGAATAGGCCGGACAATGCGCCATGTCCTCGGTTTCGAACTGATGTTCGCAGATGGCGCAACGGACGACGTGCAGGCCGCTCCATTCCTGCCGCGGTGCGCGCGCGACATAGAAACGGCCCTTGGTCAGATAGGCGATGGCCGGCGCCATCACGAATGCGACCGCCAGCGCGAGGAACGACGCCAGCGATTGCATCGTCGTGCCGAACGCGCCGGTGATCGCGGCGATGCCGGCCGCGGTGGCGGCGACCATCGATCCGACACCGACGGGATTGATGTCGTAGAGATGCGCGCGCTTGAACTCTATGCCGGCCGGGCTCAGCCCGAGCGGTTTGTTGATCATGAGATCGGCGACCAGCGCGCCGACCCATGCGACCGCCACGATCGAGTAGAGCCCAAGGATGTGCTCGAGCATCTTGAAGATGCCGAGCTCCATCAACAGCAGTGCAATGGTTACGTTAAAGACCAGCCAGACGACGCGGCCCGGATGGCTATGGGTCAGCCGCGAGAAGAAATTCGACCACGCGATCGAGCCCGCATAGGCGTTGGTGACGTTGATCTTGAGCTGCGAGATGATGACGAACGCGCCGGTGAATGCGAGCGCAATCTCCGGGGACGAAAAGACGTATTGGAACGCGACCAGATACATCTGCGTCGGCTCAGCCGCCTTCTCGGGCGGAATCAGGTTCTGGATCGCGAGGAACGCGAGGAACGAACCTGCCAGCATCTTGAGCACGCCGGGCACGATCCAGCCCGGCCCCGCCGACAGCGAGGCGGCCCACCAGCGCCACCCTCGCTTTGCGTCGTGCGCCGGCAGGAAGCGCAGGAAGTCCACCTGCTCGCCGATCTGCGCGATCAGCGAGAAAACCACGGTCGAGGCCGTGCCGAACAGGAGGAGGTTGAATGTCGCCCCGCTCGATTCGGCGGTGCCGCGAAACTGCGTCCATTCTCCGAACGAGCGCGGCGCATAGAAGGCGATGAAGACGAACGGCAGCAGGTGCAGGAACAGCCAGAACGGCTGCGTCCAGGCCTGGAATCGGCTGATCAGCGTGATGCCGTGCGTGACTAGCGGGATGACGACCAGCGAACTGATGATGTAGCCGATGAACAGCGGGATCCCGAAGCACATCTCCAGGGCGAGCGACATGATCGCGGCTTCGATCGCAAAGAACAGGAACGTGAACGAGGCATAGATCAGCGAGGTGATGGTGGAACCGATGTAGCCGAAGCCGGCGCCGCGCGTGAGCAGGTCGATGTCGACGCCGTAGCGCGCCGCATAATAGGCGATCGGAAGGCTGGTCAGGAAAATGAGGGCGCCGACGATCAGGATCGCGGCGGTGGCGTTGACGAAGCCGTAGTTGATGGCGATCGACCCGCCGATCGCTTCCAGGGCCAGGAAGGAGACCGCTCCGATGGCCGTGTTCGCCACCCGGGCGCTTGACCACTTGCGCGCGCTCTTGGCGGTGAAACGGAGCGCATAGTCTTCGAGGGTCTGGTTCGCGACCCACTGGTTGTAGTTTCGGCGGACCCGCACGATCCGCTGCTGCGCAGTCATTGACGCCCTCCGGTTCGCTTTCGCGCCGGTGTGGTCGCGCCTGCTTGTCGATTCCTCCCGTGCCGTGCTGGCCGCCGGGTGTTGCGTCTCACATTAATGCGTTGCGCCGCGCTCCGTATGGCGAAAAACCGAGCAATGTGCGCTGCAATATAATGCATAAATAGCCGCTTCCGGGCTGCCGCCGCAATCGACAAGGTTTTTCAGCATTGATCGGCATTCTGATGCGCAAATCCGCGTACTCATATACGTCAAACGACGTATGTTGCATTGCAACAAGACGGCCGACGCTCACGACAGCAGCGGGTCATTGGACTCGTTTCATCAGAGCGGAGAGGGCGTCATGTCATCGGACAAAAGTCGTTTCGATTTCTTCAAACCTTCGCGGCGCGAGCTCCTAACGGGCGCCGCCGCACTGTCGGCCACGGCCATGATGCCGCCGAGTGCGTGGGCCCAGAAATTTCCCACGGCGGCGGTGAATACGACCGGCCTCGCGGTTACCGACACCGAGGTGACGGTCGGTATCCTGCATTCAGTTACCGGCACCATGGCGATCAGCGAGACCGGGTCGGTCCAGGCCGAGAAACTCGCGATCGAACAGATCAACGCCACCGGCGGCGTGCTCGGACGCAAGATCAAGTTCATCCAGGAAGACGGCGCCAGCGATTGGCCGACCTTCGCCGAGAAGGCGAGGAAGCTGCTGGTGAACGACAAGGTCGCGTCGGTCATGGGTTGCTGGACATCGGCGTCGCGCAAGGCGGTGCTGCCGGTGTTCGAGCAATACAACGGCATGCTCTACTACCCGACCTTCTACGAAGGCCTGGAAGCCTCCAAGAACGTTATCTACACCGGCCAGGAAGCGACGCAGCAGATTCTCGCCGGTCTCGACTGGGTGCAGAAGGAGAAAGGCGCAAAGAGCTTCTATCTGCTGGGCTCCGACTACATCTGGCCGCGCACGTCGAACAAGATTGCGCGCAAGCACATCGAGAATTTCCTCAAGCTCAAAGTGGTCGGCGAGGAATACTTCCCGCTCGGTCACACGCAGTTCAACTCGGCGATCAACAAGATCAGGCTCGCCAAGCCGGATGTGATCTACGCCATCATCGTCGGCGGCTCCAACGTCGCCTTCTATAAGCAGCTCAAGGCGGCCGGCTTCGACCTCAACAAGCAGACCCTCATGACCATCTCGGTCACCGAGGACGAGATCGACGGCATCGGCGGCGACAACATCGTGGGCGCCTACGCCTGCATGAAATACTTCCAGTCGCTCGACAACGAGAACAACAAGGGGTTCGTGTCCGCCTTCAAGAAGATGTGGGGCGACAAGACCGTGATCGGCGACGTCACGCAGGCCGCGTATCTCGGGCCGTGGCTGTGGAAGCTGACGGTCGAAAAGGCGGGAAGCTTCGACATCGACAAGATCGCCGCGGCATCGCCGGGGGTCGAATTCAAAGGCGCGCCGGAGGGTTACGTCCGCGTGCACGAAAATCACCACCTCTGGAGCAAGACGCGCGTCGGACGTGCGCGCAAGGATGGCCAGTACGACATGGTCTACGAAACGGCCGATCTGATGCAGCCCGATCCTTATCCGAAGGGCTATCAGTAACGCCGCCCAGGTGCCTCGGCGCTACCCGGCAAGCCGAGGCACCTGCCTTTCCCCGCATTCCAGCCTTGCAGCGCAACTGAGGAGCGCAAGATGTTCGGCGACTATTCGTTCGGCGACCTGATGTCGATCCTGGCGATGCAGGGCTTTGCCGGGCTCATCCTGTTCTCGGTTTTCGTGCTGATGGCACTCGGTCTCGCGATCATCTTCGGCCAGATGGGCGTGATCAATATGGCGCATGGCGAGTTCATGATCCTCGGCGCCTACATGACCTATCTGTGCTCGCATCTGGTCCAGGATTATGCGCCCGGTCTCATGGGTGGATACTTCTTCATCGCGATGATCGTGGCCTTCATCGTATCCGGCGCGCTCGGCCTCTTGGTCGAATGGGCGATGATTCGGCACCTCTATTCGCGCCCGCTCGACACCCTACTGGCGACCTGGGGGCTGAGCCTGATCATGCAGCAGTCGTTCCGCTCGATCTTCGGGGCGCGCGAGGTCGGCATCGATCTGCCGTCATGGATGATGGGGTCGCTTCCGGTCTTCGGCAGCATCGAAGTCCAGATCAACGGCCTGCTGGTGATGGGCATCACGCTGCTGATCACCGGCATTGTGGCGCTGCTCATGTACCGCTCGCGCTGGGGCCTGCAGGTGCGGGCGGTGGTCGCCAATCGCACCATGAGCGGCGCCGTCGGCATCGATACCCGCCGCATCGATCGTCTGACATTCGGACTCGGTTGCGGCATCGCGGGGATCGCGGGCAGCGCCTTCACGATGATCGGCTCGACCGGGCCGACCGCGGGCCAGCTCTACATCGTCGACACCTTCCTGGTGGTGGTCTTCGGCGGCGCCCAGAGCTTGATCGGCACGATCGCGTCCGCGCTCACGATCTCACAGACGCAATCCACGCTCGAGTTCTTCCTGACGGGCTCGATGGCCAAGGTGCTGACGCTCCTGATCGTCATCCTGCTGCTCATGCTTCGTCCGCAGGGCTTGTTCGTTCTCAAGGTCAGAAGGTGAAAACATGCCGGCCGCCCGCAGCGACCTCCGCGTTCTCGAACTAGTCGGCTTTGCCATAATCGCCGCGCTGATCCTGGTGTTCCTGCCGTTGGTGCTCGATATCTTCCGGCTCAACCTGGTGGGCAAGTACCTGACCTACGCCTTCGTTGCCGTCGGCCTGGTGCTGTGCTGGGGCCACACCGGCATTCTCAGTCTTGGGCAGGGCGTCTTCTTCGGGCTCGGCGGCTACTGCATGGCGGCGTTCCTGAAGCTCGAAGCATCGAGCGTCGCCAACACCAAGATCCAGTCGACGCCCGGCATCCCCGACTTCATGGACTGGAATCAGATCACGGAACTGCCGTTTTTCTGGATGCCGTTCAAGTCGCTGACGTTCTCGCTGATCGCGATCGTCGTGGTGCCGTCGATCCTCGCCTACATCATCGGCGTCGCGATGTTCAAACGACGGGTCGGCGGGGTGTATTTCGCGATCATCACGCAGGCGATCGCCGCCGTCATGACGATCCTGATCGTCGGCCGGCAGGGCTACACCGGCGGCATCAACGGCATTACCGACCTGCGCACCTTGCTCGGCTGGGACATCCGCAGCGACGGCGCCAAGTATGTCCTCTACTTCATCTGCTGCTTCCTGCTGCTCGGCACCATGTTCCTCGCGCGGTTCGTCGTCGACAGCAAGCTCGGGCGCATCCTGGTGGCGGTGCGCGATCAGGAGGATCGGGTGCGGTTCTCCGGCTACGACGTCTCCAATTTCAAGATCTTCGTGTTCTGCCTGGCGTCCGCCATCGCCGCGATTGGCGGGGCGATGTTCACGCTGCAGGTCGGGTTCATGTCGCCGTCGTTCGTCGGCATCGTGCCTTCGATCGAGATGGTGATCTTCTGCGCGGTCGGGGGACGTCATTCGCTGGTCGGCGCTGTTGCCGGCACGCTGCTGATCAGTTGGGGAAAAACCCTGTTCTCGGAATCGTTTCCGGAACTCTGGTTGTTTGCGATGGGCGGCTTGTTCATCGCGGTGGTGCTGGCATTCCCGCGCGGGCTCGCCGGCCTGGTGACCGATCAGCTCCTGCCAAGAGCGATGAAGGCGAACGGCTGGATGCGTCGCCAGCGTCAGCCCAGCCCGGCGCCGGCGGAATAGGGGAGCGGCATGACCAACAACGACTTTCTGCTCGCGCTCGAAAACGTCACCGTGTCGTTCGACGGGTTCAGGGCGGTCAACGAGCTGAACCTCTACATCGACAAGGGCGAACTGCGGGTCATCATCGGCCCCAACGGCGCCGGCAAGACCACCGTGCTGGACCTGATCTGCGGCCGCACGCGCGTCTCCGAAGGATCGATCAAGTTCAAGAACCAGGAGATCACCACCTACAAGGAACAGCAGATCGTCCGCCTCGGCATCGGCCGCAAATTCCAGACGCCGACGATCTATGAGGATCTCACCGTCTTCGAGAACCTCGAGCTTTCGATGCCGCTGGGCCGCAGCGTCGTCGGCGCGCTGTTCTGGGACCGCACCCAGCAGGTCAAGGAACGCGTCCACGAAATCTCGGAGATGATCTTCCTCAAGGATCATCTCGATCGGCTGGCGCAGACGCTTAGCCATGGACAGAAGCAGTGGCTCGAAATCGGGATGCTGCTGATCCAGGACCCAGAGCTCTTGATGCTCGATGAGCCGGTCGCCGGCATGAGCGTCTCCGAGCGCGTCAAGACCGCCGAATTGCTCAACGAGATCATCAAGAACCGCTCGGTGATCGTGATCGAGCACGACATGAAGTTCGTCGAGAGCATCGCCCACCGGGTGACGGTCCTGCACCAGGGGAAGGTGCTGGCCGAAGGCGACATGCAATCGGTTCAGGCCAATCCGCGCGTCAAGGAAGTTTATCTCGGTCACTAGGGGCTATCCCATGTTTGAAGTTCGCAACCTCACGGCGGCCTACGGGCAAAGCGAAGTCCTGCACGGCATCGACCTTGCCGTCGGTGATGGTGAGATCGTGGCGTTGGTCGGCCGCAACGGCATGGGCAAGTCGACGCTGATGAAGTCGATGATCGGCGTGATGCCGTCGCGCTCGGGCCAGATCGTCGTCGACGGTGTCGATGTCACGGCGATGCCGAGTCATCGGCGGGTGGCGAGCGGTCTCGCCTATGTGCCACAGGGACGCCAGATTTTCGGCACCATGACCGTCAAGGAGAATATCGAAACTGGCCGGGTTGTGACCGGCCGGAGCGACATCCCCAATGAGATCTACGACCTGTTTCCGGTCCTGAAGGATTTCGAACGCCGGCGCGGCGGCAACCTGTCGGGCGGCCAGCAGCAACAGCTCGCGATCGCACGCGCGCTTGCCAGCGAGCCGAAGGTGCTGCTGCTCGACGAGCCGACCGAGGGCATTCAGCCCTCCGTCATCAAGGATATCGCGCGGTTGCTGCGTGACATTCGCGACCTTCGGAATCTTTGCATCGTGGTCTGCGAGCAGTTGTTGAGCTTCGTACTCGATGTCGCAGACAGGATTCTCGTCATGGAGAACGGGCGCATCGTGCACGCCGATACCCGCCAGAACGTCAACGAGGCCGCGATCTCGCGCTTCCTGGCGGTTTAGTCGTCGCCGTCTTTGAGGAGAGGAGTGGAAACCATGGATCAAGTCTTGACCAAAAGCACACTGGCAACAAAGCCGAAGACCCTTATCGAAGTCGATTTGTCGGAGTCGCCCTACAAGAACGACATGATCCACAATCGATGGCATCCCGACATTCCCATCGTCGCCTGGGTCAAGCCGGGCGACGAATTCGTGATCCAGACCTACGACTGGACCGGCGGCTTCATCCAGAACAACGAATCCGCGGACGACGTGCGCGATATCGATCTCACGATCGTGCATTTTCTGTCCGGCCCGATCGGGGTGGAGGGCGCCGAGCCCGGCGATCTGCTGGTCGTCGACCTGCTCGACGTCGGCGCGCTGCCGGAGAGTCTCTGGGGCTTCAACGGCTTCTTCTCGAAGAAGAACGGCGGCGGCTTCCTGACCGATCATTTCCCGGAAGCGCAGAAATCGATCTGGGACATTTCGGGCATGTTCACGCATTCCCGGCATGTGCCCGGCGTCAATTTTGCCGGCCTCATTCATCCTGGATTGATCGGGTGCCTGCCGGACCAGAAGCTGCTCGACACCTGGAATACGCGCGAGAAGGCGTTCATCGCCACCGACCCCGACCGGGTGCCGCCGCTCGCGGTGCCGCCGTTCGGCCCGACGGCGCATGCCGGCCGCGCCAAGGGCGATGTCAAAAACAAAATCGCCGCGGAAGGCGCCCGCACCGTGCCGCCGCGGGAGCACGGCGGCAATTGCGACATCAAGGATCTGTCGCGCGGCTCGAAGATCTACTTCCCGGTCTACGTCAAAGGCGCTGGCCTCTCGATGGGCGACCTGCATTTCAGCCAGGGCGACGGCGAGATCACCTTCTGCGGCGCGATCGAGATGGCCGGCTGGCTGCATCTCAAGGTCGAGATTATCAAGGATGGCGTCGCCAAGTACGGCATCAAGAATCCGATCTTCAAGCCGAGCCCGATCAGGCCGACCTATGACGACTACCTGATCTTCGAGGGCATCTCGGTCGACGAAGCCGGCAAGCAGCACTATCTCGATGTCCACATCGCGTACCGGCAGGCCTGTCTCAACGCGATCGAGTACCTGACCAAGTTCGGCTATACGCGCGCACAGGCCTATTCGATCCTCGGCACCGCGCCGTGCCAGGGCCACATCTCCGGCGTCGTCGACATCCCCAATGCGTGCGCGACGCTTTGGCTGCCGACCGAGATCTTCGATTTCGATCTGATGCCGAGCGCGGCTGGACCGGTCAAGCACGTCAAGGGTGGCGTACCGATGCCGTTGTCGCCGGACAAATGAAGTTGTGAATGTCTTGTGGGGGCGGCTCCTGCCGCCTCCCACAGTCGAGGCGAGAGGAGCCTGAAATGCCTGTCTACGAATACCTGTGCACGGATTGCGGTCCGTTCACCGACCTTCGCCCGATGGCGGAATGCGATGCCCCGCTGCAATGTCCGGAATGTGGCGTGCTGGCGCCGCGTGCATTTCTGACCGCGCCGTATTTTTCCTGCATGTCCACGGAACGCCGGCTTGCGCACGCCACCAACGAGCGTAGCGCCCATGCGCCACAGCGTTCCGCAGACATGAAGGCCAAACACGGCGCTGGCTGCGGTTGCTGCGGCGGTCAGTTGTCGAGTCGCAAGACCAAGCGCGGCAAGGACGGGGCCAAGAGCTTTCCGAGCTCCCGTCCGTGGATGATTTCACATTGAAGAGAGCGACATGCCGGTTGGCGCTGTTGGGCGTTGCGCGCCGAAGGCGTCGTACTTGACTGGCCGATTGTCCCAGCGGCGCCGCCGCCGTGAGTTCCCGACATGTCAGCAAAGGACAAACACAGCGAGCCGTTCCACTGCCCTCATTGCCGAAGTTTCTACAGCATGATCGCGCAAGCCGTTGCTGAGAGGCAGGTCGGCGCGGCGGTGTGCCTGATTTGCGAACAGGTCATGAAATCCTGGGACGGGCGTCGCGTGTTCAAATTTCATCTCTTGAAGCAGAGCGAACCCTGAGCCGTCGCTTGAGCCGTTCCTTGGGGCACGACGCGTCCTTTCGGGATTGATAGCCTTGCGCCCGCCGCATCTGGCGGCGATCCGGACTGTGACGATGGGACGCCGCTGACGTCTCGTCCGCGACGCCAGAAACCCCATAGTCCGCTGCCCCGGAATCCTTATAGTTGTCGTCCCGGTCCGATCTGCTTTCCCCGGACCTGTTCCCGACAATGGCAGCCGACGACATAAGGTAACTGCATGGCTCACGACGACATCGACCCGGATTCACAATGCCGCCTGCCTTTCGTTGACCGAGCCTCGCTCGATCCAGGGGCGCAGGCCATGTTCGACGCGCACCAGAAGGGTGGCCACAGCATTCGTGGCTTGCGAGGCCCCGGCGGGATCAAGCTGCATAGTCCGAAATTGGCGCAGCTTAGTGCTCCGGCGTCGCGCTATCTCCGCGTGGAAGCCGGATATAGCGGCCGCGTCCGCGAGGTGGCGATCTTGGTCACCGCGCGCTGCTGCGACAGCCAGTTCGAATGGGCCGCACACGAGGACGAAGCCGTGCGGGAGGGCGTCCCGCGCGAAACCATCGAGGCGATCCGGCTCGGAAGTTCGCTCGATGCGCTCGACCCGATGGACGCGATTATCATTCAACTGGGACGCGAGGCATTCCTGTCACGCAAGGTGACCTCGGAGACTTATCGGCGTGCGCTGGAAGTCTTCGGTACACGCGCGCTCGTGGATATCGCCTCCTTGATGGGCAACTATGCGGGCACGGCCGCCGTGCTCACCGTGTTCGACATGCAGCTCGACGAAGGCGTCGATCCGCCGCTTCCGGTGTTGTCACCCGGACGATGACTCGCGAACAATATCGCTCTTGGCGATGCGGGTCTTGCGCCTGACCGTGTAAATGGCCGCGGGGATCGCCTGGGCCTTGCAAAGGACGTGCTATGCCGGAAGCAACAATACGTGGCGTCACCCTGAACTATCGCGTGTTCGGGACGAATGGCCCCTGGGTCTCGTTCACACCCGGCAGCCGCCGGGGCTTCGGCGAACTGGTGACGCTCGCTGAGCGCATCGCGAGTGCGGGATACCGGGTTCTGCTCCACGACCGGCGCAACTGCGGCGCGTCCGAGGTGGGGATCGAACCGATCGCCTCGGAACACGAAATCTGGGCGGATGATTTCGATCTCCTGTGCAAGCAGCTCGGTGCTACGCCGATCTGGGCCGGGGGATCTTCCGCCGGTGCGCGGCTGGCGCTGTTATTTGCGCTCAGGCATCCGGAGAGTGCGAGCGGCTTGTTGCTGTGGCGCGTGACCGGCGGCGCGCACGCGGCGGAAAAGCTATCGCAGCAATACTACGGCTCGTTCATGGAGGTGGCGGAGACGGGCGGCATGGAGGCGGTCTGCGCCACCGGGCACTTCGCCGACGGAATCCGGGCGAGGCCCTCCAACCGCGATCGTTTGATGCGGACGTCCCCCAAGGACTTCATCGATACGATGGCGATGTGGCGCAAGCGCTTCCTCGAGGATGCTGACCTTCCGGTGGTGGGTGCGACCGAGGCTGACCTGCAGTCGCTGAAGATTCCGGTCTGTATCATTCAGGGCAACGACAAGGTGCACACGCCGGTGGCCGCGCAGAAGGCGCATCGCCTGATCGCCAACAGCGAGCTGATCGACGATGTGGTCGAGAAAAGGCCCGACAATGACCTGCTGCTGACCTGGGACCAGCAGGACTGGTTCTCCAAGGAGCCGCGGATCGCCGACGTGTTCCTGTCGTTCTTGAAGCGGCATGCGTCCGCCGGGCGTTGACAGAATAGACTGCCTCGCCGCGCACACTCAGTTAGGCTGGATGCCGGCGGCCTTCACCGCCTCTTTGGCCTGCAGCACTTCCTTGCGGAAGAACGCGGCGGCGGCTGCGGCATCGCGGTTGTCGGGGATGTAGCCGTCGCGCTGCATGATGTCGATCACGGCCTGAAGCTGCAATGCCTTGCGGATCTCCGCGTTGAGCTGCTCGACGATGGCGTCCGGCGTCCTGCCGGGCGCGAAGAACATGCCCCACGATCCTTGAGACTCGTAACCGGGTACCAGGTCCTTCATCAGTGGAACCTCGGGGGTCACCGGGAACGGCTTGGTGCCGGTAAATGCCAGCGGGCGGACCCGGCCTTCCTTGATCAGGGCGATGGAGGACGGCGGTGTGACGAACATCATCTGGACGCTGCCGCCGAGCAGGGCGGTCATGACTTCGGATGCGCCCCGATAGGGGATGTGCTGCAGCTTGATCCCCGCCTTCTTGGCGAAGATTTCGGTCGTCAGGTGCAGGCCGTTGCCGACGCCCGGCGACCCGTAGGCAATGACTTCCTTCTTTGCCAGGGCAAGGAAATCCGCCAGCGTCCTGATCGGCGATTTCGCGTCGACCAGCATGAAGATGCCGTCGAGCTGGCCGACGGTCGCGATCGGCCGCAGGTCGGTCAGCGTGTCGTAGCCCAGGCTCTTATAGATGTAGGGCGTCGAGATGATCGACGAACTGGAGAACAGCAACGAATAGCCGTCCGGTTTGGACTGGGCGACCGCGCGTGCAGCGATCGTGCCGTTCGCGCCGAGCCGGTTCTCGACATAGAACTGCTGACCGAGGCTGTTGCCGAGCGCGAGCGAGACCGTGCGGGCCTGAATGTCCGGGCCACTGCCGGCGGCGAAACCGACGGACACGCGGATCGGCCGATCTGGATAAGGTTGCGTCTGCGCCGCGGTTAAGCCCACGCACAGGATCGCAATGACCAGTGACATGGTCCGAAGCATGGCGTTCCTCACCTTTATTCGTTGTTGTTCTTATCGGCGGAATAGTCGCACGACCTTCAGCCGGCGCTCAACGCTATTTCGACCTTCAGATGGTGCCGCCTTGGCGCCGCCCGGGGACGGACGGCGCCGGTTGATCTCGTTGATAACGTATCGCGGCGGAACCGGGCGAGCGGCAGAGCCCTATTCCATGAGCGGGAGCGAGGCGGCCTTCATGCTTTCGCGATTGATGATGCGCGACTGCTCGATCGCCTTCTCGAACTCCTCCCGCGTGGTACCGAACGGCAGGATCGCGAGCTGATTGAGGCGTTCGACGATCGCAGGTTCCTTCGCTGCGGCGATGACGAGCTTTTCGACGGTCTCCAGGATAGGCGTCGGCGTTCCGGCCGGAGCCAGGAAGCCGTTCCAGGACGACGTATCGAATCCCGGAAATGTTTCCGCGATCGTTGGGATGTCGGGCAGTTGTGCGATCCGCTGTTGCGTTGAGATCGCGAGGATCCGGACTGACTTGGTCTCGGTATGCAGCATGAGCTCCGAGGCGTTGCCGAAATACATTTCGACTTCGCCGGCCACGAGGCCCGCCATGGCCGGCGCGCCACTCTTATAGGGGATCGCCGTCATATCGAGTCCGGCACGCGAAAGGAATAGCGCGGTATTGAGATGCACATTGCCGCCGACGCCGGCCGTTCCATAGTTGAGCTCGCCGGGACGGGCCTTCACGTAGGCGATGAACTCTTCCAGAGTCTTGACCGGGAGCGAGGATTTGATGCCGAGCAGGTAAGGACCGGCGCCAAAGATACTTATCGGGGTGAAATCCCGGTGCGAGTAGACGACCTTCTGTAGCATCGGGATGTTCACCAGCTGCGTCGATGCGCCGAACAGCAGCGTGTATCCGTCAGGCTGAGCCCTGGCGACGCCGATCGCGCCGACCGCGCCGCCGCCGCCGGCGCGGTTCTCGATCACGAAGGGTTGGCCGAGTTTGTTCGCGAGATACTGCGACGACAGCCGCGCCATCATGTCGGTATTACCGCCTGGTGCATACGGTACGACGACCGTGACGGGACGGACCGGCCATCCGGTGGCGGTGTGTGCTGGCCCGGCAGCGGCGGAAAGTGTTGCGGCGCTAAGGCCGAGGCAGACGGCGCGGCGGCTGACAGGTCGGGAGAATTGAGAGGGGGGCTTCATGGGCATGATGCGATCCGTTGCTGGTTCCAGCGGAACTCGAACGTTTCCCACCATGGATCGCTGGCCTTCATGGAGGCCAACGATGTAATCGTATCAAACCTGTCTCGGCACGCAGTGCTGAAAGGTGCGTCAACCGCGCCTAAAGTTCAGCGAATTGCCGATCAATCATGCATCGTCGGCGCTCGCAACGCCGTGCCGCGGGTATGTCAGTGCCAGGAAACGCCATTGTAATGGATATGCAGGGGGTGCCCATGGTTGCCGCTGCTATCGCCAGTCAGGGCTGCGGCTTCGGCACGAATGCTCGCCAACCGCTCGGGCGCCGGGCCTCTGCGCGCCGCAAGCGGATACGGAGCGCGGCTTGACGCACGCGGCCGCCGGCCGTGGCGAACAGCACGTTCAATCTCGCCGCGTCCCAAACCCATGTCGCTGAGGTCGCGGTCATGAAGCTGCCGAAGCATGTTTATGTCCCGCCGCAGCCGCCACTCGGTTGCCAACTGGCGCGTTAGCATCGCTGCGTTGCGGGCGAGAATGCCAAGCCATCCCGCGAATGTGCGCGCGGCATCGGACAAAAACGCGTTGACGACCCGGGCTTGCTCGCGGCGAGCCCGTCGATGGAGTTCGTGGGAAGTTGGGCGCAACATCGAGGTTTCGAACTCGTACATGTCATTCTCCTGTAACGGCGTCGGCGCGGCCGACAGCGTGATTTCGAGGGAAGCCCGCCGGTTTGGAGGACTCATGCGCATGCTCGGCCGTCGACGCGTGGGACAATCCGTAGGTGCTGCCTGGGCCGGCCGGCGGCCGTGTGAACTCGGCGGTGCCGGCGAGCTTTGCGATCATGGCCAGGACGGCAACGCCGTAGGTCACCGCCGCGATAGCAAGGACAAAAGTACTGGGCTCGCGTTCGTCGAAAGCGTGCTGTGAGACGCTCGTATAGGCGGCAATCTTGGGGTGCATGACGTTGCCTCCAAAATGGGCGCGCGAATCCAGCCGATCCGTGCAGTTTTGAGCGAAGTGGTGATGGGCACAGGAGCGCCGTCGCGGGCATCCCCGTTATCGGCGTGTCACTAGAGGCGAATCGCCCGTCCGGCTTGAGGGGACGCCATGGCGCGCTTGGAGATTTTCTGAGGATTTCGTAAGTGCTATCGTGCGGGCGCTCGGAGGCGGCGTCACCGGGCCATATATTCCCGGAAAACTGACCTATTTGGGCAGGGCGAACCCTTGGACATCCGATTCGGCGAGTTTGAGATCGATCTCGGACGGCACGAGCTGCGCCGGGGCGGACAGGCCGTCCGGATCGAGCCGCAGGTGTTCGACCTGCTGCTTTTCCTGGTCCGCAATCGCGATCGGGTGGTCAGCAAAGACGAGCTGATCGAGGCGATCTGGCAAGGCCGGGTCATTTCGGAGGCGGCGCTGAGCACCTGCGTCAGTGCAGCGCGGCGCGCCGTCGGCGACAGTGGCGAAAGCCAGCGTCTGATCCGCACCGTGCCGAAGCGCGGCTTCCGCTTTGTTGGAGCGATCGATGTCGAGTCGGCACCGGCCACCGACAGAAAGCCGGTGGTCGAAGCCGCCGTGGCGGCCGAGCTTCTGCAGGACGTCGCGGACGCGCCGAAGCTTGCACTGCCGGACAAGCCTTCGATTGCCGTATTGCCCTTTCAGAATCTGAGCGGCGACCCGGAGCAGGAATATTTTGCGGACGGACTAACCGAGGACATCATCACCGGGCTGTCCCGGCAGCGATGGTTCTTTGTGATCGCCCGCAATTCCACCTTCGGCTTCAAGGGCGAAACGGTCGACGTTCGCAACGTCGCAGGCCAGCTTGGCGTCCGCTACGTTCTCGAGGGCAGCGTGCGCAAGGCCGCCGGCAAGGTGCGCGTCACCGGACAATTGGTTGACGCTGCGCACGGCGTGCATTTGTGGGCGGACCGCTACGACCGCGAACTCGCCAACGTCTTTGAATTGCAGGATGACATCACCAACAAGGTCATCGGCTCGGTCGGCCCGCAGATCCTCGTCGCCGAAGCGGCGCGGATTCGCCGCAAACCTCCTCAGAGCGTCGATGCGTGGGACCTGGTGTTGCAGGCGCTGCCGCACATGTGGCGCGCGAGCGCGCACGAGCAGCGGCGCGCGCAGGCGCTGTTGCAACAGGCGATCGAGATCGACGCCGACTACGCCCATGCGCACGCGCTGTTGGGGTGGACCTATGTGACCCTGTTCAATCTGGTGGTTGGAAGCCCCATCAGCGAGTTCACGGACAAGGCGCTCGATTGTGGTGCAAGAGCGATAGGGCTCGATCGCGACGATCCGTGGGCGCATCTCGTGCTCGGGATGGGTCATGCACGGCGCCGCCGTTCCGAACAGGCAGTGGCCCACCTCTCGACGTCGGTCGAGCAGAACCCGAGCTTTGCGCTCGGGCATGCCGGGCTCGGCTATGCGCTGGCCTGTGGCGGCGACCCGGAGCGCGGACTGCAGGCGCTGGAGCAGGCCGAACGGTTGAGCCCACGCGATCCCTTCCTCGCCTTCTATGCGCCGACGGTGCGGTACATGGCGCTGTTTGCGCTCGAGCGCTACGAAGAGGCGATCGCGGTGTGCCGTGCGACGTCAGAATTGCATCCCAATCATGCCGGCGCATGGCGCCTGATGACGGTATCGTTGGGGCTGTTGGGTCGGATTGAAGAAGCCAAACAGGCGCTGGCGCATACGCTGGTCCTGCAACCCGACCTCTCTGGCGATCATGTCGAAAAGAATACGGTCTTCGCCAACCCGTCCGACCGCTCCCGCTTCCTTTTGGGGCTGCGGAACGCCGGATTGAAAGGCTAACGGACGGACGTCGATACCGCGGCGCTCATCGCCCTCGTGTCTGATCAATACGCGTTATCAATCATTGTGTTTCTGGATTCCAACATTGAGACACAATGACGCGATAGCGATCGCGTCGGGACAGGGGACATGTGACTTTCAGCGCATGTCATATGTGGGGGCGGCGATGGCGGTACGCGCAGCGGACGCTTGGAGTATTGCTCGGTTTTGTGCACTGGTCGCCGAAGAGGCGGACGACGACATGATGTGCAGATCGCTCGTCAATATTCGTGATGTGTGGATCGATATCGCCAACGAGTGCGAATTGTTGGCTGGCCGGATGATGATCGCCCAGCGCGAGGTGGCCTGAGAAGCCGCGGGGTAGGTGGTAAAATCGGACGACGCCGGTTTGTCCAGATTCAACCTCAATTACTAGCGCAAATTTGCCGGGCGCAAACGCAACGGACCGCGTGCTCAGGGCGCTACGCGCGCTGCCGCCTGATTGCTTCGTCGGCGCTGCCAATAGGCAGTCGCAATCGGCACCAGCAGCGCCGCAACCGCGATCGCCAGGATCGTCGCCGACAGGGGGCGTGTGAAGAACACCGTCAGATCGCCCTGGCTGATCGCGACGGCGCGGCGGAACTGTTGCTCCGCTAAGGGTCCGAGAATGAGACCGATGATGGCTGGTGCGACCGGAATGTCGGCGCATCGCATGGCGTAGCCGAGCGCGCCGGCGGCATAGAGGATGCCGAGATCAAACACCGAGCCGTGCAGGCTATAGACGCCAAGACTCGCGAGGACGAGGATGCCGCCATAGAGCCACGGTTGCGGGATCGCGAGCAGCCGCACCCAAACGCCGGCAAGCGGCAGGTTGAGCACGAGCAGCATCACGTTGCCGATATAAAGCGAGGCGATCAGGCCCCAGACCAGATCGGGATTGCGCGCAAACAGGAGCGGGCCCGGTTGCAATCCGTATTGCTGAAACGCGACCAGCATGATCGCGGCGGTGGCCGAGGTCGGTAGCCCGAGCGTCAACAGCGGCACCAGCACGCCGGTCACGGCGGAGTTGTTGGTGGCCTCCGGGCCCGCGACGCCCTCGATTGCGCCGTGACCGAATTCTTCCGGATGTTTGCTGAGCTTCTTCTCGACCGCATAGGACAGAAAGGTCGGGATCTCGGCGCCGCCCGCCGGCAGCGTGCCGAAGGGGAATCCGATCGCGGCGCCGCGCAGCCACGGCTTCCAGGATCGCTTCCATTCATTTCGGGTCATCCAGATGCGTCCGCGCACCGGGATGATCGTGTCCTTGGCGCTCGCCGCGCGAGACACCACGAACAGCGCTTCGCCGACGGCAAACAGCCCGACCGCGAGGATGACCACGGGAATGCCATCGAACAGTTGCGGCACACCAAGCGTGAGCCGGGCTTGGCCGGTCTGCATGTCGATGCCGACCAGACCGATCGCCAATCCGAACAGCAGGCTGACGATGCCACGGAGCATCGACGAGCCCAGCACGGCGGTGACGGTGGTGAAGGCCAGCAGCATCAGCGCAAAATAATCGGCAGGCCCGAATTCCAGTGCAAACGTGACAACAACGGGGGCAAACAGCGCCAGCGCAACGGTCGCTAGCGTGCCCGCGACGAACGACCCGATCGCGGCGGTCGCGAGCGCCGCTGCGCCGCGCCCGTTCTTCGCCATCTGATGGCCCTCGATCGCGGTCACGACCGAGGAGTTCTCGCCGGGCGTATTGAGCAGGATCGATGTCGTCGACGAGCCGTACATGGCGCCGTAATAGATGCCGCCGAACATGATGAACGCGCCGACCGGATCGAGCTTGCCGGTTGCAGGCAGCAGCATCGCGACCGTGAGTGCCGGGCCGATGCCGGGCAGCACGCCGACGGCAGTGCCGAGGGTGACACCGATCAGCGCCCACAACAGGTTCAGGGGCGTGAGCGCGATGCTGAAACCATGGAGTAGGGGCGTCAGCGCGTCCACGGGAGGCTCTCCCAGAGGTCTCCGACCGGCAGTTGCAGGCCAAGCCCTTTGACGAACACGATATAGATGGTCGCGGCCAGACCGACGCCGATCACGACATCGAGGATGAAGCGCTTGCTGCCGAGCGCGGCGGAGACGCAGGCAAACAGCACCGCCGATGCCGCGATGAAGCCCAGCGGCGCAAACAGCACGACGTTCAACACGAGCGCGGCGGCGACCAGCATCAGGCCGCGCAGCGAGGCGGTGCTTGGATCGGAGCCAGTGGATGGTGGGCGCTCAATCCAGGTGACGCCCCATTGGCTTCTCATCGCCGATGCGAGCAGGCCGCCGCCGGCCAGCAGTAATCCGACGCCGACAATGACCGGAAACACGCCGGGACCAACCTGCGCATAGCCTGGTCCCGTCAATCCGGTCGCGCTGTCGTAGGCGACGAACGCACCCAGCGCCATGATAGCGAGCGCCATCACCACGGCACTCGTCTTGCCGCGCGTCTCGGCGCTGCCGCGGCTTTCTTCCGAAGCGTTACTCATTCACTTGATCAGGCCGAGCGTGGTCAGCAACGCAGTCACGCTTTTCGTCTCGTCCGTGATGTAGGTTCCGAAAGCGTCGCCGGGAAGATAAGAGTCGACCCAACCATTCTTTTCGAGTTCGGTCTTCCAGGTCGGCGATTTGACGACCTTGTCGATCAGCGCGAGGTAAGCCTGCCGTTGCTCGTTCGAGAGTTTGGGCGGCGCCGTTACCCCGCGCCAATTCGAGAACGAGACGTCCGCGCCCTGTTCGCGCAGGGTTGGCATATCGACCCCGGGCACGCGATCGACGGCGGAAACGCCCAGCGCCCGCAGATTGCCGGCCTTTACCTGCTCGATCAGCTCGCTGTAACCGCCGACGCCCACGGTGACCTGGCCCCCGAGGATCGACGCAAGCGAGTCGCCGCCGCCAGAGAAGGCGATGTAGTTGGTCTGGCGCGGATCAACCCCGGACGCCTGCACGATCGATGCCGAGAGCATGTGGTCATTGCCGCCGGCCGATCCGCCCGCCCATGATACGGCACGTGGTCCGGCCTTCACCCGCTCCATCAAATCCTTCAGCGATTTGATCGGGGACTTGGTCGGCACCACGACGATGTTGTACTCGCCGGTCAGGCGGGCGAGTGGGGTCACATCGGCCAGCGTGACCTTCGAACGATTGGTGGCGAAGGATGCCACCATGCCAAATCCGCCAACCATCATGGCGTCGCTGCGGCCGGATTTGTTTCGAATGAACTGAGCGAGACCGATCGCGCCCCCGGCGCCGCCGACATTGATAACGGTGATGCCCTTGCCGAGCCCCTCCTTCTCGATGGCCGCCTGCAACGCACGCGAGGTCCGATCGTAGCCGCCGCCTGGCGCGGCCGGTGCCATGATCTCGATGTTGTCGAGCGACAGCGCCGGCGTCGGCAGGAGCAAAGGCGCGCTCAGGAGAGCGCCAAGGAAAACAAGCTTGGCATCGATCAGGCGTGTCATTGTTCCTCCGTCGGTTATTCGCCGGTCCATTTCGCTTCGAGGTCTTCCAGCGTTTTCAGTCCCATCAAATCGTTGAACTCGCCGAACGGCACCATCAGATCAGGGCGCGTCGTTGGTTTGTCCGCCGTGATCGTCGGCGCGAACGCTTCGAGCGCGTTCATCATGCCGCGCAGCGCCGCACTGCTGAGCATGCGGGCGTAGGAGACGGTGGCGACGCCAAGCTCTTGCAGGCGCTTGGGCGTTACGAGCGGCGTGGTGCCGCGCTCGATCAGGCCGAAGCCCATATTAACGGCAAGCGGCTTGCCGACGTTCTTCGCCACCGTCGCGATATCCTCGATCGATAGCAACGCGTCGGCGAATACGATATCGGCCCCGGCCTCGCCATAGAGGTTGAGCCGGTCGATGACCTCGGGAATTCCGTCGGTCGCGGCCGTATCGGTGCGCGCGCGGATCATGAAGTCGCCGTCGCGGCGGGCATCGCAAGCGGCCTTGATCTTGTCGGCCATCTCCGTTGCCGGGATCACCGCCTTGCCGCTCAAGTGGCCGCAGCGCTTCGGCCAGACCTGATCCTCGATCGAGATCGCCGTCAGCCCGGCCTGCTCGAACGCGCGGGTGACGAAATGCACGTTCAGCGCATTGCCGTAGCCGGTATCGGCATCGGCGAGCAGGGGAATGTTGCAGCAGTCCGCCAGCGCCCGGCACGCGCGCAGGTTCTCATCGAATGTGAGGATGCCACGATCCGCCCAGCCGAGAACGCTCTCGGAAATGCCCGCACCGGAAATCGCTGCCGCCTTGTAGCCGAACCGCTCCACCAGCCGCACGCTGTATCCGTTGAACACGCCGGGAAGCACCAGGATGTCCGGGCTTTCGACAAGTTGTCGGAACAGGCGGCGATCGGTCATGGCGCGGACAAGGTCATGGCGGGGACAAGGCCGTTGTGGTCGCTCGCACGGACTATCGCCCTTCGACGCGCAGCAGGCGGATCAGGTCCTTGGCCTTCGGAAGGTCTTCCATGCCGAGCACAGCCTGCACCAGCGCATCCTGCTGACCCTTTGGCATCTTGGCGCGCGTCAGCTTGCGGAATTTATCAACGATCTCGTCGCTTGTCGCGAACGACTGCTCGCTGCCGCGCGGCGCTTCCCGGGTTTCGCTTTCGACCGTGCCATCCTTCAGATGCACATCGACGCGCGTCATGTGCCGGAATTTCGAGCCGCGCGCGGTGATCGCGGGGTCTTCGACGACTTGGACCTTGCGGGACAGATCGATGCGGGCCTGGTCGGTGACCGCCGCTTCGGTGAACTGGTCGACGAAGCAGTCGCCCTCGATCAGCAGGGTCGCCACGCAATAGGGCAGGTTGAGCTGTGCCGAGGTCAGGCCCTCCGGCTTGTACGGCCAGCCGACATGGTCGGCGGTGACCTGCGAACCATGCACGACGACCTTGTCGAGCTCGGCCAGCGTGAACGGGCGACGCTTGCGGATAGCGAGGATCGAGTCGAGCGTGGTGTGGTTCGAGCCGACGCAGGAGAAGAATTTCAGCGCGATGCCCATGGTCTCGAAGCGTTCGCCGAAGCCGGAGCTCAATTCCTCGAGCTTGAAGCGGTCCGTCGAGCGCGAGAACGTCGTGCAGAAGCCGCCATAGGGGGCCTCGAACACGTCGATGATCCCGGTGAAGCCGTCCTTCGCCAGCAGGGCGCCATAGAGTCCGCTCTGCGCCGCGCGGCCGGCGTGCATGCGCTTGACCATCGCGCCGTATTGCGCGGCCATCAGACCGGCCGCCTGCGTGCCGGCAATGCCGAGCGCGTGCACCGTATGCTCGGCATCGAGCTTCAGACCGCGGGCGGCGCCGGCGGCGGCCGAGAACACGCCGACCGTCGCGCCGGAGTGCCAGCCCTGGCCGATATGTTCCTGGCCCATGCACTTGCCGACGCGCGGACCGATCTCGTAGCCGGCGAGCGCCGCGACCAACAATTCGCGGCCGGTGAGATCGGCGTGGCTCTCGGCCACCGCGAACAGGGCTGGTAGCGTGACGGCGCCGACATGCAACACGCCGACGCGATGCACGTCGTCGAGTTCGAAGCTCTGTACCTCAGTGCCGTTGACCAGCGCGGCATTGGTCGACGACAACGCGAGGCCCGTGCCCCAGACCGACGTCGTGCGGGTGGCATCGAGCTTCCCGAACGTGTCCTGGGCAATCCGGCACCATTCCAGGTCGGCGCCGTAAATGGCGCAGCCGAGCGAGTCGAGAATGAGCAGTTTCAGGCGTTCCCGCACGTCAGCCGGGATCTGCTCGTAGCGGACGCCCGATACGAATTCGGCGATCTTGCGGGTATGAACGTTATCGGCGCCGGAATGCTCTGCCATTGAACAACTCTGATGTGGGAGGGGCGGACACGCGCCGTGCGCGAGGTCCAGGAGGAAGCCGGAATTTAGAACCCCCACCGACGGCTGTCTACAGTCGGCCCGCGTAGGACGGCCTTTGGTGCAACTCGAAATGCCCTCATGCCCCGTCGATACTTCCGGGCACGACCTTCAGTAAGCCGGGTTCGCCGGCCGGATTGATTTCGGGGCGGCAAACGTGACAATGGCGGCGCCTGTCGAGGCCTGCCTATCGAAGCCCGCCCATCGTATCGCCAACAGGGAAACCCCTCATGCTGTCCGATGCCGACCGCAAGAAAGCCGCCGATATCCTGATCACCGCGGAGAAGGAGCGGAAACAGGCGGTGCAACTCACCAAGACCTTTCCGGACATCGGTTTCGACGACGCCTATGCGATCTCGACCGAGGTCGCCAACCGCAAGATCGCCGGCG
>Ga0075430_100000745_pt1 | contig 25013 bp, 16 predicted proteins | sample RhiMetdeltSRZDD4_FD_75294 | JGI IMG/M metagenome (GOLD analysis project Ga0075430, IMG submission 75294) | Populus rhizosphere microbial communities from Tennessee, USA - Rhizosphere MetaG P. deltoides SRZDD4 | ecosystem: Host-associated > Plants > Roots > Rhizosphere > Soil | place: USA... | reverse complement strand
AACGGCGTCGATACTGATTAAGCCGGATCCGCAGCGGGAGACGGTTCCGGTCGAAGCGACCGGTGGGACGCTGACCCCGGAGCAGCAGCGATTTCGCGAGTCGTGGCTGGGATCGAAGGTGAAACCCTGATTCGTCCCCTGACCAAGCTCATCGAGTTCTCGACTCGATATGGTCGCCATCTCGTTACGTTCGTTCAATATACTGGGCATGGATCGTCGCGCCGGCGTCCTGCGTCGTATCTCTATTAACGTCTAGTCACCGTGAATATCGGCACCACTGTCCAGCATTACCGCATTGGCGAGCGCCTGGGTGCAGGCGGAATGGGGGAAGTGTATCGAGGCGAGGATGTCAGGCTCGGTCGTCCGGTCGCCCTCAAGTTTCTGCCAACCGAACTCAAAGCGGATCCCGAAAGCCGAGCGCGACTCCTCAACGAGGCGCGTGCCGCGTCGATGCTGCGTTCGCCCAACATCGCCGTCACCTACGACATCGGCGAAGAGAGCGGCTCCGACTTCATCGTGATGGAGTACGTCGAGGGTGAGCTGCTCTCGTCACGCGTGGCGAAGGGCCCCCTGCCAATTCGTGAGGTCATCGAAATCGGCCTGCAGGTCACGGATGCCCTGGACGAGGCGCACGGGCGAGGGATCATCCACCGCGATGTGAAGAGCGCAAACCTGATGCGCACCGATCGTGGCTTGATCAAGGTCCTCGACTTCGGCCTCGCCAAGTTCGTCAAAGGGGATGCTGGCGAAGCGTCGCGGGTGACGCAGCCGCAGGTCACCATTGCCGGCATGGTCGTCGGCACCGTGTCGTACATGGCGCCCGAGCAGGCGCTTGGCCGCGCTGTCGATCACCGCACCGATCTGTTTTCGCTGGGTGTTGTGCTCTACGAGCTCTCGACCGGGCGGATCCCCTTCACCGGCTCGTCACCCACGGAGATCATCGATCGTATCCTGCACGAGATTCCACCGCCGCCGTCACGGTACATTGCGGCCATCACGCCGTCGTTTGACGCGGTTGTCGCCCGCGCGCTCGAGAAGTCGCCAACGTTCCGCTATCAGTCCGCGCGCGACATGCAGCAGGATTTGCGCGACGTCGCGCGTGAGCTGGACGACGTCCCGCGCCTAACCACCAGCCGCGTGGCGCCAGGCACCGTCCCGACGCAGAAGATCGAGCGTTCGGTGGCGGTAATGACGTTTGCGAACATCACGCGAGAACCGGCCGACGACTGGATCGGCACCGGCATCGCCGAGACCGTCAGCGCCGACCTGAAGAACATTCACGGTCTCACGTTGATTGGTCGCGCCCGTGTCTACGATGCGCTGCGCAACCTGTCGTCCGGCTCGCATCTCGACGAATCACTGGCGATCGACATCGGCCGGCGGCTGGGCGCCACGTGGGTTGTCGTCGGTGGATTCCAGCGTTTGGGTGAACTGGTGCGAATCACCGCGAACTTCGTGGAGATTCAGACCGGCGCCGTGAAGCGGACCGTCAAGGTCGACGGCAAGATCGGCGACATCTTCGCGCTGCAGGACAAGATCGTCTACGACCTCAGTCAGGGTCTGAACCTTGCGCTGCGCGGCACCGAGATCGCGGAAATCGAGCGCCGTGAAACGCAATCGGTCGAAGCTTACGAGAGCTACGCTCGCGGGATGATGAACCTTCGGTTGGCGTCGCGCGATTCGTTGGAGCGAGCGATTTCCGCGTTCGAGGATGCCATCGAGCACGACGATCGTTATGCGCAGGCGTGGGCGGCGCTCGGGGGCGCCTACGCGCTGAAGGGATCGTTCTTATCGATCAAGGACCTCGTGAAAAAGGGCGTCGACATGGAGCGTCGCGCCATCGAGATCGATCCCGATCTGTCCGACGCGCACGTGTGGCTTGGATCCGGCTTACTGACGCTCGGCCGCGTCGACGAAGCGATTGCGGCTGTTACCGAGGCGCTGCGGCTCGAGCCAGAAAACGGCCAGGCATACCAGAGCCTCGGGCGCGCCTATTGGGTTGGCAAAGGAGATTTCGCCGCCGCGATTCCCGCGTTCAGAAAGGCGATCGAGCTGAACCCCGAAGCCGGCTACTCGTACTTGCAGCTTGGTCTGCTGCTGGCGTGGGAAGGACGGTACGAGGAAGCCGAGGCGATCTGCCGCCGCGCCGTTGAACTTCAGGATCAGTTCATCTCGGGCAATGCCGGCCTGCAGGTTGTCGGCGCCAACGCGCGGCTGGGATACGTGTTCTACCTGCAGGGCCGCTATCCGGACGCCATCCGAGAGTACGAGCGCGGCCTGGCCTTCGTCGGCTCGAGCGATCACGCGCTCAAGGAACGTACGAGCATCGAGATCACGATGAAGCTCGGCGCCGCATATCACCGCTGGGGCAAGCCTGAGGAAGCGAAACGCTTCTTCGATCGCGCGCTCAAGGCGTTTGATCATCAGGTCGCGAAGGGTGCGGACGACCCGTACACCCGCTACTACATTGGATGCCTCCTGGCGATGCGCGGCGAGGTCGATCGAGCCTTCGACGTGCTGAAGCGTGTCCACAAATCGCTGCCGGCACTGACTGCCGCCCGTCTCCGTCGCGATCCGGATGTGGAGAACCTGCGAGAGGATCCGCGGTTCACGGTGTTGCTCGAGGCCGTACCGGCTGTCCCCCCTGGCGCCTGATCGTGAACGCGGGAGCCGATGACGCGTACGACGTTGTCATTGTCGGCGCTGGTCCTGCCGGGCTGAGCGCCGCGCTCATCCTCGGACGCTGCCGTCGGTCGGTGCTCGTCTGCGACACCGGCAAGCCGCGAAACGCGGCGTCCCGATCCCTGCACGGATACCTCACCCGCGACGGAATTCCGCCGTCGGAGTTTTTAGCGATTGCCGTCGATCAGCTGCGGCAATACACCACGATCGAAATGCGGCACGTCGAAGTAACCGCTGCCCGATGTCTGCCAGACCGCCGGTTCGAGGTCATGCTCGCCGACGGGAAGACCGTCCATGGACGCAAACTGCTGCTCGCAACCGGCGTCGTCGACAACGCACCCTCGATTGACGGCTTCGCCCAGTTCTACGGCTCCAGTGTCTTTCACTGTCCATACTGCGACGGCTGGGAAGTGCGCGATGCCGCGCTGGCAATCTACGGCCGCGGCGAGCGTGGCCTTGGACTGTCGCTCGAGTTGACCGCGTGGAGCCGCGATCTCGTCCTCTGTACCGACGGTCCGTCGGAGATTGACGACGCGGGGAGAGCGCGATTGCAGCGCCATGGCATTGCGCTGCGCGAAGAGCGCGTCGCACGCCTCGAGGGCCGTGACGGGATTCTCGAGCACGTCGTGTTCGAGAGCGGCAGCCGCTTGCCAAGACGAGCGTTGTTCTTCACGACGGGGCAGTTTCAGCAATCGGATCTCTCGCTCCAGCTCGGATGCGAGGTGAATGCAAAGGGCACGGTTCGCACCGGCAAGTACGAGATGACTCACCTCAAAGGTTTGTATGTCGCGGGCGATGCGTCACGCGCGGTCCAGTGGGTGGTCGTCGCCGCTGCCGAAGGGGCCGAAGCCGCATTTGCAATCAATACCGACCTGATTAGCGAAGACCTCAGCTGATTCGTGTTCGTCCCGCCATTGGTCCCAGTCCAATTCGGCCTTGGTCCGCCCGTTTCCGGCCAACCGACTCTGTTTTCAACCGCCCAATCGTTGATTGGAGTACCTTTGGTACTTCGATCCAGTCCAAGCTAAGCACTCGAGTTCGAATCCTGGGAGCGGCTCATGCTTCAACTAATTGAGCGCGAGTTCGTCAGAACCGCGCGACCGCTTTACGGTCACCTGGTCAGCCTGCTGGAGTCGGCGATCTCGCGCGGCGACATTCCGTCGGGCGCGCGCGTGCCGCCGGAGCGCGAACTGGCGCAGCACCTCCGCATCAGCCGTACGACCGTCGTCAGCGCCTACCGAGAGCTCGAGTCGCGGGGGTTGCTGCGCGGATATGTCGGCCGCGGCACGTTCGTGTGTGCGGCGCCAGATCCAACCGGTGCGCCGTTCGCCTGGCGCGGCAAGATCGCAGCGGCAGCACTGCGCACGAGCGACTCCATCCTTCGCGACACGATGCGCTATTCCTCGGACGCGCGTCTCCTCTCACTTGCCGCGGGCGAACCGGCCATTGATTGCTTTCCGACAGAAGCCTTTCAGCGTGCAATCGACCACGTGATGAAGCGCGAGTCGTACGCAGTATGGCGTCACGGGCCGACCGAAGGGCAGCCGGCGCTGCGCGAGGCAATCGCGGAGCGCTTCGGAGTGCCGGCGGAAAGCGTGCTCGTGCTCGGTGGCGCGCAGCAGGGTCTCGATCTGCTGGCACGTTGCCTTGTCGATCCGGGTGATGCCGTGATCGTCGATCGTCCTGGTTATCTGGGCGCCATCCAATCGTTCCGCGCCGCCGGCGCCAAGCTGATTGGCTGGGACGTGCTGCGCGCGGACATCGACGAGCTCGAGGATCTGCTCGTTCGCTATCGGCCCAAGCTGATTTTTACCGACCCCACGTTCCAGAATCCGACCGGCTTGACGATGCCGATTCGAGCGCGGCGGGAATTACTGAAGCTGGCCGAGCGCTACCGCGTGCCGATTGTGGAGGACGCCACGTACCGCGAGCTGTACTTTCACGACGCGCCGCCGCCATCGTTGCGCGAGCTCGATGCGCAGAACATCGTGATCCATCTCAGCAGCTTCTCGAAAGTGCTCGCCCCGGGACTTCGCCTGGGCTGGTTGTCCGCTGCGCCATCGATCGTGGAGCAGATCGCGATCATGAAGCAGCGGCTCGATCCGCACACCCAGAACCTCGTCCAATTCGCGATGGCGCGCCTCATTCGCGAAGGCAGCTTCGACAGTCATCTGCGCGTGTTGCGCGCCGAACACGCGCGTCGCTGCACGATGATGGTCGCGGCGATTCAGCGGCACGTCGCATCCGGCATGCTTCGCTTCAATCGCCCGCAGGGCGGCTTGTATTTGTGGTGCCGTCTGGCTGGCAACTTGAGCGCGCGAGCGCTCCACGAACGCGCGCTCGCGTCGGGCGTCGCCTTCGTCGCCGGGCACGCGTTCTATCCGGATCCGGCGGGAGAGTCCGAGCTGCGGCTCTGCTTCTCGAGCGTGCTGCCCGGTGCAATAGACGATGCTGTGAGACGGTTGGCGGAAAGCCTTACGCAGGTGGCTCGGCCTGAGCCGATGCGGACGCTTTACCCGCCGCCAGCCATCCGATCCGTGTCAGCAGCGAGCCGGCGATAGTCGAGGCTGCCGCGAGGCGGCGCATGTTCATCGAGTGCCGTCCGAGGACTCGGAGCGCCAACGGCAGCGGTCCCGACAACACACCGCCGACGCGCGTGATCGTGCCGGATGGACCCCACTTCAACGAATCGAGTGCGGGATCGGTCCGGCTTTCGATCGCCACGCCAATCGCCGTTTCAATGGCCGCCGCGCCGATCGCGATCCGGTTCAACGCGCGATCGCGGTGTCCCATCAATTCGAGGATCGATACGGCGCCGCCGAGTCCAGACGCGCCGAAGTGGATCGGCAGCAGCGAGACGTTTCGCGACCAGACGGGAACAGCTGTCGCGCCGATGAGTACACCGGTGTAGGTCGAGAGCACGAGACCGCTTGCAGCCGCGAGCGTTTCTGCGGCGTTCGCGACAATCCTGACAGGAAGCCGTCCGCCGGTGATTCGCACCAGCGCATCGGCAAACGCCGCGGCGCCCGCCGTGTTCGAGAAGGCCACAAGCGTCCAGGCGCCGACCGACATTGGGCTCTGGAGCTTGAACACGCGCAGCATGTTCAGGAACCGCTCCGGCCGACCGAGATCGGAGATCAGCAACCCTGGCGATACTGCTCCGCCGACAGCCGCTATCCACCGCGCATCACGCACGAGCGCCGGCGATCCGCCCGTCATACGCGCCACCGCACCGACGACCGCCGCCGCTCCTGCAACCCCGCCGACAAAGAAGTAGGTCGGCACCTCCCAGGTCCAGACGGGAGGCTTCAGGGTGGGAAGCGTGTAGTACGACGACATGAAAAGAAAGTCTGAAGTCTGAAGTCTGAAGTGTGAAGTCAAGTATGAAGTGGGAAGCCTGAAGGTGGAAGTGTTCAGGGCGGCCAGCGGCCAGCGGCCAGCGGCCAGCGGCCAGCGAGTCGCGGTCAGCGGCTTGCGAGCGCTCCAATCGCATCGAGGTCGTTGACAGTAACGAAAAGGCCGGTTTTTGGTGCGAACGCGCGCCAGCCGGTCATCAGCAACACTTCCTTCACGAGCGCGACACCCGCTTCGCCGCGCGCGTCAACCACAACGGTCGCAACCGGGTCGTGCCGTCCGAGGTCCAGCGTCAGCGAACCGTCGGCGCGAGTGAGGACATGACTGGCCGGACTCGCCTCGAGATCCTGGATCACGCCGGACAGGATCTGAGTCACTTCGCGCCGCGACCCGAGCGGCGGCGCCTTCTCCACGCTCTCCGGCGTCGCCGTCACTTCAAGGTTCAGCAGGAGCAGTTTGGGCAACTTCGGAAAGGTGGTCGAAACGGCGGCTGGCATCGTTGCGGGAACGGCGGCGGCCACCGCGGGCGGCGCGGCTCGCGCGGGTTTGCGGCGGATGAACGGCAGCGCGGCGAGCGCGAGACCCGCAAGCAGGAGGAGTATGGGTCGCATGAAATCAGCCGTGCCGCTGGCATCCACAATGACCGCATCAGGGGCGATGGACTGCGTCAGCCCAGACAGGATCCGTCGCGAGCGCATCAAATCAACCATACCTGAACGCGCCAGTCCGTCAATCGCGCGAGTGACCTGCAGGAGTCCCGCGACTTTCTCCATGACGGCGACGGACTGCTCAGGCGGAATGCTGCCATCGGCGCTCAGCACGGGTGTGAAGATCGCGAGGGCGGACGAGTCGCGGGCGGCGATGACGATGGGCGCTGGAATCGCGCGGCCGCGCGGTCGCGCGGGCAGAAAGATCTCCTCGATCTCACCGCCAGATTCGCGATAGGCCGCGGCTGCGTAGTCGATCTCGCAACCGGTGATGAGCACTCGATGTGAACGTGGCCGCGCGCGCGTGAACTCGGCGCAGTCGATCGCCACGCGCTCGCGACCGAGAAACGCGTGGTAAAGGCCTTCGGCGCCCAGTGTCAACAGCAACGCCGCAGGCACGAGGATCAGCCGGCTCAAGGCTCAGAGCGTGTCGTACTGAAAGCGAACAGGATTCCGGCCACCATCAGTCCTGCCGCTGCGGCCGCCGACTGCCAACCCGGTTTGAGGTGAATGGTGGGAACCTCCGGAGACGCCGGTAAATTGTAATCCTCTGCCGCTCCTCTGAGGATAAACATTGCGTGCGTCCCCCCGACGCTCGAGTCCCGCGGATCGTACAACTGCACATCCGCCATGCCTCGGGCCCGGAGTTCGTCAACCCGCCGCGCCGCCCGTTCCCGGAGATCGTCCAGCTCGCCGAACTGAATCGACTGTGTCGGACACGCGGTTGCACAGGCAGGCTGGAGCCCGGCCTTCTGCCGGTCGTAACAGAAGGTGCACTTGAATGCCCTGCCGTCAATGGGCCGGCGATCGACGACGCCAAAGGGGCATGCGACGACGCAATATCCGCAGCCGTTGCAGACATCGGGCTGAATGAACACGCCGCCAAACTCGGTGCGAACGATCGACCCCGTCGGACACGCTTCGAGGCAGCCCGCGTGCTCGCAGTGTTTGCAGACGTCCGAGGAAAAATCCCAGCGGAAGGTGTTGCTGCGGTATCCGGCGTCGCCGGCGGGACCGGGGCGCTCGCCCCGCTCGATGAACTTCACGTGACGCCACGTCGAATGCCCGAGGCCAACGGTGTTGTCGTACGAAAAACCCGTCAACGCGAACCCGTCGTCCGGCACACCGTTCCACTCCTTGCACGCGACCTCGCACGCTTTGCAGCCGATGCAGAGTGTCGAGTCGGTCAGGAAGGCGGTCGTCGGCATGTGCGTCACTTCGCCGTCGCGATCCTGCAGACCAGTGCCTTGGCTTCCATGATGCGAACGTTTGGTTCCTCTGAGATGGCGACGAGATCGTTCACGACGTCGCCGCGGACCAGACCACGTCCGCCGAAGTGATACGGCAGCCCGACCTGGTGCACGATGCGGCCTTGCACGCGCAGCGGTTGCATGCGAGATGTGACCAGCGCTCGCGCCGCGATCGAGCCGCGCGGCGTCGAGATGGTAACAGGCGTGCGGTTGGTTGCGCCGATCTCGTCCGCCAACTCCGGCGAGATCTCGCAGAACAACTCCGGTTGCAGTTCGGCGAGATGCGAGAGCGTCCGCGACATGCCGCCGGCAGTGTGATGCTCGGTGAGGCGGTAGGTTGTCAGCACGTGTGGGTACTCGGGATCTCCCGGCGACTGCGCGTACGCATTGTCGTCGCGCTCTTTGGGGTCCGCTGCAGGATTGATCTGCTGCGGGTAGACGGCGTTCGCGACCGGTGATTCAAATGGCTCATAGTGGACGGGCAGCGGTCCGTCCTTCAACCCGGTCGGGACCCAGATCCAGCCGAGACCGTCGGAATGCATGATGAACGGCGCGTCACCGGGGAGCGCCTGATCGCCAACCGCGCCCGGCGGCGGCCTGTACGAGGGCGGTTTGTCCTTCGTGAAGTCAGGGTTATCGAGACCGGTCCACACGCCAGCCGCCTCATTCCACCAGACCAATTTCTTGCGCTCGCTCCATGGCTGGCCATCGGGCCGCGCGGACGCACGATTGTAGAGAATGCGCCGATCCGCCGGCCATGCGAAGCCCCAGCCCTGGCCGTACGGACCTGTGGCCTGACGTTCGCGCGCGCGATTTCGGCCCGGCTCCGGACAGACGCCTGAGTAAATCCAGCAACCGCATGCAGTGCTGCCGTCGGCGGCGAGCGCGCGAAAACCGTCCACGAGCGTGCCGTCGCTGACGACGCGGCCGTTGATCTCCTGGAGGATCTCTTCGATGTCGGGTTCATCGTGCGGCGCGGTCGTCGTGTAGCTCCAGGTCAGCGCGTTCAATCCGATGTTCTCCGAACTCGAATCGTCGGCGGCCCGTGCCTTGAGTCGCCGGCCCAGGTGATAGATGAACCAGGCCTCGCTGCGCGCGTCGCCAGGCGGGTCAACAGCCTTCTCGCGCCATTGCAGAAGGCGTTGCGTGTTGGTGAAGCATCCCTCCTTCTCGGCGTGCGCGGCGGCAGGGAAGAAGAAGACCTCCGTCCGAATGTCGCTCGTGCGCAGTTCACCTCGTGCGATCTCGGGAGCGTCGAGCCAGAACGTCGCGGTTTCGGTTTCGACCATGTCACGGACGACGAGCCATTTGAGGTTGGCCATCGCGCGCCGTTCGAGCCGCGCGTTTGGCGCGCCGACCGCCGGATTCTGTCCCATCACGAACAGGCCTTCGATCGGCTTGCCATCGGCAAGATCCAACCAGTAGCCCAGGTGCGAGTGATCGCCGGTCGTGCGCGGCAGCCAACCGAACCCAAACTCGTTGTCGCGTGTCGCCGCGTCTCCGTACCAGGCCTTGAGCAGCGAGACGATGTACTTGTCAGCGTTTGCCCACCAGCCGGTCTTCGCCTGGAACGTTGGCAGGTAGGCGTTCAAGGTTGCAGACTCGGCGCCAAACGCCGGCATCGGCAGGTAACCCGGCAGCATGTCGTACAGCGTCGGGATGTCGGTCGATCCTTGAATGGAGGCGTGGCCTCGCAACGCGAGGATCCCGCCGCCCGGCCGGCCGATGTTGCCGAGCAGCAGCTGAAGAATTGCCGCGGTTCTAATGATCTGCACGCCGACGGAATGCTGGGTCCAGCCGACGGCATAACAGATGGCAGCGGTACGCTCGGGTCCGGAGGCTCGACAGAACGCGTCAGCGATCCGCACGAACGCGTCGGTAGGCACGCCGCAGACGTCTTCCACCATCTGTGGTGTGTAGCGCGCAAAGTGCCGCTTCAGAATCTGGAACACGCAGCGCGGATGCTGGAGCGAGGGATCCGAGTCCTGCCCGGCGTACGCCCAGCTCTCCTGCGAATAGCGCTGCCGCTGCTCGTCCCACCCGGAGAAGATGCCGCCGAGATCGTCCGCGGCCTGGAACTCCTCGCTGATGATCGTCGCCGCGTTCGTAAACGCAACGACGTACTCACGAAAATCCAGCCCCTCGGTGAGGACGTAGTTCACCATCGCGCCAAGAAACACGATGTCGCTGCCGGCCCTGAGCGGAACCCACATATCCGACATCGCGGACGTGCGTGAGAATCGAGGATCGACGTGGATGACGGTCGCGCCCCGTTCACGTGCTTCGATGACGAAGCGGAAGCCAACCGGATGGTTTTCCGCCATCGACGATCCCATGATCAGGATCGCATCGGCGTTGACGAGGTCCTGTTGCGCGGTCGTTGCGCCGCCACGCCCGAACGAGGTGCCCAGACCGGGCACCGTGGAGCTATGTCATATGCGGGCCTGATTGCTCACCGCCACCATGCCCAGGCCACCGGTAAACAGCTTCTTGATTAGGTAGTTCTCCTCGTTATCGAGCGTGGCGCCGCCAAGATGCGCGATAGATGTGCACTGCATCAGCGGCCGCTCGGCCCCGCCGTCCATCCGCGAGCGCTCGAAGTGCCGTGCCCGTGAGGACCAGACACGTTCGGCCACCATGTCCATGGCAGTGTCGAGATCGATCTCCTGCCAGCTTGCGCTGCCGGGCGCCCGGTACTTCACACGCGTCGCTCGCGCGGCGTGCGTGAGGAGCTCGAAGGTTGCCGCTCCCTTGGGACAGAGGTGGCCGGCTGAAATGGGCGATTCGGGATCGCCTTCGACCGAAACCACCTTGCCGTTCTTGTGAAAAATCAGCTGACCGCAACCGACCCCGCAGTACGGACAGACCGATCGCGCCGCAGCCGTACCTTCATGCCGCGGACGAAGCGCTCTGGTCCTGTCCGTCATTGCTTCGGTTCCGGTGCCGTCGCCGCCCGAGGTGATTTGCTGGACGAGCGGCCAGCCGCGGAAGGTTGTGCGGATGCTCATGACGATCTACCGCTCGAAGATGACGCCGGGTGCCAAGCGCCACTCAGGATCCAGCGCTCGCTTGACGGCACGCATTTGGTCCACGCCTCCCTCGCCATACAGGTTTCGAAGCAGCGTCTGCTTGACGGGGTTGCGTCCAACACCGTGCTCAGCCAGCGGGCACCCGCCGAGGCGGGCAATCTCGCGGCCAAACTCCAGCATCGCTTCCTTTCCTCGACGCACATCGTCGAACGATCGCGGGATGACGTTGGGGTGCACGTTTCCGTCAGAGAGGTGTCCCCAGATGGCGTAATCCAGTCCACGATCGTCGAAGCCGCGCCGATACACCGCCATCATCTCGGCGAGGCGATCGAATGGCACGACCATGTCTGCTGCGGTCTTCTCGATTCTGTTGTCGATCGTCCGCTTCGCAGCACTCACCCGCTGATTGACGCCTGCCGGAACGGCCTCGCGAATTGCGAGAAAGTCCGCAATTCGCCGCCGATTCTGCGGCAGCGCGATCTCCGTATCAGCGAGAACGTTGGCTCGATCGAGCAACCGGCAAAACCTCGCGAGCGGCGAGTCAGAGCCGTCATCACCCAACGCGTTCTGGATCTGATCGAACGCCGTGGACGCATCGACGTCCGCGCCAAGTTCGAGTTGCACCAATAGCGCGACCTCGGTCTGCTCCGGCAACGTTACTTGATGTCTGTCATTCGCGCCATCAGCTCGTGCAAGCTCGAGTGACCTGCGGTCCATGTGTTCAATGGCGCACGCATCGATGCCGGCCGCTGCGTGCGTTCGCCACGTGTCGAGTGACGCGTCGCGCAACGCATCGACGAGCGCCAGAGCTTGCGGCTCGCTCACACACGGCACCATGGCCATCGCGATCTGCGGAGCTGGGCTGACCGTACGAAAGGTAATTTGCGTAATGATGCCGAGCGTGCCTTCGGAGCCAATGAAGAGATCGATGGCATCCATGTCCGACGCGGCGTGGTATCCGGCTGAACGTTTGACCACCCGTGGCATCTCGTAGGTTGGGAGTGGGATCATCACTCGTCCGCGCTGTGTCTCCAGCTCGAGTTCGTGTCCGCGCGCTTTGTGCTTGCCGCGCCGAAGATCGATCACCGTGCCGTCAGCCAGGACGACCGTGATCGCGTCGACCCACTGGCGGGTGCTGCCGTACTTGAACGTGGCCGCCCCCGCAGCGTTCGTCGCCACGATCCCACCCACACACGCCCCAGTAAACGTCGGCGCGGGCGGAAACCAGTCGCCTGATTCGGCGAGCCGTTCCTGCATCGCGGCCACGGTGACGCCCGGTTCGACCGTCACCCGTCCTGGTTCGACGTCGAGAATCCTCGCCATCTTGGACGTCGCGACGATCATTTCGCCCATCGGCGTGGCTCCGCCCGTCAGCGACGACTGTGCTCCGATCGGAAGGATGGCTCGATGTGCGGTAACGATCTCGACGACATCGGCGGTCGAGCGAGGGAAGAGGATGCCCGCTGCGTGTCCGGCAGGGAGGAAGTCGTTAGTCGTTAGTCGTTCGTCGTTAGTCACAGTCGTTAGTCGCAGTCGTTAGTCGCAGTCGTTAGTCGCAGTCGTTAGTCGCGGTCGTTAGTCGCGGTCGTTAGCCACTTCTCGGCCAAGACCGCGGCGCTTGCGGTCGCTCTTCAGCAAGTATTTGATCAGCCCCGTGAGCATCTTACCGACTTCGTTCGCCAGGGCTTTGCGGGACTGGTACTCGTCGTCTTCGATGTAACGTCGGCTGCGGGCTCGATGAAGCCGGGTGCGGAGTTCGGCGGTTGAGCCCTTCGAGATGTACAGGTACTGCGCAAATGCCCGATCCGTGGGCTGCTCGAAGCCTCAGCGATGTTGGAAATCATCGAGTCAGCGGCGTCCCGAATCTGGTCCCGCAACCGCCGATCGGCGACGAGCCGGGGACGATCGAGGATCGCATCAACTGCATCACACAACTCGTTCGCACGTTGCCAAACTTTCAATTCCTCGACGTTTTGAGCCATTTTCCCTCCTGCACTGCACCACCAGTGCCAGGGGGCAAAGGCTCGACAGCGACTCCGACGAACGACCCGACGAACGACCCTGACGAACGACCCCGACGAACGACTCTGACGAACGACCCCGACGAACGACCCTGACGAACGACCCTGACGAACGACTCCGACTAACGACTCCGACTAACGACTCCGACTAACGACTCCGACTAACGACTAGCGACTCTGACGAACGACTACCGACTATCGACTAGCGACTGAAGTAATATCCTCCTCGTGCACCGTTTTACGCTCGGCGTGGAAGAAGAATTCCAGATCGTCGATCCTCAGAGCGGCGAGCTTCGGTCGCACGTGTCCGAACTGCTGGCGTCGAGTGCGTCGGTGCTGGGCGAGCAGATCAAACGGGAGCTCCATCAGTCCATCGTCGAGGTCGGGACACAGATCTGCCGGGATGTGGGGGAGCTGCGTCAGGAGATCTTCCGCATCCGCCGCGAGTTGTCGAGCGCCGCAGAGCGCGTCGGTCTTGCCGTTGCTGCTGCCGGCACCCACCCGTTCTCGCACTGGGAAGATCAAGTCCTCTCTCCCGGCGTTCGCTACGACAGCATCGTCGAGGAGCTGCAGCAACTGGCCCGGTCGCTGCTGATATTTGGCCTTCACGTTCATGTCGGCATTCCGGATCGGTCGGTCATGATCGATCTGATGAACGAGGTCCGCTACTTCCTGCCGCATCTGCTGGCGCTCTCGACGAGTTCTCCATTCTGGATGGGGCGCGACACCGGGCTGAAGTCGTATCGGACGACGGTGTTCCGGCGCTTTCCACGGACCGGCGTGCCCGATCACTTTGGATCGTGGAGCGAGTACGAGAACTACATTCAATTGCTCGTCGACTTGCACAGCATCGACGACGCCAAGAAGATTTGGTGGGACGTGCGTCCGCACCCGACGTTTGGGACGCTGGAGTTCCGTGTCTGCGACGTGCCGACTCGCCCGGAAGCGGCGGTCATGATTGCGGCGCTCGTCCAGGCGATCGTCGTGAAGCTCTATCGGCTGCGCGTGCGCAATCAGGGTTTCCGCCTCTATCGGCGGGCGCTGATCGAGGAGAATAAGTGGCGCGCTGCACGCTACGGCATCGACGGCAAGCTAATCGATTTCGGCCGGCGCGCCGAAGTCCCGATGCGCGAATTGGCGCTGGAGCTGCTGGAGTTCATCGACGACGTCGTCGATGAGTTGGGCAGCCGGCGGGACATCGCGTACATCCACACCGTGCTTCGGGAGGGTACCAGCGCCGATCGCCAACTCGCGGTGTTTCGGCAGACTCACGATCTCAAGGCCGTCGTGCGGTACTTGATCGAGGAAACCAGGGCCGGCGTTCGCTAACGGGGGAGCCATGGATCGTCACGCAGCCACACGAGTCGTCGGACTTCTGTGCGGGCGCGAGTACAGTTTCCCGCCCGCGTTCATCCAGCGGGTCAACGAGCTTGGTGCACCTCACGGCATCTCCGGCGGAATGGTGCAGCTGGGCGGCACCAAGATGGACGAGGCTGCGCGCTACAGCGTGATTGTCGACCGGATTTCTCACGAGGTCGAGTACTACCGCGGCGCAATGAAGCATGCCGTGCTGCAGGGCACGTACGTCATCAACAATCCGTTCTGGTGGACGGCCGACGACAAGTACTTCAATTACTCGGTCATGGCCAAGTTGGGCGTCGCGATCCCGCGGACGGTGTTGTTACCGCAGAAAGGCTATCCTGCCGACATCGATCTCACGTCGGAGTCTCTGCACAACTTGACGTACCCGATCGATTGGGATGGGTTGCTCGACTATGTTGGCCGCCCGGCAATCCTGAAGCCGTATTCGGGCGGCGGATGGAAGCATGTGTACAAAGTCGAGAACAAGCAGGAGCTGCTGGAGGCCTACGATCGCACGTCGCCGTACTGCATGACGCTGCAACAGTTCATCGATTTCGATTCGTACGTGCGGTGTTTTACGTTCGGCAAAAGCGACATCACACCCGTGGCCTACGACCCGAAGCAGCGGCGTTACCTCGTCGAGCACGAGTATCTGTCGGCCGAAGTCGGCGCCCGCGTCGTCAGGGACGCGCAGCTCATCAATCTCGCGCTCGGGTACGAGATGAACACGATTGAGTTTGCGATTAAGGGCGATGTGCCGTACGCGATCGATTACCTGAACCCGGCGCCGGACTTCGAACGCGATCGCATCACGCCATTCTACTTTTCGCACATCGTCGAGAAGATGGCGCACCTCGTCGTCGACCGCGCGTTGAACGGGCATCCCGCGCAGTGCTGGCCGCGGTGGGAAGAGATGCTCGGCATCGGTCCGGCGGCCGGCTTTACCGGAGCGCCGGGGTTGCCTTGAGATAGCTTCAGGGCTCAGGGCTCAGGGCCCAGGACAGTTCATGGATCTCATCGCTGAGTGGCACGCGTTGCTGCGGCCTGACGAGGAGTTGACGCCGCGATTCACGACGGCATTTGCGGCGTCCATGCGCGCTCAGAAGCTGACGTTCGGCCATCGAGTGCACTGTCCGTTCCTGCGACCGTTCTTCCTCAGTGCCGCTGACGAAGCCCGCATCCGCGTCGCAGCCGAAACGCTCGCTGCGCTGGGCGAGCGCGTCGTGCAGGCCGCCATGCAGTCTGAAGATCTGTACGAGCATCTCGGCATGACCGAGGCCGAGGATCCGTTGCTCAACATCGACCCTGGCTACCGAACCACCAGCACGACGTCGAGGCTCGACGCGTTTCTCCTGCCCGACTCGTTGCACTTTGCCGAATACAACGCCGAATCCCCCGCGGGCGTTGGCTACACGCAGCGGCTTTGCGAGTTGTTCGACGCGACAGCGATCATGGAGCGGTTCCGCGCGCAACGGCAGGTGAGCTACCACCGGGTGATAGACGCGCTGCTTGAAGCGCTTGTGGCAAGTTATCGAGAGTGGGGCGGCACCGCCGCGCCGCCAACCATCGGAATCGTTGACTGGCGGGAAGTGCCGACGTGGACCGAGTTCGAGGTCCTCCGCGACGCCTTCAAGGCCGCTGGCGTACCGACGGTCGTCTGCGATCCGCGCGAGCTGGTGTTCGCCCACGGCAAGCTCGTGGCCCAGGGCGTACGCATCGATCTGGTTTACCGGCGCGTACTCGTCAACGACATCGTCGCGCGCCCTGCCGAGTGCAAGGCATTGGTCGACGCGTGTGCTGCGCGCGCGGTCTGCATGGCCAACTCGTTCCGCTGCAAGCTGGCCCACAAAAAAGCCTTCTTCGCGATCCTGACCGATCCTGCCTACGAGTCGATGTTCTCGCGAGCCGAGCTGGACATCATCAACGCCCACGTGCCGTGGACGCGGGTGCTGAATGACGACGTGACGCAGAAGGGGGAGTGGCGCGGCGACCTGCTGGAACTGGTCCGGGCATGGCGCGAGAATCTCGTGCTCAAACCGAACGACGAGTACGGCGGAAAGGGCGTGACGCTCGGATGGGAAACATCCGAGTCCGACTGGGCAACCGCGATGGAGTCGGCGCTCGATGACCCCTACGGCACCTGGATCGTGCAGGAACGCATTCCCATCAGGCGAGAAGTGTTCCCGCAATTCGATCCACAAGGCAGGGTGAGCATGAGCGACATGCTCGTGGATCTGGCTCCGTACCTGTTCCGTGGACGGATGGGTGGATATCTCACGCGCTTGAGCGGAAGCGGACTCGCCAACGTCACGTCTGGCGGCGGACAGGTGCCGGCCTTTGTGATCGCCTAGCGGCGAACCAATTCAACCTCAATAGTTTTCAGGATTCGAACTCGCGATAATCGAGTGAGTGGCGTTGCGAAACCTCAGGCGTAGCAGTGATGCTCGGTCGATCCTCTGGAGAGTTCGACATGACACACGAGCGATTTGCACTCGAATGGGATCATCCTTCGTTACCTGACGCAGCGACGCATGTCAGCTTGTTCGATGGTGGAAAAGCTCCGCTGAACATTGTCGCGTCGGGCCATGGCGGAAGCGAGGTGACGGCGCTCAGCGACCTGCTGGCGACGCTCAAAGAGCGCCGGGAATCTTCCGAGATAATTGACTTCGTGGTGGACGAATATCGAGCGCGCAGTGGACGACGTCGCTGATCTAGATGAGCTCTCCTCGTCCAGCCAGCACAGACGTTCCTCCGATTCGTACGCGCGTGATTGAGCCGTTCTGGCTGTCTATCGAGATGTGGATGCGGCTCGGCCGTCCCATGGCCACGCCCTGCAAGCTCACCATGTCGCGCGCCGTGTCGGCCGCCACCAAACCGTAGCGGAGCAAGTACGATCCGAGCGGGCCGCTCGCGCCGCCGGTCGCGGGATCCTCGGCAATGCCGAACGCCGAGGCAAGCATGCGGCTGTAGACCGTTTCGTTGACGGATCCATCGAGCGTGAAGACGAAGACCGGCAGCTCGGCCATTGCGGCCTTTGCGAAGCAACGAGAGATTGCTGTCGCGTCGATCGTGACGGAGTCAACTGCCGCTCGCGTCGCCACTGGCACGAACAGAAACGGCACGCCACACGACACCGATTGAATGGGGAATCCGTCGCCGAGATCGGACGGCGATAAGCCGAGCGCCGCCGCGAGCGCGCCGCGATCCTGAATGGTTTCGGCAAACGTCGGCAGCGGCATGGTCATCCACGCGAACGTCAGTGTCGACCCGGACCACTCCAGCGCGACGGGAGTGGGCCCGGTGCCCAGCTCGAAGACGAATTCCTGACGATCGGGAGTGATGACGCCCTCGAGCGCCAAAGCGAACGTGCTGCCGATGGTCGGATGCCCGGCCATCGGCAATTCCGCCTTCGGCGTGAAGATCCGCATCCGCACGTCGCCCGTTCCCTCCTTCGGAAAGATGAACGTGGTTTCCGAGAAGTTCATCTCGTTGGCGATCTGCTGCATTTCGGCGCTGGTCAGTCGGCCCGGTTGCGGAAAGACCGCGAGCTGATTGCCCTCGAAGCGCCGGTCGGTGAAGACGTCGAGGTGGAGGTATCGGTGCATCGTTTTGATCTCGTCGTTCACGGGTTCCCGGGTTCCCGGTTCCCTGGTTCTCGGTTCTTCTGGTTCTCAGGTTCTAGGTTCTGTCGTTTCAGCTTTCCACGTTAGCGCCAATCCGGTCTTGGCACCGGAAGAAGAACCGAGAACCGAGAACCGAGAACCCGGGAACCGTGAACCTGGGAACCTGTGAACCGGGTTATTCTCAGTGGAATGGCTAAGCGGAAAAAGACCAACCCGTCGTTGTTTGACGACGGTGGCGATACAGGAGTGATCACGGGCTCGCGCAGTAGTGGTGGCGGGGAGCCGGAGGCCGTCTCGCTGCACGAAGCGGCGCAAACACGCTATCTCAACTACGCGCTCTCGGTTATCACATCGCGCGCGCTGCCCGACGTGCGTGACGGGTTGAAGCCGGTTCAGCGCCGCATCCTCTACACGATGTGGCAGCAAAATCTCACCGCCGACACCAAGCATCGCAAGTGCGCGAAAGTCGTCGGCGACGTGATGGGCAACTACCATCCGCACGGGGATAACGCGCTGTACGAGACGCTCGTTCGCATGGCGCAGCCCTTTTCGCTGCGATATCCGCTCGTGGACGGCTCGGGCAACTTTGGGTCGCTCGATGGAGATCCGGCCGCGGCCATGCGCTACACCGAGTGCCGCCTCGCCCGCATCAGCGACGAGCTGCTGACCGAAATCGACGAATCGACGGTTCCGTTCCGGCCGAACTACGACGGGACGAAGACCGAGCCGGTCGTGTTGCCGTCGCGCATCCCGAATCTGTTGGTCAACGGTGCCACCGGTATTGCGGTCGGCATGGCCACGAACATTCCGCCGCACAACCTCAGCGAGATCTGCACCGCCCTCGTGAAGCTGCTCGACAATCCTGACTTGAGCAGCGTGCAGCTCTGTCGCTACGTCAAAGGTCCAGACTTTCCGACCGGCGGCCAGATGCTCAACTCGCCGGAGGAGCTGAAGCAGATCTACAAGACGGGGTCCGGTGCGATCCGTCTGCGCGCCACGTGGGAGGAAGGACCCGTCACGCGGGCCGGTAAGACCATTTACATTACGAGCATTCCGTACACCGTCGACAAGAGCGCCCTCGTGCAGCGCATTGGCGATATCGCGGCGGGCAGGAATCTGCCGCCGCTCATCGACGTCAAGGACGTCTCCACTGACGACGTGCGGATTGCGCTCGAGTTGAAGAAGGATGCGGACGAGAAGATGGTGATGGCGTATCTCTTCAAGCACACGCCGCTCCAGACCAGCTTCGTCGTCAACCTGACCTGCCTGATTCCGACTGAGAACCCCGAGATCGGCCGGCCCGAGCGGCTCGACCTGCACGCCATCCTCTGGCACTTCCTGCATTTCCGCCTCGACGTCGTCACTCGACGTCTCGAGCACGAGCTGGCCGCGATCAAGAAGCGGATGCACATCCTCGAGGGGTTCGAGAAGATTTTTGACGCCCTCGACGAAATCCTGAAGATCGTCCGCAAATCGGAGGGGAAGGCCGACGCGGCGCAGCAGATCATGAAGCGCTTCGCGCTCGACCCTGAACAAACCGATGCGATCCTCGAGCTCAAGATCTATCGTCTGGCGCGGCTCGAGATCTTGATCATCCGCAAGGAGCTCGAGGACAAGCGGCGGCGGGCGCGGCAGATCAACACGCTGCTGAAAGATGAGGAGGGACGCTGGGGCGTCGTGAAGATCGAGATCGAAGAGATTCAGAAGAAGTACGGCGATGCGCGCCGCACGTCCATCTCCTCCGACGCCGGCGAAGCCGAGTACACCGCCGAAGACTTCATCGTCGAAGAGGACAACGTCATCCTGGTGTCGCGCGATGGGTGGGTGAAGCGGCAGAAGGAAGTCAAGGATGTGTCGACGACGCGCCTGCGCGAGGGGGACGCGGTACTGGCGGTGCTGCCGGGCAGCACCCGCGCGACCGCCGTCTTCTTCAGCAACTTTGGCGTCGCGTATTCGGCGCGGTTTGCGGACATCCCGGCATCGACGGGATACGGCGAGCCGATTCAGCGGTTTTTCAAGCTGAAAGACGGCGAACGCATCGTCGCGGCATTGAGCCTCGATCCACGCGTCATTGGAACGATTACCGCGAAAAAGGAAGGCGATATTCCACCGGTGCATGCCGTTGCCGCGTCGAGCGATGGCTACTCGATGCGGTTCGGGCTCGAGCCGTTCGTTGAACCGAGCACGCGCGCCGGCCGGCGGTACGCGCGCGCCGCTGATGGTGCCGAGATCGTCGGTGCGGCCAAGGCCACCGGCAGCGAAGTGCTGATCGCGGCGACGCGCCAGGCCCGAGCGATCCTCTGCCAGGCCGAGGAAGTCAACTACCTCTCCGGACCCGGGCGCGGCGTCATCCTCATCAAGCTCGATTCAAAGACGGACCGCGTCCTAGGCTTCATCGCCTCAACCGGGGATCGCGATCTGATTACCGTCGAGACGAGCCGCGGCGCCGAGCAGACGATCAGCACCGCGAAGTACGAGGTGACTGGCCGCGGCGGCAAGGGCCGCGAGCTGATGCAGCGCGGGCAGTTCACCCGGATCGTGCCAGCGATCCCTGAGGCGCCGCCTGCCTTGTCGGAGTAACACTATGTCTGTCGCAACTGCGTATCTCGAGGACGTGCGGCTGCAGTTCAGGAAGATGAAGAAGCTTGCCGAGGATGCAGTGGCACAGGTGCACGATGACGAGCTCACCGTGCAGCTCGATGTCGAGTCCAACAGTCTCGCCGTTGTGATGAAGCACATGGCGGGAAACCTACGATCGCGGTTTACCGACTTTCTCACGACCGATGGCGAGAAGCCGAACCGCAATCGCGACGGCGAGTTCGAGATTGCCGGCCGTCCTGCCCGTGCGGCAATTCTCGCGGATTGGGACAGCGGGTGGACGACCCTCTTCTCGACCCTTGATGCGCTCACGCCTGAGGACCTGCTCCTGGAAGTTACCGTCAGGGGCGAGACGCTATCCGTGATTCAGGCGCTCGACCGGCAGATGACTCATCACGCGTACCACGTCGGTCAAATCGTGTTCCTGGCGAAGCATCTGCGCTCGACGAACTGGAAGACCCTCAGCCTGCCACGACGCCGCCTTCAATAAAAAGAGGACTGCGATGGACACTCTCCTGCAGGATCTCCGCTACGCCTTCCGCCAGTACGTCCGTCGCCCCGGGTTTACTGCGATTGCAGTGCTCTCGCTGGCGCTGGCCATCGGCGGCAATAGTTTGATCTACGGCATGCTCGACGGATTCGTTTTTCATCCGTTTCCCTATCCGGAGCCAGATCGGCTGGTCGCGGTCGGCGTGACGTTTCCAAAGCTCTCGTCCGACACGAACTACGTCGAGGTGCTGTCGCCGGTCGAATACCTGGACATTCGACAAACGCGCAGCTTCGGTGCAGCCGGGGCGTTCGATCTTGGTAATCGCAATCTCACCGGCGGCGACGTGCCCGAACGCGTCTTCACCGCGCTCGTTCTCGACGATCTCTTTCCAGTGATCGGTCTCGCCCCTACGCTCGGGCGGGGCTTCTCGCGAGAGGAGCTCGCGCCGAACGGACCGCCGGTCGCGATCATCAGCTATCGCCTGTGGCAGAGCCGATTCGGCGGCGATCTCACGATCTTGAATCGTGCGATTAGAATCAGCGGCCGTGCCGCGTCAATCGTCGGAGTCATGCCGCCAGGGTTGGTGTTGATCGGAACGGACCTCTGGGTGCCGTGGGGCGCCGACCCGCTCACGGTGCCTCGCAACGTCCGACAGTTCAACGTGCTCGCGCGCCTTGCGCCCGGTGCATCGATTACGCAGGCCAACGCGGAGCTTGCGGCCATCGCGCGCCGCGTCGATCAGTCAGAACGATCGACGTTCCCCGAGTACGAGGATTGGCGCTTGACGGCCACGCCCTGGGCTGCAGCCCTACTGAAGGATGTACGTCCCGCCGCGTTCGTGTTGCTCGGCGCAGTCGGCTTGGTCTTGTTGATGGCGTGCGCCAACTTGACGAATCTGTTCCTCGCCCGATCGTCGACGCGGCAGCGTGAGCTGGCGGTGCGCCTTGCACTCGGCGCGGCGAAGTTGCGATTGACGCGCTTGTTGCTGACCGAGAGCGTGCTTCTCGCGCTGGCCGGCGCGGTCATTGGACTTGGCATTGCCTGGCTCGGGCTCAAAGGGGCGGCAGCGTTGATTCCCGGCCAGTTTCGGATGCTCGGCCTCGAAGCGGCAATCAACACGCGCGTGCTGGTGTGGAGCGGCGTGCTCGCCGTCGTGTCGGGTGTACTCGTGGGATTGCTGCCCGCGATCGGTGCAACGCGTACCGATCCTCATGATTCGCTCAAAGCGGATTCGCGCACGGGCGGCTCGCGCGGTGGCCGCCGCGTGCGGCAGCTACTCATCGTCGTCGAACTTGCCGTCTCCGTCGTACTGCTGCTTGGCGCCGGACTGCTGATGCGCAGCTTCCTCAACATTCAGCGAATCGATCGCGGGTTCGAGTCGCGCGGCGTGCTCACACTGCGTCTGACGCTTCCGCGCGACCGCTATCCGGAGGAGGCTGCTGGAGCATTTTTTGATCGGCTCACCGAACGCATTGGCGGACTGCCTGGCGTGCGCGCCGTGTCGGCGGCATCGCAATTTCCGCCGTCGAGTTTCCTCGACACGCAGTTCGCGCTCGAGCGCGGTCAGGCTCCAGGCCGCACGCTCCCGACAGCGCTCATCACCGTCGCAAGTCCCAGCTACTTTGAAACGCTGCAAGTGCCGCTGCGCAGCGGACGTCCATTCAACAGCGCGGATCGCCTGGACACTGCGCGCGTTGCCATCGTGAACCAGGCATTCGCGACGCGGTATCTCCCGGGCAGCGATCCGCTCGGACAACGCATCGCGATCGGAAGCCCCGATCGCGAACGGCCATGGACGACGATCGTTGGTGTCGTGGCTGATTACCGCAACAACGGGCTGACGCAGCCAACACGTCCCGAGATCTACATTCCGGTCCGACAGCAGACCGCCTGGAATCAACTGTTCGTCCTCGTGCGATCGGATTCGTCGCCGGCCGGGTTGCTTCCAGTCGTCCGCCAAACCGTGACGTCGCTCGATCCGGAGCAGCCAGTTTATCTGACGCAGACGATGGAGGAGGTGCTGGCGACGGCGGCGTTTCAGCAGCGTGTCTCGGCGCTGCTGCTCGGCATCTTCGCGACGGTAGCGCTGGTGCTCGCCGCGATCGGGATTTACGGCGTGATGTCGTACGCGGTCAGCGCCCGCACGCAGGAAATGGGCGTACGGCTGGCGCTCGGCGCACAACGTCGCGACGTCATGTGGCTCGTGCTCGGGCACGTGCTGAAGCTGGCCGCGATCGGGCTCGCGATCGGCCTGGTCGTTCTCGTGCTTGTCGGCAGCGCGCTCGAGGGTTTGCTGTTTGGTGTGCGAGCCGCAGATCCGATCACGATGATCGTCGTTGCCGTACTACTCACCGCTGTTGCCGTCGTCGCGGCGTGGGCGCCTGCCTGGCGCGCGGCGCGGGTGGATCCGATTGAGGCGCTGCGGTACGAGTAATCCGTGGGGAGACAACGGGCGCACACGGAGGGTACGGAAACAACGGGTTGGCTCCGCCCCCTCCGTCAACTCCTGCACGGAAATGCGCATTCCCAGCCATAGGTTAAAATTGAAGGGATCATGTCGGGTTGGCAGGAGTTTACTGGGCTCAATCGTGGCTACGTTCTCGAGCTGTACGAGCGGTATCGGCAGGATCCCTCGTCAGTAGACCCCGAAACACGAGCGCTATTCGAACGCTGGACGCCGCCCGCGGCTGAGGACACGCCGCCGGTCACCCCATCGACCGACATTCCACTTCAGAAAGTTGTTGGCGCGGTCAATCTGGCCGAGTCGATTCGGCGCTACGGCCACCTTGCCGCACAGCTCGATCCGCTGAAAGCGCGGCCGCCGATTGGCGATCCATCGCTACTCGCCTCGACGCACGGCGTGACGGACGACGATCTGCGGCGACTGCCGGCGAGTCTGGTGGCGGGTCCGCTCGAAGGTGTCACGACCGCCTACGACGCCATTGAGGCGCTGCGCCGAATTTACCTGTCGACCACCGGCTATGACTACGCGCACGTCTTCGTGCCGGACGAGCGCGAGTGGCTGCGCGAAGCTGCTGAGCGCGGCCGTTTTCGTGCGCCATCCGATCCGATCGATCCGGTCAAGCTGCTCGATCGATTGTCGCAGGTGGAAGCGTTCGAACGTTTTCTGCACCGCACGTTCCCTGGCAAGACGCGCTTCTCGATCGAAGGGCTCGACATGCTGGTGCCCATACTCGACGAGGTGATCGCCGAGTCGGGTGAAGCTGGCATCAGGCAGATCATGATCGGGATGGCGCACCGCGGACGCCTCAATGTGATGGCGCACGTGCTGAACAAGCCGTACGCGCAAATCCTTGCGGAGTTTAAGGACCCCGTTTCAAAGACGTTTCGTGAAGATATGGCGTGGACGGGCGACGTCAAGTACCACGCCGGCGCGCACCGCGCGATCAAAGGCGGCGCGGCGATGGATCTCGTCGTGTCGATGCCGCCGAATCCGAGCCACCTCGAGGCCGTCGATCCCGTGGTCGAGGGCATGGCGCGAGCCGCTGGCACGAGCGTCGAGGGCGGCGGCGCGCCGCGGTTCGATCCGGCGCGCAGCGTGCCGATTCTGATTCACGGCGACGCGGCATTCCCTGGCCAGGGTGTCGTGGCCGAGACGCTGAACTTGAGCCGGCTGCCTGGCTACTCGACCGGTGGCACGATCCACATCATCGTCAATAACCAGCTCGGATTCACGACCGGACCTGAGGATACGTACAGCACGTCGTACGCGAGCGGCCTGGCGCGCGGGTTCAAGATTCCGATCGTGCACGTCAACGCGGACGATCCCGAGGCATGTGTCGAAGCCGCGCGGCTTGCCTTCGCCTATCGGGAGCGATTCCAGCGTGACTTCTTGATCGATTTGATCGGGTATCGCCGCTACGGCCACAACGAGGG
>Ga0075430_100000744_pt1 | contig 25022 bp, 25 predicted proteins | sample RhiMetdeltSRZDD4_FD_75294 | JGI IMG/M metagenome (GOLD analysis project Ga0075430, IMG submission 75294) | Populus rhizosphere microbial communities from Tennessee, USA - Rhizosphere MetaG P. deltoides SRZDD4 | ecosystem: Host-associated > Plants > Roots > Rhizosphere > Soil | place: USA... | reverse complement strand
TCCAGCGGCAAAGTAAAACGGAACGCGGTGCCGACGCCGGGCAGACGCTCGGCCCAGATGCGGCCCTTGTGTAGCTCGACGATCGCGCGGCAGATCGCGAGGCCGAGGCCGGCGCCGCGGTGGAACTTCTTGAAGATGCGCTCGAGGTCGCCTTCGGCGAGCCCCGGGCCGAAGTCCTCCACCGACACCACCAGCTCGCCGCCGCTGACCTGCGCGCGCAGGCGGATGAGCGTGCGCGGCGGCGTATGGCGCGCGGCGTTCTCCAGCAGGTTGCCGAGCACCTGCTCGATCAGGGCCGGATCGACGCGGATCAGCGGCAGGTCGTCGGGCAGGTCGACCATCATCAGGTGCGTCGCGAGCCGCTCGCGCAGCCGGCGCAGCACCGCGCCGGCGATCTCGCCGAGCGAGTCCCAGTCGCGCTGCAGGCGGATCGCGCCCGCCTCGAGGCGGGTCATCTGCAGCACCTTGGTGACGAGCTCCGAGACGTCGCGCGCCTGCTGGAAGATGCTCTGCGCGAGCGCGGTGCGCTCCTCCGGAGGCAGGCGCTCGCCCCGCTCGGCGAGCGTGGAGGCGCTCCCGGTGATCACCGCGAGCGGCGTGCGCAGGTCATGCGAGATCGAGGCGAGGAGCGCGCTCCTCACGCGCTCGGTCTCGGCCTCGACCTCGAGCGCGGCCTGCGCCTTGGCGCGCGCGCGGACCCGCTCGGTCAGGCCGGAGACCACGAGGCCCACGCCGAGCATCATCGCGAAGGTGAGGAGGTACTGCGGATCGTCGACGTGGAACGTGCCGCGCGGCGGAATGAAGAAGAAATTGAACGCGACGACGTTGAGAACCGCAACCGCGATCACCGGGCCGCGCGGCCAGCGCAACGCGACCAGCACCACCGCGAGGAGGTACACCAGGACCACGTTGACCACGTGGAAGTAGGCGTCGAGGCCGAGCGCAACGAGCGTCGCAACGACCGAAGCGCCGGCCGCCCATGCGTAACCCATGCGGCTACTCTAGCCCAAGGCCGGCATTAAGAACGCGTAAAAAAGCGCCCGCCGCCGTTCACGCCGCGGCGCGCGGCCGTAGAGTTGCGGCCCCATGGCCATGCGGCAATCGACGCCCGCCCTTACGCTGCTCGCGCTCGGCGTGGTGTTCGGCGACATCGGCACCAGCCCGCTCTACGCGGTGAAGGAGACGTTCTCCGCCGAGCACGGCATCGCGCTCACGCACGACAACATCCTCGCCGGGCTGTCGCTCATGTTCTGGTCGCTGATGATCGTGGTGTCGCTCAAGTACGTAATGCTCATCATGCGCGCCGACAACCGCGGCGAGGGCGGCATCATGGCGCTGATCGCGCTCGCCACCAAGGCGATCAAGGGCCAGCCGCAATGGCGCGTTCCGCTGATGCTGATCGGCGTGTTCGGCGCGTCGCTCTTCTATGGCGACGCCGTGCTCACGCCAGCGATCTCGGTGCTCTCGGCAGTCGAGGGGCTCGAGGTCGGCACGGAGGCGTTCAAGCCCTACGTGGTGCCGATCGCCGTCGGCGTGCTCGCGGCGCTGTTCGCCCTGCAGGCGCGCGGCACGGAAACGATCGGCACGCTGTTCGGCCCGGTCACCTTGCTCTGGTTCCTCGCGATCGGCGCCGCCGGCGTGTACGGCATCGTGCGCGAGCCATCGGTGCTGGCCGCCCTGAATCCGGTGCACGCGGTGCGATTCCTGATGACGCACGCCGTGGAATCGTTCGTCGTGCTCGGCGCGGTGGTGCTCGCCGTCACCGGGGCCGAGGCGCTCTACGCGGACATGGGCCATTTCGGGAAGAAGCCGGTGCGCATCGCGTGGTTCAGCCTGGTCGCGCCCGCGCTGGTTCTGAACTACTTCGGGCAGGGCGCGCTGCTGATGGCCGAGCCGGGCGCGGCGGCGAATCCCTTCTACCGGCTCGTGCCGGGATGGGCGCTCTACCCGATGGTGGCGCTTGCCACGGCCGCGACCGTGATCGCATCGCAGGCGGTGATCTCCGGCGCCTACTCCATCACGCGCCAGGCGGTGCAGCTCGGCTTCCTGCCGCGCATGACCATCGTCCATACCTCGGCGCGCGAGTTTGGACAGATCTACATCCCGAGCGTGAACTGGCTGTTGTGCGCGGTGGTCATCGGCGCGGTGATCGGGTTCGGTTCGTCTTCACAACTGGCCGGCGCGTACGGCGTCGCGGTGACCGGCACCATGCTGGTCGATACGCTGCTCACCTTCTTCGTCATCCGCTACGCCTGGCGCTATCCGCTGTGGCTGTGCCTGTTCGCGACCGGCTTCTTCCTCGTCATCGATATTGCGTTCTTTTCCGCGACGCTGCTCAAGATCAACGACGGCGGCTGGTTCCCGCTGGTGGTCGGCGGCGCGCTATTCCTCGTCATGAGCACGTGGCGCCGGGGCCGCGAGCGCCTGCTCCAGCACCTGCGCGAATCGTCGGTTCCGCTCGAGCCTTTCCTCAAGAGCCTGTTCGCCGAGCCGCCGCAGCGCGTTACCGGCACCGCGGTATTCCTTACCGCGACTCCGGACGTGACGCCGCACGCGCTGCTCCACAGCCTGAAGCACTACCGCACTCTGCACGAGCGCGTGGTGTTCCTCACCGTCGAGTTTCGCGACGTACCCTGGGTGCCGTTCGAGGAGCGGGTGATCTGCGAGCGCCTGGGCAACAACTGCTGGCGCGTGCGCGTGCGCTACGGCTTCATGAACCGGATCGACCTCATGCGCGCGCTCGATCTCTGCGGCGCGCTCGGCCTCGAGTTCAACCTGATGGAGACGTCGTTTTTCCTGTCGCGCGAGAAGATCGTTCCCGCGACCGCCGGCGTGTCGGCGATGGGCCGCTGGCGCGAACACATCTTCTCGGCCATGGCGCGCAACGCCGGCAACATCACCGATTACCTGAACATTCCCACCAACTGCGTGGTGGAGCTCGGCACGCGCGTGGAGATCTAGAGGTTACTTCGAGCCGAGGCCCATGCGCTTGCCGGCGTCGGTGTAGACCTTCACCTTTTCCTTCATGAAGGCGTCCATCTTGTCGACGCCGACGTCGACCAGCTCGAAGCCGCTCTTCGCCGCGAGCTCCTTCATCTCCGGATCGGCATTGAGCGCGGCGAACAGCTCCGACACGCGCTTGCGCTGCTCCGGGGTGGCGGACTTCGGCATGCCGACGCCGCGGAATGCGCCGTCGACCCAGTCCACGCCGAGCTCCTTGAAGGTCGGCGCGTCGGGCAGCAGCGGGTGGCGCTTGTCCATCGCCACCGCCAGCGCCCGCACCTTGCCCTTGTTGTTGATCGCGAAGGCGGTGTAGGACATGGCGCCGGAGACGTGGCCGCCGATGACCGCGGTCGTCATGTCGCCCGTGCCCTTGAACGGCACGTAGGTCGTCTTGAAACCGAACACGGTGTTCAGCCGCACGTGCGCGGCGTGGTTGGCGGAGTTCAGCCCCGAGCCGCCGAGGCTGAGCTTCTCCGGATCCTTCTTCGCCGCCGCCACGAAGTCCTGGAAGGTTTTGATCGCGCTGCCCTCGGTCACTACCAGGGCGTCGGGCGTGTAGTGATACCAGTAGACCGGCACCAGCTCGTCGGTCTTGTACTGCACGGTGCCTTCCATCGGCTGCAGCACGATGTGCGGCAGGTTGATGCCATAGACGTTGACCCCGTCGGCGGGGAGCGCGTTCGCCTGGGTCCACATCAGCGCGCCGCCGGCGCCCGGCTTGTACTGGATGATGGTCTCGATCGCCGGGCACTTCTTTTTCAGCACCAGCTGCTGGTGGCGCGCCGAGATGTCCGACTCACCGCCGGCCGGGAAGGCCTGCCAGTAGAGCAGGTTCTTGTCGGGGCAGGCCTGCGCCAGGGCAAACGCTGGCGCCAGCGCGGCCAGCAGGCACCAAAGTCTCGCGATCATGGATCTCGTTTCCTCCGGAAAGTCCCGAATCATACGGTACCTGGTAGTTATCCCAGTTGTGCCGCGTCCGTATAATCCGCAGCCTTTTGCCATGAACGACTTCCCGCCGGCGTTCTACGCCACCATCCGCGGCATCGACCGCTTCTCGGACCTCAGCGGGAAGCTGATCTCGCTCTCGATGCTCTACCTCGTGGCGACGATCAGCTACGAGTGCTTCTCGAGATATCTCTTCAACGCGCCCACCCTCTGGGTGCTCGAGTCGAGCTACATGACGAACGGCTCGGCGTTCATGCTGGGCTGCGCCTACGCGCTGCACAAGGGCGCGCACGTGCGCACCGACATGCTGTACGAGAAGTTCTCCGAGCGGAAGAAGGGCTGGATCGACCTCGGCTCGTACCTGCTGCTGTTCTACCCGACGCTCGTCATCCTGATGGTCATCAGCATCGACGACGCTTGGTACTCATTTTCGATCAATGAACTATCCGAACAGACGCCGTGGCGCCCCGTCATGTGGCCATTCCGCTCGGCGATCCCGCTCGCGGCGCTGCTGCTGATGGTGCAGGGGATCTCGGAATCCCTGAAGTCCTGCTACCAGATCCGCTTCAGCCGCGAGTTCGAGCATCGGGAAAAGCTCGAAGTATGAGTCGCTATGAGTAGCTACGGATGAGTCGCTGCGGATGAGCGGCCTCGAGCTTCTGGGCCTGGTGATGCTGGTGGTGATGCTCGGCGCGATCTTCATCGGCGTGCCGATCAGCTTTACGCTGCTGTTTCTCGCGCTGATCTTCGGCTTCATCGGTCTGGGGCCGAGGGTGTTCGACCTCGCCTACCTCCAGACGCTCGGCCTGATGAAGCAGGACGAGTTCGTCGCGGTGCCGATGTTCATCCTGATGGGCTACGTCTGCGACCAGGCGGGGCTGATGGAGCGGCTGTTCAAGGCGTTCCGCGACCTGTTCGCGCCGGTACGCGGCGCGCTCTACTTGGTGGTGATCGCCACCGCCACGCTCTTCGGCATCGCCGCAGGCACCGTGGGCGCGACAGTGGTGCTGCTCGGCATCATGGCCGGCCCGATGATGATCAAGTCGGGCTACGACGTGAAGATGTCCGCGGGCGCGATCACCGCGGGCGGCACGCTCGGCATTCTGATCCCGCCCTCGGTGATGCTGGTGGTGATGGGCCCGGTGCTCGGAGTGTCGGTGCTTCAGCTCTACGCCGCGGCGTTCGGGCCGGGATTCCTGCTCGCGGCGATGTACATGGTCTACACGATGGGACGCAGCTTCCTCAACCCGAAGCTCGGGCCGCCGGTGCCGAAGGAGGAAAGGGAGCCTTCTCTCCGGATCATTCTCTGGGAATGCGTGGTCGGCCTGGTCCCGGTGACCGTGCTCACGCTCGCCACGCTCGGTGCGATCCTCGCCGGCCTCACCACCGCCACGGAGGCGGCGGCGCTCGGCGCACTGGGCGCCATCCTGCTCGTCGTCGCCTATGGCCGCTTTAGCTGGAAGGGCCTGTTCCATGCCTGCCACAGCACGCTCGCCACTACCAGCATGGTGCTGTTCCTCGCCGTGACCTCGAACATCTTCGGCGCGGTGTTCGCGCGTCTCGGCACCGCGACCTGGATCACGCAGGCCCTGGTTTCCATGCCGCTGCCGGCGTGGGGCACGATGACGCTGCTGCTGATGCTGATCTTCCTCCTCGGCTGGCCGTTCGAGTGGCCGGCGATCGTGCTCATCTTCCTGCCGATGCTGGCACCGGTGGCGACAGGTCTCGGCTACGACATGGTTTGGTTCGGCACCATCAGCGCGGTGGTGCTGCAGACCGCCTTCCTCTCGCCGCCGGTCGCAATGTCGGCGTACTACCTGAAGCAGGCGGTCCGGGAATGGAGCCTCGGCACGATCTACCGCGGCATGTACCAGTTCATGGTGATCCAGTGCATCTGCGTCGTGCTCGTGCTGGCCTTTCCCCAGATCGCGATGTGGTTCCCGCAGTGGCTCGAGGCCGGCGACCGCATGGCGACGCCGGCGCTCAAGGAAGACGCGCCGGACTCGTCCTCGCTCGAGGCCGGCGACAGCCTAATGCGTGATGTAGACAAGCCCGGGCTCGATAAATAGCTCGCCCGGCGCCAGGCGCTCGCGCTTGCGCCGGTCCTGCACGTGATCGAAGCGGTAGTCCATTCCCATGAACCGAACGCGGTCCCAGATCGGGTGGCCGAGGTATTCGCCGATCGGCGTGCCGCGATGCTCGAGCACGCGTTCGGAGACGATCACGACGCCGTGCGCGCGCAGGTATTCGGGATCGCTTTGCCTGGCCAGCTCGCGCCCGACGAGCCAGCACCAGGGCAGGGCGAGGAGTATGACGACCGCGGCGGCATCAAGCGCCGACATGCGGCAAGTTTAGTCTCGGCTGAACGGTGGTGAAACTGGTAGAGCTACTGGAAACCACTGCCGGCGGCTCGCCGTTGAAGCGCAGCCACCATTCGCCTTCCAGGCGCGAGAAGAACGCGTCGCCGCGCAGGATCGGCACGAGCAGACTGTGGTCGCGCGCGTGCAGCAGGGTGCAGATCGCCCGGTTCTGCATCAGGCAGCGCTTGCCCTGCAGCACGGCGCTCAGGCTCGGTTCCATGCGGCCTTCGAGCGCGCGAGCGCCGCGGCTGCGCGCGTGGTCGGCCATCTGCTCGAAGACCGCGTTCAGTGCGCCGGGGCGCGCACCGATTTGCAGCACCTGGCTCACCGTGCCGTTCAGGTAATAGAGGAACCAGCCGGCGATGCGGCCGGAGTCGGCCTCGCGCGTGAGCGCGCCCTGCAGCTCGCCATGGCGCCGCTTGGCGAGCGCTTGTGCGAGAAGCCACTCGAGCGAGGCCAGGTCGTAATCCGGTTGCAGCTGCCCGGCGCGGACCGCCTTGAATGCTTCCAGCAGCCCGGTCGCCGTTAGCGGCTCGTCGCGTAGCGCGAGCACTTCCTCGGCCAGCACGGTGAATTCGCTGCGCGACAGGCGCCCGTCGTTGTCCCGGTCCGCCTCATGGAAGCGGTCCGCCCAGGCGGCGTCGCGCGCTTCTTCGCGCGAGATGTAGCCATCCTTGTCCTTGTCGAGCGCGCCGAAGCGCGCCGCGGCGCGCGCGGTGGCGCGCCGGCCAAGCTCGAGGCAGGCGTCCACGGCCGCGGCCAGCGGAGCCGCCACCGCGCGCAGGCCGCGCAGGCGCCCGCCGGCAAGGCTGAGCAGGCCCTGTGCGGGGCGCAGCAGACGCACCCAGTGCAGCGAGTGCAGCGGTGAAGTGATACCGCCGCACGCTTCCCACACTGCGCGCGAGGAGTCGTTCGCCCCGTCGGCGATCGTCAGGTCCTGCGGGCCGGCGAACAGGCGCCGCACGAGCGTCAGCGCGGCGAAGCTGCCGCGCGAGTCCGGGTCGACCATCAGCTGGCAGCTCACCGCGACGCGCAGCACCCGGCTGCCGAAGCGCATGCGGCGCGGCACGATGCCGAGGAAGCCGACCACGCGTCCGTCGTCCTCGATCACCCAGGAGGGAATCTCGGGATCGACCCACGGGTTGCCGAAGAGCACCTCGCGCACGTAGGCCTCGAACGCGTCGGGCGAATCCCAGCACGCGGTCGGGAACACGCGCCGGTGGAGCGCCGTCACGCCCGCGGCGTCGCGCGGCAGGAACGGGCGCGCGTTCAAGCGGCGTGCGCCGGGGTGCGCGCCTCGATCAGGCGCGCGATGCGGCGCACCGAGCGCAGATCGTCGAGCTCGATCTCGTCGATCGGGATGCGGCAGCCGAGGCTCGCCTCGATCTCGAGCAGGAGCTCGACCAGGCGCAGCGAGTCGAGCAGCCCATTCTCGATCAGGTCGCACTCGGGCGAGGGCACCTCGATGCCGAGCTTGTCGCGGAACAGCGAACTTACATCTCGAACGAGGGTTGGGTGATGGTGCATAGGTCTTTCTTCAGACGTGGGCGGTCGACCTTGCCGTTCGGGTTGCGCGGCAGCGCGGGGTAGGCCTGCCAGCGCGTCGGCATCATGTACGAGGGAATGAGCCTCGCGAGCTCGGTGCGCAGCGCCGCGGGCGTTACCGCGTGGCCGTCCATGCGCACGTAGGCGCAGCAGATCTGCCACTGCTCGAAGCCCTGCGACGGAATCGCGACCACCGCGCTCTCGCGCAGCAACGCCAGCGCGGCGAGCGCGGCCTCGATCTCTCCTAGCTCGATGCGGTAGCCGCGGCTCTTGACCTGCGTGTCGGCGCGGCCGATCAGCTCTACGTGGCCATCGGGCCGCATGCGGCCGAGGTCGCCGGTGCGGTAGATGCGCTCGCCGGGCCGCGACGGATGCGGCAGGAACGCGGCCGCGGTCTTCTCGGGGTCGCGCCAGTAGCCGGGCGAGAGGCCGACGCCGCCGATATGCACCTCACCATCGATGACGACCAGCTCTTCGCCGTCGCATGCCTTGCCGATGGGAATGTGCTCCGTGGGGCTCTGCGGGCACGCCCGCACGTCGTAGTAGCTCGATGCGATGGTGGTCTCGGTGGGGCCGTAGAGGTTGGTGAAGCGCGCGTGCGGCAGCCGCTTCATCCAATGCATCAGCACCGGGGTCGGCAGCACTTCGCCGCACCACATCACGCGCCGCAGCTCGGGGAAGTCGTTCGGCTTTACCGCGTCTACCTTGGATAGGTAGTTGAGCACCGAGGGCACCGAGAACCACTGGGTCAGGCGCGAGACCCGGATCCACTCCGCGAGCCGGTGCGGTAGAAGCGCGGTCTCGAGCGGGACCACGTGCAGCTCGGCGCCCGCGGCGTACGCGCCGAAGATGTCGTAGGTGGAAAGGTCGAAGTGCAGCGGCGTGTGGCCGGAGACGCGGTCGGTGCGGTTCAGGCCGAAGTGCTTCAGCCCCCAGTCGACGAACGCCATCACGTTCGCGTGCGTGATCACCACGCCCTTGGGGACCCCGGTCGAGCCGGACGTAAACAGAATATGCGCAGGATCCTCAGGCTGCGTAGCGATTGGCGTTTCCGTGGAAGAAGCGCGCGCGACGTCTTTCAGCGTGAACGCGGGACGGATCGCCGCCGGCACGGTCTCTTCCATCCACACGATCTTCGAAAGATCCTGCAGCCCCGCGGCCAGTTGCGCCGCCGGTCCCGCGGCGAGGATGAAGCGCGGCTCGCACGAGGCCACGATCCGGCGCAGGCGCTCCGCCGGGCTCGCGAGGTCGAGCGGCACGTGCATCGCGCCCGCCTTGAGGATGCCGAGCATCCAGACCATCGCCGCCGGCTTCTTGGGATAGAGGGAGCAGACGCGATCGCCTTTTCGGCAGCCGGCCTCGACCAGCGCGCGCGCGAGCCGGTTCGCCGCGGCGTCGAGCTCGCCGTAGGACAGGCGCTTCGCGCCGTAGACGATCGCGGTCGCCTCGGGCCGCTCCGCGGCCTGGCGCGCGACCAGGTTTTGCAGCAGGCGCTTCACTTGCCGACCACTGCGGTTGCCGCCGCGAACACCTTGCCGATGTGCTGGAGCTCCTCGCGCGCGGGCGGGATGTCGAGAATGAAGGTGCGGTAGCCGACGTTCATGTAGAGCGCGATCTGCTCGGCGACCTGTCCGTAGTCGCCGACGAGATACGGGCAGAAGGTCTTGTAGTTCTCGAAGGGCCACATCCAGTACGCGCCCTCGCGCAAGCCGTTGTCCTTCGCGGCCTGCGAGAGCTGCTTGTGCCAGTGCGAGTCGGACACCTTCATCGCGAGCTGATGCGCGATCTGGCCGCGGCGGTCGGCCGGGAAGCGCGCCTCGGCCACGGCCCAGGCTTCGGCTTCGGTCTCGCGCGCGATGATGCCGACGCGTACGCCGCAGCCGATGCCCTCGGGGGCGGGTGTGCCGACGTACTCCTTGGGCGGCCGCGGATACTTCACCGCAGTCGCGCCGATGGCTTTTGCCGCCTCGAGCCCCGCCGGCGAGGAGCCCGAGATCAGGATTCCGGGCACCAGACCGGGATCGAGGGGCGGCGCCATTTTGAGGTTGCGCACCTTGTAGAACTCGCCCTCGAAGGTGACCGGCCCGCCCGATTCCAGGAGCTGCTTGATGATGAGCGTGTACTCGACAAGGCGCGTATAGCGCTTGTCGTGCGGAGTCTCGTCGTTCAGCGCAACGAGGTCGTTCTTGAACCCGCCCGCGACCATGTTGAGCCAGAGGCGCCGGCCGTAGAGGAAGCCGAGCGAGGCCACCATCTTCGCCACCGAATAGGGGTGCATGTACACCGGCTGGGTGGCCACCAGGGGCGCGAGCCGATCGGTGGTCTGCAGGATCACCTGCGACACCAGCCAGGGGTCGACGATCGAGTTGTCGGTGTAGACCAGGATGCCCTCGCAGCCCGCTTCTTCGCTCCAGCGGGCGACGTCGGCGACGCGCTTCAGGTACTCGGCGCGCGGCACGTCCTTGGACTGCGGGGACGTCGAGAAGACGTGGATCCGGCCGGCAGTGTATCGGTCCATGGCGGGACGATTTAACCGAAGCCACGTTTCTTACGGACTATGTCAGCAAGCGCCCTTCAGCCTATCTGTGTCGGCAAAATTGCGGGAATGCGAGTCGCTCTGCTCTGTGAGGAGGCGGCGGGCGCCCGGGTCCTCGACCTGGTGGCACGGGGGGCGCACGAGCTGGTCGCGCTCCTCACCACCGAGGGGTCCCCGGCCTGGAGCCTGGCCTCCAGGCTGGGCCTGCGGCCGTGGTCCCCACGGCGCGTGCGGGAGCCCGATTTCGCTCGCGAACTCCGGGAAAAGGGTCCCGAGCTCCTCCTCAACGTGCATTCCCTCTACATCGTCCCGCCGGCCGTGCTCCAGGTCCCCCGGCTCGGCGCATTCAACCTGCACCCGGGGCTGCTGCCCGCCTGCGCGGGCCTGAATGCGCCGAGCTGGGCCATCTACCACGGCTGGGAGAGACACGGCGTTGCCTTGCACCGGATGGAAGCGCGCATCGATACCGGTGCCGTGGTCTTTCAGGAGGCGTTTCCGGTCGAGGCCGCCGACACCGGGCTGAGCCTCGCTCTGCGCTGCGCCCAGAAGGGCGTGGGCTTGATCAAGAAGATGCTGGAACTGGTTGCCGCTGGAGAGCCCCTCCCTTCCGTCGCCCAGGACCGCACGCAGCGACGCTACTTCGGGCGCGAGGTGCCCCAGGGTGGCCGCATCGACTGGAACGCGCCGGCAGGCCGCATCCACGACTTCGTGCGCGCCTGCGATTACCAGCCCTTCGCTTCGCCTTGGGGCACGCCGAAAGCCGTCATCGACGGTCGGGAGGTCGAGGTAGTGACGACCGCAAGAACCGGCGAGCGCTGCGACGCGGCGCCGGGATCCATGAAAGGCAACCGCGTCGCGACCGCCGACGAGTGGCTCGAGCTCAGGAAGTTCCGATGAGCTCGCGCACCGCGTCGGGCCGCGGCAGCGGCTCGACCGCGCCGTAGCCGGTGGTGGCGAGCGCCGCGGCGGCGTTGGCGTAGCGCGCCGCTTGCCAGATCGAGTCGCCGGCCGCGAGGCGCGCGAGCGCCGCGCCGCAGAAGCAGTCGCCCGCGCCGGTGGCATCCACCGCTTTTACTTTGATGCCGGGGATGCGTTCGCGCTTCGATCCATCGCTGACGACGACGCCGTCCGGCCCGAGCTTGAGGAACACCGTCTTTGCTCCGAGGCGATGGGCCCAGTCCAGGTTCTCATCCGCAGATTCAACGCCACTTAGCGCGCGCGCATCCTCGATGCTCGGAAAGAAGTAATCCGCCATCCCGGCGGCGGCGCCGATCAGCGCCCGCGCGCGCTCGAGCGGCCACAGCTTGAGCCGCAGGTTCGAGTCGAACGCGATCTTGCCCCGGGCGCTGTTGAATGCCGCGAGCACCGTGTCGCAAGCCGACTGTGAAATGGCCAGCGTGATGCCCGAGGCATGGACAAACGAGGCGCGCTTCAGATCCGGCAGATCTTCCGGCTTGAGACGGCTGGCCGCGGAGCCCGCGCGCAGATAGCTGAATACGTGCCCCTTGGGTCCGTGGGTCACGAAGTACGCGGCCGTGGGCGCCTCGCGATCGACGATCACGCCGCCGGTGTCCACGCCCTCGCGCTGCCACAGCTCGAGGAACATGCGCCCGAACTCGTCGTCGCCCACGCGCGTGATGTAGCCGGCGCGCGCGCCGCTGCGCGCGGCGGCAACGATCATGTTCGAGGTGTCGCCGCCGAAGCCCTGGAGGAAGCGCTGGTCCCCGGTCTGGTTGAACTCGATCATCGGCTCGCCGATGGAAACGATCATTCGAGGAACCGGCGCGCGTGCGCGATCACCGCCGCCTGGTCGCCCGCGGCGAGGGCTTTCTGGTCGATGATGTTGTTGCCGACGCCGACGAGGGCCGCGCCGGCCGCGAAGTATTCCTCGATATTGTTCAGCGAGACCCCACCGGTCGGGCAAAGGGGAATATCCGGGAACACCGCGTGAATCGCGCGCAGATGCTCCGGCCCGCCGCTCGACGCCGGGAACACCTTCACGATGTCCGCGCCTTCGCGCTGCGCGGCGAGGATCTCGCCCGGAGTGAAGCCGCCGATGAGCGCCAGGCGCCCGGCATCGTGCGCGAGCTTGGCCAGCCCGGGCACGAGGCAGGGCGAGACCAGGAAGCGCGCGCCGGCGTCGATGCAGCGCCGGGCCGTTTGCAGATCGAGCACCGTGCCAGCGCCTGCATTCCGGGTTTTCTTGATGAGATCCACCGCGCCCGGGGTGGTCATGGTGATTTCGGCGATGGCGTAACCCGCCTCGTGAAGGCAGTCGATCGCGCGCGCGGTGAGCGCCGCGCTCGCCAGGCGCAGCACCGGGATAACTCGCTGGGCAAGGAGTTCTCCTACTACGGCTTGCCGAAGATCAGGTCTGGAATCCACAGCACGATCTCGGGGACGAAGATTAGCAGCAGCGTGACCGCCGAGACCGAGATCAGGAACGGCATCGACTCGCGCGTGTAGACCCCGATCGGGCAGTGCAGGATCTGGCAGACCACGAACATCGCCGCGCCCACCGGCGGGGTGTAGTTGCCGATGGTCGCCGCCATGATGAACACCAGCCCGAAGTGCACCGGGTCGATGCCGTACTTGGTGACGAGCGGCAGGAAGATCGGGGTCAGCATGATGATCAGCACCGAGCCCTCCATGAAGGTGCCGACCAGCAGGATGAAGAGCACGATCAGCACCATCACCAGGTTCGGGCTATCGGTGAGCTCGAGCATCCACGCCGAGATCACCTCGGGCACGCGCTCGAACACGATGCCGTAGCCGAAGATGGCCGAGAGCGCGAGCAGGAACATCACCGCGCCGATGTCGACCAGGCTGCCCTCGATCGCCTCGCGCAGGCTCGTCGCCTTCAGCACGCGGTAGGCGAACAGGCCGATCACCACCGCGTACACCACGGCGAAGGCGCCGATCTCCGAGGGCGTGAAGATGCCGAAGCGCAGGCCGAGGAGCAGGATCACCGGGAAGAGGACCGCCCAGATCCCGCCCCAGGAGGCGAGCGCGATCTCTTTCACCGTCGCCCGCTTCTTCAGCTCAGGCGCATATCCCCTTTTCCGCGCGGTAATGGAGATGGTGAGCGCGAGCGCGGCCCACAGCATGAGCCCCGGGATGATGCCGGCGGCGAAGAGACGCCCGATCGACACCTGGCCGACGGTGCCATAGAGGATGAAGCCGATGCCCGGCGGAATGATCGGCGCGAGCAGCGAGCCGTAGGACAGGACGCCGGCGGCGTAGCCCTTGGAGAAGCCGCGCTTCAGCATCTCGAAGCCGAGCAGGCGCGTGTTCATCGCCGCGTCGGCGATGCTCGAGCCGGTGACGCCGCTCATCAGGGTCGAGAGCGCGATCGAAGTCTGCGCGAGGCCGCCCTGCAGGCGTCCGGTGAGCACCGTGGCGAGGCGCAGCAGGTTCGTGGTGATGCCGGCGTTGTTCATCAGATTGCCGGCGAGGATGAAAAGCGGAATCGCGAGCAGCGCGAAGTTCTGCGTCTCGGTGATGGTGAGCTGGATCGGGATGGTCGAGGGCAGCTCCGGGTGCTGGAGAAAGAACATGCAGCCGGCGATGCCGATGGCGAAGGCGATCGGCATGCCCATCAGCAACAGCACCGTGAACGCGACCAGGACCCAGATCATCAGAGGACGTCCGTGGCCGTGGCCGGGCCGCTGCGCTTGCCTTTGACCTCATCCACCACCTTGAGCACCGTAGTGACGAGGAGCAGAAAACCCCCGACTACCGCGCTGGCGGTCACCCACGAGTAGCTGATCTCGGGAATGCCCTGGAAGCTGCGCACGCGGCTCGTCCAGGCGAGCCACGCGCCCATCACCATGAAGTAGAGCAGGAATGCGCTGATGATGGCGTAGTTGACCATGCGGAGGAGCCGCTGCGCCTTCGCCGGGAGCCGGGCGGGCAGGAACTCGATCGCCATCAGGCTGTTCTTCCGCCACGCAATGTCCGCGCACAGGAAGCACGCCCATGCGAAGAACGCCGTCGCGAAATCGGTGCTCCAGTTGAGCGGGTAGCCGAGCACGCGCGCCACGCCGCCGAGGAAAATGAGCGCCACCATGAGCACCAGCAGCGTGCCGGCAAGCGCGGCTTCCGCCGCGCACAGCTTCTGATAGAACGGCTTCATCAGAAAAGGGGTCAGGACCCCAAGAGGTCCCGACCCCTTTCAGCAGGTGCTATTTTTTTCCGATTTCTTTGTAGACCTGGTCCTTGGCGTCCTTGATCTTCAGGACCTCGTAGGCCTTGTCGCCGGCCTTGCGGAACGCGGCGAGGTCGACGTCCTCGACGATGGTCATGCCGCGCTTCTTCAGGTCGGCCTCGACCTCCGCCTCGAGCTTGAAGATGCGCTTGGAGGTCGCCTCGCCGGCCTTGTCGCACTCCTCGATCAGGATCTGCTGGTACTCCTTGGGCAGGCCGTTGAACCACTTCGCGCTCACCACCTCGAAGTTGATGAGCATGATGTGCTTGGTTTCGTTGGCGAACTTCAGCACTTCGTAGAACTTGCCGCCCGGGATGTTGTTGTAGACGAGCTCCACGCCGTCGATCGCCTTCTGCTGCAGGCCGGGGTACATCTCGGTGAAGGCCATCGCCACCGGCGTGGCGCCGAGCGCGCGGATCGACTCCTGCCAGATCGGCGCGGGCGGGGTGCGGATGCGCAGGCCCTTGAGATCAGAGGGCTGGCGGATCGCCTTGTTGGTGAAGAAGTGGCGGTAGCCCTGCACCCAGCTGAAGGAGAGCACCTTGAAGCCGAACTTGTCGGCGAGCTCCTGGTTCCACTTGACCACCGTCGGCGCCTTGCGCAGCTTGGCGACGTCCTCGAGCGTCTCGGCGAAGTAGGGGCCGTTCATCACCGCGATCCCCGGCACGTAGTTGCCCATGCGCGCCGAGTCGGTGTTCTGGCCGATGTTCGCGCCGGCGCGGATCTGCTCGAGGATGTCCTCCTCCTTGCCGAGCTGCGCGCTGTGGAACACGTCGATCTTCAGGCCGCCCTTGGTGCGCGCCTCGACCGCCTTCGCCCAGTCGACGAAGCCCTCGTGGTAGGGCTCCTTCGGGCCGAGCACGTGGTTGAACTTCAGTGAGTGCTTGGCCTGTCCGTGAGCGAGCGAGACGGCAAGGCCCAGCGCAACTCCGACGACGATCTCGATTTTCATTTCAGATACCCCATGTCCCGCCAGATGGCGTAATCCTTTCGAAACTGCGCGTACGAGTCCCATACGCGCTTGAAGCTCGGGTTCTTGGCCGATTCCTCGGCGACCACCTCGTTCCAGGCCTTTTCATAGGCGGCCATGATCTCGGGCGACCAGCGCCGGATCTGCACGCCGCTCTTGTCCTGCATCTCCTTCATCGCCTTCCACTGCGACGCCTCGCCCTCGGCGATCGCCTCGCGCATCAGATCGCCACACGCGAGCTCGATCACCGCGCGGTAGCGATCGGGCATCGCGTCCCACTTGGCCTTGTTGAAATAGAGGTCGAAGAAGGTGGCCTGCTGGTGCCAGCCGGGGAAGTAGTAGAACTTGGCCACCTGGTAGAAGCCGAGCTTCTGGTCCATCGCCGGCAGCGAGAACTCGGTAGCGTCGATCACGCCGGTCTGCAGCGCCTGGAAGATCTCGCCCGGGGGCAATTGCTGCGTCGACACGCCGAGCTTCTCCATCACGCGCGCGCCCAGGCCGAAGAAGCGCATCTTGAGCCCGCGCAGGTCCTGCAGGGTCTTGATCTCCTTGCGGAACCAGCCCGAGGCTTCCGGCGGGATGATGGTGCAGGGGACGTTGTGCAGGTTGTACTTGGCGAACATCTCGCGCGAGAGCGGCAGCCCGCCGCCCTGGTACATCCACGCCAGGTATTCGCCGATGCCCGGCCCGAAGGGCACGGTGGAGAACATGTTGAACGCGGTGTCCTTCCCCGAGTACCAGCCGGCGCCGGCCCAGGCCGCGTCGACCGAGCCCGCCGACACCGCGTCCATGGCCTGCGCCGCGGGCACGAGCGCGCCGGGCTCGTTGAAGCGCAGCTCGATCTCGCCGCCCGAGGCGCGCGCGATCTTTTCCGGCAGCTTGTTCTTGGCCGCGTCGCCGATGAGGACCATGGCGCCCGGGAAGGTGCTCGCCATGTTGAGGCGCAGCTTCGGGGCGGGTTGTTGTGCCACTGCGGGAAGCGCCAGGACAGCCGCGAGCGCCAACACCGACAGGCGATTCATGATTGGCCTCCTCCAGAGGAGCGGGTATTCTGGCCCCTGAAACAGTCCCGCGACAACCTTCTCAGCGTATGAAACAACGCACCCATCAATCGCTCGAGCGCGGCCTGCGCCTGGTGGAGGCAGTGGCGCTGAACGGTGCGCGGACCAGCCTCGCCGAGGCCGCGCGCCGCACCGGGCTCCACCGCAGCACCGCCCACCACCTGCTGCAGACGCTGGTGAGCCTGGGCTATCTGCGGCAGGACGCCGAGACGCGCGCCTACGAGCTCGCCGCAAAGCCCTTCCAGATCACCGGCCGCACCTGGTCGCCGGAGCAGCTCGCGGCCATCGCCCAGCCGGCGCTCGCCGATCTCACGCGGCGCGGCGGCGAAGGCTCGAGCTTCTCGGTGTACCGCGACGGCGCGGTGACGGTCGTGGCGAAGCGCGAGCACGACGGCCCGGTGCGCGTCGTGCAGGACGTCGGCGCGCGCCGGCCGCTGCACTGCACCGCAGTCGCGAAGGCGATCCTGCCGTGGCTGCCGCCGCCGGAGCTCTCGGGGCTCCTCGCGCGCATGCGCTTCGCGCGCCACACGCCGAAGACCATCGTTACGCGCGCCGCGTTCGAGGGCGAGCTGCGCCGCATCCGCTCCGGCGGCTACGCGATCGACGACGAAGAGCACATCGAGGGTATCCGCTGCATCGCGATGCCGGTGTTCGGCCACAGCGGCCAGGTGCTCGGCTCGATCTGCACGCTCGGCCCCAAGAGCCGCATGACCTACAGCAAGCTGCGCGACTTGCGCCTGCCGCTCGGCGAAGTCGCGCGCGAGCTTTCGCAGCGCCTCGGCTACTCCTCGTAGTGAAACACTTTGGCGATGATATGCCAGCGGCCGTCTACGTGGATCAGCGTCAGGAAGTCGGTGAAGTACTTTGGGCCGATGGCGCACTTGACATGCGCGAAGGCGGTCACCGGACCGGCGAACTCGATCGACACGATGGCGTCGCGCCGCACCTCGTTGCGGCTCGCGGGCGAGGGGCGCTTGTCCACCAGCTTGAAGTAGTCATCCATGTTCAGGCGCAGCAGCTCGCCGCTCGTCGCGCAGGCGTAAATCGCCGCGGGATGGAAAATCAGCGCGAGCTTGCGGGTATCGCTTTCGTATAGCCCGTCGAAATACGGCTTGAGCGCGGCCGACACTTCGGTAAATCTATCCATGCTGCGATAGTATCCCCGGCATGACTGCGCTCGTCGATCTGCGTTCCGACACTGTCACTCGCCCCTCGCCGGGCATGCGCAAGGCGATGAATGACGCGGAGCTCGGCGACGACGTGTTCGGCGACGATCCGACGGTCAACCGTCTGCAGGCGCGCGCCGCCGAGCTCTTCGGCTTCGAGGCGGCGCTGCTTTTTCCTTCCGGCACGCAGTCCAACCTCGCCGCGCTGATGAGCCATTGCGGGCGCGGCGACGAGGTGATCCTCGGCATGGAAGCGCACAGCTACCGCTACGAGGCCGGCGGCCTCTCGGTGCTCGGTTCGATCCAGCCGCAGGCGATCCCGAACCGTCCCGACGGGACGCTCGACCTCGCCGAAGTCGAGGCCGCGATCAAGCCGGATGATCCGCACTTCGCCAGAACGAAGTTATTGTCTTTGGAAAACACCATCACCGGCCGGGTTCTCTCGAGGGAATACCTCGCGAAAGCAGTCGATCTGGCGAAACGCAAGAATCTCGCGGTCCATCTTGACGGCGCGCGCATCTTCAATGCCGCGGTACAGCTCAAGATGAAGGTGAAGGACCTCTGTGCCGGGTTCGACTCGGTGTCTTCGTGCCTTTCAAAGGGCCTAGGTGCGCCGGCGGGTACAGTTCTCCTGGGTAGCAAGGCTTTCATCGAGAGAGCGAAGCGGGCGAGGAAAATCCTCGGCGGCGGGATGCGGCAGGCCGGCGTGATCGCCGCCGCCGGCCTCTACGCGCTGGAGAATAATGTCGAACGCCTTGCGGTCGATCACGACAACGCGGCGAAGCTCGGCCGCAGCTTGCGCGAGCTCGGGCTGGACGTTCAGTTAAACACCAACATGGTTCTCGCCAAAATCCCGCCCGAAAAAGCGCAGCAGTTGGGGGATTACCTGAAAACGAAGCAGGTGTTGGTGCTGCCGCGCACGCCGATGCGCTTGGTCACTCACCTCGACGTCGACGCGGCGGGGATCGAGCGCGCCGCGGGCGCGTTCCGCACCTTCTTCCGCTAGGGCGGACTCTCTTCGAGCGCGAGGCGCAGGCGCGAAAGCGCCTTGTGCACTGCCTGAAGCTGCTGCTCGGGGATGCCGTTGCCGCGCAAGCCGTCCATCAGGCGGTCGGAAGCGTCGTCGTAGGCGTCGAACAGCGCCGGGCGGGAGGACTTGGCGCGGACCAGCGCGGTGGCGGCAGCGAGCAGCAGTTCGAATCCTTCCAGCGTACGACCCAGCCTGTTGTTAGGATCAGCCACCCTTGCGCGAGGCTATACAACGGCTCGCGCGGCAACAATTGGGGCAAACCCTAGTAAGCTCATCGTCATGCTTGCGATCGACGAGACCGGTATGGCGCTGCTCTCGGCCCTGGTCGAGGCATTGCCGCACCCGGTGTACGTGCAGGAAGTCGGCAGCGGCGCCTTCCTGTACGGCAATCTGCGCTTTCGCGAAATATTCGACGCACCGCCGCCGCTCCATGGCGACGGCGAGTTCCACGACGGCGCGAGCGACCGCTGGTACGTGCTGCGCTCGCATCCGCTTTCCTGGATCGACGGCCGCCCCGCATCGCTTTGCGTATTGTCCGATGTCACCGAGGAGCGCCGCGCGCGCGAGCTGATCGCGAAGCACCGGGACGCCGCGCATCGCACCGCGCGGCTGATTGCGCTGGGCGAATTCGCCTCGGCGGTGGCGCACGAGCTGAACCAGCCGCTGGCGGCGATCGCCACCTACAACCACAGCTGCATGCGCATGCTGCAGTCCGGCAACCCCGATCCGGAGCAGCTGCTCCAGGCGATGCACATCTGCCGCGACCAGGCAAAGCGCGCCGGCCGCATCATCCAGCGCCTGCGCGGTCTGCTGCGCCATCCCGGACCGGCGCTCGCCAAGCAGGACCTGAACCAGCTGGTCGCAGCGGTGCTCGAGCTCGCCGAGCCCGGCGCGCGCGAGGCCGGCGTGATGTTCGAGCGCGCGCTTTCGGCCGAGCCGCCGGTCGTGCGCGCCGACCGCCTGCTGATCGAGCAGGCGGCGCTCAACCTGGTGCGCAACGCCGTCGAGGCGGTGCAGGAGCTGCCGCCGGAGCGCCGCCGCGTCACGGTCGCCACGCGCGTCGAGCCGGACGGCAGCGGCACCCTTGCGGTCTCCGATCTCGGCGACGGCGTGCCCCCGGACGTGCGCGAGCACCTGTTCGAGGCCTTCGTCACCACCAAGCGCGGCGGACTCGGCCTCGGGCTCTCGATCTGCCGCTCGGTGGTCGAGGCGCACGGCGGCACGATCCGGCACGACGCAGCCTCGCGCTTCTCGTTCACCCTGCCGCGATGATCCGCGATCGCGTGGTGTACTTGGTGGACGACGACGATGCGGTGCGCAACGCGGTGCGGCTGCTGTTCCGCACTGCCGAACTCGAAGTCGAGACCTTTCCCTCCGGCGCCGCGTTCCTGCGCGACGCGGATTTCGGCCGGCGCTGCTGCGTGCTGCTCGACATCCGCATGCCCGGCATGACGGGGACCGACCTGCACGACGAGCTTCTCGGGCGCGGCGTGCGCGCGCCGGTCATTTTCATCACCGGCCACGGTGATATCCCGATGGCGGTGGAAGCGATGCGCAAGGGCGCCTACGACTTCATCGAGAAGCCGTTCGACGACGAGCGCCTGCTGTCGCAGGTCCTGGGTGCGCTCGAGGACTACAACGAAGAAGCCGAAAAGGCGTCGCTCTCCGAGCTGAGCGCACGCCAACGCGCGGTGCTCGACCGCGTGCTCGAGGGCAAGCCCAACCGTCAGATCGCGGAGGAGCTCGCGATCAGCCTGAAGACGGTGGAGTTCCACCGCGCGCGCATCATGCAAAAGCTCGGCGTGCGTACCGCGGCCGAGCTGTTCCGCCGCTGCCTGGGCGCCAATTAGGCCGAATCGGGCTGCGCCGCTTCCTTGGGCGGCGGGCCGCTGCCGAACTGTGCCCAGGCGACGCCGCCCATGGTGATCGCGGCGCCGAGGATTTTCAGCCAGGTGAAGGTCTCGCCGAGCGTAAGCCAGGCCATGACGCCGGCGACCGGCGGCATGAGGTACATGAAGGGCGCGCTGCGCGCGATGCCGCGCACGCTGTTCACCCAGGTCCATAGCATCCAGCCGACGAAGGAGCACACTACCAGCGCCCAGAAGATCGCGGCCCAGACCGCCGGGCCGAGGCTCGCCGCCTTCAAGTCCGCAAAGAAGGGATAGGTCAGCACCAGCATCACCGGCATCGAGAAGAGCAGCGTGTAGGAAAGGACGATGAGTGGGCCATAGCGGTCGGCAAGCGGCCGCTGCAGCACGGTATAGGCGGAGAAGGCCGCGCCGGCGAGGAGCAGCGTGAGGTCTCCCAGGCCGGCGCGCGAAAAACCGGCGGCGAACTTGTCGGCGAGGAAGATCGCGATTCCCGAGAACGCGATCAGCGTGCCGATCAGCTGCGGCTTGCGTAGCCGCTCGGCGCCGAGCCAGGCGAGAATCGCCAGCGTGAAGAGCGGCTGGCAAGTGAGCACGAGCGACGAGGAGAACGCGGTGGAGAGGTTCATGCCGTACATCACCGCGCTGATGTGCAGCACGTGCCCGACGAGGGCACAGAGCGCGAAGCGCGGCAAGTCCGCGCGCCGCGGCCAGGTATGCGCGATGCGGTGGCGGAAGATCACCACGAGCAGCGCCAGGCCGAGCAGCGGCAGCACGAGGAAGCGCAGGAACATGAAGGCGCCGACCCCGAGGTGGTCGAGCACGTACTTCACGAAGGCGAAATTCATGCCCCACGCGATCATCGTGCCGACCGCGGCGGCGAGCGACCAGGCTTGAAGGGTCATCTTATTCTTCTCACCCCATAGAATAACGGGATGAAAGCAGAGTCTCCCCTTGCCGCGCGCAGCGCGGTGCGCGCGCTTACGGCCTCGAAGATCCGCGAACTCTACAACGATGGCCTCGGCAATCCGAACGTGCTGCCGTTCTGGGTCGGCGAGCCCGACGAGCCCACGCCCGACTTCATCCGCAAGGCGGGCACCGACTCGATCGCCGCCGGGGAGCTCTTTTATACGCACAACCTCGGTATTCCCGCGCTGCGCGAGGCCCTGGCTGCCTATATTTCAAGGCTTCATCGGCCGGTTTCTCCGGAGCAGATCGCGGTCACCACGGCGGGCGTCAACGCGCTCATGGTGGCTTCGCAGCTCCTGATCGACCCAGGCGATCGCGTGGCGCAGGTAGTGCCGCTGTGGCCGAACCTGCAGGAGATTCCGAAGATCCTGGGCGCGACGGTGGAGACCGTTCCCCTGGAGTCTTCGCCGTCCGGATGGAAGCTGCCGCTCGAAAAGCTGCTGGATGCACTGAGGCCCGGTACGAAGGCGCTGTACATCAACTCCCCGAACAACCCGACCGGCTGGACGGTGTCGGCCGGCGACCTGAAGGCGATCCTGCAGCACTGCCGTCGGCACGGCATCTGGATCTTTTCCGACGACGCCTACGAGCGGCTCTACTACGGCGAAGAAGGGGTTGCGCCTTCGCTTCTCGAGCTGGGTGAAACCGAGGATCGCGTGATCAGTGCGAACACCTTCTCGAAGTCCTGGCTCATGACCGGCTGGCGCCTGGGATGGCTGGTCGTGCCGCCGGGCCTGACCGCCGACCTCGGCAAGCTGATCGAGTACAACACTTCCTGCGCGCCGGTGTTCGTGCAGCGCGCTGGCATCGCGGCGGTGAAGGAGGGCGAGCCGGTCATCGCGCGCACGCGCTACCGCTTCAGGAAGGCGCGAGATTTCCTGGTTGCCGAACTTCGGACAATTCCGAAAATCGAAGTGGCGCTGCCGAGCGGCACGATGTACGTCTTCTTCAAAATCGACGGGGTGAAGGACAGCCTCGCGTTTTGCAAGAAGCTGGTGCGCGAGACCGGCCTCGGCCTCGCGCCCGGCTCGGCCTTCGGGCCGGAAGGGGAGGGCTTCGTGCGCTGGTGCTTCGCGGCGTCGGAGGAAAAGCTCGCCGACGGCGTAGCGCGCCTGAGGCGCGCGTTGCAGTGAGAAGGCCTCTTCCGGAGCGTTTTTGCAACCTCGAGCGGCTGCTTGCCGCCATGGCGCAGCGCGGGCTGGACGGCATCGTGGCCTCGACGCCCCTCAACGTCTTCTACTTGAGCGGCTTCAACGGCATCGCACACAAGGCGGACGAGCCGCGCCCGTACGCGGTGGTGCTCTCGCGGCACACGCCCGAGCACCCGATCCTGGTGATCGCGGATTACTACCTCGCGACCTTTCTCGCCCAGCCGAGCTGGGTGCGCGACATCCGTCCGTTCCGCGCGGTGATGATGCCGATCGACCGGGCGCCGCAGCGCGAGGACATCGAGCGGTTTATCCCGCAGGAAGCAAGCGAGTTGGAGTGGATGCGCGCAGCTCGCAGCAATTACACCTTCGACATGGCGAGCGCGCTGCGCGCGGCGCTGAGGGAGCTGCGTCTGGACGGCGCCAGGATCGGTTTCGACGACCTTGGGTTCGGTCAGCGACTGGGCGTCGCGGCAGTCGATGGGTACGACACATTCATGTCCGCCCGCGCGGTGAAGACGCCCACCGAGCTTGAGCTCCTGCGCCGCGCCACCGCGATCAACCGCGCCGCGATCGAGCGCACGATCGCGTCCTGGCGCCGGGGCATGCGCTGGCGCGAGCTGAACCGCGCCTATCACGCGGCCGCAGCCGACCTTGGCGGCTTCGTGCGCGATCCCGGCGCGATGGTTTGGGGCCACCCGCGCGGCGCCGAGGCGGCGCTCACGCTGCAGACCGGCCTCGAGGACTTCGAGCTCGAGCCCGGCGTGCACGTGATGTTCGACTGCCACGGCACGCTCGACCTTTACTGCTGGGACGGCGGCAAGACCTGGGTCGTGGGCGGCGAGGCGAGCGCCGAAGGCCGCCGCAATCTGCACGCCACCGCGCAGGTCGCCGAAGCGCTGGTCGCCGAGATGAAGCCCGGCGCACGGCCGAGCGAGCTGCAGGCGCGCGGCCGCGGCCTGTACCGCAAGGCCGGGGTCGGCGACGCCGACGCCGCGGTGATCTTCTTCCACGGCCTCGGGCTTTCGCACTGGGACATCGACGGCGCGAGCGCTGACTGGCCGTTCGAGGCCGGCATGGTGGTACCGCTTCATATGGTGCTTCCCGGCGGCGAGTCGAGCCGCGCATGGCTCGAGGAAGTGGTGCTCGTCACGCCGCAAGGCGGCGAGCCGTTCTTCGGCTGGGGATACGAGCCGCTGCACGCTTAAGGCGCGCGGCGGCGCGCAGACGCATCAAAGTAGTGCACGCCCCGGTCGCGGGCCTTGATCCGACACACCTTTTCGCATGGCACGGTCCGTGCAAACCCCGCTACGAAGTCTCTAACCACGGGGAGAACTCATGAAACGTCGTTCATTCGTAAGAGCACTGGCGCTTGCCGCTTCGATCGCGGCGATCGGCACCTCATCCGCAACCTTTGCGCAGCAGAAGACCGTCAAGGTGGGCATCCTGCATTCGCTCTCGGGCACGATGGCGATCAGCGAGACGGTGCTCAAGGACACCGCACTCATGGCGATCGAGGAGATCAACGCCCAGGGCGGCGTGATGGGCCACAAGATCGAGCCGGTCGTGGTCGATCCGGCGTCGAACTGGCCGCTCTTCGCCGAGAAGGCGCGCCAGCTCCTCACGCAGGACAAGGCGGCGGTGGTGTTCGGCTGCTGGACCTCGGTGTCGAGGAAGTCGGTGCTGCCGGTGTTCGAGGAGCTGAACGGCCTTCTCTTCTACCCGGTGCAGTACGAGGGCGAGGAGATCTCCAAGAACGTGTTCTACACCGGCGCTGCGCCCAACCAGCAGGCGATCCCGGCGGTGGAATACCTGATGTCCAAGGACGGCGGCGCGGCCAAGCGCTGGGTGCTGCTCGGCACCGACTACGTCTATCCGCGCACCACCAACAAGATCCTGCGCGCGTTCCTGAAGTCCAAGGGCGTCGCCGACTCCGACATCATGGAGGAGTACACGCCGTTCGGCCACAGCGACTACCAGACCATCATCGCCAAGATCAAGCGGTTCTCCGCGGAAGGCAAGAAGACCGCGGTGGTCTCGACCATCAACGGCGACTCGAACGTGCCGTTCTACAAGGAGCTCGGCAACCAGGGCCTGAAGGCCACCGACGTGCCGGTGGTGGCGTTCTCGGTCGGCGAGGAGGAGCTGCGCGGCGTCGACACCAAGCCGCTCGTCGGCCACCTCGCGGCGTGGAACTACTTCATGTCGATCAAG
>Ga0075430_100000738_pt1 | contig 25074 bp, 22 predicted proteins | sample RhiMetdeltSRZDD4_FD_75294 | JGI IMG/M metagenome (GOLD analysis project Ga0075430, IMG submission 75294) | Populus rhizosphere microbial communities from Tennessee, USA - Rhizosphere MetaG P. deltoides SRZDD4 | ecosystem: Host-associated > Plants > Roots > Rhizosphere > Soil | place: USA... | reverse complement strand
TCCTTGGCCTTGGCCAGGAACGCGTCGAGCCCGCCGCGATGGTCGACCGACTTGAACGCATTCGCGGAGACGCGCAGCCGCACCGAGCGCCCGAGCGCGTCGGAGATCAGCGTCACGTTCAGCAGGTTCGGCAGGAACCGCCGCTTGGTCTTGATGTTCGAATGGCTGACCTTGTGGCCGACCTGGGGGCCTTTGCCGGTCAATTCGCAGCGTCGCGACATAACAAAACCCTTAAATCCGATGTTCTTTTCGAGCGGTTGCCGCGGCCCAAGGAAGGCTTAAGGCCGTTTGGCGGGCAAAAGGCGCGCTTGAAGAACCGCGGAAGTATAGGAATGGGGCCGGAAGGTCAAGCGATCCGCGCCCTTGCGGCTCCCCCCATCGGCCGGGCCACGGAACGGCCCAAAACCTGAATTTGCCTTGATCGGGTCAAGATGAGAAGGCAAACCGTGGCCGGGGTGCGCACCGCAGGACTTAGTCGTTTACGCCCCGGGCCACGCCCGGCCAGTTCCCCTCTCCGGGATCGGCCGGCGCGCGACGCCAGACTTGAGGGCGGAAAGGACCTGCTGCTAGCGGAAACACCTGCCGCGGGCGGAAGTACTTGCCGCGAGCGGAAGTACTTGCCGCGAGCGGAAGACCTGCCGCGAAAAGCAGGCGCGGAATAAAGGGGTGGTCGTTTTGAAGTCGCAACGTCCGGTCCAGCGCGTGGTGTTCGCGGGCGCAGTCCTTGTTACGGCGGCGCTTGTGTCGGGTAGTGGCGAGGCCATGGCGCAGGGCAGCCTTGATGCGCGCTACCAGGTTACACTCGGCGGGATCTCGTTCGGCCGCGGTGCCTGGCAGGTCAATGTGAGCGACGGCCAGTTCACCTCGGCGGTCAGTGGGACCACGACCGGCGTCATGCGCATGTTCAGCACCGGGAAGGGCGCCAGCGCGTCCCGCGGCTCGGTTGCCACCAGCGGTGTCCTGAATGCGTCGTCCTATTCCTCGAGCATCGCGACCACCCAGAAATACGACGAAGTCCGGATGCAACTCTCGTCCGGCATCGTGAAGGATTACATGGCGGAGCCGCCGACCAATCCCGACCCGGAGCGCGTGCCGCTGCAGGATGCACATCGGCGCGGCGTGCTTGATCCGATGACGGCGGCGATCATCCGCGTGCCCGGCAATGGCGATACCTTCGTGCCGGAGGCCTGCAATCGGCGGCTCGCGATCTTCGACGGGCGCATGCGTTACGACCTGCAGTTGGCGTACAAGCGTCTCGATCGGGTCAAATCCGACCGGGGCTACCAGGGGACCGTCGTGGTCTGCTCGGTCGTGTTCGTGCCGGTCGCGGGGCACATCCCGAGCCGGCCGGTGATCAAGTACATGGCCGATCTGCGCGCGACCGAGACCTGGCTCGCGCCGATTGCCGGAACCCGGCTAATGGTGCCATATCTGATTTCGCTGCCGACGCCGTTCGGTCAGGGTTTGCTGCAGGCGACGCAATTCATCACCGTTCCGCAGGCGACGCGGCCGACGCCGACCAGCGCCAGACACTAAACGTCCAGATGCGCGCGTCCAGGCGCGGTTAGACAGGGGTTAACAGCACTCTTCAAATGCGTCGGAACCGTCCGGACCGCATTTACCCGATTTAGTGGCCCCCCATGACCAAAGCGCTGCATATGGCCGTGAACGAAATCCGACTCGGAGCGAGTCAGCGATTCGGGCGCGTTTCGTTCGAGACTCGTTCCACAGTTTAACCACAGGCTTTTCCCCCGTCGCATTGTGGTACAGATGAGGCTTGGAAAGGGTGGCGGCCCTTTCCCTTTCCCCCGGACCTGAAATGGCAATTTCATTTTCTTCGCCGAGCAACCGCGATGCCCGCGCCCGCGGCACAGGCGTCACGGCGGTGCTTGGACCGACCAATACCGGCAAGACCCATCTCGCGATCGAGCGGATGCTGGCGCATTCGAGCGGCATGATCGGGCTGCCGCTGCGGCTGCTCGCGCGCGAGGTCTACAACAAATGCGTGGACCGGGTCGGCGCCGAGAACGTCGCGCTGATCACCGGCGAGGAGAAGATCAAGCCACCGAACCCGCGCTTCTGGGTCGCCACCATCGAGGCGATGCCGCGCGATCTCGACGTCGCCTTCGTCGCCATCGACGAGGCGCAACTCGGCGCCGATCTTGAGCGTGGCCACGTGTTCACCGATCGCATCCTCAACCGGCGCGGCCGCGACGAAACGCTGGTGCTTGGCGCCGCGACCCTGCGGCCGATGATCGAGCGGCTGCTGCCGGGCGCACATGTGCTGACGCGCCCGCGGCTCTCGCAGCTCACTTTCTCCGGCGAGAAGAAGCTGACCCGCCTGCCGCGCCGCTCCGCCGTGGTCGCGTTCTCCGCCGAGGAGGTCTACGCGATCGCCGAATTGATCCGCCGCCAGCGCGGCGGCGCCGCGGTGGTGCTCGGCGCGCTGTCGCCGCGTACCCGCAACGCGCAGGTCGAGCTCTACCAGTCCGGCGACGTCGAATATCTGGTCGCGACCGACGCGATCGGCATGGGCCTCAATCTCGACGTCGACCATCTCGCCTTCGCCTCCGACCGCAAGTTCGACGGCTACCAGTTCCGCAAGCTCAATCCCTCCGAGCTCGCGCAGATCGCCGGCCGCGCGGGTCGGGCAACGCGTGATGGCACTTTCGGAACAACGGGCCGCTGCCCGCCGTTCGAGACCGATATCGTGCAGGCGCTCGAGAGCCATTCGTTCGAGCCGCTCAAGCAGTTGCAGTGGCGGAACACCGCGCTCGATTTCATTTCGGTTGGCGCGCTCCAGGCATCGCTCTCGGAAGTGCCGAAGGAAGACGGCCTCACCCGTGCGCCGGTGGCCGAGGACATCCTGGTGCTTGACCATGCCTCGCGCGACGAAGACGTGCGCGCGCTCGCCACCACGCCCGAAGCGGTGGCGCGGCTGTGGGAGGTCTGTCAGGTTCCCGACTACCGCAAGATTTCGCCCGCGTCGCATGCCGAGCTGGCGATGACGCTGTTCGGCTTCCTGGTGCGCGACGGCAAGATCCCGAACGACTGGTTCGCCAAGCAGGTTGAATTCGCCGACCACGACGACGGCGACATCGACACGATCTCCAACCGCATTGCGCATATCCGCACCTGGACCTTCGCCGCCAACCGGCCCGACTGGTTGGGCGATCCCGAGCACTGGCAGGGCGTGACCCGCGCGGTCGAGGACAAATTGTCCGACGCGCTGCATGAGCGGCTCACCGAGCGCTTCGTCGACCGCCGCACCAGCGTGCTGATGCGCCGGATGCGCGAGAACACCGCGCTCGAGACCGACATCGGCAAGACCGGCGACGTCGTGGTCGAGGGTCACAAGCTCGGCCGTCTCGACGGCTTCACCTTCACGCCCGATGCGTCTGCCGCCGGCTCCGAGGCGAAGGCGCTCGCCGGCGCCGCGCAGAAGGCGCTGGCCGGCGAGATCGACGCGCGCGCGGCCAGGCTGACGCGCGCTGGTGACGACCAGTTCGTGCTGGCGACCGACGGCATCGTCCGCTGGCAGGGCCAGCCGGTCGGCCGCATCGTCGCTGCCGAGGAAGTGCTCAAGCCGCGCGTGCGCATCATCGCCGACGAGCAGCTCACCGGCGCGCCGCGCGACAGCGTGCAGACGCGGCTCGACGCCTGGCTCAAGGCGCATATCGAGAAGCTGCTCGGCCCGCTGTTCCAGCTCGGCAACACCGAGGACGTGACCGGGCTCGCGCGCGGCATCGCGTTCCAGCTCGCGGAATCGCTCGGCGTGATCGAGCGCGGCAAGATCGCCGACGACGTGAAGTCGCTCGACCAGACCGCGCGCGCATCGCTGCGCAAATACGGCGTGCGCTTCGGCGCCTATCACATCTACGTGCCGGCGCTGCTCAAGCCGGCGCCGCGCGTGCTCGCGACCCAGCTCTATGCGCTCAAGCACGAGGGCGCGGAGAACCAGGGCCTCGAGGCGATCCAGCAACTCGCGGCCTCGGGGCGCACATCGATCGCCGCCGACAAGGCCATTGCGCACGATCTCTATCGCATCGCCGGCTTCCGGCTCTGCGGTGAGCGCGCGGTGCGCGTCGACATCCTCGAGCGGCTTGCCGACATCATTCGCCCGGCGCTCGCTTGGCGTCCAGGCGCGCCCGGACCGCGGCCGGCGGCCGCCGCCGATCGCTTCGGCTTCATGGTGACGACCGCGATGACGTCGCTTGCCGGCTGCTCGGGCGAGGATTTCTCGTCAGTGCTGCGTGCGCTCGGCTATCGCATGGAGAAGCGGCCGAAGCCGTTGCCGGAGCCGGTGCCCGCGCCGGTTGCCGAAACGCCCGCTGCCGAGATGCCCGCGACCGAAGCCGCGTCCGGCGACGCCGCGCACGCGGAAGCGCCGTCTGCTGAAGCGGCTGTGCCCGAAGCGGATTCGTCCGAAGCGACACCGGCTGATGCCGTCGTAACGGAAGCGCCGATCACTGATGCGGCCGCGGTCGACGTTACGCCGCTGGTCGCGGAAGCGGCGCCCGATCTTGCTCCTGCGCCGGATGCTGCGCCGGCCGAAGCGGCTGCGGCGCCGCCGGAGCCCGCCGCCGTTGCGGAGTCGGCAGAGCCTGCGGCCGAGACCGTTGCCGCCGGCGCGCCGTCGGCAGAGCAGGCCCCGCCAGGATCGGAAGCCGCGCCTGCCGCCGGAGATGCGCCTGCCGCCGAAGCTGTTGCCGCGCCGGCAGAGCCGGAGATGATCGAGGTCTGGCGGCCTGGCCGTCCCGAGGGCCAGCGGCGGCCGCCGCGCCCGCAGCGTGATGCACGGCCGCGTCGCGAGCCGCGCCGGCCGCGACACGGGGCGCAAGCCACGGCCAATGGCGTGCCGGCCTCCGCCGAAGGCGTCGCTGCTGCGCCGCCTGAAGGTGCCGCCGCGGTCGAAGGTGCACCGGCAACGGAGGCCCCCAAACCTTCGGACAATAAGCCCTGGCGTCGCGACGATCGCAGGGGACGTGGTCCCCAACAGCGCGATGGCGAGCGCGGCGGCGGCGATCGTCCCGACCGTGGCGCTACCCCGCCGCGTCCGCCCCAGTCCGGGCGTCCGCAGCGCGATGAACGCGGCGGCGGTGGTCGCCCCTATCGCGGCGACCGCGGCGACCGTGGTGCGCCGCGCGGTGACCGCCCCGATCGCGATCCCGAGTTGCGGGCGAAATACATCAAGGGCCGCGAAGGACGCGAGGATCGCGGCGGCCGTGAAGGCCGCGGCGGACGTGACCAGCAGCAGCCCGATCCGAACTCGCCGTTCGCGAAGCTCGCGGCGCTGAAGGCGCAGCTCGAGTCGAACAAGGAATCCAACTGAGCATGCGCATCACGTAAGAGCTCCCTTGGATCGGCAGCGCATCGACAAGTGGCTGTGGCACGCGCGGGTGGTGCGCACCCGCACCGCCGCCGCCGCGCTCGCCGAATCGGGCCATGTTCGGCTCAACAGCCAGCGCATCGATGCCGCCAGCCGTACGGTACGCGTGGGCGACGTCGTGGCCGTCGCGCTCGACCGCACCGTGCGGGTGCTCAAGGTGTCGGGCTTCGCGGAACGGCGCGGCTCGGCCGACGACGCCCGCGGGATCTATGAGGACCTGACTCCCGCCCCCGAGCCGGCGAAACCGGAGCCGGCGCCGATCGCCGAACGGGAGCCCGGGGCCGGGCGGCCGACCAAGCGCGAGCGCCGGGCAATTGGCCGGTTTACCGGAGAGGACGGCCAATAGGTTCCGAATCAGCGTTCACCAGATCAGGGTCATTTGGTTGTCGCATCTCTTGCCGGACCGGTTCCGGTACGCTACCTCAGCCCCGCGAGATTGGAGTTTTTGTGATGACCTATGTCGTCGTCGAGGGTTGCATCAAGTGCAAGTACATGGACTGCGTCGAGGTGTGCCCCGTGGATTGTTTCTACGAGGGCGAGAACATGCTCGTCATTCATCCCGACGAATGCATCGACTGCGGCGTCTGTGAACCGGAATGTCCGATCGAGGCCATCAAGCCGGACACCGAACCGGGGCTTGAGCGGCTGCTCAGCCTGAACGCCGAGTTCGCCAAGATCTGGCCGAACATCACCGCCAAGAAGCCTTCGCCCGCCGATTCCAAGGAGTGGGAAGGCGTGCCCGACAAGCTCGAAAAGCATTTCTCGTCGGAGCCCGGGCAGGGCGACTAACACACGGTTCCGTCCCGCGCCGCCTGCGACGTAGACCATTGCTGCGCCGCACAAGTATTCATTTCAGACAATTCTTCACATTAACCACCTGTCGGTAATTTAATCAGTTCGCATGACTGAAATACCGTTTTGCGACGCCATAAGGCTTTGATTTTTGTGAAAAATGTGCTATATCTCTTGAAAATGAGCAAAAGCCCCACGTTGGAAGCCGCTCCCGGTGGGGGCGTGTTTTTTTAAGGGGTTAATTTCCGAGGAACCGTTCACCAGAGGCGTGAGACCCACGAGAAGTGCCGTGGCAGGCAAGACGCGTCATCGTTCAAAGAAGTCCACCGCCGCAGTCCGGCGGCCGAAGAAATCCAGCCCTCGCCGGAGGGCTTCCTCGCCCGCTCGCGGAACCCGCGGGAGGGCCCCTGTGGCCAGCCTGCGGCGCAAACCGGAGGCCGAAGGAGCAACTCTCGGAATGACCACTAAGAAGACCACCCAACGGCAAGGTTTCAAGACTGGCGAGTTCATCGTGTACCCGGCGCATGGCGTCGGCCAGATCGTCTCGATCGAGGAACAGGAGGTTGCCGGCCTGAAGCTCGAGCTGTTCGTCATCAACTTCGTCAAGGACAAGATGACGCTGCGTGTCCCCACCGCCAAGGCGGCGTCGGTCGGCATGCGGAAGCTCGCCGAAGGTACGCTGGTCAAGCGCGCGCTGGAGACCCTCAAGGGTCGCGCCCGCGTCAAGCGCACGATGTGGTCGCGCCGTGCCCAGGAATACGAAGCCAAGATCAATTCCGGCGACATCGTCGCGATCGCTGAGGTGGTCCGCGACCTGTTCCGTTCGGAGTCGCAGCCCGAGCAGTCTTATTCGGAGCGTCAGCTCTATGAGGCCGCGCTCGACCGGCTCTCGCGCGAGATCGCTGCCGTGCAGCGCGTGACCGAGACCGAGGCGATCAAGGAGATCGAAGGCGCGCTCGCCAAGGGACCGCGCCGCGGTCCGGCGAAGCCCAACGAAGAGCTGGTCGAGGACGAGGCGGCGTAAGCCCCTTCCTCCCGAGCGAATCAATATCGAGGCCCGGCGGCGACGCCGGGCCTTTTTCGTTTCCGGCAGGCTTTTTCTGTTTCTGAAATGTTCGCGTGGATCACGCCTAAGTGGTTGTCCAGCCTGGGAACTTCGCGCGCGGCGCGGCAAAAATATCACGGTCAAGTCATATTGTTGCTTCGATTGTAGGCGACGGTCGCCACCTTCGGGATCCGCAGACGGGGGTTTGCGTTTGAAAGCAGGTCGATTCTTCGCGTGCCTCGCCATGGTTGGTGTGGGCGCGATCGCTGGCACGATTTCCGGCGGCTACACCAATGCGGCACGTTCGCCGGAGCCTTCCACCGGCGTTGCTGCTGACCATGCTCCGGTCGTGTCTCCGGTCTTGGCGCGGACGGTTTCCGTGGCGCCGGCCGAGTCCAGCCGATCCAACACCACCACCGTTGCCATGACGATGATGTCTGCGGCACAAGCCGCGCCGGCGCCTGTCGCTGACGAGCCGGCCCCGGCGTCGGTTATTGCCGCGCGGTTCCCGTCGAACTGGCAGCAGCAAACCGCGCGCGCCTCGAACGGCGACAACGACCCGCCGCAGGCGTTGGCCTATGCGGCCGAACCGCAGCGTCCGGAGCCTGTGGCCGAGCCGGTGCGTCCGGCCGCCGCGTCGGCGTCCTCCGGTTTCCAGCTCGCCAGTGTCGATCCGAATCCTGAGCCGGCCGCGATGCCGAAGCGCATGGTGAAGCCGGCGGCGCCGAAGCCCGCGGTGCTGTTCAACGATGCGCAGCTCGCCAGCATCAAGGCGCGGCTCCGCCTCACCCCCAACCAGGAGGCCTACTGGCCGCAGGTCGAGTCGGCGCTGCGTGCGATCTCGTGGAAGATCGCGACCCAGTCCAAGGGCATCGTGACGGGCAAGCAGCAGGCGCAGATGATCGATCCGAACAGCCCGGAAGTCGCGAAGCTGAAGTCGGCGGCGTTCCCGCTGATCATGAGCATGCGCGAGGAGCAGAAGCAGGAAGTGCGTCAGCTCGCGCACACCATGGGCCTCAAGCAAGTCGCCACGATGTTCTGAACCGGAACGGGGACCTAGGTTTTCACCGGTCTCTTGCATTTGATCGGCCCGGCGAAACCGTTTTGGTTTCCCCCGAAAAGATCGATTTCGCGCTGCGCTGTGGCAGAAATATCATAGCGAACCACAGCCAACGCCCGTAAAGTTCCCCACAATCGTCGGGTCACGACGCTTGCGAGGGGGGCCTGTGAAATCACTCATCCGGCTGATCGCGCTGGTTGGCGCCTGCTGCAGCGGTGGCGCTCTGGCAGCCGATCTTCCTGCGCGCATCCCATCAAAGGCGCCGGCCGCGGTTGTTGTTCCTGGCTTCAGTTGGACCGGCTTCTATATCGGCGCGAGCGCCGGCTACGGCTGGGGCAGGCCGGACAAAGAGTTCTTGGGCCTTCCCAACGACCCCGGCATCTGGACCAACTACAATCCGGTCGTGAACGGCCTTGCGGATCCTGATGTCAACGGCTTCATCGGCGGCGGCCAGGCCGGATACAACTTTCAGGTCAATTCACTCGTCTACGGCATCGAAGCGGATCTGAGCTACGCCAATTTCCGCGGAAGCAACAGCACGGCAACCGCGTCGCTTGGCGGCACGCCAATCACGTTCACTGAAAGCCGCAAACTCAACTGGTTGGCCACCGTGCGAGGCCGATTGGGCTGGGCGATCGATCGCTGGCTGGTCTACGCCACCGGTGGTCTCGCGTTTGGTGGCGCCAAGGATTCAACCAATCTGAGTTTCGTCGGCTGCCCGTGCTACGTGGGCGAGAAGTCCGAGACCCGGTTCGGGTGGACCGTCGGCGGCGGCCTTGAATGGGCGATCGCGGGTAACTGGAGTGCGAAGGCCGAATATCTCTATTACGATCTCGGCAAGGTGCGTGTGATCGGCGTCCCCACGGGGATTTTTGTGCCAGGCCTGACAACTCAGACTGACTTCGAGACCACGGGCAATATTGTCCGCGCCGGCTTGAACTACAGGTTTGGCGGGCCGGTCGTGGCGCGGTACTAGGCCATCTCACTTCACGTTGATCGCACGCCCAGCGACCAGTGGCCGCCTCATCCTTCGAGATGCAAGCCGTGGCGCGTCGACGACGCGTGTAGAATGGGATGCCGGCCCGCTCCTCAGGATGAAGGCGGAGAGAGAGCCGACGCTTGTCAACGCGCAACTGAATCCCCAGCGTCTTCACGATCTTCGCGATATCCGCGCGCTGCGCCGCGATCGACGTAGCGAATTCCTTGGCGCCGCCGCGCGCGGGCGTTTGCGCCGTCGCGTTGAGCCGGTCCTCGACCGCCTGTCGTTCGCCGCCTCGACGATGTCGGCACAGCCGGTGGAGCGATCGCTCGCATGCAGCGCGACTCGGATCAGCTATCTCTGAGTTGCGCTAGCGGGTTGCAGATGGGTGGGCCATTGTATCCGCGATAGACGAGCGGCGCGGCAGGCGCGCGGCCCGGATCGAAAAAATCCGTGCTCAGCAGGAATGCGGAAAACATCATTCGCTCTTCGTGCTCGATGCGCGCAAATCTTGCGGGGTTCCACACTTGCCTCAGCAGATTCGAGAAGTACAAGGCGCCGAGTACCCCGGCCAAGCGCTGCGTGCGCCCGACGTGGATCTCGTCCTTGTAGTCCCGAGCGAACGAGCGCAGATCGGAGTCGTTGAAGGCGAAGCCGCGCAGATGGCGCCTAAGCACGACGCAGACATAGGTCTCGTCCGAGAGGACATTCGCCAGGCTCGCCCGCGCCACGCGATGCCACGGGATCACGGCGCGCCTCGCCGCGTGAGACGGTCCGCTGCGCGCAACGACATTGCCGCGACCGTGAGGGCAGGGGTGTAGTTGCCGCACGTGGGGAAGACGCTCGTGCCCACGACGTGAAGGTTGCGCACCTGGTGGTGAATCTGATCCGCATCGACGATTGCCTCGGCTGAATCATCGCCCATCATTGTCGTTCCCAGGATATGCCCGGTTGAGCGGTAGCGATCCGCGAAACGGATTGCGTCGAGGCCGAGCGGCGCAAGCAGGGGCTCAAGCTGTTCGGTGGCCCTGCGCATCCCCGCCGCTCCGTACGTCGAGCTTTCGATATAATTCACCTGCGGCCGGTCCAAAGCCCCGCGTGACAGACCGACATGGTTCTCAAAAAGGGGTTCCTCCTCGATCATGACGACCAGCGGGAAAGTGCGCCGCGCCTTGACCGGGTCGGGGCGAAGGCCATGAACCCACCAACGATTGTCGAAGGTGTAGACAAAGGAGCCCTTCCGGGCGCGGTCCGGTGGGTCGAGGCCACCCAGGAAAATACCCGTGGCGGCCGACCCGCCGTCGAGCGCGTCGACGTCCGACAACTGCACTTCGTAGAGGAGACCGACCTGGTCATTGAGGCGCCGTCCCAGCACGGGATGCGCAAGGCCGGAATGGGCCAGGATCACGGGATTGAAGAGGGCGTTGGCGCCGAGCACGACGTGAGCGGCGCCGACATGCCGCTCGCGACCGGCGTGGACAAACACAACGGCGCGCGCCAGCCCATTTGCCACGTCGAAGTGCGTCACTCCAGCGTCGACCAGAATCGAAACGCGCGGATCGCCGAGCACGCGCCCCATGCCGTTAAGCGCCGTGAACTTGGCGTCGCTTGGGCAATAGTCGCAGTTGCCATTGGCGCAGCAGCGGGATCGGCGGTCGTTGTGCACGCTCGGCCGCGCGCTCGGCAGTGCCATGTGCAAGCCGGGGTAGGCGGCTTTCATCAACCGATCGGGCGTGCTGAGGACATGCGGAGGGAATGGATAGGGGCGGCTTCGCGGAAAATGCTGCGTGTCATCGGAGTCGCCGGACACGCCGATGATGTGCTCCGCCTCGCAATAGTAGGGCTCGAGATCGTCATAGGTGTAGGGCCAGTCGCGCGCTATGCCGTGGCGGATCTTTAGTGTGAATGCGCTCGGGTGGAAGCGGGTGCTCTGCCCCCACCAGCAGAGCGTGCCGCCACCGAGTCCGATGGTGAATTGCCAGTTCTTCTCCGCCGGATTCCTGATCTCCACATAGTCGCTTTGTCGGGTGCCGGCCCGTGGCCCGTCGCGAAGCCGCTGCGCGTGGTCGCGGTATGCGCCGCGCTCGAGGAACAACAGCTTGCTCGTGGCGGGCAGGCGGTCCAGCAACTTGTGCGCAAAGAATAGACTGCCGAAACCCGTACCCGCGAGCACGACATCATAAGAAGGCGCGAGCTGATCAGCCGAAATAAATCTCATGGCGCCAGTGCCACTGACCTTTGGCATGCTTTGTAAGTCATCAGACCTCACCGAACCAATCGAATTGACGTTGCGCCAGCGCGCGCATGTCGGGCAAACGCGGGATGATCTGCGCGCGCCGATTGGGAAGGTCCCGCGTATACGCCTCCAACGCCGCGACGGTGTAGCTGCAATCCAAGAATGCCTCGGGCTCAATGAGGCCGCCGTCCAGGCCGAAATGTCTCATGAGGCCTTCGAACTTGCCGCGATATGCAACCGAGAACGGGGGCGTGCCCATGCCCAGGGCGGCGATGGCGAGGTGCATGCGTCCGGTGAGCACGCCGTCAAGGTGCGCGCACAGCCCCTTGATGTCCCAGGCCGAGAACGGCGGGCTCAACACCTCGACGCGGTCGTCGAATCCTTCACGCAAGGCGCTGGCAATCGCAGCCGCCGCTTCGACATCGCCGATCGGCGTGGGCCGGAAGTCGTGAGGCGTCAACAAAACCGCGCGCGCGGTATCTGCCGCCAGCCACTGGCGGAGCACCTCGACATAGGCGCTCACTCCCTTGCCACGCATTGTTTCCAACGTATGACCGCTTGCATTGACGCCAACGACGATGCGGCCCTGTCGTCTCTGCTCCCTGGCCCAGCCCGCTGCACGCGCGGCGTTTGGAGATGTAATGTCGGGCTCCAGCAAAAAGGCGATGTCGGCGCCCAGCACAGCGGTTTGGCCCGTGCTCTGTGTGAAGCGTGCCAGTGAAACGTCGTCCCTCACCGAGAAATAGGCGCCCGACATCGCCCGGAGTCGGTCGCGCACGCTTGGATCCGGACGCTCCGAGAAGCTGAAATTGATAACGCCGATCTTTGCGCCGGCGCGGCCCGCGTGCTCGATAAACCTGAGCCAAGCGTTGACGATGTGGGGGCTGTAGCTTCCGTCAAGCGTATCCGTGGCGAGGTAGACGACGTGACTGGACCCCAGCGCTGCCATCGCCATCTGCGCGAAGCGCACCTTCGACGATGAGAGCACGACGTGGCGGCAATCCTCCCCGAGCGCGGCTGTGATTGCCCGAGGCTCGTAAAGGAAGGAGGCCTCGAGGCCGAAGCGCGCGCTGAGCACGCGCCTTACGACCTCCATCATTGCCTGATCGCCGAGGCTGCCCGCGCCGGACGGCGGGATCACGCAAACCTTGCGGCGCTCGGGCAGAACCCGACGCACCGCCCTCAGTGCCCCGTTGACCGCAGAGATCAAGCGTCTCTCCGTGTTCTGCCCTCAATCACAGCATCGAGCGCTGCAAAGAAGCGTTTGTTTGAGAATAGCTGGTCATAGAGGGCGGCGTTTGCTCGCGAGATGGCCGGTGCGGACGGAACGTCATCGACAAATCTGGTCAGGGCCTTTGCGAAGGCCGCCGCAGTGTCGTGCACCTCGATGTCCGCGTCGGCCAGCTCTCCGGCCGGCAGGCCACGCAGCCCCAGGGTCGTGGTGACGACCGGCTTGCCGGCGCACAGCGCCTCGATCAGCTTGATCGAGGTGCCGGTTCCGGCCAGGGCCGGAGCCAGCACAGCCCGTGCGCGGCTGTAGAATTCGAAGATCGAGGCTACCTCGCCGGCGAAGACGGCCGCATGGCGCGAGAACAGCTCAGGGTCGCGGCGCTTTAAAAGTCCGCCGATCGCGCCGATGATGCGGACCCGGTCAGCCACGCGAGGTCCGGCCAAGGGCAGCACCTCGGCGAGCAGCCAGCGTACCGTCGCCAGGTTCGCCTCGTGCTGATTGCCGATATAGATGAGCCAAGTGCCGCCGGGTTCACCCCCTGGTCCATCGCCCGGTGCGGCGTCGGGCTGGCTTTGGGGCTGGCCTTGGCCGCGCCGCCGCATCAGCTCCATCTCGTGGGCGGGGTTGAGGGTCGGAAGCACGACGGCATGGTCCTTGTCGACAAGGTGACTGGCAAAAAAGTCGCCGTCGGCCCGGGTAACGTGCACCAGCGCGTCCGCCCCGGCACACAGGGCCAGCTCCGTGCGCAAGAGCTCGGCATGGGAGTCGAGCCGGCCCGCAAGAGGATTATTCTCGCCCCGCGCAAAGAAGACATCGCTCTGGATGTCATGGGTATCGAGGAGAATGCGCGGACGCTGGCCCTGTATGCGCTGGACGAGGCGGGCGACTCGCAGGGCGAGCGGCATGGAGAACGCGTGATTTACATGGATAAGACCGACCTGCACTGAGGCCAGAAACGGCCGGAGGTCGGCCGGCAAACGTCCCGACGCACCATATCGTGCCGTGATGGCGAGGGTGTCGTCGCGGCCGGCACGTAGCCAGTTGACGTAGGCGCGTAGCCTCCCCCGGCCCGTGCGCGGATAGGCCACGGTGTCGACGCCGGGGTAGCGCATGGAGGTGACAGCGTCGCGCCAGAATTCCGTCTTGTGACGTGCGAAACCCCGGTGGGGCGGGGCGAGCAGCAGCAGGACACGGGCGCCGCGCCGGGCGTGCGCCGCCACTTGCGCCGCGAAGATGTTGCCGCTGCCGCTGCGCGGCCAGGGCGGTGCCACAACGATCACGCCACAGGTCATTGATAGCTCATAGGCGGTCCAAATCGCCAAGTCCCCGGGCAGAGCGGGAGTCGGCCAGCGCGTAAGGGATTGTTCTCGCGCCGCGCAAAGATAAAATCGCTCTGGATCTCATGGGTATCGAGGATAATGCGCGGACGCCTGCCCTGTATATGGTGGACGAGACGGGCGACACGCAGGGCCGAGTGGGGACACGGCCGCCCCATGGCGTTGCGGAACACCGCTTTCATGCGCGTCGTCAATGGAGTTGTGCGCGCGCCCGGTGTGCTGCGCGCAATGGCGCGCGACCGATGGGCAAGAGGTCGTGAGCCACACTACTTGTCGGTTTGCGCCATCTTCAAGAACGAAGCCCGATACCTCGAAGAATGGATTCAATTTCACCGGGGCGTCGGCGTCTCGCATTTTTTTCTGTACGACAATGAAAGTACCGACGATCCGCTCACGGTGTTGCGCCCCTGGATCGAGATGGGCGTGGTGACGCTTGTTGCATGGCCCGGTCGTGCTCAACAGGTCCGTGCATACATGCACTGCCTACGCAATAATTGGTCAGCAACGAGGTGGCTCGCGTTTCTTGATCTAGACGAGTTTCTTTTCAGCCCGTCACAAATCGACATTCGATCGATTCTTTCACGATTTGAAAGCTCTCCCGCATTGTTCGTCTATTGGCAGGTCTTCGGATCATCGGGGCACGTTGTGCGGCCCAGTTGTCCGGTGGTTGAGGCCTACAACATGCGCGAACGAGCGCCGCGGAAGCCGAGCGGAAAATCAATCGTCAATCCGCGCTTCGTGCGCCGAATGCCGAACACGCACAATTTCGCTCTATGGATTGGTACTGCAAACGACACCAGCGGTACTAAATTGGATTACAGGAGCTTTTTTGACGACGTTGCCAAGATGCCCTGTTTCGATGTGCTGCGGATCAATCACTATTGGTCTCGCTCGCTTGAGGAATTGGCGGAAAAGGTTGAGCGCGGTGACGCGTTTTTTCCTGATCAACCGCGCGAGTTACAGGAGCATTTGGACCGAGATAAGCTTTTCAACGAAGTCGAGGATGTCACGATCTTGCCGATCTGGAACAAGATCAGACCGAGACAACCATCTGACGTGGTATGAAGCGAATGCAAGCAAAGCCCGGTGCGATGCACCGGGCCGTGTGCCGGGCCTTTGCTTGGATGGGCGGGCGGACGGCCTCGTCTAGTGGCAACGAAATTCGAATGTTGCGAGCCGCTGCAGGCGCTCTCCTCCAAGCCACGCCAGAGTTTGTGCGCCGTCCATGGTTGCGGTTTTCGCTAGCACCGCAAGCTGACGGGAGCCGGCGGCAATCGGAACGATTCCCTTCAGCTCGATCCGCCCAATCGCATCGGTGCCGCCCCGATAGTCTCCGAGATCGCTGAAGAAGGTCGAAGGACGTGCAGGAGATCGACCGTCGAAAATGCCGCCTTGCACGAAATACGCAGAGGCTTTTCGCGTCTTTTCGTAGAGGTCGGCGATGCGAGGAACATTGTCCGCGGCATAAATGATCTCTTCGGTGCCATCGTTGTCCAGGTCGAGCCCGAACGCCGATATGTCGTCCGGGAGCAGATTGGCTTCTTCCCCGTAAACTTTGATCAATTGCTGCGCGACTGCACCGGGTGGGATTTTTCGAATCTTTCGTCCCGTGGATCTCGTTTGCTCGGTCATGCGATCCCACTTTGCGCGGCTGAGAGCGCAGCTCGGGTTCTGCGGCGACTCGTTCTCCATCGATACAATGCCGCTCGCTGTCCGTTCGACGAACGCGCCCTCGTCGAACGGCTGCACGATCAAGAGCCGGCCGGCGCCGGTACACCGATCCGGAAACAGCATTTCACCATTCGACAGGCACAGGACGACGGCGCCGCCGCGCTCGACGATGGCATGGAAGTTGGAGTTCTGAGCAGGTGTGGCCTTAAACGCGGAATCCTGAGCGGGTCTAGCCTTGAAGTAGGCCGTGCTCGCGAAATAAGACGCCATGCCCGCGCAGGCGACCATCAACAGCCCGAACAGAATTCTGCCAGGCGACACCATGAAAACCTCAGCGTCTCGAAGCGCGCGCCCCACCACAGCCCGGTACGGGGCCGCGGAGGAAAATAACCAATCGCATCTCGCGAAGGAACAGCAAATCTGGCGCAGGGTTCCGCGAGAATGATGAGCGGGCTTGCCTTGTGCGAAGATTCGAACAAGCGCCTGACCGCGCTGGTCGCCCGCTCCTCAGGATGATGCAGAGAGAGCCGATGCTCGTCACCGCGTCTGTTGAATCCCCAGCGTCTTCACGATCTTCGCGATATACGCGCGCTGCTCCGCGATCGACGTCGCGAATTCCTTGGCGCCGCCGCGCGCCGGCGTTTGCGCCGTCGCGTTGAGGCGATCCTCGACCGCCTTGTCGTTCGCCGCTTCGACGATGTCGTTGCCGATCCGCTCGACCAGCGTCGCGGGCACGGCCTTGGTGGCGAACAGGCCGATATTGCCGTCCATCTCAAGCTCGGGGAAACCGGCCTCGATGCCAGTCGGCAGGTTGGGTAGGGTTGGCGCCCGCGTCTTGCCGAGCTGCGCCAGCGCGGTGATGCGGCCGCCATCGCTTTGCGGCCGCAGGATCGCGTAGGACGCGGAATAGATGTGCAGCCGCGCTTCGGCGAGATCGTTGGCCGCCTGCACGATGTCCTTGTAGGGCACCTTCTGCGTCGTGATCTTGGCGTTGTGCATGAAGTAGTCGAGCGCAAGCTCGGTGATGCCGGGCACCGCGGCGGAGTTGAACTTGCCCGGCTCGGCGCGCGCGAGCTTCACGAATTCGGCGACGGTCTTGACCCCCAGCGAGGTCGGCACGCCGACGCCGAGGATAGTCGAGGAGTAGCGCGCGACCGGCACGAGGTCGGACGGATCGTAGGGCAGCTTCTTGTACTGGAACGGATGCACGATGAAGTTGCCGCTCGGGCTCCACAGGAAGACGTGGTCGTCGTTGGCGGAGAGCACGGCTTGGATCGCGATGATGCTGTCGCCGCCGGGCCGGTTGTCGATCACGACCGGCTGGCCCCATTTTTTCTGGAGCCGCTCCTGGATCAGCCGCGCGCCGATGTCGGCGCCGGCGCCGGGGCCGAAGGGGATGACGAAGCGCACCGGCCGTTGCGGCCATTGTCCCTGGGCCTGCGCCTGCGTCGGCGCGGTCAGCAGGACCAGGCTTCCGAGTGCGCCAACGGCGGCGGCCAATTTCAGTGACAACGAACGCATGCATTCCCTCCGGCTGCTTTTGTCCCAAAGCTAGGGAACAAGGCTAGGCAACCGGCGGGCGGAACACAACGCTCAGGGGCTGGGCTTTGCGGTCGCAGCATGAATCGCCGCGACCTGCGCGCGCTGCGCCTCGATGGCGGCGGCGAATTCCTCCGGCGTGCCGGGGCGGGGCGCGGTGCCGACCTTGAGCACGCGGGCCTGGAAATCGGGGTCGGCGACGATCGCGGCGACGTCGGCCACGAGACGCTGCCGGATCTCGGCCGGCATGCCGCGCCAGCCGAAGAAACCGGCGACGCCTTCGAAGGTGAGGTCGGGATATCCCGCTTCCTTGGCGGTCGGTACGTCCGGCACCTGCGGCGAGCGACCGCGATTGGTGACGAACAGGAGCTTCGCGGTGCCGGCGCGATGATGCGCGACCTGCGTCGGCACGCCGGTGCCGATGACATGCAGGCGGCCCTGGTTGAGATCCTGATAGGCGGGCGCGAAGTCGCGATAGGGGACGTTCGCCATCTCGATCCCGGCATAGCGCTGCAGCGCCTGCAGCACATAGACCGGCAGGCCCGGCGTGGCGGCGTAGTTGAGCTTGCCGGGCTGCGCCTTGGCGGCCTGCACCAGCTCGGCGAGCGTGTCGACCTTGAGCTGCGCGGTGACCGACACGCCGAGGAAATTGTCGATGACAGGCGTCAGCGGCACCAGCTCCTTCGGATCGTACGGCAGCTTTTCGTGCAGCAGATGGTTGAACGTGACGATGCCGGCGAACGAGAACAGGAACGTATGGTTGTCGTCGCGTGACGAGAGGAACGAGGTCACCGCCGGGATGCCGTCGGCGCCCTGGCGGTTCTCGACCACGATCGCCTGGCCCCATTTTGGGGCGAGCCGTTCGGCGATCACGCGCGCGCTCAGGTCCATGCCGCTGCCGGGCGGCAGCGGCACGATGAAGCGAACGGTGCGCTGCGGCCAGGATTGTGCCGGGGCCTGTGTTGGCGCTTGGGCCTGCGCCTGGCTGGCGGCAGCGACACACGCGAGAAAAGCAACCGCAAGCGAACGGTGAAGCATCGACACGCGTTGAACCATGATTACTCCGAAGGACGTCAGACCGTGCAATCCGGCCTCAGTCGGTCGGAAGTTTAGTGAGGCCGAAGCCGGGAACAAGCCCGGCGTGCTGGCGCTGCAACCTTGGTGCCAGTTTGCCGCGGGCAGGGCAGTGGCGCTTATGCGTGGCTGTCGGGGCCGACCTCGTAGCCGGAATCTTCGATCGAGCCCGCGCCCATCCAGCCCCAGACCAGCACCACGTCCTCGCTGGAGGTGTTGTTGAAGCCGTGCCAGCAGCCACGCGGCGAATAGACCACGTCGCCTTCGCCGGAGGCCTCGTCGCCGTCCTCGCCGTAGATGTGGCCGTGGCCCTTGAGCACGATGAAGAACTCGTCGCAGTTGTGATGGCGGTGGCGCTCGTGACGCGCGCCAGGCTTCAGCACGGTCCAGCCGACCACGTGGTTCGCGCCGGCGGTCTTCTTGTCGATCAGGAACTGGACCTGCATGTCGACCCAGCCGTCCTTGCGGCTGAGCCCTTCCACCTTGGGCACGTCGCGCATGTTGGTCTTGTACATCGGCGTGCCCTTCGAGCGCTCTTCCGCGATCTTGGCCTTGGTGCCTTTCACGGCTTTCGCCAGCGCCGATCCGAGTTTCTCGAAATCCATCACTGTCCTCCCAGGCGGCGGTACACTTGATGCGCGACCACGAAGTCGTTGGCGTCGATGCCAAGCCCGCGGCAGGCATTCATCATCTCGTTGGCGGCGGCGGCGAGCGGCACCGGGCTGCCGAGCTTGCGCCCGAGGTCGAGCGCCAGCACCATGTCCTTCTGTTGCAAGGTGACGTCGGCGAGCGGCACCGCGGGCATCTTGCCCTCGAGGATGAACGGGCCGCGATAGCCGAGCACCGGCGACGCCGCGACGCTCTTGAGGATCGCGTCGACCGCGACCTCGCGCGCCACGCCGCCTTTCTCGGCAAGCGCGACCGCTTCGCCGAACGCGATCACCTCGACCATCAGCAGCAAGTTGACCGCGATCTTCATCTGCACGGCGAGGCCATTTGCGCCGATGTGAGTCACTTTCGGACCGATGGCACGCAGCACGGGTTCTGCCTTGTCGAAGGCGGCCTTGTCGCCGCCGACCATGACCGAGGCGTTGCCCTGCACCAGCGTGACCGGGCTGCCCGAGATCGGCGCGTCGAGCATCGCCAGACCCTTGGCCGCGAACGCGGCGGCGACGGCGCGGCTGTCGTCGGGCGAGATCGTGCTCATGTCGGCATAGATACAGCCGGCGCGCAGGCCCATGATGACGCCGTCATCGCCGAGCGCCACCGAGCGCACCGCGGCGCCGTCGGTGACACAGGAGAACACGATCTCGGACCGCGCCGCGACTTCGCGCGGCGTGTCCGCCAGCGTCATGCCTTTTTCGAGCAGCGGCGCGGCCTTGTCCTTGGCGCGATTCCAGCCGGTGACGGCATGCCCGGCCGCCAGCAGGCGCGGCACGATGCCCTGGCCCATCACGCCGAGCCCGACGAATCCGAGGTTCATGGGGGCGCCCTTTGATGTCAGTCGGGCCAAATCTATCCGTCATGGCCGCGCTTGTCAGCGGAAGTCGTGGTTTACCCGACTTCCGCCACTTCGTTTTATGCGCAACTCGGGCAGGCCCGAGTTGCGATGCCATCCACGTCTTCATTGGTGCGTCAAAATCTTCGTTGGTGCGTCAAAGACGTGGATGCCCGGCATAAAGCCGGGCATGACGACCATTGTGGGATTTGCAGAGGAGAGGGAGCCTCACTCCGTCACGATCTTCACCTTCTCGCCCGCGCGCACGCGGTCGGACGGGGTGAGGCCGTTGAGAATGCGGAACCGCTCTTCCTTGCGGTCGGTCGCCATGCGGCCGGCGAGGCGCTCGACGGTGTCGGCTTCGCCGACCTGCACCAGACGGATGCGCAGCGGCTTGGTGGAGGAGGCCTCGGCGGCGCTCATGCGGCGGAAGGTGCCGACGGCCTCGCGGAACGCGCGATCGTTCGCCGGCGTCATCTGCTTGGTCGCGAAGATGAAGCGGTACACAGCGGTGTCATACCGGATCACGAACAGCCGGAACGCCCATTGATCGCCTTGCGCCAGCGCGGTTGCGGCCTGGAAGCCGCTGATGGTGAGCTCCTCGACGGTGTTGCCGTCGATGTTCTCGATCCACCCGGAATTGAGATAGGCGGGCAACGCCTGCTCGGCCGGTACGCTCACGACGTCGAACCGCAGCGCCTGGCCGCCGCTGTCCTTGATGCCGAGCACCGCCTGCGGCGTGTTGTCGAGCGCGAAGCCGTCCGGTGCCATGAAGGTGAAGCTGAGCCGCGGATGCAGGAACCGGCGCCCGCGCACATAGCCTTCGCTCGGGTCCTCGCCGTAGAGCATGCCGTCGATGCCGGCGAGATAGGCCTCGCGGTCGCGGCTGCCGCCGCCGGGGCCGCTGAACTGGCGCGCGTTGATCTGGGCATTGCGCACGCGCTCGGTCGTCGCCGGATGCGACGACAGGAAATCCGGCATGCGGGTATCGGCAGCGGTCGGGGTGCTGCTGCTCTGGCCCGGCGGACGCAGCTCGGCCTGGCGTCCGAGCGAGGACAGGAACCGCACTGCGCCGAACGGATCGTATCCGGCGCGCGCGGCGATGCCGACGCCGATGCCGTCCGCCTCGAGCTCCTGCGAGCGGGAGAAGGTCGAGAGCGCGATCTTGGACTTCGCCAGCGCGAGTGCGTGGGTGTCGGGGTCGGCGCCGAAATTGTCGAAGACTCGTCCCACCAACGCTACTTGCCGGGCGCGGTCCTCGCGCATCGCCGCGTGCTGCGCGATCACGTGCGCCATCTCGTGCGACAACACCGAGGCGAGCTCCGAGGTGTCGTTGGCGAGGGCGATCAGGCCGCGGGTAACATAGAGGTGCCCGCTCGGCAGTGCGAACGCATTGACCGCGGAGGAATTCAGGATCGTGAACCGGTAGCGCTGGTCGGGCCGCTCGGAGGCGGCAACAAGCTTCTCGACCGCGCTGCTGACCACGGCGTTGAGCCGCGGGTCCTCATAGGCGCCGTTGTAGGACGCCAGGATGCGCTCGTGCTCGCGCTGCGCCGCGGTCGGCGGGGCGGCGCGTTGCGGCGGCGGATCGGGGAGATTGACCTGTCGGACCGAGCCGGTGGTGTCCGGCGTCAGGCAGCCGCCGAGCAGCAGGCCGAGCGCAATGGCGACCGGTGCCGCGAGCCGGGCGGTCGTCGATGTCGGTTTGCGGTTCGTCTGCACGGGCGTCTTCTAGTTCGCTGCTACCACTTCGATCTGCTCCGGACGGCTGACCTCGATCCGCGGACCATTGCGAACCTCGATCCAGCCACGCACGCGAAGACGCCGATTCTCGAGCGCCTTGGGCTCACGCCCCGCGCCCGTGAAGATGCGCTCCTGACGTTTCGATATGGTGACCGTAAGCGCCTCCGACCATCGACGGCCAAAATTCACATATATGGTGCCGCCGGTCTCGCGGACCGACAACACCTTGCCTTCGACGACCGAGAAACGACCCCGACCGGCCACCAGACCCGTCAAATCCCCTGCGTCCACTATGCCATATTGTGGGTGGCTCCACAGGCCCCTCCGGGCGATTCGGGCCTCACGCTCGTGTGAGTACAGCTCTGCGGAGCACGCAGGATCGGCGATTTCGGCGCCGACGCGGGCATGCCCCGCGGCCAGCAGCGGATGGGCTACCGCGCGGGGCTGGGCCACCGCGCCGGCCTGTGCCTCCCCGGTGGTGAAAACGTGGGCGACCGTGCGCCCATAGCGGTCGGGAGCGCCCCCCAAAGGGCGCAGCGTCACGGCTGCACCGGCGACGATGGCGGCGAGGGCCGCCCGGGAGGCCTGTCCCGCCGATGAGGCTCCGGTGGCAGGGGGGACTTCCAGCGACGCCAGCCGGATTTCCCGCCCGTCATCGAGCGCGAAGCTTCGGCCATCGATGACGCGATCAACCCGGCCTGTGACGCGCCCTGCCGACGACGTTTCGGCCGCGCAACCGGATGACGAATCGAACGAGGAATCTTGGGCGCGTGCTTCGAGCACCGCACCGCACAGCAATCCCGCAAGAACAATGGGACCCCACCCGCCCATACCACCAACGAGAACGGGGAAATCGGGCGGTACTGCGGCGCGTCGACGACAATCCAGAGCTGATTCAGCGTGATCGGTATTCCAATGCTCTTGCCGCTCGGGCGCGCCCTTGCTGAAATCCGCGACGACCACGGTGGTCGATCGCGGAGCAACGATGATTCAGGTCAAGCGGTTGGGACACGCAACGTTCAACACGCCGGACCTCGAACGCATCGTCGACTACTGGACCCGGATCATCGGCCTGACGGTCGTCGACAAGGACAAAAATCGTGCCTTCCTCGCCACCAAATACGGCGAGGAAGCCATCGCCGTGGAAACCGGCGAGGGCGCGGACCTGGTGCGGTCGGCGTTCCAGGTCGCGCCCGGCAGCGAGCTTGCCGATCTGCAAAAGGCACTCGGCAAGCACGGCATCAACAGCGAACTGCGCAGCGACATCTCACCCGGGGTCGCCAAGGCGATCGTGTTTTCCGATCCCAAAGGCACGATCGTCGAGATCTATTCCGACTACCGGCATTCCGGTCGCGACACCGTCGAGCGGGGCGTGATGCCGCTGAAATTCGGGCACCTGGCCTATCGCTGCAAAGACCCGGTGAAGGTGACGAGCTTCTACACCGACGTCCTCGGCTTCCGGGTGTCGGACTGGATGGGCGACCGCTTCTCGTTCCTGCGCTGCGGCCGCGACCACCACTCGGTCAATTTCGCGCGCTTCGACGAGGAGCGCCTGCACCACATCGCGTTCGAGGTCGCCGACATGGCGGAGGTGCAGCGCGCCAGCGACTTTCTTGCGCGCAACGACATCCAGCTGGTGTGGGGGCCGATCCGGCATCTCGTCGGCCACAACATCGCGGCCTATCACCGCAATCCCGACGACCAGCGCATCGAGATTTTCGCCGAGATGGACATCATGCGCGATGAGGAGCTCGGCTATTTCGAACCGCGCCCGTGGCATCAGGATTTTCCGCAGCGGCCGAAGGTCTGGCCGGCGGATACGCTGCGCGCCTATTGGGGCTTCGGGTCGTTCGGCACGTTCCCGGGCTATCCGTGAGCGGCGTGAATCATTTGAAATTTTTATGGCTCAAAAAAAACAAAAGCCGCCGCGCGAGCGCGGCGGCCTTTGCGGTCGATCAGAGATCAAACCTTGAGGTTTTCGGCCGATTCCTTGCCGCGATTGGCGACAATCTCGTAGGTGACGGTCTGGCCCTCATTGAGGGTGCTCAGGCCCGCACGCTCGACGGCGGAAATATGGACAAATACGTCCTTGCCGCCACCTTGGGGTTGGATGAACCCGTAGCCTTTGGTCGGGTTGAACCACTTCACTGTTCCGGTAGGCATCGTCGTCTCCTTGCGCCTTGCCTGCCGACTCTCGCCGCGAGAGCCGGCTATGGTCCGAGTTTGGGAATGACTTGTTGAGAGCAGCCCAAATAGGGAGCCTGGCAAGACAGACCTAAAACTTGGCACCCCCTAGCCTGTACGATTGAGGCGTGGAGGTCAATTAAGAATGATATGGTTACTTGGTCTCAAGGATTGCCTTGTAGCGGGCGATCAGTTCCGGCGGGCTCTGCGCCAGCCGCGCGATCATGCCCCGGACGGCCGCGCCATCGAGCGGACTCACGTCGAGATCGAGCTTTTTTGCCTCGACCAGATAGTCCGGGTCCTGGAACGTCTTCATGAAAGCGGTCTGCAGCACCTGGGCGCGGTCCGCGGGCAGGTTCGGCGGCGCGACATAGGGGTAGGTGACGCGGAACGGCAACTCCACGAGCTCGAGCATCGCGCGGTCCTGCGGATTTGATGCGAGCTCGCGCGCGGTCGGCACGTCCGGCATCTTGTTCCAGCGCGTCTCGCGGCCGAATTGCATCAGGAAGCGCAAGCGTCCCTCGCGGATATAGCTGCCGTAGGCGCCGACCTGCAGCGGCGCCCAGCCGATCGCGCGGCCATCGATCTCGCCGCGCTCCATCGCGATCGAGAGATCGGTAGAGCCCTTGTAGCCGCGGATCAGTTGGAGGTTGAGCTTGAGCACGTCCTTCGCGACCAGCACGACATCGGTGTCGGTGCCGCCGGCGCCGAGGCCGCCGATCAGCGCCGGGCGCTTTGACGGGTCGCGAAGGTCGGCGACCGTGTTGAACGGCGCATCCCCCATGACCACGAGGAAGTAGGCACTGTCGGCGTAGCTCGAAGACGTGCCGAGCCAGGTGAAATTCTCGGCCTTGTATTTTGCCGCCGTGATGCCGAGCGTCGGTTGCATCGGGGTAGCGCGTGACAGCACCGCGAAGGTGAGGCCGTCGGGCTCCGCGACCGAATACATGTAGTTCGCGGCCGCGAGGCCGCCGGCGCCCTGCATGTTCTTGACGATGACGTTGGCGACGCCCGGAATGTATTTGCGCATGTGACGGGCCAGTGCGCGCGCCGCAACGTCATAGCCGCCGCCTGCGGCGTTGCCGACGATCAGCGAGACTGTCTTGCCTTCGTAGAAATTCGATTGCGCGCCGGCGGTGGATGCAAGTCCGACCGTGAACGTCGCCGCGACCAGGCACAGGCCGAGTCTCTCGCGCACGGTCGTTCCTCCGCTGCCCTATGCCAGATTGCCGAACTGGCGCAGGTTCTCTTTCTGCTTCTCGTTGCGCGGCGGCAGCTTGAACAGCCGCGCGGCGT
>Ga0075430_100000737_pt1 | contig 25077 bp, 19 predicted proteins | sample RhiMetdeltSRZDD4_FD_75294 | JGI IMG/M metagenome (GOLD analysis project Ga0075430, IMG submission 75294) | Populus rhizosphere microbial communities from Tennessee, USA - Rhizosphere MetaG P. deltoides SRZDD4 | ecosystem: Host-associated > Plants > Roots > Rhizosphere > Soil | place: USA... | reverse complement strand
AGGCCGGCGTTGTTCACCAGGATGTCGCCGGCGAGCTCGGGCCGCGCCAGCCCGTCCAGGTCGGACAGGTCGACGGTGAGCGGGCGCCCCCCGATAGCCGCGGCGACCTCCTTGGCGCCGGCCTCGTCGCGGTCGACCACGGTCACCGCCGCGCCGGCTTCGGCCAGGCGCACCGCGCAGGCCCGCCCGATCCCGCTCGCACCACCGGTCACCACAGCCGTGCGCCCGCTCAGGTCCACCGCCACGGTCATGCTGCCGTACCCCCTTGTCGATCCCGCTGCCGCTGGCGCCGGCGCCGGCCGGCGAGGCGGAGCGCCAGCTCGGAAGCCGTGCCCCAGATGCCGCGCCGGAACAGCAGCACCGCGACCACGAAGATGCCGCCGGTCACCAGCCCGATCTGGCTGAACCCGGAGAAGGAGAGCCAGTCCTCGAGACGCACCACCAGGGCCGCGCCGAGCACGCCGCCCCAGAGCGTGCCGATGCCGCCGAGGACCACGACGATCACCACCTTGCCCGAGGTGGTCCAGTGCACCACCTCCAGCGAGACGAACCGGTGGCCCATGGCGAAGAGACCACCACCCAGCCCGGCCAGGAAGGCGGAGAGTACGAACGCGGTGATCTTGTAAAGATGCACCGGGTAGCCCAGGGCCCGCGCCCGGGCCGGGTTGTCCCGGATCGCCGCCAGCACCCGGCCGAACGGCGAGTGCACGATGCGCCACGCCGCCCACAGCCCGGCCAGCACGATCGGCAGCGCCGCGTAGTAGAAGAAGTACTCGTCAGACAGGTCCAGCCCACCCAGCGTGCGGGGCACGCTCTGCAATCCGTTCTCACCACCGGTGACCGACCGCCACTCGTTGGCGATGAAGTAGGTCATCTGGGCGAAGGCCAGGGTCACCATCGCGAAGTAGATCCCGGTACGGCGTACCGCGAGGTAGCCGATGGGCAGCGCGAGCACCGCGGCGCCCAGCGCCCCGGCCAGCACCGCAACCGGGAAGGGCACCCCGCTGTGCACCGCGACCAGCCCGGTCAGGTAGGCCGAGGAGCCCCAGAACGCCGCGTGCCCGAAGGAGAGCAGCCCGGCGTAGCCCAGCAGCAGGTCGACCGAGACCGCGAACAGCGCCCAGCACAGGATGTCCACGGCCACCGCCGGGTAGAGCCCGTTGGGCAGCCACAGCGCAAAGGCCAGGCCGGCGGCGAGCAGCACCCAGCGCAGCCAGGCCGGCGCGGCGGCCATTGCGGCCGTCGCCGAACGAGGCCGGGCCGGGACCGGCGCCTGCGCGCCGGCGGTGTCCACAGCGGACGATGTCATGCCACCGTCTCCTCCCGCCCGAACAGCCCGGTCGGGCGCCACAGCAGCACCACGGCCATGACCAGGAACACCAGCGTCTGGGTCAGCAGCGCCGGCGCCCGGAACGCCTCGGTCCACGCCTGCACCAGGCCGATGAGGAAGCCCGCGGTGACCGAGCCGAAGATGGAGCCCAGCCCGCCGATCACCACGACCGCGAAGACCACGATGATCAGGTCCGCGCCCATCAGCGGGTTCACCGCGCGCATCGGCGCGGCCAGCACCCCGGCCAGCCCGGCCAGGGCCACGCCGAAGCCGAAGACCGGCGTGACCCACCGGCCTACGTCGATGCCGAGAGCCCGGGTCAGCTCCGGCCGCTCGGTGGCCGCGCGCACCACCATGCCCACCCGGGTGCGGGTGAGCAGCCACCACACGCCCACGCAGGCCGCGATCGCGACGCCGAAGACGAACACCCGGTACGCGGGGAAGTCGAACAGCCCGAGCGGCACCTCCCCGGCCAGCTCGGCCGGCTGCGGGTAGCTGACCGAGCTGACCGTGTACCTCGCCTTCACCAGGTCCTGGAGGATCAGCGTGAGGCCGAAGGTGAGCAGGAAGTTGTAGAGCGGGTCGAGGCGGGACAGCCGGTGGATGAACGCCCGCTCGAGCACGATCCCGAGCAGCCCCAACGCGAGCGGGACCAGCACAAGCGCCCACCAGAAGGGCAGCCCGGCCTCGGTGAGCAGCACGTACGTCCCGAACGCGCCGAGCATGTAGAACGCGCCGTGCGCGAAGTTGACCACCCGCAGCATGCCGAAGATGACGGCCAGGCCGAGCGCCAGCAGCGCGTAGAAGCCGCCGCCGACCAGCCCGTTGAAGGTCTGTTGCAGGAAGTTCACCACGGCTGCCCCACCCCGCGACCCGTTAGAGCTTGCAGTCCGGCGACGGGGTACGGAACGCCTCCGCCGCCGGGATCGTGGAGACGATCTCCTCGTAGTCCCAGGCCTGACCCACCTGCGCGGACGGCTTCACCCGCGCCAGGTACGCGTCGTGCACCACCCGGTGGTCCTCGGCGCGGACCTTGCCGTTGCGCAGGAACAGGTCGTCGATCGTCTTGCCCTCCAGCGACTCGACGATCTTGTCCGCGTCGTCGGTCCCCGCCGCCTGGACCGCCTCCAGGTACTGCGTGGCCGCCGAGTAGTTGGCCGCGTGCGCGAACGTCGGGCGTACCCCGGTCTGCTGCATGAACTTGTCGGCGAAGGCCCGGTTGCGGTCGTCGAAGTTCCAGTACCACGCCTCAGTGAAGGTCGTGCCGGCGAGCGCGTCCGGGGTGAGCGAGTGGATGTCGGTGATGAACATCAGCCCGACCGCGAGGTTAAGGCCCTTGTCCTTCAGCTTGAACTCGTTGTACTGCTTGACCACGTTGACCAGGTCGGCGCCGGCCTGCATGACGCCGAGAGTGTCCGGCTTGGGGTTCAGCGTGGTCGCCTTGAGCAGCTGCACCGAGTAGTCACCGGTGTTGTTCGGGAACGGCGTGGGCTCCCGCGCCACCACGGCGCCGCCGGCCTTCTCGATCGCGGCCGTGAACGACTTCTCCATGTCCTGCCCGAACGCGTAGTTCGGGTAGACGATGTACCACCGCTTGGCGCCCTTCTGGGTGGCCGTGGTGCCGGTCCCGTTCGCCAGCATGTACGTGTCGTACGCGTAGTGGAACGTGTACTTGTTGCACGCCTTGCCGGTCAGCTCCGTGGTCGCCGCGCTCACGTTGAAGTAGAGCCTCTTCTTGGCCGCCGCCACCTCGGCCACCTTCAGCGCCGCCGACGAGGTGGGCACGTCGAGCAGCGCGTCGACGCCCTTGCGGTCGTACATCTCGGCGGCCTTGCTGTTGGCCACGTCCGGCTTGTTCTGGTGGTCCGCGGACTCCACGGTGATGTTCTGGGTCACCGCCTTGTCGCCGTACTTGGCCTTGAAGTCGGCGATCGCCATCTCCACCGCCTTGACCGAGTTGCGGCCGGACAGGGCGGAGTAGACGGCGGTCTGGTCGTTGAGCACGCCGAGCACGATCTTGTCGTCGGTCAGCTTGCTCTCGCCTCCGCTCCGCGGCCCGCCACCACCGCACGCGGCGGTGGCGAGCAGCGCGGCGACAGAGACCACGGCGACGGTTGCGGCCTTTCGCATGGCTGTCCTCCCCAAGCGGTTCAGATCCCCAGGTACGCCAGCAGCTCGCGTTCGCGCTGGCGTACCTCGGAGTTGTCCAGGGCCTGCGCGACCCGACCCTCGGCCAGCAGGTAGTGCCGGTCGGCGACGGTCGTCGCGAAGTGCAGGTTCTGCTCCACCAGGAGCACCGTGACGCCGTGCTCCTTGGCCCGGCGCAGGATCTCGCCGACACCGGCGACGAGCAGCGGCGAGAGCCCCTCCGTGGGCTCGTCGCAGAGCAGCAGCCGGGCACCCATGCGCAGCACCCGGGCCAGCGCCAGCATCTGCTGCTCCCCGCCGGAGAGCTTGCTGGCGGCGAAGCCGCGCCGGGCGCGGAGCGCGGGGAACGCGTCGTAGACCTGCTCCAGCGACCACGGGCGGGGGCCGACCGACGGGGGCAGGGTGAGGTTCTCCGCGACCGAGAGGGTGGCGTAGGCGCCCCGGTCGTCGGGCACCCAGCCGATGCCGAGCCGGGCGCGGCGGTGCGGCGGCATCCTCGCCACGTCGGCGCCGAGCAGCCGCACCGCGCCGCGCTGGCCGGCGTGCAGGCCCATGACGCAGCGCAGCAGGGTGGACTTGCCGGCGCCGTTACGGCCGACCAGCGTCACCACCTCGCCTTCGCCGACCGTGAGCGAGACGTCCCGCAGCACCTGCGCCTCGCCGTACCAGGCGGAGAGCCGCTCGATGCCGAGCATCTCCCGCCGGCCATCGCCCGACTCAGGGCTGACCGGCTCAGGGCTAGTGCGCACCGTTGGCACCCCCCAGGTAGGCGGCGATCACCCGCTCGTCGGCGCGCACCTCGTCGTACGCCCCCTCGACCAGTACCCGGCCCGCCTGGAGCACGGTGACCCGGTCCGCCAGCGCGCCGACCACGCTCATGTTGTGCTCGACCAGCACCACGGTCCGCCCGGCGCGGATCCGGCCGATCAGGTCGACCGTGCGGTCCACGTCCTCCAGGCCCATGCCGGCGGTCGGCTCGTCCAGCAGCAGGACCCGTGGCTCCAAGGCCAGCGCGATGGCCAGCTCCAGCGCCCGCTTGCGGCCGTAGGGCAGCCGGTCGGCGAGCGTCCACGCGTCGTCGCCGAGGCCCACCATGGCCAGCAGCTCGTCGGCCCGCTCCCGGTGGCGGCGCAGCAGCTTGGCCGAGCGCCAGAACCGCCAGCCGAGCCCACCCCCGGCGGCCAGCGCCAGCTCGACGTGGTCGCGCGCGGACAGCTGCGGGAAGAGGCTGGTGATCTGGAACGAGCGGGCCACGCCCAGTCGCGCGATGCGCTCCGGCGGCAGCCCGGTGATCTCCTGACCGACCAGCTCGATCCGCCCGGCGCTCGGTGCCAGGAAGCCGGTGAGCAGGTTGAACAGCGTGGTCTTGCCGGCCCCGTTCGGCCCGACCAGGGCGTGCACGCTGCCCTCGGCGACCGCCAGGTCGACCCCGTTCACCGCCCGGAAGCCCCGGAAGTCCCGGGTGAGGCCGTACGCGGCCAACACCGGTGGTGCGGTGCCCGCAGCCGTCACGCCGGTCCCCCTCGCCCCTGTCCGCTGCCTTTGTTCGCGAACCGTACGTGCGTCATGGCGACCGGAGCCATGTGGTCCGCGTACACAATCCGGCCTTCCCCTCTGGGCCGGGGACCCATCCCGCGCCGACACCCACAGGCGCCATCCCGGCGAGGTGTGATGACCCTACATTCCGCTGTGTCGATATCTCGCTTACCGTACGTAGCCAAAGGTGACGACGGTCACACCACTATGCGTCACCACCCGTCCCCAGGAGCGCGCCACATGCCCCGTCTCAGCTGGCCTGCCGGTGCGGCGCTGACCGCTGCCGCCCTCGCCGCCGTCCTCACCGCAGCCGTCACCGTCGCCGGCGTCACCATCACCAGCAGCCCCGCGTACGCCGCGAGCCTCACCCCGGTCTCGGGTTTCGGCAGCAACCCGGGCAACCTCGACATGTACGCCTACCGGCCGGACGCCATGCCGTCCGGCGCGCCGCTCGTCGTCGCCCTGCACGGGTGCACCCAGAACGCCACCGACTACTTCACCAACTCCGGCTGGCGCAAGTACGCCGACCTGTGGCGCTTCGCGCTGGTGCTGCCGCAGCAGAAGTCGGCGAACAACTCCAGCTCGTGCTTTAACTGGTTCGAGGCCGGCGACACCGCCCGCGGCCAAGGTGAGGCGCTGTCCATCAAGCAGATGGTCGACTACGCCGCGAACAACTACGGGATCAGCCGGTCCCGGGTCTACGTCACCGGGCTCTCCGCGGGCGGTGCGATGACCGCGGTGATGCTCGCCACCTACCCGGACGTGTTCGCCGGCGGCGCGGTCATCGCCGGCATCCCGTACCGCTGCGCGACGAGCACGTCGAGCGCGTTCAGCTGCATGAACCCGGGCGTGGACAAGACCCCGGCACAATGGGGCGACCTGGTCCGCGCGGCGTACTCGTACACGGGCGCCCGGCCACGGGTGGCGGTCTGGCACGGCACCGCCGACACCACGGTCGTACCGGCGAACGCGACCGAGCTGCGCGACCAGTGGACCAACGTGCTCGGCGTGTCCCAGACGCCGACCTCGACCCAGTCCCTGCCCGGCAACACCTCGCTGGAGATCTACGGCGACAAGGTACGCGTCTACCGGGTCGGCGGCATGGCGCACGCCACGCCGGTGGACCCGGGCACCGCGCTGGAGCAGTGCGGCACCGCGGGCACGTACTACAAGGACACGATCTGCTCGTCGTACTACATCGCGGTCAACTGGGGCCTGGGCGGGAGCAGCTCACCGCCGCCGTCGCCGACCGCGTCGCCGAGCACCTGCATCCGGGCCTCCAACTACACCCACGTGCAGCAGGGCCGGGCCCACCTCTCCATGGGGTACGTCTACGCCAACGGCTCCAACCAGTACATGGGCCTCTACAACATCTACACGTCCCACGGGCTCAAGCAGACCGGCCCCAACTACTGGGTGATCGCCGACAACGAGTGCTGACCACCCGGCGTCGCCGGCACCATCGTCCCTTCGTCACAGGCCGCCCTTCCGGAGGCTCCCGCACCGTTCCCGGAAGGGCGGCCGGAACGACGATGACGAGTTGTCCATGCTGGCCTGTCCGCCGGTTCCGGCTTATCTCTCGTTTTTCCTCCGGACGCCTTCGACGTCTTCCCGGAGGCGTCGGCTATGCTCGTCCCAGTTGAATGGCAGACTGCCCGCCTCGTGGTTGAGAGCCCGCCATTGGCGGTCCAGATAGACGCGGAACACATCGGCGCGACGCAGCCTGCCAGTTATGTCCTGGACCGCCGTGACAAGCTTCCGGTAGTTCGGGTCGACAATCGATGTGTCGACAACGACCGCGTCAACGTAGGCAAACATGTGGATAAGCATCCGAGCGGTGTACACCCCCGCGGAGGTGACCCGCAGGTGCTCGTGTGCTCCGGCACCGCGCCCCCGGGGGGACCGCTCAACCAGACCCTTCTTGGTGGCGCGGCTCAGCGCCCACGCTATCTGGTCCGGGCTGAAGCCACACTTCTGCCCGAAGGCATAGACATCATCGGCGGGAACGAAGCCTTCGGTGCCCTTACGGTCACCGGCGGCTTCGATCTGAGCAATCAGCAGTCCTAGCAGGAAGTGCTCCCGCCCGTCCGGCTGAGAGATGCCGAAAAGGTTCGCGATGGGCGAGACGTCTGGGTCATAGTGCTCCGCATCGCCGTAGATGACCGCTCGGAGGAACTCGTGCAGGGCAATGGTGTAGTCACCAGCGCGCTCATAGATACCAAGAATCTTCCGGGTGTCAACATGCCCACTGCCGATGAACCGGGACACGAACTCAAGCGCCCGCCGGACGTTGCCCGCCGCCAGGTTGTCGATAAGCGAGATGAGGTGCTCATTGCTCTCAAAGTTCGCGAGGAGCACCTCGAGATAGGCCGTTAATGACTCTGAGGAGATGGTGACGCCGACCGGGAAGCTCGACAGCCTCGACGTATCCTTCAGCTGGTTGAGCGCAAATGTGAGGCGCTTCTTCAGGACCACATCGATGCGAGGAGGAGCTATCGTGAACGCTCTAGGTTGATATGCCGTGAGCGCACCTTCAGCCCTGCTCCGGTAGAACGTGTCAGGGCGCAAGGAGACGAAGACCGTGGCGGGCCACGTCTGAGCCAGCGTCTCAGCTATCAAGAACACACGTTCCTGGAACTCTGAGTCCCACTGGTCGATATTGTCCAGGAATACGATCAGCTGTTTACGCATAGTGGCCCGGATATGGTTCAACGAGGCGCGAAGGTGGGCCTCCCCGTCATCGAGCAGCCTGCCCAGGAAGCTCAGCCGCTCCCTGCGGTAGCCTACGAGGTCGAACTCCTTCAGCTCTCCGTAGACGGTTCCGTCGAACCGTCGGAGCTCCTTGTGGTACACGGCTTCGACAAATACGCGTTCTCGGATATCGACGCCGTAGTCGTCGAGGAGCTGCCGCTCAGTTTCGGCGATTACGAAATCCCTCAGATCCGCGGTAGTCGTCGCGGCGGAACCGAAGTCAACATAAGCTACCAGAGACTGGTCGAACACCTCCTTGGCATCCACGTGGATGAGCCGCCGTATAAACATCGTCTTGCCGACACCGACATCCCCTAGGAGAATGATCGGCCGGCGACTGATGCTTGATGCGAGAATGTCTCCACGCAGCTTCGGGTTGACCGTTGACTGCATTCCCTTCGACTTCGACAGGACAGGCTCGGCCTCCAGGTCGACGCCGGGCTCATGAAGAAGGGAGTAGCGATTTTCCAGGATCGTCCTGCTAACTAGCGCATACTGGGACAACGCCCCGCTCGTGGCATATGTCTCCCTGAGGAACTCTTCCTGCAACGACGGGTCCCTCGTCAGGTCCTCCAGGAAGAGATCCGCAAGAATTTGCAGCCCAGTCTGGATGTCATTGCGCCTTCTATGCCCGGGATAATGCGCGATCTGGGTGGCGAGCGGAGGCGGGGCAGCCGGCACCTCCTCCTCACGGAGCGTCACATGAAGGTTCCGCGCCTCAACCCCGTGGCGCGATAGGTTCTCCCACAACACATGGAAGTTCTCTCGCATCGCGGAAAGACTCGTGAAGACGAGCGCGCTGCCCGCAAGAGGCGGCGTGCTATCAGTTCGTACGCCGAGAAAAGCTATCAGCTGGGTTCCGTTGCAGACCGCCGCCAGCTGCACCCCGCGGGTGGCACAGTACTCCGAGACCTGCCGTAACGCAGACCTCAGCTCCTTTCCGCCATGGGGAGCCTCGGTGAGGGAGGGCAGCCGATGAACCAACGATGTCATGCCCACGGGCAGGCTAAAGGATGCGCTCTGCCGCTTAGCCTCGATAATCATGCGAGTCGCGGGGCGGCCGAGGGCATAGTCAACGAACCCACCCTCGTAGGAGTCCTCTGTGATGATCTCCTCTGCTGGCCAGGCCAACACGTCGCGTATGAGAGTGTCGACGAGGTGTAGCCGAGTCGTATCCTCGTTGCGGTCCAGGTCGGCGGCGTGCTCGCCGTACCAGTTAATTAGCTGGTCGAGCGCGGCCTTGGCTTCCTCGTATCCGGTGGTCATCCCAGACTCGCTCAGTCCAGGGAAGAGACAAGTGAGGCGTGGCGTCCGGCAACGTAGCCGCAAGGCCAATATCTACACAGAGGAGACATCACGGTCCGCCGGTTCCTAGGGTAGTCGTACTCTAGCGGCCCGCGGCGGGACAGGTTGCGTCCACCCGGACATACCGGTTGCGATCTTACGCGCCAGGACCGAAACGCCTTGCATTCTGCGGGATGCGGACGCGCTCCGCACGACTCACCCGAACACGCGGGCGAACGCGGCATAGGTAGGCGTGGCCGGCGCCGCGTCGTAGACAGCGAACACCACCCGGTCGAACCCCCAGGCGCCGGGCAGCAGCATGGCGAAGGTCTGGGCGACCAGCGCCGGGTCGTTGCCGAAGACGCCGCAGCCCCACGCGCCGAGGACCAGCGCGCGGTGCCGGTGCGCGGCGGCGACCGCGAGCACCCGCGCCGCGCGGGACCGCAGCGCCGCGGGCACGCTCTCCGCCCTCTCCGGCTGGTTGGCGCGGATCGCGCCGAGGTTCGGCGCCGCGGCGGTCAGGAACGAGACCGGGTACGGCTGCGCCAGCAGCGCCCCGGAGTCGTCCCGGAAGACCGGGACCCGTGGCGAGTAGATCACCCGGTCGCTGTAGCGCAGGTCGGAGTGGCTGCGATGGTAGGCGTAGAACTCCGGCTCCGCGGTCTGGCATGCGTACAGCGCGGACGCGCGGGCGATGCTCTCCTCCTGTGCCTGCGCGCCGTTGAGGAACCCGCCGCCGGGGTTGCGCGCCGAGGCGAACACCAGGCACGCCACGTCCTCGCCCAGCCGGCGCGCCGCGGACAGGCTGGTCTCGTTGGTCACCTCGACGACCGGCGCGCCGCCCCCGGCGGCCGGCTCGGCCAGCTCGTCCTCGGGCAGGTATAGCTGGGTGCCGGCCACCGCGGCACCGACCTGCTCGCCGAGGGGCACCCCAACCCCGGCACCGTTGACGTAGCTCCCCCGCGCAACGATCTCCACCGTCTCCCGCGCCACCGCGCGCCACCGTTCCCGCACCGGCGCATTCTCCGCCGCCCCGGCCGCTCGCTCCACCGCTATACGGCCCCGCCCAGAACACCCCGAGCCTCGGATACTGACCTCACGCAGGACCCGTTCTTCGTCGCCGAGCTGCTGCCACTGCTGTTCGTCGAGGAACGGCTCAGCCATACCCGTCGGCGCTTCGCCCTGGCTGGCTCGAGCAGCGCGGCCACCCGCGGACGCGTCAGGCCATTGCGGAGTACCAGCGCCAGCTGGCGGATCCGACATTCCGGCCGTCACTGGGCAACCCGGGGTTCGACCGCGCCGTACGGACCGTCCTCGACCGGCTCCGGGATCCCTACCCGCAGCAGCACCGGGACGCGCACCGGCAGGCGCTGCTGGACGCCGCCTGGCCCCAGCTACGCGCGGCAATATCCCTATGGCGGCCTGCCGGCGGCAACCACATCGCGCCTGTCGTGCTCTTCACCGAGCCCGTCCTCGCTGCGATCATCACCCCGGAACGCGGTCGCGAGATCCTCGCCACGCCACGCGGACAGCCGCTGCCGCCGGTTCCCCGCCGATAGCGGCTGCCATGGTCCGTTACGACCGGCGCCGGACCAGCTCCCTAGCTGGTCACGGTTGCGGTTGCCGAGCCGCCCAGGTTGCTGCGCACCGTGATGACCTGCGGGTTGAATACCCAGCCACGCTGGTCGAAGTAGCGCCCACCGCACGGAAAGCTCCAGGTGGGTGGCGCGCCCAGCACAGCCGCAGGGCGGAGCTACATCACCGTCTACGCAGCCGGCAGTCCAGCGGTTCGCCAGGAGCACAATGCCGAGGCACCAGGGGCCGTCGGGTGGATGGGACCACCTGAACACAGCGAGTAGCGTGCGGATGGATCCGGAAACGTCTGGGGGGTGGACGTGATGATGCGTCGGAGAGCTCTGTTCCGCCTGTTCGCCACGGTCGTCATGGCCGGTCTGGTGGCCACCCTCGGGGCCGCCCCGGCCGCGGCAGCAGGGCCACCCGGCCCAGGGCCGTACCCGAAGATCCTGCTGGGCGCGAGCCCGGCGGTCGTGACCTGCCACGACGCTGACGGCTCGCTGCTCTACGAAGGCGAGGCCTGGACCCTCGAGCCACTGGTCCGCGGCCCACTCTTCGCGCCCGTGGTGCTGTGGCTGCGTGGCCGGGGCAACGTCCCGGTGCTGCCCCTGGAGTTCACCAGCACGGCCTACCCGCTGATGTGGGAGACCGTCGACAGCGGCCCGATCGAGTACGGCCTCACCGAGTCGGTGCACGGCCGCCCCGCCGGCTACGGCTCCGTGCCCACCGACACCGCCCAGCGGGTCACCTGCGGTTACGACCTCTTCGGCTGGTACGAGTTCGGCCAGTACGCGATCACGGCCGGGCTCGCCGAGGCGCTCGGCCTGCCGGCCCGGCTGGTCGGCCGTACCCTTCGCTTCGAAGGTGAGGGCTCGGTCAGCTTCAGCGTCCCGCGCTACCTCTTCCCGCTCACCGCCGGCGTCGTCGTGCCCGCCCTTGCCACACCCGACTACCAGCTGTACGGCAAGCGCGCGCTGCCCACGGTGACCTGCGGTCGGGACGGCCAGCTGGTCTACCGGGGCGCCGCCTACACGCTCGCCCCGCTGGTCCGCGGCTACCGGTGGGCGCCGATGGCGTTCTGGGTCTCCGGTGACCGCATCGTCATCCCGCGGTGGTCGCTGTCGCGGGTCACCGGCACGTGGCAGACGGTCTCCGGCACGCCGGCCCGCAGCGGGCAGCTCGACGCCACGAACGCCGTGCGCCCGGCCGGCTACGGTGGCCGGCCGCTCAACCCGACCGAGGGGGTGGAGTGCGGCTGGACCGGCACGCACGCCACCACCACGGTCGTCACCTCCGCGCTCGCGTTCCAGCTGGATCTGCCCGCGGAGGTCATCGGTCGCGAAGTCGCCCTCAGCGGGACCTACACCGTCCAGGCGTTCAGCCCGGACTGGCTGTTCCCTCCGGCCTGACCTGCTGGCACGGGGCGGCTACGGTCTTCCACCCAGCCAATGCCGGCAGCGGATATAGCGATTTATGGTGTCAGGTCTGCGACTTGGCAGCTGACCAGGAGGACGCGGCGGCATGGCCGCTCACGGGGGTGTCGGGGCCCCTTGGGGTGCCTTGGCTACGCGCCGCTGCGGCACCATCGGCAGCGGCCCGGTGCCGAGCGCGGCCCCGGGTACGCCCGGCTTCTTGGCGCCGGGCTCGGCGAGCAGGCGCCAGCGGGACGCCACCGCGGCGAGCGTGAGGATGGCCTCGGTCATCCCGAAGCTGTCGCCGATGCACTTCCGGCTGCCCGCGCCGAAGGCGAGCATGGCGCCACGCGGCACCGCACTGGCCCGCTCCGGCAGCCACCGGTCGGGGTCGAACCGCTCCGGGTCGTCGTACAGGGCGGGGTTGTGGCCCAGCACGTAGGGGCTGTAGAAGACGATCGTCCCAGCTCCCAGCCGGCGCCCGGCGAGCTCCACCTCACTGGTGGTGGTCCGGCTGAGCAGCCAGGCGGGCGGGCACAGCCGCAGGGTCTCAGTGAGCATCCGCCGGGTGTAGTCCAGCTTGGACACGTCGTCGAGGCTCGGGACGCGGCCGGAGACGACCTCGTCGACCTCGCGGTGCAGCCGGTCGGCGACCTCCGGGTGCTCCGCGAGGAAGTAGCACGCCCAGGCCAGCGTGCTCGCCGTGGTCTCCGTACCTCCGATGAGCAGCGTCATCACCTGGTCGTGGATCTCTTCGTCGGTGAGCGGGTCACCGGTCGTCTCGTCCCTGGCCTGCACCAGGGCCGAGAGCAGGTCGCCCTGGTCGCGCCCGATCCGGCGGTGCTCGCGGACCGTCTCTGCGATCACGGTCCGCATCCGCACCCGGACCTGCCGGAAACGGCGGTTGTCGGGCGTGGGGAGCCTCTCGGCCCAGCCGAGCGGCGCGACCATACGCTTGTAGATACCCCGCATGATCACTGGCAGCGACCGCAGCACCTCGGCCACGGCCCGCTCGCCGAGCTGGTTGGCGAACATCGAGCGGGCGGTGATGCGCATGGTCAAGGTGTGCATCGCCTCGCTCACGTCGACCGTCTGGCCAGGTCGCCACGAGGCCAGCTCGCCCTCGATCTCCTCGCACATCAGCGCCGCGTACCCGGGCATCCGGGCCGTCTGGAACGAAGGCTGGACCATGCGCCGTTGCTGCCGGTGGCTCTGCCAGTCCGAGCTGACCAGGCCGTTGCCCACGAGCAGCCGCACCTTCTCAAAGAGCGGGCCGCCCTTGTCGAAGGTGCGTGACTCCAGCAGAACCTGCATCGCAAGGTCCGGGTGGCAGGCGAGGTAGGCCCGGCGTGGACCCAGCCGCAGCTCGACCAGGTCGCCACGGGCCGGCAGCGACCTCAGGAACTCCAACGGCCGGCGCCGCAGCGGCAGCGCATGCCCGAGCAGCGGGAGCCCACCCGGGGCAAGACCCACCGTGTACGTCCGCGGGCCAGCCGGTGCCGGCACTGGCGCATCCTCCAGCGGCCGCTGGCACACGGCTTTCTCGCCATCCGGCACCGACCTGCGGTCCTGCAGGGACTCGCCGTCCGGCACCGACCCGTGGTCCTGCCGGGACCTGTCGCCCGACAGGGACTCGTGCCCCGGCTCGGTCCCGTGGTCTAACCAGGTCCCATGGCCGGGGGCCGGTCTCAGTCTGGCGATCGGCGCGGTAAGGCTGAGCCATCCGGAGGTGGCGCCGTCCCACACGAAGCCGTCGCCGAAGTAGCGGGGGGTAAGGTACTCGAACTCCTGGCTGCCGCCGATCAGGTAGTCCAGCCCGCGCAGGTACGCACGCACGTCCTCGCGCTCGCCGAGCTGGCCGTCCAGGACCGTGTCACGGGCGGCGAGGTACGCCTTCTCGTGGTGCTCAACCAGCTCGCACAGCCGGTCGACGGCCGACTGCAACGCCATCCCCTCGTGCTCGCGGAGCACCCGGATCGTGGTCATGGTGTCCTGCTGCGCATGCTCCTTGCGCCAGGACAGCAGGTCGTTGACGAGGATCAGCTGGCGCATCCCGTGCTGGTGCACCTCCGCGAGCTCGGGTGAGCCGGTGAGGTCGCTCAGGTCCACGTCCAGCGAGTACTCGGTCAGCAGCTCCAGGAACGCGCACCCGAAGCTGTCCATCCGGATGGCCATGCAGGTCTCGTAGTCCGGGACCTCCCCGGCCAGCTTGGACTGGATCTCGGCGGCGCACCCCCGCAGGAACGCCTCCAGGCTGCCGGTGAACCTGGGCACCTGCGCCGGGGCCAGCCCGGAGCTGATCCGCAGCCACAGGTCCTTGGCCGCCCGCCCGTACGGGAACTGGTCGCTCGTCTCGGCGTCACCCCGGAACTGCGCCATGACCCGGGCGAACACCTCTCGGGCTCGGCTATGGCTGGCGCCGAGCTCGGACCGGTCCGAGACAAAGCTGTCGATGACAGTGACGAACTGGTACCAGTCAGCGATGTTGCGCGCGCGCCCCTCGTCAGCGGTCGGCACGGTCAGCGCCCCGTAGAGGCCGTTGCGCTGGCGCAGAAACCGCAAAAGGTCTGCCTCGCTGGCGAAACAACCGCTCAGGAACCGGCATACCCAACCATTCGAGGAGATCTCGATCTGGGCGGCTTTCGGGTGATAAGCGACCGGAAGCAGCCGCGGTAGCTCGGGCAGGAAGAACTCCTGCTCCCCTGGGGTGATATAGCCGTCGCCTCCTACAACGTCCGGCTCGTCCGTCTCGTGCCACAGGCCCTTGACCTGCTGGTTCACCATGCCCCGCCTCCGTAATGGCTCCCTGACCAGTGAATTCTCGACACGGTAGCGGATCAGGGGGGTGAGCACGCTCCTGCGATGTGGTCGTTCACCCTGTGGGTTTATCTACGGAGGGACGATCTACCGGCGTTCCTCATGCTCCGTAACGGCGGCTGGACGCAACGCAAGGACGGCGAGATCTGGACAGCTATCGCTCAGCGGTACGCGGCGGCCTGGATCTGGTACAGCTCGGCGTAGCTGCCGCCGGCGGCCGTCAGCTCATCGTGGCTGCCGGCCTCGACCACGCGGGCACCGTCGAGCACCACGATGTAGTCGGCCATCCGGACGGTTGAGAACCGGTGCGACACGAGGATGCTGATCCGGCCGTTCCCGGCGGCCCGCCCGCTCGCCCAGGTGTCCGGGCCGGCGCGCCGCGTGGCGTCCCGCACCGCGTCCGCGTACCGCTCGAACAGCGCGTGCTCGGTCTCGGCGTCGAGCGCCGCGGTCGGCTCGTCCAGCAGGAGCAGCAGCGGCTCGTCGCGCATGAACCCGCGGGCGAGCGCGATCTTCTGCCACTGTCCGAAGGAGACCTCAACCCCCTCCGGCCAGGTGGGACCGAGCTGGGTGTCCAGGCCGGTCGCGAGGGAGTCCACGACGTCGGTGGCGCCGGCGCGGTCGACCGCCGTACGCACCGACGGCTCGTCGTCCACGCGGGGCACGTCGCCCAGGCCTACCGACGCTCGGGCGCGCAGCTCGAACCGGAAGAAGTCCTGGAACGCGCCGGCCAGCCGGGCCCGCCACTCCGGCGCGGGCATGCGGGCCAGGTCAACGCCGTCGACCAGAATGCGACCGGAGGTCGGCTCGTAGAGCTTGCCGAGCAGCTTCACCAGAGTGGACTTGCCAGCGCCGTTCTCGCCGACGATCGCCACGACCGACCCGGCCGGCAGGTCGAGCGACACGTCCTGCAGCACCAGGCGGTCGGTGCCGGGGTACGCGAACGACACGTGGTCCAGGCGGATGCCCCGGGTCAGCCGGTCGGGCACCGGCGCGTCGGCCGTGGCCACCAGGGACGCGGCGTAGTCCTCCAGCCACGCCAGCCGGCGCGAGCCGTCCATCCACATGCCGCGCAGGAACCCGATCTCGCCGACCGTGGCGCTGACGTACGCCGACAGCCGCGCCCCGGCCGCCAGCACCAGCAGCACGTCGCCCGGGGACGCGTGCAGCCCGGAGGCGGCAAAGACGATAGCACCGACGTACCCGGCGCCGAACACCGCCCAGGCCAGCGTGTGCCAGCCGGCGCTGCCCCAGCGCGCGGCGGAGACCACGCCGTACCAGCGCTCCCACTCGGCGAGGCCCTGCCGCGCCAGCCGGGGGCCGGTCCCGGTGAGCCGCACCTCCTTGCCGGGTGCGGCGGTGGTGACCGTGACGAACAGGTGACGCGCCAGCCGGCGGGCGGGCGCCGCCCGCTCGTCCGCACTGCGTTCGACCGCCGGCCGCCAGCTTGCGGTGAGCACCGTGGGCAGCGCGAACAGGACGAGCAGGGCCAGCACCGGGTGCACCGACATCAGCAGCGCCACGGTGATGCCCAGCCGCAGGATCCAGCCGCAGGTGGAGAACACCGACATGTACATGTGGTCGAGCACGAACGTCTGGTCGCGCAGGACCGCGAGCCGGTCCAGCAGCGCGGGACGCTCCTGGTGGGCGATGGTGGCCACCGACGCCTGGAGCCGGGCGACATGGCCCTCCAAGGCGATGGTGACCCGGTCCCGGAAGCGCCGCTGCACCCGGGTGCTGACCGTACGCAGGAACCAGGTGGCCACCGCGGACCCGGCCAGGCCCAGCGCGGCGGCGAGCAGCAGCCCGCGGTCGGACCGCAGCACCCCCTCCCCGAGCAGCTTGAGCCAGACCGCGATGAGCGCGTCCGGCAAGGCGGCGAGCAGCGCCAGCAGGAACGCGGCCACCAGCAGGCCAGGCTCTTGGCGGTAGCCCAGCCGGCACAGCCGCCACATCGAGGAGAGGGCCGGCGGCAGGTCGTCCAGGGTGGACTCGGCGGTCCGGTCAGGCGAGGACCTCATACTGCACCTCCTCCTCGCCCTCGAGCACGCTGAACGGCCGCGCCTGGAGGTCGAACATGGCCCGGTAGCGGCCGTCGAGCGCCATCAGCTCCTGGTGCGAGCCCAGCTCGACCACCCTGCCCTGCTCGACCACGCAGATCCGGTCGGCGTGCCGGACCGTCGAGAACCGGTGGGAGATTAGGATCGTGGTGCAGTGCCGGGTGGCGGTGAGGATCCGTTCGAAGATCTCGGCCTCACCGCGCACGTCGAGCTGGGCGGTTGGCTCGTCGAGCAGCACCACGCCGGCACCGAGCCGGACCGCGGCGAGTGCCCGGGCCAGTGCGACCCGCTGCCACTGGCCACCGGACAGGTCGGTGCCGCCCTGGTACGCCCGGGCCAGCACCGTGTCCAGGTCGGCGAGGTGCGTCCCGCCCGCCGCGGCCAAGGCCTCGCGGACCACCTCGTCGGGCGCCCCGGCCGGCGCGACGTTGTCGCGCAACGGCAGCTCGAAGCGGGTGAAGTCCTGGAACACGGCGGTGACCCGGCTCCGCCAGCCGGCCAGGTCCAGCCGGCGCAGGTCCACCCCGTCCACCTCGATGGCGCCGGACTGGGGGTCGTAGAGCCGGCACAGGAGCTTCGCCAGCGTGGTCTTGCCGGACCCGTTGCGCCCGACGATGGCCAGTGACGACCCGGCCGGGATGGTCAGGTCGAAGCGGTCCAGCACCGGCCGGTCCGAGGACGGGTAGCCGAAGGTGACGCCCCGGAACCGGATCTCGGCCGCCGGCATGCCGTCGGCCGGCTGAGGATCGGGGGGCTGCGGCAGCGCGCCGGCCGCGGCCATCGCGGACTCAAGCCGCAGCACCGCCGCCACCGGGGACGACGCCCCGTCCAGCGACCAGTTGAGGCCGCCGAAGGCGATCATGCTGGTGCCGACCGCGGCCTGGGCGAAGACCACCGCTGGACCGATGCCCAGCCCACCGGCCGCGGCGTCGGCCAGTGCCCAGAACACCACGGCGTTGCCGGCCAGGACGATGAGCAGGCAGCCCAGCACCGGCCGCTCCCGCAGCTTGGTGGCGCGGTACTGCAGCTCGTGCAGGCGCGCGCGGCGGGCGGTGAACCGCTCGATGGTCCACCCCGCCAGGCCGAACAGCCGCAGCTCCTTTGCCGCGGGTGGGTCCACCGCGAGCCGGTACGCGTACTCCGAGTCGCGTTGGGCGGAGCGCACCTCCTCGGTGTTGCGGTCCCGCCAGACCGCGCTTTCGCGGAGCAGCCAGTGCGTGCTCAACCAGGCACCGGCCAGCACGATCGGCGCCCACCACCGGAAGCCGGCGAGCACCACGGCGGACGCGAGGCCGGCGAGGAGCTCGATCAGGCCGACCGCGATGAAGTCCATCGACATCGCCAGTGGCGGCCCCTGGATGCCCAGGTCGAAGTCGCGGGCCATGGTCAGGTCGGCGGTGAGCCGCTGGTCCTCCAGGTGACCCATGCCCGGCGGCCCGACGCACGACTGCGCCAGGCGGTCGTTGAGCCAGGTGGCGGTCCGGTCGCCCAGGTTGGCGCTGACCGCCGTGTGGACCGGGCTGAGCACCTGGAGCACGACGAACAGCGTGCCGGTGAGGGCCAGCGGCCCAGCCAGGCCGGCGCCGGACTCGACGGCGCCGACCAGCACGCCGATGGCGATCGCCAGGGCCGCGGGCAGGACACTGCGGGCCACCAGCACGGCCCACCAGGTCGCCGCCAGCCGGCGGTCGGCCCGCGGCAGGACCGTGAAGAACTGCCACTCCTTGCGCGCCCGTAGCCGATCCATGCTCACCGCCTCCGCCGGGACATTACTCGACCCCTCCGACAACAGTCGCAGTCGGCGCGGCTGCGCGGCGCTGCGCGGCTGCGGGGGCTGGCGGCTGCGGGGCTCAGCCGGCGAGCCGGATCAGCAGGTCGGTCTCCCACCGGTACGGGTCAGGCTGCTCCCGCGGGTCGGTGCGGTAGACCTCCAGCCGGCAGCCCCAGCGTTCCCCCTGGTCGGTGTGGGCCACGTCCGGGCGGAACCCCTGGCCCGCCGCCCAGTCGAGCAGCGCGGCGGCTGCCGCGGGAAGCCCCTCGGGGTGGCCGGCGTGGGTGACGCGGGCGTACCGGCCCGCCGGCAGGACGCCCGCGACGATGTCGCCGTCACCGGCCACCGCCTGCGCAACCGGCACCCCCGCCGCCAGCTGCAGCTGCCCCTGCGCGCCGATGATCTCGTACCGGAGGAACGGCGCGCCGGCCGGCTCGATCCCGCGGGCGGCCAGCCAGCTGAGAACTCCCGGCAGGCGGTCGGCCACGGTGCCGATGGTCTGCGCGGTGACGGTCGCGCGGACCGCCAGGCAGGGCTGCTCCGCGCGGTGCTCGATCGAGGGTTCGGTCGCCATAGGACCTCCTGGTAGGCCGTTGTACGCGCGTCTGGTGCGCCGCACCACCCGCCACTGCCACACTCTCCATTAAGGACATACAGAGTACGGCGGCGGGCTCACCGGTCCGGCAGGAGCGTGTCGAACAGCTGCGCGTAGCGCAGCAGGTGCAGGTCGCCGACGTAAGCCGGCCGGCGGGCGACCGCCATCGATGCGACGTGACCTTGCGCCGGCCGGAACGGCCTGCCCGGCGCCGGTACCGTGACAGCACCGGCTCGGACCGTGCCGGCGGCCGCGGGGTCAAGGGTGGATGGCGCGGGTGATCTCGTCGGCAGGCACCGGCCGGCCGAGATGCCAGCCTTGGCCGGTGTCACACCCGGCGTTGCGCATGCGGCGGGCCTGGGCGGCGTTCTCGATCCCCTCGGCGGTGATGTCGAGGCCGAGCGTCCGCACGAGCGACACCGTGGCGGCCAGGAACTCCTGGTGCCGGGCCTGTGCCCGGCGCGGCGGCTTGATGAAGGTCCGGTCCAGCTTGACCCGGTGGATAGGCAGGGCGCGCAGGCAGCTCAGGTTGGAGTAGCCGACCCCGAAGTCGTCCAGGGCGATCCGCACGCCGAGGCCAGCCAGTGCGGCCAGGGTCCGGGCGGTGGCACCGGCGACCTCGATGACCGCGCGCTCGGTCAGCTCCAGCTGCAGGCGGTGCGGGGCCAGGCCGGACCGGTCGAGGGTCTCGGCCACCCAGCCCACGACGCCGGGGTGCTTGAGCTGGCCGGGCGCGAGGTTGACGCTGACATACGGCGGGTCCGCGACCAGCTCCTGCCACTGCGCGGCCTGCTGGCACGCCTGGGTCAGCAGCTGCGTGCCGAGCGGCACGATGAGGCCGGTGTCCTCGGCCAGGCCGATGAACTCCCCGGCTTCGAGCAGGCCCCGTTCGGGGTGGCGCCACCGTACGAGCGCCTCCACGCCGACGAGCTGTCCGGTCGCCAGGGCGACCAGCGGCTGGTAGTGCAGGACGAACTCACCGCGGCGCAGGGCGGCCGGCATGGCCGCGGACAGGCGGTAGCGCGCCACGTCCCGGGCGCTGCGTTCCGGTTCGAACAGGCGCCAGCAGGCCCGGCCGTCGGCCTTGGCCCAGTGCAGCGCGATCTGGGCGGCGCGGATGAGGTCCGCCGGGTCGCCGCCGGCCGCGTTCGCCTCGACGATGCCGGCGCTGGCGGCCATCGGCAGCTCGGTGCCGTCGAGGTGGAACGGCTCAGCCAGCGCGGCCAGCGCCAGGTCAGTGATCTTGATCGCGTCCTCGGCGCAGGCGGTCTCCTCGACCAGGATCGCGAACTGGTCGCCGTCGAGGCGGGCAACCCGGTGGCCGGGCTGGTCCGGCAGGTACTGCAACCGCTCGGCGGCGGACCGGAGCAGCCGGTCGCCGACGTCATGGCCGAGGCTGTCGTTGACCGAGGCGAACCGGTCCAGGTTGAGGCAGCACACGGCCAGCCGGGACCCGGCCTCCGCAGAGACCAGCCGGTTGCTGAGCCACTCGGTGAAGAGCGTCGCATTGGGCAGGCCGGTGAGGGCGTCATGGGTGGCGAACTTGCGGAACCGGGCCTCGCTGGCCCGCAGCGCCTGCTCGGCCCGGGACTGTGCGGTCATCGCGGCCAGCCGCACGGCGTCCTGGGCGTCCAACGTACGGTCGCGCACGGCGGCCACGAAGCCCGCGGTCACCGCCTCGACCAGGGCGGTGACCCGGGTGGCGGCGATGCCGTCAAGTCCGAGGTCGATCGGCAGGCGGGTGTGCATGAGCGTGACGGTCCGGCTGAGCACCTCGGGCATGGCGTAGCCGCAGCTGACCAGCTCAGCGCCGACCCGCTGGCCCGCCCTGGCCAGCCGGTCCGCGTCGAACGGCTCCGCGGACAGGGCCGCGGCGAGCCGCGCGGTCAGCGCGGTGGCGACCTTGATCCGCTCGGCGGGCAGCAGCGGCACGTAGTCGGCGCTGTTCAGCGCCCTGCCCCAGACCCGGGCGAAGTCGCCCACGCCGTTGTGCCCCTCGTAGTCCGGGGCGACTGCGGGCTCGCCCGTCACGTCCCGCGCCCCAGGCGGTCATCGGCGCTTGCCCGTTGCGGATAGGCAGCGCCTTCGGTTACCCGGCCAAGCCGTCCCATCGTGCCCTCCTGCCGCACCTTACATTGCCCGTACGCTGCGAAGATTATCCATTCTGGATCTAGTGGAGGCGCAACCGAAACGGCCCGGCCGTACGACGGACGGGGTACCAGGGGCCAGCAAGGCACTACCCTTCCGGTGGATTCGGTCAGGGCTTACGGCCCACACCGGCGTACATCATCAGGCGCTCCGGGTGGTCGCCGACGTCCTCCGGAGAGTCCGGGCGCCACTGGGCCGACCACACCACACCTGGTTCGACCAGCTCGAAGCCGGCGAAGAAGCGCAGGACCTCATCCCGGGTACGCACCGTGACCGGCGTCGTCGTGCGTCTGGTCGCCGACACGGCGGCCCGTATCTCGTCACCGCGCCTGTCCGCGGTGCCGTGGCTGATCGCCACGTAGCTACCCGGGCACAGCTCGTCCCGCAGCCGCGCCATGATCCCGTAAGGGTCGTCCCGGTCCGGGACGGCCGGCAGGACGGCCACGAGTATCAGCCCTACCGGCTGGTCAAAGTCGAGCGTCGCGCGCGTGTGCGGGTGGTCCAGGATCGCCTCCGGGCGGCGCAGGTCCTCCTGGACCACTGTGGCGAGATCGTTGTTAGCCAGGATCTGGCGGCTGTGCATCACCGCCACGGGGTCGATGTCGACATACACCACCCGCGACTTCGGGTCCAGCTTCTGGGCGATCTCATGCACGTTGCCCACGGTCGGAACCCCCGACCCGATGTCCAGGAACTGCCGGACGCCGGCCTTGACCATGAACCGGACCGCCCGGTGCAGGAACGCCCGGTTCGCCAGTGCTATCTCCCGGAAGTCCGGCAGCATCGCGAGAAGCTCGCGGGCATACTCCCGGTCTGCGGCGAAGTTGTGCGCTCCGCCCAGTATGTAGTCGTACGCCCGAGCCACGCTCGGTGTATTAAGATCAATATCCTCAGCTGCCCAGTCCGGCCGCCCCATCGCCGCCCTCCCGCCCGAACCGCATGTGCTGCGGTACGACCCGACGATTATCTGGAGCTGGCTCCGGTCCGACCAGCACCAAACGGTCGGACTGGCCAGTGCGGTCAGACATCCGACACAGCCGCGGCCCCGCACCTCCCCGGCCAGCCGCCGACCCGTACACCCCTAACTTCTTCTCAGGGATACCCCTAATCCCTGCCGGCCCTCCACCACTATGCCCGGTCTACGGTGCGGCAGGGCTTGACGCCGGTCCGCGCCAGACGATGAACTTCATGAACGACAACTACCGAAGGGGGCGGTGTTGAGCGCAGCGCCAGACACGGACGGATGGCCTCGTCGGCCCGCGTGGTTCGCGGAGTACTTTCCGCGTTACATGGCGGCGCACACCAAGCCGGGCACGCGCTGGTTCCACGTAGCCGGGACGCTGACCGGCGCGGTCCTGGCCACCATGGCGGTGGTCCGCCAGCGTCCTGAGCTTTTCGCTCTCGGCGCCTTGGCGCTGTTCGCACTGGCCTGGTGCGGGCACTTCGGCATTGAGCACAACCGGCCCGCTGGCTTCCGCAACCCGGTCCGCGCCCTGCCTGGCGACCTGACGCTCACCGTGCTGATGCTCTCCGGGAAACAGAAGATGCTCGATCGTCTCAGCGAGCAGGGGCGGACACCGCGTACCTGACTGGCGTACCCGTTCCGGCACCCCCGGCTGGATGCCACGCGAGACGGCGTTGGCGCGCGTACGCACCACCCCGTGGCTAGCTTGGCGATGTCCTGCTGCGGGTATCACATCGACCACTGAGGACCACTATGCCTGCGCAACGCACCACTGCCTGGTCGGAGAGCGAGGTCCCAACCTCGTAAGCCGTCACGCCGGTAGAGCCGTCCACTCCCGACATCGCGTACCGCACTCACGGCAAAGAGGAGGATCGACCGTGCTATCTGACCTTCACGAGGCCTTCCCCAAGCTAGCTTCCGACCTGCTCCTGGTACGGGAGGAGATGCGAGGCGCGGCGACCGGGGCCGACGACCGGGTGCGCAACCGCCTCGACCACTTCCTGGACCGCACCGGACGGCTGTTCCGGCCCAGCCTCGCCCTGGTCGCCGCCTACCTGACCGCGGGCTCGCTGTCCACCGCGGTCCGCGCCGACGTGGTACGGGCCGCCACGGCCGTTGAGTTCCTCCACGTCGCGACGCTCTACCATGACGACGTCATCGACGAGGCCGCCACCCGCCGCGACGCCCAGACGCTCAACTCCCGCTTCGGCAACACGACCGCGATCCTCTCCGGCGACTACCTGCTGGCCTGTTGCATGGATCTCGGCTCGCGGCTGGGCGCCCAGGCCACCGAGACCATCGCGGAGACCCTGCGCACGATGTGCGCCGGGCAGATCGTCGAGACGGCCGACCTGTTCCGGGCCGAACGCACCGAGGACGACTACTTCAACGCGATCAACGGGAAGACCGCCAGCCTGCTGCGGACCAGCGCGTTCCTCGGCGCCCTGGTCGCCGGCGGCTCCCCGGCCGCGGTACGGGCCATCGGCGAGTACGCGCGCCACCTGGGCCTGGCGTTCCAGATCTGGGACGACATCAGGGACATCCGGGCGTCGGCGAGCACGACCGGCAAGGAACGCGGAAAGGACCTGCGCAACGGCGTCTACACGCTGCCGGTCATCTACGGGATGCGCGCCACCCCGGACGTGCTCGCCCCGCTGCTCCAGGCGCTTGCCGACCGCAACGCCGACCCGTGGACCGAGCGCCGCATCAGCGACCTGATCGAGCGCTCGGGCGCGCTGGACCAGGCGGTCGGCGTCGCCGAGCAGCATGTCCGGCAGGCATTCTCCGCGGTGTCCGATGTGGAGTGTGAGTGGGCCACGGCCGACGCAGCGGACCGCTTCGTCACCATCGCCCGCGTCGTCATCCCCGAGCTCGACCAGATCTGGAGCGGTGCCAAGCCCAGCGCCGTCGCCTCCTACGCGGCGCAGGCCTCATGAAATACGCGGCGCAGGCCTCATGAAACATGAAAGCGGCGTACACGCCATGAAAGGGGTGCCATTCTCATGAGAGCCGTGGCCACCGTGCTGATGGTCTCGGCCGGACTCTGCTGGAGCGCCACCTACCTGCTGATCATCCGGCAGGGCATGCGCGACCGCACGTACGGCATGCCGATCGTCGCGCTGTGCGCGAACATCTCGTGGGAGCTCGTCTTCACCTTGGCTCCGTCACAGCTGCTGGCGCAGCGCGTCATCAACGTCGCCTGGCTCGGCCTGGACGCGGTGATCTGGTGGCAGGCGCTGCGGTTCGGGCCGCGCGAGTTCCCGCGCATGCCACGCCGCGTCTTCTACGCGATGTTCGGGCTGGCCCAGGTGGTTGCGTTCGGCACCGTCCTCGCCCTCACCTACGAGTTCGAGGACTGGAAGGGCTACTACGCCGCGTACGGGCAGAGCCTGCTGATGTCCGCGCTCTTCCTCGCCATGCTGGCCAGCCGCGGCTCGCTGCGTGGGCAGTCGATGAGCATCGCGGTGACAAAGCTGTTCGGCACGGTGTTCGTATCGATCGCGTTCACGGTGTACCCGCTCGAGCACGGCGACTCCGTACTGCTGCCCTTCCTGTACGTGGTCTGCGCCGTGCTGGACGTGGCCTACGTCGTCGCGGTCTACCTGGTGGGCCGCGCGGAGCGAGCCGGCGCACCGGCCGGCGCCGAGGCCAGCACAGCCGGCGACCAGGCCGGTCCAGCCGACCC
>Ga0075430_100000731_pt1 | contig 25197 bp, 22 predicted proteins | sample RhiMetdeltSRZDD4_FD_75294 | JGI IMG/M metagenome (GOLD analysis project Ga0075430, IMG submission 75294) | Populus rhizosphere microbial communities from Tennessee, USA - Rhizosphere MetaG P. deltoides SRZDD4 | ecosystem: Host-associated > Plants > Roots > Rhizosphere > Soil | place: USA... | reverse complement strand
CGGCGTTGCAGTGGGTGAGGACGTTGACGCGCTCGCCGGGCTTCTTGCGCTCGGCGGCGGCGAGGATGGCCTTTAGCCCATGCTCGCCGATACGCCGGTTGGTGGCCACGTCCTCCTCACAGATCTCCGCCGCCCGCGCGTAAGCCGCCGCGAGGCGCCGCTCGCGCGGCAGGTTGCGCACGGCCTTGCCCATCTCATCGAGCGCCCAGCGCAGGTTGACGGCCGTCGGCCGCTGCTCGGCGAGGAAGGCAATCGCGCGGTCGAGCGCCTCGTCCGAGGCATCCGCCCGCAAGGCGAGACACACGCCATAGGCGGCGGTGGCGCCGATCAGCGGCGCGCCCCGCACCTGCATGGTCTTGATGGCCCGCGCCGCGTCGTCCAGCGTCTTGAGCGAGACGATGGCCAGCTCATGCGGCAGCCGCGTCTGGTCGATGACCTCCACCGACCACCCGTCGGCGGCGACCCAGATCGTGCGGTAAGCCTTGCCCTTGATGTTCATGACCCGCCCTCTCCACAACCGCCACCGGAACCCCCTCGCCCTGCCTGCGGGGAGAGGGCTGGGGTGAGGGGCAGCCGCAAGCTCAACGCCATCCTCAATCCAGCGTCGGAACCACAGCCCCGAGCGGGATATGGAGCGTCTCGCGCAGACCGCAAGCGGGGCAGGTAAGCGCATACCACTCCGCATGAGGCCGCGCCGAGCGGTCGATCACCTGAAGCGCCGGCGTCTCGCAGGCGGGACAGGCGACCGGCCTCCCCGGCTCCGCCCGCCACGCCGCCACGCGGCGGACGGCCTCACGCTGCTGCTCGGCCGTGAGCGGCATGGGCTCAGTGCCCCGCGAAGGCCATCAGCGCGTGACAGCTCACACCCAGGTGGGCGAGCTTCTGCATGCCGCGCAGCTCCGGCAGGTCGATAATGAAGGTGGCGCCGACCACCTCGCCACCCGAGCGTCGCACCAGCTTCACCCCCGCCTCGGCCGTGCCGCCGGTGGCGATCAGGTCATCCACGATCAGGATGCGCTCGCCGCGCTGAATCGCGTCCTCGTGCATCTCGATGACGTCCACGCCGTACTCCAGGGTATACTCCTGGCCGATGGTCTTCCACGGCAGCTTGCCCTTCTTTCGCAACGGCACGAAGCCGCAGCCGAGCTTATCGGCGATGGCGCCGCCCAAGATGAACCCGCGCGCCTCGATTCCCGCTACGGCCTGCACCGCCGCCCCGGCAAACGGTGCCGCCATCTGCTGGACGGCCGCCCTGAAGCCGGCGGCATTGCCGAGCAGCGTGGTGACATCCCGGAACATGATGCCCGGCTTGGGATAGTCGGGAATGGTCCGGATCAGGCTCTTCAGGTCTTGCACGGCGGTGGCCTCCGCATCCAAATCGCCGGCAACATAGCAAAGCACCTTGGCCGCAACTACCATGGGCGAATGGCGAATGGCCAATCGCGAATGGTCGGGCCCCATTCGCCACTCACTGTTCGCCATTCGCGCCTTAAGACTTCCGCTTCTTCCGCCGCCACGGCGCGTCGCGCTGCCAGTCGCCCGCCATGATCGAGCCGACGGGCTCCACGGTGTCCACTACCTCGGCCAAGCCGTACTCCGCGATCTGCCGGCGCACCGCCGCGGCGCTCTTGTAGGCGCCGGGCAGCTCCGACACGTCGGGGATGCCGCAGAAGAAGCGCGCGTCGATGCCCCTGGTCTGCTCGGCCACCATCTGCTCCTCGGTCTTCCCCGCATGACGGCGCATGTAGGCGGAGCGGGAGAAGTTGCGCCCCGCCCCGTGCGGGGCGAAGCCCAGCCCACTCTCCGCGTCGAGCCCGCGCGTGATGAGCACCGGCTCGGCCATGTTGAGCGGGATCAGCGTGAGCCCGCTGGAATCCGCCGCGAAGCCGGCCCAGGCCGGGGTGGCGCCCTTGGCGTGGTAGAACAGCCCGTCCGACTTGCGGAACACGAAGTTGTGCTCGTTCCAGAAGCGGTCCTTCACCTTGGCGCCCAGGTGCTTCACCACGGCGTCGTGGATGGCGAAGTGATTCTTCTTGGTCCACGTGCGGATCAGCTGCAGCGCCTCCCAGTAGGCGCGCCCGTCGTCGGTCTCGAACGGAATCCAGGCGTTGTGGGCGGGCGTCTCCGGCGACAGCCGGCGCCGGTAGCTCTCCGCCAGGTCCATGCCGGCCTTGTAGAGCAGGGCGCCCGGCTTGCGCGAGCCGTGGTGGGTGACGAGCGCCACCTGCCCGGTCGACGCCAGCCGTCCCACGTAGAAGAAATGGTTGCCGTCGCCCTGCGTGCCGAAGTGACGCTTGGCCGCCTCGGTGGTCAGGCTGAGGAACTTGTTGTCGGCGAACTCGGCCATCAGCGACTCCGGCGGCTGCATGTCGTGGCTGTGCGGACGCCCGCCGCCGCCGAAGTGGCTGAGCTTCATGCCGGCATCGAGCACCGTCGTAGGGTCCACGTCACCCAGCACGGAGAGCGCCATCGAGCAGCAGATGTCGGCCGAGTGCATGCCGGGGTGAATGGCATCCTTGGCCGCCACTACGCCGCCCACGGGAATGGTGCCCGGTGCTGCCCCTGACGGGCAGGCATCGGGCATGACTGTGCCGGCGACCAGCGTGGGGACGCGCATCAGATCGGCCATGTGACGCTCGACGCCGGCGATGTTCTCCGCGTCCTCGGGCTCCTCGGCGCGGATGTTGAGCGTGTAGGGGAGAGCGGTGCCGCGCAGGGGCACGGGCTCCGGGGCCGGCGGCGCGCAGCGGTCGACGACGGCGCGAATGGCCGCCTCGTCGGCGCCGGAGGCGCGCGCGGCTTCCGCCGCGGTGATGGCTGCGGCGAACCAGGGGCCGGGCTTGTAGCCCCACGCGATCAATGTCTTGCCGGTGATCATCGGTGCCTCAGCCGCTCAATATAAGAAACGGCGCCGCCGATAAGCGTGGAGAACGGCACTTCTAAGACAACCGCCGAGGCGATCGTTCTCCCGAGGTCAGTCCCTCGGAGGACTCGTGAAACGGTCGAGCGCGACCATCACCGCGTCGAAGCGCTCGTTCATGATGTCGGTGAAGCGGCGCTCGGTGGCGCCGATCCTGTCGGAGAGACGCTGCTCAGTGGCATCGATCCCGTCATTGAGACACCGCTCGGTGGCATCGATCTTGTCGGAGAGACGTTCGATCTGCGCCTTGGTGCGCTGCTCGGACTCCGCAATCAGCTCGGCGGTGACGTGGTGCAGGGCGTCTACTCGCGCGGTGACGCGGTCCACCTTCCGCTCAAGCCGCGTGAGCGCGTCACCCGTGGCAGACCGCGCCAGCTCCAGCGCGGTAATGCGGCGTTCGTGGTCTTCGAGGGTGAGAGCCATAGCCTGCAACTTCCCCCTTGCTTCGAGATTCGGCAAGCCTGGTCGTCTTGGCGCCAGGCAATCCATCCGACGACATATGGTACAGAACAAAACGTGAAAATCAAGAGCATCCCTGCCGCGTGAGGCGCATCGATGCCGCCGACGCCACGGCACGGCGAAGCGCAACCCCCGTCCGCGGCACTTCCCGAAGCAGCCCGCTTCGGCCTAGATTGCCGCAAACGTCAAGGGCGGCCGCCGGAAACGAACGAGAGCGACATGACCTACCAGGCTCCAGTGGACGACATCATGCACGCGCTCAAGACCGCGGCGGGGCTGGACAGCCTGATCGCCAGCGGCGTGCTGGAGGGGGTGGACGAGGACACCATCCGCGCCGTCATCGCCGAAGCCGGCAAGTTCGGCGCCGAGGTGCTGGAGCCGCTCGACACGGTGGGCGACCGCACCGGCTCGAAGCTGGTGGACGGCAAGGTCGTCACGCCGCCCGGCTGGAAGGAGGCCTACGCGCAGTACGTGGCCGGCGGCTGGAACGGGCTCGGCGCCCCGGCGCAATGGGGCGGGCAGGAGCTGCCTCAGGTTGTAGCCACCGCCGCGGCCGAGATCTGGGACTCGGCCAACCTCGCCTTCGGCCTGTGCCCACTGCTCACCCACGGCGCCATCGACGCCCTGGAGGCGCAGGGCAGCGACGAGCTGAAGCGCACCTACCTGCCCAAGATGGTGACCGGCGAGTGGACCGGCACCATGAACCTCACCGAACCGCATGCAGGCTCCGACCTGGGTGCGCTCAAGACCCGCGCCGAAAGGCAGCCCGACGGGACCTACCGCATCCTCGGCACCAAGATCTTCATCACCTACGGCGACCACGAGATGACCGACAACATCGTCCATCTCGTCCTCGCCCGCCTGCCGGACGCCCCGCCCGGCACGCGCGGCATCTCGCTGTTCCTGGTGCCCAAGTATCTCGTGAACCCCGACGGCTCGCTGGGCGCCCGTAACGACGTGGTCTGCGCCGGGGTGGAGCATAAGCTCGGCATCCACGCCAGCCCCACCTGCGTAATGAAGTACGGCGAGGCCGACGGCGCCATCGGCTATCTGGTCGGCGAGGAGAACCGCGGCCTCAACGTCATGTTCATCATGATGAACGCGGCGCGCCTGGCGGTGGGCGTGCAGGGCGTGGCGCTGGCCGAGCGCGCCACCCAGCGCGCGCTGGCCTATGCGCGAGAGCGCAAGCAGGGCCGCAGCGCAGCCAGCAAGAGCGCCGGCATGGCGCCGATTGTCGAGCACGCGGACATCCGCCGCAGCCTCATGACCATGAAGGCGCTGACCCAGGCGGCGCGCGCCATCTGCCTCGTCACGGCGCGCGAGACCGACATCGCCCGCCGCGCCAAGGACCCGGCCGAGCGCGCCGCGGCGGCCAACCGCGTCGCCCTGCTCACGCCCGTGGCCAAGGCGTTCTCCACGGATATCGGCTGCGAGGTGGCCTCCATCGGGGTGCAGGTGCACGGCGGCATGGGCTTCATCGAGGAGACGGGTGCGGCCCAGATCTATCGCGATGCCCGCATCCTGCCGATCTACGAGGGCACCAACGGCATTCAGGCGCTCGACCTCGTCACCCGCAAGCTGCCGCTGGAGGGCGGCAAGGTGGCCGCCGCCTACATTGCCGAGCTGCAGAAGACCGTGGAGGAGGTGCGCGCCTCCAACCGCCCGGACTTCGGCCGCATGGGCGAGCGCCTCGGCGAGGCGGTGGCGGCCCTGGCCGAAGCCTCGCGCTGGCTGGGCTCCGCGCTGCAGAGCAACCCCGAGGCCGCCATGGCCGGCGCCGCGCCCTACCTCCGTCTGTTCGGCCTCACCGCCGGCGGCGCCTATCTCGCCCGCGGCGCGCTGGCCGCCGCCCGCGACGGCGGCCAAGGGCAATCCACGGCGCAGCCCATCGCGCTGGCCCGCTTCTTCGCCGAGAACATCGCCGTCGCCGCCACGGGCCTCAAGGACACCGTGGTCGGCGGCGCCGACTCCACCCTGATGCTGGCACCGGAGGCGCTGTCGGCGTGACGGGACGTGCACTCGAGGGCGATCAATGACCACCAACGATCCGGTGCTGGTCGTGGGCGGCACCCGAGGCACCGGACTCCTGATCGCTCGCCTGCTGCTCCGGCGTGGCCATCTTGTGCGCGTTCTGGCTCGTGACCCGGCGCGCGCAGCGTCGCAGCTGGGTCCGCAAGTCGATGTCGTCGCCGGCGATCTCACCAAGCCTGCTACGCTGTCTCCCGCGGTCCGGGGCACAAGTCACATTGTCTTCACCGCGGGTGTCCACAGCGGGCGCTACGCTCCCGAAACACTCGTGAGGGCCACGGACTACCAGGGCGTTCTGGACACTCTGGCGGCGGCCCGGAGCACGGGCTTTGCGGGGCGCTTTGTGTACTTGAACTCGATTGGGATCACGACGCCCTCGCTCGCTGCCTCGCTCATGAATCTCCTCAAGAGGAATACGCTTGTCTGGCGGCGGCGCGTCGAAGGCGAGATTCGGGCGAGCGGATTGGACTACACGATCATTCGCGTGGGCTTCCTCACCAACGGCACAGCCGGCCAACGGGCTGTAATGGTCACCCAAGACGCTTTGCCGCTCGCTCCGCGCTATCGGATCGCCCGCGCCGATGCTGCTGAAGCCTTCGTGGAAGCATTGCATCACCAGCAAGCGTCACGCACCACGTTTGAGATCGTGTCGGGCAACGGTCGCCGCGAGGACTGGAACACGCTCTTCAGCCGATTGCGGCCAGACACATCGGGCGTGAGCCCAGGAGACGAGCTCCCCGCAAGATGACGACGCGCGTGATCAGGAGCCTGCACAACCACGAGGTCGACCGGTGCGTCGATATCCTCAGGCAAGAGGACGGCTCCTTCGGCTTCAAGGAGTTTCGCAGGGACCCGGAGGACCGGGGTGGCTGGACGCTCGTCGGCTACAATCCCGGGCGCGTCTATGCGACCGAGGCGGAGGCGATAGCCGCCGCCAAAGCCGCCGTCGCCTGGCTGCGGGATGAACGAGATTGAGAGCCGGCAACAACGTGCGTGAGGAAACAGCATGACGCTCGACGCCAACGCCCGCCAAACGCTCGAGACGTGGCACCGCATGGTCGCGGCAGGCAATCTCGGTGAGGTTGCCTCGCTGTGCGCGCCGGAGGCGGTGTTCCGCTCCCCGGTGGCGCACACGTCCTATCGCGGCGCCGCGCTGGTCGCGGCCTTCCTGCAGCAGGCCGTGCAGGCGTTCAGCGACTTCCGCTATCATCGCACGTTCACCAGCGGCAAGCGTGACGTAGTCCTGGAGTTCAGCGCCAAGGTCGGCGACAAGGAGCTCAAAGGCATCGACATGATCCGCTTCGACGAGGCCGGCCGCATCGTCGACTTCGAGGTGATGGTACGGCCGGCCAGCGGGCTGCAGGCGCTGGGCGCCGAGATGGCGCGGCGCATGACGCCGATCCTGGCGGCGAGGCAGGGGTGATCCTCCACACGTAATTCCCGAGGTTCAGCACCCACCTGCCGCTGCCCCCAGCGGCGATAGCGCTGTGCGCAAGTCGTGCTCATGGGTGTTGCAGCGCGCGGCGGCATTGAATTGATTGCAGGCGGCCCTCAGTCGGTCTCGGGGAGATCTCTCCCCTCGAATCGGGGTTAGTGGCGATGGAGAAGCATCTGAAAGTTTGCGACACCCACGTGAAACTCGCCGTCCTGCGCTCGATGTGAGCGGTCAGACGACCCCAGGACATTGCTTGCGCATTTGGCGGTGGCGAGAAGACAATCCCACTGCCACCTGAAAAAGGCCGAGCTCAAGCTCGGCGCGCACAATCGAATGCACGCGGCGATGCAAGACCATCAAGCACCAATGCTCGCGACGACTCCGGCCAGCGTCATGCAAGCGCGGTGGGCCACCATCGCCGCGTCGGCATTGCTTGCAGCTTTCATCGTCACGCTGCCATTCGGTGCCGTGCGGCTACCGCAGTCGTATCTTTTCGTGCCCATAGTCCAGACGGGCATCTTCGTTGTGGATCTTGTCACGGCGGTTTTGTTTTACGCTCAGTTCTCCATCCTCCGTTCACGCGGGCTGCTGGCCTTGGCCGGTGGATGCACTTTCACTGCGTTCATCATGGTGCCCTACACGGCCGCCGTTACACAGCTTTTCGACGACGGGCGGCCGACCGGTGCCGTACTTAACCTGCCGGCTTGGCTCTATCTCTTCTGGCATGCCGGCCTGCCGTTGGCGGTGATCGGCTACGTGTTCCTGAATGCTCGTCGTCGGACGCACCCTGTTCCTCACGAGCGGCTGCGTTGGGCGATAGCCGCAAGCGCCACCGGATCGATACTGGCAGTCTGCATGCTCACCTGGGTTGCCAGCTCGGGATATTTGCCAGCGATCATGGCGCACCCCACCCTGGCGAGCTCGTCGTTGCCGTTCGTGGTCCCTGCCGTCGTCAGCGCGTCGGCCATCGCACTGCTATGGCGCTACCGCCGTTCCATGCTTGATCTTTGGCTTTTGGTGATGCTGTGGGCCGGGTTGGTGGACCTCCTCCTGCAGATCATCCCCGTTCTCGTCGAGCGCTTCAGCGTTGGCTACTATTTCGGCCGCATCTACGGCCTGCTCTCGACAATGATCATCCTGATCGTTTTGCTCGCGGATGCAACGACACTCAACGCCCGCTTGCTGATTTCCGCGATGGCGAGGCGACGCGAGAGCGACAACCGCGCCGCGATGATGGAGGCAATGGCGGCGTCGATCACGCATGAGCTCAGGCAGCCACTCACCTCGATAGCATTGAAAAGCTCAGCGGGCATCCGTAACCTGCAGAAGGCGCCACCCGACCTCGATAGGGCAAGAGCGACTTTCGATCGCATCGACGATGACGCCCAGCGCGCTGGCGAAATCATGAACACTGTGCGTGGAATGTTCGTGAAAGGCGGCGACGAGAGAGCGAATCTGGATTGCAATGATGTTATACGGAGCGTGATGTCCCAGCTCGGGAATGAGCTCAAGGTCAGGAAAATTGCCGTCCGGCTGGACCTCGCTCCTCGATTGCCTCAGGTCTACGGCAACAAAACGCAGTTGCAGCAGGTGATATCAAATCTCGCGATCAATGCCGCCGACGCCATGCGCACGGTTACCGACCGGCCCAGGATTCTAACCCTGTCTTCCACGCTGGAGGCGACGGAAAGCATCCTGATATCGGTTCGGGATACAGGGGTCGGAATCGATCCCGACACCCTCAAGCAAATCTTCGAGCCGTTCTTCACGACCAAGCAGACCGGGATGGGAATGGGCCTCGCCATATGCCGATGGATGGTCGCGTCGCATGGAGGTGAGCTGTGGGGATCCCGCGAGCATCCATGGGGATCCGTCTTCTTCCTGAAGCTGCCGGTGAGAGAGGCCTCCGATAGGCGTCCGGCAGGTTCGCGGGCATGAACCTGCTCATGACCGGGGGGGGCGTGCGCATGCAGGGAGACCTTCGGGCGGATTTACCAGGACCGCCCAATTCGGGTACCGCCCGTGTCGGCGCGCCCATACTCTCGCGAGAGGTCACTCGGTAGGCACTGCCGATCTGCGGTCGCGCGGTGCGCCCGCCAAAGGAGACGGCATGACCGCCATTCCCATCGGGCCGGTGCGGGAGCACAACGAGGCTGCGGGGCCCAGCCTCAAGCGGGTGATGGGGCCGTGGCTGCTCCTCCTCTTCATCATCGGCGATGTGCTCGGGACCGGCATCTACGCCCTCACGGGCCAAGTGGCCAAGCAGGTGGGCGGCGCGGTGTGGCTGCCGTTCGTGGTCGCCTTCCTGGTGGCCCTGATCACCGCCTTCAGCTACCTGGAGCTGGTGACGAAATACCCGCAGGCCGCCGGCGCCGCGCTCTACACCCACAAGGCCTTCGGCCTGCACTTCGTGACGTTCCTCGTCGCCTTCGCGGTGATGTGCTCCGGCCTCACCTCGGCCTCCACCGCCGCGCGCGCCTTCTCCGCCAACATGGGGCACGCCTTCGGCCTGAAGCTCGACGGCGGCGTCGGCATCACCCTGGCCGGCCTCGCCTTCATGGCCGTGGTCGCCGCCATCAACTTCCGCGGCGTCGGCGAGAGTCTGAAGATGAACGTGGTCCTGACCTGCGTGGAGCTGTCGGGCCTGCTGATCATCATTTTCATCGGCTTTGCCGCCATCGCCGCGGGCAAGGGCGATGTATCGCGCGTCCTGGAGCTCAGGACACCGGGCGACGGCAGTGCCTGGTTCTGGCCGGTGATTGCCGCCACCACGTTGGCCTTCTTCGCCATGGTGGGCTTCGAGGACTCAGTCAACATGGCCGAGGAATCGACCGACCCCACGCGCATCTTCCCCAAGGTGCTGCTGGCCGGGCTCCTCATCACCGGGATCATCTACGTGCTGGTATCGATCTCGGCGATCACCCTGGTGCCGGCCGCCCAGCTCGGCGAGGGCGAGGCGCCGCTGCTCAAGGTGGTGGAGGCCGGCGCGCCCGGCTTCCCGGTGGGCGTCTTCGCCTTCATCACCATGTTCGCGGTGGCCAACACCGCTCTCATCAACATGCTGATGGCGAGCCGCCTCCTCTACGGCATGGGCCGCGAGGGCGTGCTCCCGGCGGCGTTCGGACTGGTGCATCCGGGCCGCCGGACGCCCTACGTGGCCATCGCCTTCACCACGCTGCTGGCCTTTGCTCTCATCACCTTCGTCGGCGCGATTCCCGCGCTGGGCGGCACCACCGCGCTGCTGCTGCTGTGCGTGTTCGTGGTGGTCAACATCGCCGTCCTGGTGCTGCGCGGCGACCGCGTCGCTCACGGGCACTTCCGTACGCCCACGCTCCTGCCCATCCTGGGCGCCCTGTCGTGCGCCTTCCTCGCGGGACCATGGACCGGACGCGACCTCGTCCAGTACAAGATCGCGGGTATTCTGATGGCCATCGGCGTCGGGCTGTGGTTGGTGATGCGTCTGGTTGGCGGGGTCAGTGGAGCAGGGGTCAGACCCCTTGCCTCCGACGCGGAGGCGGATCAGTAACGGTCGAGCCGGGGTCAGACCCCTTGCTTCCAGTGCCGAAGCAAGTCCACAAGTTGCGAGCAAGGGGTCTGACCCCGGTCGCAATGGGGAGGAAGCGATGACACAGGACATCGACATCAAGGCCGCAGACGGCGTACAGGTCATCCGCTTCCTGCGGGCCGAGAAGAAGAACGCCTTCACCGGCCCGATGTACGCCGCCATGTCGCGGGCGCTGGAGGCCGCGGAGACCGACGACGCCATCGCCGCCCATGTCTTCATCGGCTCGGGCGGCGTCTTCTCCGCCGGCAACGATATCAACGATTTCCTGCGCCGCGCCCAGGCTACCGTCACCGGGGGCGGCCAGGGCATCCCCACGCCCTCGCTCGACTTCATCCGCCGCCTGCCCAAAGTGACCAAGCCGATGATCGCCGCCGTGGACGGCCTCGCCATCGGCGTCGGCGCCACCATGCTGCTCCACTGCGACCTCGTCTACGCCACGCCCGCCGCCAGCCTGCGCACGCCCTTCCTCGACCTGGGCCTGATCCAGGAGGCCGGCTCCAGCCTCACCGCCCCGGCCCGGCTCGGCTATCCGCGCGCCTTCGAGCTGATCTGCCTCGGCGAGCCGTTCAGCGCCGAGCGGGCCCTTCACGCCGGGCTCATCAACGCCGTCGTGCCGGCCGAGCAGCTGGAGGCCACCGCGCTCGCCTCCGCCAGGCGCCTCGCCGCCAAGCCGCGCCAGGCGCTGATGCTCTCGCGCCGCCTGCTGCGCCAGGGCTTCCCCGACATCGGCGCCATGATCGACCAGGAGGCGGAGGCCTACGCCGTGCTGATGCGCTCGCCCGAGGCGCGGGAGGCCTTCACTGCCTTCCTGGAGAAGCGCCCGCCCGACTTCGCCAAGGCCCGCCAGAGCAGCTGACAGGCGCGGCCGAGGTTCGCCGCAAAGGCGCGGTAGCATCCCACCATGGCGAGATTCCAGACCCTCCGCTCAGGCGCATGGCCCGCACGCCTCCGCATGGCGCTGCGAACGGTGGCGCTGGCCACCGTCCTGATCCTGCCGGTCGCCATCCTGGCGGGCTGGCTGGAGAAGATCGCCGGCACCGCCCTGCGCAAGGGCCCGCCGATCTCGGCGGCCCTGGAGAGCGCGGTACGCCACGTGCGCAGCCTGCCTCCCAGGGCCGACATGGTCTTGCTGGCCGGCCAGGGCACGCCCGAGGGGCACTGGCGCTTCGTCAGCAGGTCCGGCGAGATGTACACCATCGGCAACCCGGACGAGATGAAGCGCGTGGTCTCGGTGCTCCATCCCGAGGCGAGGCCTGGCGCGCGGCTCGCGCTCTACATGACGCAGGACACGGTCCTGCGCGACCGCGTCGCCCTCAAGGCCCTGCCCGCCGGCATCGACCTCAGCGTGGTCGTGGGGGCGGAGAGCTACCGCCTGCTGCGGCGGAGCGAGACCGCGGGCGAGCGCTTCTTCGCCGAGATCCGCCCCAACCTGGTCGTCGAGATGGGCGACAAGCGCCTGTTCGAGGAGGCCGTCTGGCAGCTCGCGCGCCCGCTCGACGCGGCCCGCGTGCGCGTTCTCGCGCTCGAGCCCGGTGGACCTTCTACGCTCCCCGCCTCGCCCCGTGTCGATCCGGCCAGCAAACGGCCGCTGGTGGACACGATCGACCCGGCGAACCTCGCTCCCGCCATGCGCGGCGTGACCGGCCAGACGCTGGTGATCGTGGCCCGCATGGAGCGCGACCTCATCATCGTGCGGCCGTCGAGCGGGCCGGAGCACGTCCTGCTCGCCAAGGACCTGCTCAAGGCCGCCGCCGCCGCCGACGTGAGCCTGGTGGTGCTGCTGACGGCCTCCACGCCGCGCCAGCCCGGCGGGCGCAACTGGCTCTGGCAGAAGGTGGAGGTGCGCGGGCTGGAGGAGGCGCTGCGCGACGCGCGCGTGGCCGACCTGCTGAACGCCCTGGGCACCCCCAGCCGCCGCCTGGCCGTCGTGGCCCTGCCCCAGGGCCAGCGCACGGCGCTCGACCTGCAGCCGGCCGGCGAGCTGGCGAGCGCCACGCCGGCCCGCCCGGTGGCCGAGTTCTTCTCCAACACCGTCGCGGACCTCACCGGAAGGGTCACCGCCACCTCGATGCTGGCGAGCGTGCGCAGCGCCGCCCACCAGCAGGAGCTAAGCCACCGCCTCCTGCCGGGTATCCCCTCCGAGGTGCAAATCGGCTACGGCCTGCTTGCCGTGCTCGGCCTTCTGGGCGTCCCGGCGTCGCGCCTCTGGTGGGCGCGGGTATGGCCTCCGGAGACGGCCGGCGACTATGCCGGACAGACGGGCTACTGGGCCGCGCGCGCCACCCGTGGGCTGGCATTTGGTCTGGTCTTTGTACCGCTGACAGCGGTGGTGAGCGCGCCCTACAGTCTCGGCAGCCAGGTGCGCGAGGCGGTGACGGCCCCGGCACGGCTGTGGCGCCGGCGCCCCGCCTCCGGCCCGGCCGACGAGCCCGCCAAACCTGCCCCCCGCGCCGCGGCGGCCGCTCCCCCGTCGGCCGCGCCCCAGCCGGCCGCGGCGCGCGCCGCCCCCGTTACCCCGCCGCCGGCGCCGGTGCGGATTGACATAGACCATGACGCCCACAGCGCCGTGTTAGTGGACGAGCCAGACGAGGATCGGCCAAGGTTCCTGAGCCGCCGCTGACCGGAGCGAGCCGATCGCAGGCCACGCCGGGAATGCAGCCCGCAGGCCGGGCCTGCCCAAGGAGAGGAAACGCCAATGACGACGCTGAAGGGCAAGACCCTGTTCATTACCGGCGCCAGCCGCGGCATCGGGCTCGCCATCGCGCTCCGTGCCGCCCGCGACGGCGCCAACATCGCCATCGCCGCCAAGACGGCGGAGCCGCACGCCAAGCTTGAGGGCACGATCTACACGGCGGCCGAGGAGATCGAGAAGGCCGGCGGCAAGGCGCTCCCGATCGTCTGCGATATCCGCTTCGAGGACCAGGTGGACGCGGCCGTGGCCAAGACCGTGGAGGCCTTCGGCGGCCTCGACATCTGCGTCAACAATGCCAGCGCCATCTCGCTCACGCCATCGACGGCGACGGACATGAAGCGCTACGACCTGATGCACGGCATCAACGCCCGGGGCACCTTCCTCGTCTCCAAAACCTGCATCCCGCACCTCAGGAAGGCGGCCAACCCGCACATCCTGATGATCTCGCCACCGCTCGACATGGCGCCCAAGTGGTTCGCGCCGCACGTTGCCTACACCATGGCCAAGTTCAACATGAGCATCGTCGCCCTCGGCCTTGCCGGCGAGCTGAAGGCCGACGGCATTGCCGCCAACGCGCTGTGGCCGCGCACCACCATCGCCACCGCGGCTGTTCGCAACCTGCTGGGCGGCGACGCCCTGGTGCGCCGCTCGCGCACGCCCGACATCATGGGCGACGCGGCGCATCTGATCCTGACGCAGGATGCCAAGACCTTCACCGGGCGCTTCTCGATCGACGACACCCTGCTCTACGAGCACGGCGTGCGCGATTTCGAGACGTACCGCGTGGACCCGAGTCTGGAGCTGGCGCCCGATTTCTTCGTGCCCGACTCGATCCCCGCGCCGCCCGGCGTCACCCTGGCGGCACGCCTGCGTCCAGGGCAGTGATTCTCCTACCGGGTTGATGGGTGGGTGGCTCAACCCGGCACCATCGCAATGCCCCAATTTGGGGGATAGCTGACCGATCAAGGCGGCCCAACGAGCCGCCGCCCTCTTGCCCGCGCACCGATCCCGGTGCAAACGTGGCGGCCGATTGCTTCGGAACCTCTCCGATTACGGGGGATACCATGAACGACAGTCTATCGCTTGCCGAGAAGGCGCGCGCGGTCGTGCGCCGCCGCACCCACCCGGGCGCCCAGCTCTGCCGGCTGGGCGTCGCAGTCGTCCTTGCCGCCGCGGCGAGCCTCGCCGCAACCGCGCCGGCGCCCGCCCAATCGCAGCCGCCGGCGCCGTCAGCGCAGCCCCAGCCACCCACGCCGACGGCGCCTCCCAAGCGCAGGGGCATCATGTCGAGCCCCGACGGCTCCGCTCCCGCCGCGGCACCGAGCCCCTCCGGCAAGTACAAGAGCCACGACGACAGCGTTCCCGGCGGCCTGCCCGGCGCCCAGCAGCCCAAGACGCCCTCGCCGGGCGGTCCGGGCGGCCAGGGCGGCTAGAGGCAGCCGATCGATCTCTGCCGGGCCGGCTCGTGTCGCGGCCGATCGCTTGGGACAGCGCATGGGCGGCCTGGCGTCCTTGGCCTGCCGCATGGGCAATTGGGGACCTTCCGCATGAGCGCTGTCGTGGAGACGCGACCTCAGGAGAAGGCGCAGGGCGCGTGGTACAACTCCGCCGCCTGCGTTGGCGGCCTGCTGGCCCTCTTCGCCATCTTCTTCGTCCCGCACATCGAGCCCGCCCTGCTGCGAGCCGAGCACTGGGCCGCCGACTGGCGCACCGCCTGGCTGTCGGAGCGGCTGCCCACGTCGCACCCCAAAGTCGCCATCGTTAAGATCACCGAGGAGAGCGTTGCCGGCTTCCCCTATTTCCTGCCCGTAAACCGCGGCTACTTCGCCGACATCATCGACGCGGTGGACAAGGCCGGGGCGCGCGCGATCGGGCTCGACTTCTATTTCACCAGGGGCACCGAGAAGCAGCCCGACGACAAGCTCCGCGAGACCCTGCGCCGGCTCAAGCACAAGGTCGTCATCGGCGCCGTCGAGAAGCTCAAGCCGCAGCAGCTCGAGTACCAGTCCGAGTACATCGGCGACACGCCGGCGGGATTCATCAATCTCAAGCGCGAGGCGGACCATGTCGTTCGCTACCGCGACTATCCCTGGAGCGGGGGCCGCTTCCAGGAGAGCTTCTCCACCCTGCTGGCGAGAGCCGGCGGCTGGACCGACACCGAGCCGCCCGACCGCATCGGCTGGCTGCTGCCGCCGAAGGACGGCGCCGATACTTTCCTGACCATCGATGCCCACGAGCTCGTCAAGGCGACGCCTGACGAGAACGCGGCCAGCCTCAAGGACCGCATCGTCCTGATCGGCGCCGATCTGTACAGGCTCGACTACCACTGGACGCCGCTGTCGATCCGCAGCCGGGCGCAGACGGTCGGCGTCGAGGTGCACGCGCAGATGGCCGCCGAGCTGATCGACGGCGACCGGTCCTACAACGACCTCGAGCCCCCCATCCGCACCGCCTTCCTGCTGGTGCTGGCGGCACTCGGCATCGTGCTCGGCCTGCGATTCCAGGAGCGCAGATTCGACTTCCTCGACTGGCGCGTGGTGAGCTTCGGCGTCATCGCCGTCGACCTGATGTCGTTCAAGTTCTTCTACCTGGTGCTGCCGTTCACGCACGCTGCCATCACCTGGGGCGCCGCCGTGACCACCGGCAGCCACCTCCCCCGCGCCGTTGCCTGGATCAGGGGGCGCCGGAAGCCCGCGTAGGCCCCGCGAGCACGCCTCACCGCTTGATCGCCGAATAGGCGGCGAAGATCAGCGCCGCCCCCGCGGCAACCAGGAAGGCGATTGTCACGTACTGCTGGGCGGTGCTGACGATGGCGAAGATGGCGAGCAGCAGGAGGCCCACGAGGGCGAACAGCCATTCAAGGTGGATGCCGGCCAGCAGACAGCCGAGGGCCAGGATGAGCAGCGAGCTCAATCCGGCGCCGGGCGCCGCCTGCTCGCCGCGCCGCACCAGGGTGAAATCCAGCGCAATGGCGGCGGCGACGCTCAGCCAGTGCAGGATCTGGCGCATCACCGTGCCGGAGAATTGACCCGTGCGGCGCCAAGCTGTGAACACGCACAGCACCCCGTAGACCGGCACTAAAAACAGCCACCAGGTGCGGGCCCAGCTGGCGTCGGCGAGGGTCACGCCCGTCCCCACCAGCGCCAGGAACGCCATAAGGCCCGCCATGATGCCGGACGGGCCCTTGATGAAGTCCACCCAGCCGCCGATCCAGCCTTCGATGAGGCCGTTTCTGGCGGGCCCCTGCTGCGTCGGTTCAACGTTGGACATCTGCCACCTGCCGAGCCGTGCGGACCGTTCCAACCCGTGCGACCCAGCCTATCACGGCAGCGCGCCCGCGTCCCGGGGGCCCCTCAAGCCCGCTCGTGCACGCGCTTGAGGCGGAGGGAGAAGGCAACCAGCAGGATACCGGAGAGAATGGCGTACGCGCCGATGGCCCAGGCCAGCGCCAGCGCACCCGCGCCGGGCTTCAGCAGGATGGCGGCACCGAACAGCACGGACAGGATGCCGGCCGCAATCAGGAGCCACTCGTCCTCGATCTCATGCCGCAGCCAGATGGCGCCGATGATCTCCAGCACTCCCATGGTCACCGCCCAGGCCCCAATCATGATCACGAGCGCGAACGCGGTGAGTCCCGGCCAGAGGAATGCGACCGCGCCGGCGGCGATGCCGAGCAGCCCGATCACCACCAGCCACCAAGTCGGGATGGACCTGTCGCCGGTGCCTCTCAGGGCCGCGCCGAGGGAAAGGATGCCGTCGGCCATGGCGAAGGCGCCATAGAGCAGCGTGAGCGCCAGGACGGTGAGCCCCGGCCAGACGAACGCGGCGATGCCGAACAGGATGCTCACAACCCCGCGCAGCAGCAGCATCCACCAGCTGCGTGCAAGGGGTCGGACACCGGTCGCGCCGGGAGTGAGGGTGTAGGGCTCGTGTCGACTGGTATGCATGGTCCTGCCTCCCAAGGGGGAACGCGATCAGGTCCATTGGTAGGGAAAACTGAGGGCGCCCGGCATCGGGCTTTCACCGGATTTCGCACTGGGGCATTCTGCTGGCCAGGTGTCAGACCTGCGGGTCTGCCCGGTCCGCATTCTGTCTGGAAGCTGAGCCCTAAGGCTCGCATCGTTCGGCTGGGATGACGGGTGGGAGAGGTCTGACAAGTCTATAGGGGACGCCCATGGCCAGCACGGTTGCCCAAGTCTTTGCAGCCGCGGCTGCAGAAAGTGGCCGGCACCCGTTCCTCATCGTGCCCCCGCGCGCCGATCGCGACTGGCACCCTGGGGGCGTGGAGCTGAGCTATGCCGAGGCAGCGCAGGAGGTGGCCCGGCTCAGGGCGCGCTACGCCGCGGCCGGCTACGGGCTGGGCCATCGCGTCGCGCTGCTCCTGGAGAACCGGCCGGAGTTCTTCCTGCACTACCTGGCGCTCAACGGCCTGGGCGCCGGCATCGTGCCCCTCAACCCGGATTACCGCCACGACGAGGTGGCCTATGTCCTGGAGCACAGCGAGGCCGAGCTGGCCGTCGTGCTGCCGCACCGCATCGCCGACACGGCCAGTGCCGCGGCGGCATGCGCCAGGCCGCCCGCAGTCGTCGATGCGCTCGCCCTGCCGGCGGCGCTGCCGCCACCTTCGGGGCCGGCCAGCGTGGGCGAGCCCGGCGTCGATACCGAGTGCGCGCTGCTCTACACGTCGGGCACCACCGGCCGGCCGAAGGGATGCGTGCTGTCCAACCTCTATTTCCTCACCTCGGGGCACACCTATTGCGATCTCGGCGGCCTGATCGAGGTCCGCCGCGGCCGGGAGCGGTTCTATAACCCGCTGCCCCTCTACCACATGAACCACCTGGCGCTGATGGCCACGGCGGCGATGCTGACGGCCAACGCCCTGGTGCTGACCGAGCGGTTCTCGCCCGCGCGCTGGTGGCCTGAGGTGTCGGCCACCGGCGCCACCATCGTTCACTATCTGGGCGTGGTGGCGCCGATGCTGCTGAACCAGCCGTCGGGCCCCGCCGACCGGGCGCACAGCGTGCGCTTCGGCGTCGGCGCCGGCATCGAGCCCCAGCTGCACAAGGCGTTCGAGGAGCGCTTCGGCTTCCCCATGATCGAGGTGTGGGGCATGACCGAGACCGGGCGCATCATGGCCGACGGCCACGAGCCGCGCATGATCGAGACACGCGCCTTCGGGCGGCCCTTCCCTGGCTTCGAGGCGCGCGTGGTGGATGCGCAGGATCGGGATGTGCCGGCGGGCGCCGAGGGTGAGCTGGTGGTGCGCCAGAGCGCCAAGGCGCCGCGCCTGGGCTTCTTCTCCGGCTACCTCAAGAACGAGGCGGCCACCGCGGAGGCCTGGCGGGAGGGGTGGTTCCACACCGGTGATGTGGTGCGCCAGGACGCCTCCGGCATGCTGTTCTTCGTGGACCGCAAGAAGCACATCATCCGCCGCGCAGGCGAGAACATCGCCGCCGCCGAGGTGGAGGCGGTGCTGCAGGCGCACGAGGCCGTAGCGCAGGTGGCGGTGCTGCCGGTGGCCGACGAGCTGCGCGAGGAGGAGGTGCTGGCCTGCATCGTGCCGATGCCGGGAGTGGCGGCGGTTCCTACTCTGGCGGAGGCCCTCTTCGAGCACTGCAACGCGCGGCTCGCCTACTTCAAGGCGCCCGGCTGGGTGCTGTTCCTCGACCGCCTGCCTACCACCGGCACCCAGAAGGTGCAGAAGACCCAGATCTTCCCCGCGGGCGAGGACCCGCGCACCCGGACCGGCATCGTGGACCTGCGGGCGCGCAAGCGGCGGGGATAGCGTCGCCGCCCCCCGCTTCCGGTTAAGCATACCGGCAAGCGCGGGCCTTGCCGGACCGGCGCGGCAGGAACTTCTGTCAGCGTCCGCTGTTCTCCGATCAGCAGTCAACCGCGCTCGAAAGGGTCCCACCCATGGTGCCCGTGCCAATCCGCGACTGGGGCGAGGCGATCACCACCTCGATGGCCCAGGCTCTCTCGCTCCTCCTGGCCGCCGTCCCGAGGATCATCGGCTTCCTCGTCATCGTCGCCATCGGCTGGTTCATCGCCACGCTGATCGCCAAGGCGGTGGCGGCGCTGCTCCGCAGCATCCGGTTCAACGACATGGCCGAGCGCTCGGGCTTCGCCGGATTCGTCACCAATACGGGGGTCGAGACCGACTCCTCGGGCTTCCTCGCCGACATCGCCAAGTGGTTCGTGCGCCTGATCACCCTGGTGGTGGGCTTCGATGCCCTGGGCCTGCCGGCGGTCTCCGACGTGCTGAGACAGGTCCTGTTGTGGCTGCCCAACCTCGTCGTCGCCATCGCGGCGCTGGTCCTCGGCGGGCTCGCCGCCAACTGGCTGGCCGGCTTGGTGCGCGCCGCAACCGCCAAGGCCGACCTGGGCAACCCGGACCTGCTGGCCAGCATCACGCGCATCGCCACGTGGGCCTTTGCCATCGTGATTGCCGTCAACCAGATCGGCATCGCGCGCGAGCTCGTGAACACGCTGTTCATGGCCACCGTCGGTGCCGTGGCGCTGGCGCTGGGCCTGGCCTTCGGCATCGGCGGGCGCGACACCGCTGCCGAGGTGGTGCGCAACTGGTACGACAAGAGCCGCGGGCTCGCCCCCAAGGCCGGCGAGGCGGCGGAGCAAGTCCGCCGCGAGGTACACTGAGCCGCGAACGGTGTCGGCCCCACCGGGCTGACACCCCGGCACGGGGAAAGGCTACAGCGCTCCCTGGAACCCAGCCCCTAATCCCTGAAACTTGCCTTCACGGATAGCGCCAGAAATCGCCCCGCGGGGTGCGTACGCGCTGCAGGATGGGGATGCGCCCGTCGGGGGGGCGCTCGCCGGTCTGGAGGAGAAGACCGATATCGTTGAGGAGCGCACCCTTCTCGGCGTAGAGGGAATGGTTGAGCGCGAGCACGTCGGTGCTGGTCTCGGTCACGTCGATGGTATCGACGCCGTCGAGAATCACCGGGCCGTCGGGCGGAACGTCGCCGGCGCGCGGTACGCCGCCGGCCACCTGGCGCGAGGCAACCATGGCCCGGTCGTTGGCGGAGCAATAGAGCGTGATGCCGCGGCCATAGGGGCGGATGGCCGAGACAAGATTGGCGAACACGTCGCGGTCCACGTCGGGGGCGGCCAGGATCAGCTCGTTGAGGCGCACGCCGGGCGGCAGGGCCGGCCCCAGGTCGCGCAAGACGTTGAGGAGCGGCAGGTTGCCGAGGCTGTGGGCGATCACGCTGACGCCCTTGGCCCCGCTCTCCCGCACCACAAGCTCCAGGAACTGCTTGAGGTGGGGCTCGGCCTGTGTGGCGCTCTCGCGGTCGCCGGCGTAGCCGATCACACCCCCGCCCGCCGGCCAGCTATAGAGGAAAGTGGCACCGTCGAACTGCAGGTCGTAGGCGAGCTGGGCGGTGCGATAGATGGCGTGGTCGAAGGCCGTATTGAAGCCGTGGATGAACACCAGGGCCTGGTCCCTGAAGGCACGGGCCGCGGCGATGCGGGCGCGCACCTGGGTCATCAGGTCGTTGCGTTGCAAGACCTCCAATGCCTTGATGGTAAAGTGCTTCTTCGGGTCCTCGCCCTGCTCGTAGAGGACCAGCTGCAAGTAGGGAATGCGCAGCGCGAACGGCCGCTCGATGGCGGGGACGCGGTGCGCCGCCGGCACCGTGACCAGCGCCCGGCCCAGCTCCAGCCGGTGGGCCCGCTCTGCCCTGTAGCCTATGCGTGCCCCCTCGCTCGTGCGGACACGGTCGGTGCCGTAGAAGACCGGCACGATGTCCCAATCGGGGCTCGATGCCGCCAGGGGCCCGGGCGCGGCGGCCACATCCCCCGCCTTGGTCGCGGCCCCCGCCGGCTGCGGCGCGCGCGAGGCGGAGCGCGTCCGGGGCGGCGTCGCCAGCTCTCGTGCCACGCTCGCCGGCCCGGCCTCGGCGTCCTCGAGGTGGATGGAGAGGATGGCGGAGACCCAGAGCAGGCCTGGCACGATCACGGCGATCGGAACCGCCCGCGCCAGCACCCTGGCATGGTCGTCGAGGCTGCGCGTGGCCCGCCAGACGAGGACATAGAGGCAACCGGCGGCAAGGGCGGGAAGCACCATCCCCGGCAACGCTGACGCAAGCTCGCGCATGGAGGCCCCTCAGCGCATGCGTCTCAGGATGGATCCCAAAACGTAGACGCAACTATGGGAATGCGGGCGATTCCCGCAATCCCTGCCACCGCTATCCTGTGGAGCGTCGGCGTCCGAGGCCGTCGCCCCGGCGGAAATGGCCCGGGGCATGTCACCGCGCCGCAGCGGCGCAAGCCGCCCCTGTTCGATAGGATGGCAAGAGAACGACGTCGGCCCAGGGCTGGCCGACCCAAAGATCAGGAAACGAAAACGATGGCATGGCCGCAACCCGTCACCCTGCGCAGCGGGCGCGTCACCCTGGAGCCGCTGGAGCGCCGGCACGAGGCCGACCTTGCCGAAGCGGTCAAGGACGGCGAGCTGTGGCGGCTGTGGTACACCTCGGTTCCCTCGCCCGAGGGGATGCGGGCCGAGATTGAGCGCCGCCTGGGCCTGCAGGCCGCCGGGTCCATGCTCCCGTTCGCCGTCATCGACACGCCGCCGGGCGAGGCAGCGGGTCACGGCGCCGGCAAAGCGGTGGGCATGACCACCTACATGAACATCGACGCCACCAACCGGCGCGTGGAGATCGGGTCGACCTGGTACCGGAAGGCCGTGCAGCGGAGCGACCTCAACACCCGCTGCAAGCTCCTCCTGCTCGGCCACGCCTTCGAGACCTTGAGCTGCATCGCCGTGGAGCTTCGCACTCACGTCTTCAACCGGCAGAGCCGTGCCGGCATCGAGCGCCTCGGTGCCAAGCTCGACGGCATCCTGCGCAGCCACCAGGTCGCCCCCAACGGCACCCTGCGCGACACCTGCGTCTACAGCATCATCGCCGCCGAATGGCCGACCGCGAAGGCGCACCTGGAGTTCCAGCTGGCAAGGCCGGATCGGGCCGAGGACGGGCGGCCAGAGCGCAAGTCCTGACCCGGGGGCCGCTCCCGCCGGATGCGCCGGCTCCGCTTCCGCACGGCAATCGCGCTCCCCGCCCGAGGCCCGAATGGAGCCGGTAGGGTTAATCGTCCACTACGATCTGAGGTTAACCGACCCTTTGCAATCTGCGCGGCTCCGCGCGCAGGGCCAAGTATAAACGCCGCTCCCAGATCATACTCAGGCGCCTCAGACCTCTGGTCCAGGCGCCTTCAGGTGCGCGCACACAGGTCGCCAGGGAGCGTGCAAGGGGGGCTATACCAAGTGCTGGACAGCTCACGGACCGAGGTATCGCAAGATACGCGGGAGTGCGGTCGGCCGCAGGCGTCTTGGGCCGCCGCCATCAGTCTGATGACCATTGTTGGCATTGCCTACTTTCTGGCCACCCACCTGAGCCTCGCTCTGCTGACGACCTCCGATGGCGTGGCGGGATTCTGGCCCGCAGCAGGCATTGCCGCAGGCACGATTGTGGCCCTCGGATCGACAGCGCGGGCGCCCGTGGCACTTGGCGTGATGGCGGCTACGATTGTGGTCAGCCTGACTGGAGATCGCATCAACCTTCCAGCCTCTATCGTCTTCGCCATGTGCAACGCCGGGGAGGCCCTGCTGATCGCGTGGCTGATCGAGCGTCAGCATGGTCCGGGCTTCAGCCTGGATTCCTTTCCTCGGGTGGTTGGATTCTTCCTGGCCACCGGGATCGCCACCGCCACCTCGGGCGTTGCGGCCTCCGCAGCGTTTGCACTGTTCGACATCACCAATGCGCCGGTCGTGACGACGTGGTTGCACTGGCTCGCTTCCGACGCCTTCGGCGTCGTTGCGATGGCCCCCCTGGTGATCGGGGTCGTCGGCTCCTTCCGGGACCCACCGGAGCTCTCGGAGATGGCAGAGGGGGCGTGCAGCCTTACCGTGCTGACGATCGCAAGCGTGTTCTGTTTCGGCTGGCCGATGAGCAACTGGTTCACCATCCTGCCGCTCGCCATCCTGTTGCCCCTGTTCATCTGGCCGGCAGCCCGATGTCCGCCGGTGTTCGCTGCGGCTGCAGTCTTCATCCTCGCCGTGGTGATTGTTGCAAGCGTGACATTCGGCGTGGGACGGCTGGGGAGCGCGGCCGTTGCTCTCTCTGATCGCCTGCTTGCCGCTCAGTCGGCGTTGATGACCATTTCGGCCTGCGCGCTTGTGGTGGCTGCGCTGTTCGCTGAGCGTCGCTCACGCGAGGCGTTGCTCAGTGCCAGCAACGAGCGGCTGCGCGGCCAGGAGGGCGCCTTTCGCAGGCTGCTGGGAGCACTGCCCGCCGCCATCTACACAACCGACAGGGCTGGCTACATAACGTATTGCAACCAGGCGGCCGTGGAGCTGTGGGAGCGACGCCCCGAGCTGGGCAAAGACAAGTGGTCCGATCTTTGGCGTCTGCACTACCCCGATGGGACCTCGGTGCCGCTCGATCAGCGCCCGACCCAGATCGTCCTGAATGAAGGCCGAGCCGTTCGAGGCCGGGAGGCGCTGCTCGAACGGCCCGACGGGACGCTCGTTCCAATCCTGCCATGCCCCGCGCCTCTCATCGACGAGCGCGGCTCGGTGATCGGCGTCGTCAACATGCAAATGGATATCACCGAGCGCAAGCAGGCGGAGGCGGTGATCAGGGAAAGCGAAAGCCGTCTGGCCGACGCGCTGGCAGCCGGGCAGGTGATCGCCTTCGAATGGGATGCCGCCACCTGCCGGTCCCGGCGAAGCGCCAATGCCGCTCTCATCCTTGGATTCGAGGATCACAACGGCGACCATGGTCTGCAATGTGACGATTTCTTCTCATACGTCCATCCCGATGATCGAAAACTCTTCAAAGCTTGCAGCCGCGACCTCCGCCCCGATAAGCCCTCATATGCGCTGAGCTTCCGCTTTCGCAGGCCGGACGGTCGGCAGCTCTGGCTGGAGGAGACCGCGAAGGGAGAGTTCGACGCCGCGGGACGACTGCTGCGCATCAAGGGCCTGACGCGAGACATCACCGATCGCAAGAGGGCGGAGCACGCCCTGGACGAGCGCAACATGCAGCTGTCTCTGGCGGCAAAGACGGCTCTCGTGGGCAGCTTCGCGTTGGACTTCGAAACGGAGGAGGTGCAGGTCTCGGAAGGCTTTGCAGCCATTCACGGCTTTCCCGAGGGAACCAGACACACCACGCGCAGCATTTGGAAGGCCGGTGTACATCCTGACGATCTCTGTCGACTGGAGGAGCTGCGGAAGGGCGTCTTCCGCAACCGGCGGCACGAATACGGCTTCGAGTATCGCATGGTCCGGCCCACGGGCGAGATCCGGTGGGTCGAGGCCCGCTGTTTCGCCTCATACGGCAGCGACGGCCGCCCGCAGCGGGTGGTGGGCGTGGACATCGACGTGACCGCGCGCAAGCGGGCGGAGGAGCACCAACGCATGCTGGTTGCCGAGCTCGACCACCGCGTCAAGAACGTGCTTGCCACCGTCAGCGCCGTCGCCTCGCGCACCCAGGACGCCAGCCTCTCCGGAGCAGACTTCGCCGCCACGCTGGCCGGGCGGATTCAATCGATGGCGGCGACGCACGAGCTCTTGAGCGGCCGGCAATGGAGGGGCGTCTCGATCCCGGAGCTCGTGCGGCGCGTGCTGGCGCCCTACATGACCGGACACAATGCCGAGCTGGACGGTCCCGAGCTGACGCTGAGCCCGGAATCTGTGCAGGCCGTCTCGATGGTGCTGCATGAGCTGGCGACCAACGCCGCCAAGCATGGAGCGCTCTCTACCGATGACGGCCGGGTTTCCGTCCGGTGGCGCCAGGTGACGAATGGGAGCCCCGATGCCCGCATTCGCATCATGTGGCAGGAAGCCGCCGGTCCCGCCGTCCGGGCCCCCAACAGGTCCGGCTATGGAATGGAGGTCATTCGCGATCTCATCCCTTATGAGCTTGGCGGCACGGTCGATCTTGCATTCTCGCCCGACGGGGTTCGCTGCGAGATCGGCATTCCTGTCGCCGGGCTGCTCGGCGAACGGCGCTCGAGCCTTCCGACTCACTCCACGGCGAACACCTTGGCCTCGTTGGAGATCTCGTAGATCG
>Ga0075430_100000728_pt1 | contig 25208 bp, 28 predicted proteins | sample RhiMetdeltSRZDD4_FD_75294 | JGI IMG/M metagenome (GOLD analysis project Ga0075430, IMG submission 75294) | Populus rhizosphere microbial communities from Tennessee, USA - Rhizosphere MetaG P. deltoides SRZDD4 | ecosystem: Host-associated > Plants > Roots > Rhizosphere > Soil | place: USA... | reverse complement strand
CGCACCGCGTCCGGCACCATGCTCATCAGGCTCGTCGCTCCCGCTGCCTTCAGAAACTCCCGTTTCCTCATCGCGTCCCCTTTGGGCAAAAAAAAGGCGTTCGGTTGGCCGAACGCCTTTGTCCGTGATGTCAGGCCGGCTGGCGCCTCCTGACGTGGCGCTTCGTTGCGCCTTGCTCCGTACTTCGCAAGCGCTATGCCAAGGGCCGCTCTTTGATTCTTAAGGAGTTTTCGAAACCGCGATGCACCGCCATCGTGCGCTGCACAATGTCATGCACCTAATAGGTCCGCGGCATCGACGAGTCGCTGCGCCAGATCCGAGAGCTTCAGGCTGCGATCCATCGCCATCTTCCGCAGCAGCACATACGCCGCGTCTTCGTCCAGCCCGCGACTCTTCATGAGGAGGCCCTTCGCCCGCTCGACGAGCTTGCGCTCCGCGAGCTTCTCGTTCGCATCGGCGAGCTGCGCGCGCAAGCTCTGCATCTCTTCGAAGCGCGCGATGGCCGCGTCGACGATTGCCCTGATCCTGTTCTTGTCCAGGCCGTCCACCACATAGGCGGATACGCCGGCGCGCGTCGCGGCGCGGATTGTCTCGGGCGTGCCGTCGGCGGCGAACATGATCACCGGGCGCGGCGTGTACCGGCTCACCATCATCAGATGCTCAAGCACGTCCCGGCTCGGCGACTCCGTGTCGATCACGATCACGTCGGGCTCGAGCTTCTCGATCGTCTTCAGAAGCGCGAGTGGGGAAGAAAGCGCGGTGACCTCGTAACCGGCGGGTAGCAACGCTGCGCGCAGTATCGCCGCCCGCTCTGCCGACTGATCGAGGACGAGCACATGCATCGCCCTTCGATCGCAAGTCGCATGCCACCGAAATTCTCCTTGTAAATCAGAGGCCGAGCGGCGAATTGGGCACCGTCGCAGGGCGTGCGCAGGGGGCCCTGCACCATGGCGGACGGTGGTTGGGCACGCGTGTTGCTCTTGTTGTGGCGTGATCGACCCCACTGGAGGACGCATGAGACTCGCGCAGATTTCAAACCGGCTGGCGAAGATGGCCGAAGACCGCGACGTCACCGCACGCCTGAGCGACGCTTCGACGAGGCTCGGCCAGGTATCGGAAAAGGTTTACGACCGCATGGGCGTCGCGGGCGAAGCAGCGCGCGTCGCGGGCGAAGCAGCGCGCCAGCGCGCGCTCGCCGCGGCGGAAACCGCGCGCCGAGGCGCGCTCGCCGCTTACCGCACCGCGCTCGCGCACCCGAAAACCTCCGTCGGCGGAATTATCATCGCCGCGGCGCTAGTCGGCGGCGTGCTTTGGTACCTGTTCGGCGACACGCGCCGCACGCCGGTTCAGCGCCGCAAGCACGGCACGCGCATGCGCGCCGGCACCGAGCGCCGCAGGAAGGGCCGGGCCGCTTCCCGCCCGGCAACCGCATGATCCGCCTCCTCCTGACCGCGGCGGTGGTCGGTGGCCTGCTGCAGCGCATGTTTGGCGAGCAGCCGGCCCGCCGCAAGGGCAACGCCAAGCGCGCTCACCCCAAGGCCAAGGCTCGCCGGGCGCGCTCCAAGGCGCCCGCGCTACATCGGTAAGCCGCTGATTCTGCAGGTGTAATAGCACCGGCGGCGAGCCTCCACGGGCCTTAGAATCCGTGGATGAAAGAAGCCCAGCCCCGGGCGATCCACCTAAAGGATTACGCCCCACCCCCCTTCCGGGTCGACTCGATCGTCCTGGACATCGATATCCGCGCGGACCACGCGCTGGTCCGCGCGAAGCTCGAGATCCGCCGCAACGCAGGCAAGGGCCCCCTGGTCCTGGACGGCGACGAGCTCGAGCTGATTTCGGTAGCCCTGGACGGAAAGGCCGCTGAGCACGAGGTCACGGCGGAAAAGCTCACGGTTCCCAACGTGCCGGACGCCTTCACGCTGGAGACCGTCTCGCGCATCGTCCCGCAAAGGAACACCAAGCTCGAGGGCCTCTACGCCACGAAGCACGGCTTCGTGACGCAGTGCGAGGCTGAGGGCTTCCGCCGCATCACCTGGTTCATCGACCGGCCCGACGTGATGGCCCGCTATACGACCACGGTGCGCGCGGACGCGAAGAAGTATCCAGTCCTGCTTTCCAACGGAAACCTCAAGCACAGCGGAAGCGAGCCGGGCGGCCGCCACTTCGCGACCTATGAGGATCCGTTCCCCAAGCCGTCGTACCTCTTCGCGCTCGTCGCGGCGAACCTCGAGCTCCTGCGCGACGGCAACCTCTACATCTATGTCGAGCCCGGCAACCTCGACCAGGCGGGCTGGGCGATGGATTGCCTGAAGCGCGCCATCGCGTGGGACGAGAAGCGCTTCGGCCTGAAGCTCGACCTCAATGAATACAAGATCGTGGCGGTGGGCGACTTCAACTCCGGCGCGATGGAGAACAAGGGCCTCAACATCTTCAACACGCGCTACATCCTCGCGCGCGCCGACACCGCGACCGACGTCGACTACCTGAACATCGACCGCGTGGTGGCGCACGAGTACTTTCACAACTGGACCGGCAACCGCGTCACCTGCCGCGACTGGTTCCAGCTCTCGCTCAAGGAAGGCCTGACGGTATTCCGCGACCAGGAATACGGCGCCGACACCTATTCGCGCGCGGTCACCCGCATCCAGGAAGTGCGCGCGCTGCGCGCCAACCAGTTCCCCGAGGACGCCGGGCCGATGAAGCACCCGGTGCGGCCGCAGTCGTACATGGAGATCCGCAACTTCTACACCATGACGGTGTACGAGAAAGGCGCCGAGGTGGTGCGCATGCAGCACACGCTGCTCGGCGAGAAGAAGTTCCAGGCCGGCATGCGCAAGTACTTCGAGCGCCACGACGGCCAGGCGGTCACCACCGACGACTTCGTGCAGGCCATGCAGGACGCCTCGGGCGTCAATCTCCAGCAGTTCAAGCGCTGGTACGACGTGGCGGGTACGCCCGTTGTGAGCTGCTCGGGGGCGTACAACGGAGGCGAGTTCGTCCTCAGCGCGAGGCAATCGATGAACCCGCCGTTCCACATTCCTTTCGCGGTCAAGGTGGGCGAGCACGAGCAGGTGCTTTCGCTCAAGCAGCGCGAAGAGAAATTCGTGTTCCCGGCAAAGCAGAAGCCGGTGCCGTCGCTGCTGCGCGGCTTCTCGGCGCCGGTGATCCTCGAGTACCCGTACAGCGAGGACGATCTGCTCGAGCTCATGGCGCGCGATGACGACCCGTTCAATCGCTGGGAGGCGGGACAGCGCCTGGCCGGCTCGATCATCCTTGAAAAGGGCGGAAAACCGTCTGCGGCGTTCGTCGAGGCCGCGCGCAACCTCCTGCGCGACCCGGATCCCGCGTTCGCCGCCGAAGCGCTCACCCTGCCGGGCGAGACCTTCCTCGCCGAGCAGATGGCGATGGTCGATCCCGACCGGCTGCATGAATCGCGCAACGCGCTGCGGCGCGTGCTCGGATCCGAACTGAAGAAGGACCTGCTGGCGGCGTATGAGCGCAACGCGAATCGCGGCCCCTACTCGCCCGACGCCGCGTCGATCGGCCGGCGTTCGCTGCGCAACCTGTGCCTCAACTACCTGGGCGAGATCGGCGAGTCGAAGCTCGCGTACGCGCAATTCCAGGCTGCCGACAACATGACCGACTCGATGGCGGCGCTGAGCGTGCTCGCCAACCTCGACTGCCCCGAGCGCGAGCCGGCGCTCGCCGCGTTCTACGGCCGCTGGATCGAGGAGGCGTTGGTGGTGGACAAATGGCTCGCGGTGCAAGCCGGTTCACGGCTTCCCACGACCCTGGAAACCGTGAGGCAGCTGCTGAAGCATCCGGCCTTCGACCTCAAGGTGCCGAACCGCGTGTACGCGCTGATCCGCACCTTCGCCGCGAACCACGTGCGCTTTCACGGCGTCGACGGCGGCGGCTACGCGTTCCTCGCCGACCAGATCATCGCGCTCAACGCGCTCAACCCGCAGGTCGCCGCGCGCATGGCGCGCTCGTTCGACCGCTGGCGGCGCTTCGATGACTCCAGAAAATCCCTGGCGAGAAAGCAGCTGGAGCGCATCCGCGATACCGAGAAGCTTTCGAAGGACGTCGCCGAGATCGTGGGCAAGGCGCTCGCATGACGATGCTCGTGCTGGCCACGGCGGCGTTCCTGGCCACGCACTTCGTATCGGGAACACCGCTGCGCCCGGCGCTGGTGAATTCGATGGGCGAATGGCCTTATCGCGGCCTGTACTCGCTCGTCGCCTTCGTCACGCTCGGCTGGATGATCTGGGCATACGCCGGCGCGCCGCGCGAGCCGTTGTGGGCGGGCACGAGAGAAATCGCCTATCTGCTCATGCCCTTCGCTTTCATCCTGATCGCCTGCGGCTACTGGCGCAACCCGACGATGGTCGGCGCCGACAAGCTGCTCAAGAGCGACGATCCCGCGCGCGGCATGATCCGCATCACGCGCCATCCGATCATGTGGGGCGTGATCGTGTGGGCCGCGGCCCACATCCTCGCGCGAGGGGACGCCAAGTCGCTGGTGTTCTTCGGCGGCTTCCTGGTGCTTGCCGTGGTGGGCACGCGCTCGATGGACGCGAGGAAAAGAAGCAACCCGGACTGGCCGCGCTTCGCCGCGGTCACCTCGCACGTACCCTTCGTCGCGATCGCGCAGGGGCGCAACCGCCTCGCGTGGCGCGAGATCGGCTGGCTGCGGCCGGCGATCGGTCTCGCCGTATTTTTCGGCGTCCTAGCCTTCCACCCCTAGCTTCCGCCGCACGCGCGCGTCGAACTTGGCGACGTTGACCACGACGCGCTCGTGGGTGCCGTCGCCGATCAGCTCCTTCTCGTCGCGCGCCTCGACCCGGAACGAGACCGTCCTGCCCGACACGCTCGCCACCGTGGCCTTTGCAAAAACTTTCATACCGACCGGCGTAGCGGCAATATGTCTCACATCGAGGCGGGTGCCGAGGCTCTGGTGCCCGGCGGGCAGCAGGTGCTCGATCGCGGCAAGCGCCGCTGCCTCAATGAGATTGATCATCACTGGCGTCGCGAGTACGTGCACCTTGCCGCTACCCACGCGCGGCGCGGTGTGCTCTTCGCCCACTAAAATTTGCGCGCTGCCCGTGGCGCCGGATTGGATCGTTTCCATAGCGGCCACTACAATAGCAGTCGGAGGGGGATGACGAGTCAGGAGAGCTACGCCATGACGTCGATCCTCAAAACGGTTTTCAGCGTCGCGGCCGCTTGTGCGGCGAGCGCGGCGCTCGCTTGGCCGACCAAGCCGGTCACCTTCTTGGTGCCTTACCCGCCCGGCGGCGGCACCGACGTGATCGCGCGCATCGTACAGGAGCCCCTTTCCAAGCAGCTCGGGCAGCCGATCGTGATCGAGAACCGCGGCGGCGCCGGCGGCTCGCTCGGCACCGGCGTCGCGGCGAAGGCAGCGCCCGACGGCCACACGCTGCTATTCACCCTGTCCTCGCATTCGATCAACCCCGCGATCTACAAGAACCTGCCGTTCGACACCGAGCGCGACTTCCGGCCGATTTCCACCATCTGCTCGCTGCCGCAGCTCTTCGCCGTCAACCCGAACACGCCGTACCGCAAGTTTTCCGAGCTCGTCGAGTACATCAAGCGCAACCCCGGCAAGCTCGACTATGCCTCGGTCGGCGTCGGCTCGCCGAGCCACATGGCGGGCGAGCTGCTCGAGCTCAAGCTGAACGCGCACATGACCCACATCCCCTACCGCGGCGGCGGGCCGGCGGTCGCGGCGACGATGGCGGGCGACGTGCCGCTCCTCATCGTCTCGATCCCGGCGGCGATGGGCCAGGTGCGCGCCGGACGGCTGCGGCCGCTCGCGGTCAGCACCGCGAAGCGCACGCCGATCCTGCCGGACGTGCCCACCATCGCCGAGGCCACGGGCCTGAAGGACTTCGAGGTCGACTCCTGGTACGCGGTGTTCGCGCCCGCGAAGACGCCCGACGAAGTCATCGCGCGCATGAACAAGGAAATCGCGACCGTCGTGGCGCGGCCCGACGTGAAGGCGAAGTTGCTCGAGCAGGGCGCCGACGGCATGAGCTCCACCCCCGACAAGCTCGGGCAGATGGTGAAGCGCGAGATCGCCGAATGGCGCCAGGTGGTGAAGCACGCGCACATCCAGGCCGAATGATGCAGACCATGCAAGTCACCAAGCTGAAACCCGCCTTCGGCGCGGCCGTCGAGGGTATTTCGCTCTCGGAATTGAACGACGCGGAGTTCAGGGAGCTGCACGACCTTTGGAAAGCGCACGGCGCGATGCTGGTGCGCGGGCAGCAGGCGATGACCGACGCGCAGTTCGAGGCGTTCTCGAAGCGCTTCGGCGAGCTCGACCCGCCGCCCAACCAGGGCGTCGGGCGCAAGAATGTCCCCGGCTTCCCCGACCTCTACGTGGTGTCCAACGAGCTCGACGCGGGCGGTGAGCCGCTCGGCGCGCTCGGCTACAGCGAGGCGGTGTGGCACACCGACATGAGCTACCTACCGGTGCCGCCGATCGCCTCGATGCTGCTCGCGCGCAAGCTTCCCGCCTGGGGCGGGAACACCTGGGCTGCCAGCATGTGCGCGGCCTACGAGAACCTGCCCGCCGCGCTCAGGGAGCGCATCAAGACCCTGAAGATCAAGCACGACGGCACGCGCGATTCCGGCGGCAACCTGCGCAAAGGCGTGCAGGACGATCCCAACCCGATGACCTCGAAAGGCCACCCGCACCCGGCAGTGATCCGCGACCCGGGCACTGGCAAGCCCGCGCTCTTCCTCGGCCGGCGCCCGCGCGCCTATGTGATGGGGCTGCCGCTGGAAGAGTCCGAGAAGCTCCTCGACGAGCTCTGGCTGCACGCCTTCAAGCCGGAGAACACGTACGAGCACCGCTGGCAGGTCGGCGACGTGCTCATCTGGAGCAACTACAGCACGATGCACAAGCGGGACGAGTTCGACAAGAACACGGTCCGCCGCATGCACCGCAGCCAAATAAAAGGCACCGCCGCTCCGGCGGCTTACTTTTCCTAGAGTTCGAGCCCGAGGGCGCAGCGCGCAGTAAGGGTCTTCTGCAGGCCCTCCTGCAGCGGGTGATAGCGCGCGCCCTGCGCGTCGCGGAACAGCCGCTCGAGACCATGGGCGCGGAAGAAAGCGGCGCCCCCGGCGACGTTCATCGCCGCGTCCGCCGCACCGAGCACGCCGCGCGCGGTGAGCGTGCGGTCGATCATCGCCTTGCTGGTGGTCTCGGGTCCGGGCTGCGCGCTCGCGCCGAGCGCCACCCAGTGCGCATGCGCCATGCGCGCCGCCGCCAGCTGGTTCTCCATTTCCCCCACCGCCTCGAGCAGGTGCTCGTCCGGCCGGCGCTTGCGCACCATCGCAAGCGCGCGCTCGCGCGCCGCCTCGGCGACGCCGACGTAGACGGCGTACACGAGCGGCAACGAAATGATGCCGAGCAGGTGGAACAGCGGATGCCACTTGCCCTTCGGCCGGCGGATCGCCACCGCGCTCTCCGGCACCAGCACGTCGTCGAGCACGATGTCATGCGAGGCGGTGTTGCGCATCCCCATGGTGCGCCAGGTCGGCTCGATGCGGATGCCCGGGGTCTTCATCTGCACCACGAAGTGGATCACCTCGCTGCCGAGGACGGCGGAGGTGGACAGCAGGTCGCCGACCGGCGCGGCGCTGGAAAATGGCTTGCGCGCCTTGATGCGGAAGCCGCCGTCCGCCGCGGCGGCCTCGCCCGAGCTGTCGAGCCAGTCGCCGCCGCCGGTGGTGAGGATGACGACCTTGTCGCGCGCCACCTTTTCCAGCATCGGCGTGACCGGCGCCTTCTGGTGCTTCAGCCGCCAGGCGGCGACCGCGACCTGATGGGTGTGCATTGAAAATGCGAGTGCGGTGCTCGGGCAGGCGTGCGCCATCGTGCGCAGCAGCTCGCAGAGCTCCTCGAGCTCGAGACCCTCTCCGCCCAGCTCCCTGGGCACGCCGGCCGCGAGCAGCCCGCTCGCCCTGAGCTCGCAGTAATTCTCCTCCACGAACTCATCGCTCTCGTCGAGCTGCGCGGCGCGCCCGGCAAACGCTTGGGTGAGCGTCGCGAGCGTCGTGCGCCAATCTGCTCTTGCGTTCATGCCACTCTCCTTTGAGTCGTCTCGGCCGGCCGCGGAACCGCGGCCAGCGTGCTCAACAGCAGCCACGACGGGAAGTCGCGCACCGCCTCGCGGTTGCCGGACAGCTTGATCGCGCCCTCGCGTACCACCTGGCGGATCGGCACCTCCCCGAGCCAGACCCGGGCGAAGCTGGCGAGGTCAGCGCTCACGAACAGGTCGACCTCGAACCCTGGCTCGATGATGCAGAGGTCGACGTCCGGGCGCTCCATCACGAACCAATAAGTGCGCGGCGCCTTGTGCCCCGCCGGCACTCCGTGGAAGTCGAAGCGCACCACGACGCGGCGCTCGGGCAGGCGCTCGACCGCGATGCGACGATGCATGTCCCAGGTGAGCAGGCGCGCGTCCAGCCGGTCGCGCTGGACCGGCGCCGTCCAGCGCGCGCCCCAAGCGCCGAGGCTCTTGACCACCTCGCCGAGCTCCTGGCCGGCCTCGGTGAGGCGGTATTCGCCCTCGGTCGCCTCGATGACGCCGGCCGCGGTCAGCTCGCGCAGCCGCTTGGCCAGCAGCGCGCGCGAGATACGCGGCACGCCGCGGTGGATTTCATTGAAACCGCGGCTGCCGAGCACCAGCTCGCGTAGGATGATCGGGGTCCAGCGCTCGGCGAAAATCTCGGAAGCGACAGCGACGGGGCAGAACTGGCCGTAGCGGGATTTCATTGGAGACGTAAGCTACTCCCGGGGCCCCCGCCCCGCTAGTACAGAATCTGTACCGATCGTGAGCTCCGTTCCCCGCGTCCTGATCCTCGGTTGCGGCTTCGCTGGCCTATGGGCGGCGCAGGCATTGCGCCGCGCGCCCGTCGAGGTCACGGTGCTCGACCGCAACAACCATCACCTGTTCACCCCGCTCCTCTACCAGGTGGCCACCGCCGGGCTCTCCGCGCCGTCGATCGCCGGCCCGATCCGGCACATCCTCGCGCGCCAGCGCAACACCACCGTCCTGCTGGGAGAGTCGCAGAAAATCCTCCCCGAGCGGAAGAAGGTGGTGCTCGAAAATGGTGCCGAAATCGGCTACGACTACCTGATCGTCGGCACCGGCACCACCCATAGCTATTTCGGCCACGACGACTGGGCGCCCTATGCGCCGGGCCTGAAGACGCTGGCCGACGCGCTCGAGATCCGCCGCCGCGTGCTGCTCGGCTTCGAGATGGCCGAGCGCGAGCCCGACCCGGTCAAGCGCGCGGCCTGGCTCACCTTCGTGGTGATCGGCGGCGGCCCGACCGGAGTCGAGCTCGCCGGCACGTGCGCCGAGATCGCGCGCCACACGCTGCGCGGCGAGTTCCGCCGCATCGACCCGCACAGCGCGCGCGTGGTGCTGGTGGAAGGCACCGAGCGCGTGCTGCCCTCCTACCCGCCCGACCTCTCGCGCAAGGCGCAGCTCCAGCTCGAGCGCCTCGGCGTCACGGTGTGGCCGAACCGCATGGTGACGCGCGTCGACGCGGACGGCGTGCAGATGGGTGCCGAGCGTCTTTCCGCGCGCACCGTGGTGTGGGCCGCCGGCGTGGCGGCTTCGCCGCTCGGCGCGAGCCTCGGCGCGCCGCTCGACCGCGTCGGGCGCGTGCGCGTCGCGCCCGACCTCTCAGTGCCCGAGCATCCCGAGATCTTCGTCGCCGGCGACCTCGCCGCGGTCGACGGGGTGCCCGGCATCGCGCCCGCGGCCAAGCAGATGGGCAGGCATGCCGCGAAGAACATCATTTCCCTGTTGCGCCAGGGGAAAACCAGGCCCTTCCGCTATCGCGACTACGGACAACTCGCCACCATCGGCCGCAATGCCGCGGTGGTGGAGATGGGCAAGCTCAAGCTCGCGGGCTTCCCCGCCTGGCTGGTGTGGCTGGTCGCCCACATCTACTTCCTCATCAACTTCCGCAACCGCGTGATCGTGATGATCGACTGGGGCTGGGCGTACTTCACCTACCAGCGCTCCGCGCGCATCATGATCCGGGGCGAATGAAGCGCTAGAGCCCGGCCACCGTCGCGCCCCCGGTCTGCTCGGCGATGCGGGCCGCATAGCGCGCCGCCTTGGCCTTGTCTCCGGCGCGCTCCGCCGCGCGCGCGGCGCCGGCGAAGGCGCGCAATCGGTTCGGATCGCGCTCGAGCACCGTTTCATACTCGCGCAGCGCCGCTGCGGCGTCGCCTGATTCGAGCGTGATCGCGGCGAGCATCTCGCGCGCCGGCACCAGCCGGCCGGGCGTGACCACGTGCTTCTCCAGCCGGTCCTCGCGGTCGGCCGCCGCGCGCAGGGTAGAGGTGCAAGGCGCCCGGTTGCCCTCCGCGCAGGATGCAAGGCCGCGCACGACCTCGGCCTGGATCGAGATTTCCTCCACCCAGTAGCCGATCTTGCGCTCCGCCGCGACGTCGCGCAGCTTCTCGAGGCGGGCAAGCTCGGCACGCGCGCCAGCCGCGTCGCCGCTCATCGCCGCACCGATGCCGCGCGCATAGGCGTTGATCGACTCGGATTGCGGATACTTGGCCCAGGGATAGGGCGCGCCGGGAGCGAGCTCCACCTTGGCAGCGTCCTTCCAGGCTGCACGCTCGAGCGCGATGCGCGCAGGCATCGCGGCATAGGCGTAAGCCGCGGCGAAATGATCCACGCGCGCCGGATTGCCGAATGCCTCGGCGATCACCTTGCGCGCGGCGCCATCCTCGCCGAGCTGCAGGTGCGCGTAGACCATGTAGTCGTACGCGTGCCACTTGTCGAAGGTCTTGTCGGTGGCGGAATTCGCCGATGCGCGGTTGGAGCGCACCGACTCCTTCCAGGCGCCGACGCGCGTGAAGATGTGCGACGGCATGTGCAGTGCGTGCGGCGCGTCCGGCGCGATCTTGTCGTAGCGCCGCGCGGCGTCGAGACCATGCTTGGCGATCGGCGGATAGTCGTAGCTGTGAATGAGGTAGTGCGCTACGCCCGGATGCTCGGGCTGCTGCTTGAAGATCGGCTCGAGCACCGCCGCCGCCTTAAGCTGCTTGGTGTACTGGCGGTCGGTCGGATCGAAGTTGGCCGACAGCACGAGCGCGTAGAGCACGGCCGCTTCCTTGTCCTGCGGGTAGCGGTTCATCATCTGCTCGAGGGCGCCCTCGAGCGCCGTGGCGCGCGTGCGGTGATCGCGCTTGTCGGCGTCTCGGAAGAACACGGCGAGCGCATCGACGTAGTCGCGCTCGCGCTGCGATTTCAGGCCGGTCTTGCGCGCGGCGTCGAGGATATCCGGTCCCTGGGCGAGGGTCGCGGCCGAGATCGTGCCCGGCCAGGTGAATGGGTTGTCGAGGCTCGCTAGCGCCCGCGCCCAGTGCGCCATGCCGCAGGACGGGTCGGCTTTGAGCACGCCCTCGAGCGGCTCGCGAATGTGCTGCCAGGCGAACGAGTGGTAGTAGGCCATGGCGAGGTTGAACTCGCGCTGGGCCGCGGCGTTGCACTCCACGGGAAAATCGACCTTGCCGAGCCGCGTGTGCCCTTCGTGCGAATCCTGGGTTGCGCAACCTGCGGCGACGAGTGAAATGGCGGCGGCCGCCGCCAATGCGGATGGCATGCGTTTCATGGCACCTCCGTATGCGTTGAAGACCTGCCCGCTGCCGAAGCTACGCCGCTTCGGCAGCGTTGTCACCGGTAATCTGCACCCCGCCTACTTAACCTCGATCACACCTTTCATGCTGGGGTGCAGCCCGCAGATGTAGTTGTACTCGCCGGGCTTGTCGATCGTCAGCGAAGCTTTCTGGCCGCGCAGGAAGACCTCGGTGCGCGGGCCGTTGGCCACCGTGATCTGGTGCGGAGTGTCGTCGCTGTTGAAGAACACCAGCGCCTTGCCCGCCATCGCGCCGATCTTCGCCGGCAGGAAGGCGAACGAGGCGATCTTCACGTCGCCCGTGGCGTCTCCCTTTTTTCCCTTGACCAGCGTCTGCTTCTCCGACGGGAAGCTGCCGTTCAGCTTGGCGAGCGAAATCACGAAGTCCTGCTTGGCGTGCGGCAGATGGCAGGTAAAGCAGGCCTTGTTGTTGGCGTTTCCCTTGGGGTTGGGCTGGCCGTCGGCAGTGAACACCGCGTATTCCCACTCGCCGTTGCGCGGCCAGTCCGAGGGATAGTCCGAGCCCCAGCCGCGCTGCTTCTCCATCACCGTATGCGCGAGGACGTCCTTCTTGATGAAGCGGCCGTTGGAGTCCTTGAGCGGGACGCCGTTTGCGTCCTGCTCCACGCTCCATTGCACGAGCGTGAGCACGGTGCCGTATGGTATCGGCTGGCCCTTGCGCACCGCCTCGATGGCGGCGGGCGTGGCATAGAGCTCGCGGTACTGCTTGTTGTCGGGGCGGTCGAGCGTCTGGTAGAGCACGCCCTTCAGGTAATCGGACGGAAACTTGATCTTCTCGGGCCCGGCGAGAACCACGCCGGGGACAACGCAAGCCAGCAACAATGCGATCTTTTTCATTCCCCTTCCTCCGTAGTCACTGCCAAAGCCAGGCGGCTCCACGCACCCCGCTCGAATCGCCGTGCACCGGCGGCGCGAGGCGCGTCGCCACCCGGTCGGAAAACACATGGCGGCCCCAGAGCCGCGGCACCTCAGTGTACAGCCGCGACACGTTCGACATTCCGCCGCCCAGCACGATCACTTCGGGGTCGAGCACGTTGATCACCGAGGCGAGCGACCGCGAGAGCCGTTCCACGTACCGCTCAAGCGACTGATCTCCAAGAGAAACGATTTCCTCCGCGGACAGCCGTTGCCCCGTGGCCTGCTCATGGTCGCGCGAGAGGCCCGGACCTGACAGGTAGGTCTCGATACAGCCTTTACGGCCGCAGTAGCAATCCGGATGCGGGAGGTCGACCGCGGTCGGAGCGGGCAGCGGGTTATGGCCCCATTCCCCGGCGATGGCGTTGGCGCCGGTCAGGACCTTGCCGCCGATCACGATCCCTCCGCCCACCCCGGTCCCCAGGATCACCCCGAAGACCGAGTGCGCACCCTTCCCCGCTCCATCCACCGCTTCCGACAGCGCAAAGCAGTTGGCGTCGTTCTCCAGCCTTACGGGTCGGCCGAGCGCCTTCTCGAGATCGTCCTTGAGCGGCTTGCCGATCAGCCACGTCGAGTTTGCGTTCTTTACGAGCCCGGTGACCTGCGACGGCGCTCCCGGGATCCCCACGCCGACCGTGCCGGATCCGGCTTCCGCGACCAGCGCCTTGACCGCCTGGATCGTCGCGGCGTAATCGCCGCGCGGCGTGGGAACCCGCTTGCGAAAAACCTCACGGCCGTGCGGATCGAGCGCGAGCGCCTCGGTCTTGGTGCCGCCCAGGTCAATCCCGATGCGTAACTTCATGACTTCTCACGCATCACCAATCGGATCGGATCAGCGGCCGAATCGCACCCCTGCGGTCTTGAGGACGTTGATCGCCAGGCTTAGGTGCATGGACTGCATGCAGAGCCCTTCGTACTCGATGCCTTTGGGCGTTCGCAAAACAGTCGCGCCGCGTTGAAAAGCGCCATGGAGAAGATCGATAGGCGGTATAGGTTTCGGGCCTTCTTTATTATGCGCACCGACGCCGTACACCGGCGCCACGTTTGCAATCGCGTGGGCGATGTCATTCGCTTGCGAGTTATCCGCCAGCGCGATGTCCGCGCCCATCACCTGCCTGTACACGATCACCACCGCGTTAGAAAGCGGCACCAGCTCGCTGTCCTGCTTCTTGTTATCCATATCTCCCCTCCGCGTAGTTCAGATGGAACATGCGCTGCACCGATCGGCGGCACGCGGATTGCTGCGCCGTAACAGGGCGCCACGCAGCGAAGCAGTAGCCGCGACCTCTCGGTGTACGGCCTTACTCGCCAGCGCGGCGCCCGCTCGCGGGCAGCCCAGGTTAACTATGCTTTAACGCTGCAGCCGTTCCGCAGATCGATGAGGCGGAAGAAGACGTCCGCTGGCGGACGAGCTTTGCCCTCGGCCCACCGATACAGATCCTCGGCATCCACGTCGAGCATAAGGGCCAGGTCCACGGCCCCGTAGTAGTCAACCAACTGCAAAATCGTTGCGGAGAAGAATTCGTTGTCCAGCACCATGCAATCAGAAATGCAATGCACGTGCCACCGGTGCGGCGCCGCTCGGACCAAATGAACGTTGCGACGCACACGAAAACAAGACGCGAAAGCTGACTACACGAGTAGCTACACCGCCAATCCTGATTGGTTCCGGCGGCCTATCCGCGCCGTCCTTCGCGACAAGATGCGGCGCAGCGACGCGCGGAACATGCGCGGGATGAAGTTCACGCTCTACTACAGCAGCGCGCCCGCGCCGAACCCCATGACGCGCGAGCAGCGGGCGTGCGGCTCGACGCGATGGAGATCGGCCGGCGCTGCGAGCCGATCCTCGAGCTGCTAAGACGACCGCCCGTTTCGGGCCAGCCCACCTACTGGCTATGTCGGCCTGCGTCCGCGACGCGAATCCAGGCCTCGAGTTCCGTGCCATGCCATAAACCCAGCAATCCTAAAACCAAGGCTTACTTGGCTGTGCGCAGATAGTCGATGATGTCCGCGCGATCTTGTGGCGAAGGCACCGAGAAGCCCATCTTCTGCCCGGGGATTGCGGCCTCGGGATTTGCGAGCCAGCGATCCAGGGTTTTTTCATTCCAGATCACTCGAGAGGATTTCAGGGCCGGCGAATAGTCGTATCCTCCCGCCGCGCCCGCCTTGCGGCCGAACACGCCGCGGTGCGCGGGGCCTGCGCGGTTCTCCTCGATCGAATGGCAGCCGCCGCAGCGGCTCTCGTAGAGCTGCTTGCCGCGCCCGGCGTCCGCCGCGTGGGAGAAAACGGCCTGCGCGGCCAGAAGCACCGCGCAAGCCGTGGGGAGAAGCGACTTCACGCGCCGAACGGCATGCCGCCGGCGGGCAGCGCCCGGCCGAGCGCGTTGTTGAGGATGGTCCAATGCATCACCTCGTCGGCGGCGAGGCGCGCGGCAACCTGCGCGAGGTTCCGATCCCGGAACGAGGGAATGACGCCGAGGTAGGCATTGGTCGCCCCGAGCTCCAGGCGCGCGGCGAGATCGAGCACGTCATTCTGGTTTTTCAGCGTTTCGGCCTTGAGCGCTTTGGCGTATTCAGCGAGCGTTCTTGGCTGCACCGGCTTGCCGCCCATCTTGCGGATCGCGCCCGCGAGCGTGTCCGCGTGCTCCTTGTGGTCATTCTGGAAACGTACCGCGACGTCCAGCACCGGTTTCTGCAGCAGGCCGCTCTGCGCGCCGAGCGTGTAGGCGTTGATGCCCTCCCACTCGAGACCGAGCGCCACGTTGAGGATGTTCAGGTCCTGCGGGCTGCCCTCCCCTTGGGCGAGCGCCTCGCGTCCCGCGAGCAACGCCACCGCGACCGCGGACAGCTTCGCCGCGCTACCGACAAAACCACGTCTGCTTCCGTTCATTTCGGCTCCTTGGTTGGCAAATGCGCAAGTGCGCATGCCGCCACATACGAGGCGGCGCAAGGCGCGGATTCGACAGGAAGGACAGGCGAAACTGGCTGCATCCGGCGCGACGCCGGCTGCGTATTACTTTTCTTCGGCTACGGCACCGACTCGAATTTCAGCCGCTTGATGCGGTCCATGTTCACGCCCTCGATGCGGATGAGCTGCGTGGGTCCGCGCCGGCGCGGCGAGTGCAGGTCGCCCTCGTTGTAGACGTACGCGGTGCCGGGCGTGAGCTTGTAGGTGCGCACCGCTCGCGCCTTGCCGGGCTTGCCCTCGGCCGGCGCCGCGACCAGCGCATAGTCGGTCATCTCCGTTTCCCCCTTCGCCTGGCCGTAGATCGCCCACGAGGGCCCGTGATCGTGCGGCGCCGAATCCTTCGCCGACTTGTAGCTGTGCGCGAGCAGGCAGAAGCCGAGCGCGGGATCTTCGTACAGCACCTGGCGCTCCGGGGTCTTTTCGTTGAGGTTGTTCGAAACGAACGCCGGATCGCGCAGCAGCTCTTCGAGCCGCATGCAGATCTTGCGCCGGCCCGACGGCCCGGGCTCGGAGGTGAGGATGGTGCGGCACTCGGCGGCGAATTGCTGAATCGTAGGCGTCATGGCGCGATTATGCGGCCGGCAAGGGCACGGGCGCTCATTAGAATAGAAGCGGGAGGGAGCCAGCTGCAGAACTTCGGTGCATTCGACTACGTGATCATCGGCGCGGGCAGCGCCGGCTGTCTTCTAGCGAACAGGTTAAGCAAAAGTCCCGAAACCAAGGTTCTGCTGCTCGAAGCCGGCGGCAAGGACGACTGGTTCTGGATCGACATCCCGGTCGGCTACCTGTACACCATCGCCAACCCGCGCACCGACTGGTGCTACAAGACCGAGCCCGACGAGCACCTCGCCGGGCGCTCGATCCACTACGCGCGGGGACGCGTGCTCGGCGGCTGCTCGTCGATCAACGCCATGATCTACATGCGCGGCCAGAAAGAGGACTGGGACCATTGGGCCTCCCTCGGCAACCGCGGCTGGGCGTGGGACGAGGTCTTACCCCTGTTTCTTTCTCTCGAGGATTACGAACACGGGCCGGTGGATGGCTACGGCGCCGGCGGCGAGGTGCGCATCGAGGACCCGCGGGTGCGCTGGGACATCATCGACGCCTGGCGCGAGGCCGCGGCGCAGTGCGGCATCCCGCCGGTCAAGGTGTTCAACCGCGGCGACAACTTCGGCTGCGCCTACTTCCAGATGAACCAAAAGCGCGGCCGGCGCTGGAGCGCGACCAACGCTTTCCTGCGCCCGGTGCTGCACCGTGCGAACTTGACCGTCATGACCCATGCCTCCGTCCGGCGGCTGAATCTCGAGGGCCGGCGCTGCAAGGGGCTGGAGTTCGTCCATCGCGACCAGAAGTTCACGGTCGAGGCCAAGGAAACGGTCCTCGCTGCCGGTGCCATCGGCTCCCCGCAGCTGCTGCAGGTGTCGGGGATCGGAAATGGCGAGCATCTTGGCCGCCATGGCATCTCAGTAGTGCATCACCTTCCGGGCGTGGGCGAGAACCTGCAGGACCACCTCCAGATCCGCATGCAGTACAAGGTGAGGAACGTGAAGACGCTGAACGGCATCGCCAACAGCCTGTGGGGCAAGGCCGCGATGGCGCTCGAGTACTTCGCGTTCCGCACCGGGCCGCTCACCATGCCGCCGTCGCAGGCCGGCGCGTTCGCGAAGAGCGACCCCTCGCAGCCTACGCCCAACATCGAGTGGCACGTCCAGCCGCTCTCGCTCGACAAGTTCGGCGATCCCTTGCACAGCTTCCCGGCCATCACGCCGAGCGTCTGCAACTTGCGGCCGGTGTCGCGCGGCTGGGTGCGAATCAAGTCCCCGGACGCGTCTGCCTATCCCGAGATCAGGCTCAACTACCTGCAGGCCGAAGAAGACCGGAAGGTGGCGGTGGATGCGATGCGCTTCACGCGCCGGATCATGGCCGCAAAGGCGCTGGCGAAATACGAACCGGAGGAGTACCGGCCGGGGGCAGGAATCCAAGCGGATGAAGCGCTGGCGCGCGCCGCGGGCGAGCTCGGGACGACCATTTTCCATCCGGTGGGCACCTGCAAGATGGGCAAAGACCCCATGGCGGTGGTGGATGACGAGCTGCGCGTGCACGGCGTCGAGCGCCTGCGCGTCGCCGATGCCTCGATCTTTCCGCGCATCACCTCCGGCAACACGAACGCCCCGACCTACGTGATCGCGGAGAAGGCTGCGCGGACGATCTTGAAACCTTAGAATCTGCCCCAACTCTAAGCGGTCGATAAAGGAGAACAAATGAAGCGCATCTTCCTCTTCCTCGCCACCAACGTCGCGGTGCTGGTGGTGCTCTCGATCATCATCAACATCTTCGGGCTCGACCGGTGGCTGACGGCGGAGGGCATCGACTACACGGCGCTGCTGGTCTTTTCGGCGGTGGTCGGCTTCGCCGGCTCGATCATCTCGCTCCTGATTTCGAAGCCGATGGCCAAGATGAGCACCGGCGCGCGGGTGATCGACGGCTCGGAAGGGTCGACTCAGTTCTGGCTGGTCGACACGGTGCGCAAGCTCGCCGAAAAAGCCGGCATCGGGATGCCGGAAGTCGCGATCTTCGAGGGCGCCCCCAACGCCTTCGCCACCGGCGCGTTCAAGAACTCGGCGCTGGTCGCGGTTTCCACCGGCCTGCTCGAGAGCATGAGCAAGGAAGAGGTGGAGGCGGTGCTCGGCCACGAGGTGGCGCACGTCGCCAACGGCGACATGGTCACCCTCACCCTGATCCAGGGCGTGGTGAATACGTTCGTGATCTTCCTCTCGCGAATCATCGGCATGATCGTCGACAAGGCGATCTTCCGCACCGAGCGCGGCGTCGGCCCGGGCTTCTTCATCGCCTCGCTGGTGGCGCAGATCGTGCTCGGCATCCTCGCCTCGGCGATCGTCGCCTGGTTCTCGCGCCAGCGCGAGTTTCGCGCCGACCGCGGCTCGGCCCAGCTCATGGGCACCCCGCGGCCGATGATCTCCGCGCTCGCGCGCCTGGGCGGCGTGCAAACCGCGGAGCTGCCGCAGTCGTTCAAGGCGTCCGGCATCGCTCCGGGACTCTCGAAGCTGGCCGGACTGTTCGCCAGCCACCCGCCGATCGAGCAGCGCATCGCCGCGCTGCAGGCGCGAGCCTGAGAAGAACCGGGGTCAGACCCCAACCCGAAAATCGAGGTCTGACCGCGACCGTCTAGTGCATGATCGGCGCGAGCGCCGCGCCGATCCGCTGCATCTGCACCTCGGTCGTCATGCCGCCGAGGATCTTCTGGAAGCGCGGCTCTTCCACGCCTGAGACGATGTACTGCCAGCGGTAGGCGTACAGCACGCCCTCGCGAATCTTCTGCGCTTGCGCGGCCGAGTACGGCCCGCGGCACACCTTGAGGAAATAGTCGACGTCGTCCTTCGCCTGCGCCTGCAGCATGCCGTCGACCGCGCCAACCAGGGCGATCAGGTCGTCGACCGCGGCGTCGCGCTGCGCGGCCGTCAGGCGCGCGTCCTCGCGCCGCCACTCCAGCTCGTCGAGGATCGCATGCTGCGACTCCTCCTTCCAGTGGAACAGGAACACGTCCTTGAAGAGCTCCGAGAGCTCGCCATCCGGGTCGATGCTGCTCCGGTAGTGCGCGAGCGTGAAGAGCTCGATGTGGCAGGTGAGCGCGAGCACCGCCCAGGTCGACTTAGAAAGCACTAGCTGCGCGACCGCGTTCGGGTCGGGCGCGAAGCGGTAGCCGGCGGGCATGCCTTCGGCGACCAGCGCCTCGATGCGCCGGAAAAGCTCCTGGTGCTTCAGCTCCTCGTCGGTGAACCGCACCAGCGCTTCCAGCGCCACCTGGTCGCCGAGCCAGTGGTCGCGCGAGACCTCGAGGATCTTCGCGCCGATGTAGCGCTCCACCAGGCCGAACATGTTGGCGTAGGTGCGGCCCTGGATCTGGCCGAGGAGCCGCCGGTCCTCGGCGTTGAGAAAGCCCAGGCGGTCGAGCTTGGAGATGCCATCGGGCAGGAACTTGCGCGCGAAGTCGAAGTTGCGACCGCGGATCACGTCGCGCTCGATCTCCCAGCGGACGCGCTTGGATGCTTCGATGCAGCGGGCATAGCGTTCGGTATTGCTCATGTAGCCTCCTTGGTTCGGAAAACTGGTCGGGTGTAGAAGAAAAGAAACGCGAGGATCAGCAGGTTCGCGACGCCGGCGACCGACGCGTTGGCGAACGAGACGAAGTAGTTGCCGCACAGGTCGTAGAAGACCCCGCCCTGCCAGGCGCCAAGCGCCATCCCGGCCCAGGCGAAGAACATCACCACGCCGATCGACAGGCCGGTCTTGCCGGCGGGCGCGTACTCGCGCGCGCAGGAAAGAAACGAGGTCATGGCGCCGCTGAACACCAGGCCGAACAGCGCGGACAGCGCGTACAGCTGCGCTCCGCTGCCGGCGTAGGGAAAGAGAAAAGCCAGCGCGGTCTGCCCGGCGGAGGCCGCAATGTAGGTCTGCAGGCTGCCGGCGCTGTCGGCGATGCGCCCGAACACGATGCGCCCCGCCATGCCCGCCACCATCATGGTGGCGAGCAGGCCGGCGGCCTCGCGGCCCGCGAGGCCGCGATCGGAACCAAGCGTGACCACATGGACCAGCGGCGTCGCCATGCAAATGCAGCAGAGCGCAGCGGCGAGCGAGAGCAGGCCGAGGAGGCGGGTTGCCGAGGGTCCGGCGACGGCCGCGGGACGCGGGCGCGCCGGGCGCGGCGCGTCGCGAACCAGCAGCGCGAGCGGCAACATGACGAGGACAAACAGGATTCCCAATGTGAAATACGCCTGCCGCCACCCCTCGGTGACGATCAGGTGGCGGGCGAAAAGCGGAACCAGCCCCTGCCCTGCCGCGCCGCCGGCCGAGACGATGCCGATGGCGAGGCCCGGGTTCCGGGCGAGCCAGAGGCTCGCCAGGCTATTGAGCGGCGCCATGATCGCGCCGATGCCGACCAGGCCCATCAGCGCATGGAGCACGTAAAGCTCGCGCGTGGTCTGCAGCGTCGAAAGAAAGATGAAGGCGACACCGGGCACCAGCGCGCCGAAGAGCGCGACCCGGCGCACCGGCATGCGGTCGGCGAAATAGCCCATCGCGATGCCGCCGAGGCCGGTCGCGACGGTGGCGACCGAGTAGGCCGCCGAGACAGCCCCGCGCGGCCAGCCGAACTCGGCGGCGAGCGGCTCGAGGAACACGGCGACCGTGCCGATCGCGCCGAACGCCATCGCGACCATCGCCGTGCACAGTGCGACCATCGCCCAGGCGTAAGTCATGCGGCCTCCTGTCGAAACTGGGCGGGAAGCGACTCGAGGTGCTCGGCGACAAGCTGGTTGACGGCCTCGCGATGAGTGAGCGGCAGCATGTGTCCCGCGCCCTGCACAACGTCGAAGCGCCAGCCCGGCCGCGCATCGCGCAACCGCTTGCAGACGCAGCGTGACGGAAGCTGAGTGCCACCGCCCTGCACAAGCAGCGTCGGAACCGAAAGGCCGTGCAAATCTTCGAGCCGCGCGGGCTCGTTCAGCAGCGCCTGGAAGTCGAGCACCACCTTTGCGAGCTGGGTGGAAAAGCCCGCCCGCTTCTCCGCAGCCATGCCGGCCCAGGCGCCCGAGCCGCTCCAGTAGTCGAGGAACCTGCCGAAGCCTTCCAGGTACGCGCCGCGCGCGAGGTCCGCGCCCGCCTGCGCGGCGACGGCGCTGATCTCGCCCAGGGCCGCGCGGTCGATGGCGTCCCCTCCCCGCAGGAGGTGGAAGGCCGAGGGCTCGATCAGCGTGAGGCTGCGGAACAGCCCGGGACGCGTGCGCGCCAGATGCAGCGCAAGCGCGCCGCCGTACGAGTGACCCACCAGGTGCGCCGGCTCGCCGAGCCGGTGCAGGGTGCCGGCGAGTGCTGCTGCCTCCTGCGCCAGGCTGAATTCGCCGCTGCCGCGCCAGGGCGCGGCAGCGCCGTAGCCGATCAGGTCCGGGGCAAGCGCGCGGAAGCGCGATCCGAGTTTGGCCGCGAGCGAGCGCCATTGAGCGCCGGAGGACCCGCTGCAGTGCAGGAGCAGGACGGGCTGGGTTTTCATGGCCTCATCCTGCGCGGCGATCCGCCGCCGCACCTGAGGCCGCGGTCCCGGGACCGCGGGAGAAGACGGCTAGGACTGCCGGGACTGCTGTCCCAAGCCGTGGTCGCGCGCCAGCACGATCGCCTGCGAGCGATTCTCGACCTGGATCTTGTCGAAGATGTGGGTGATGTTGTTGCGCACCGTCTTTTCCGAGAGCGCGAGGCGCGCGGCAATCTGCGCGTTGTCGAGGCCCTGCGCAATGAGCTCCAGCACGTCGCGCTCGCGCGCGGTGAGCTGCGGGAAGCCGTCGGCCCCCTTCAGCCGCCGGGGCGGATAGAACTCGACGATCGCGTCGAGCAGCTTCCGCCACGCGGGGTCGTCGCGCAGCATGAGATGGTTGCGCGTCTCGAGAGTCAGGAAAGCCGCCTGCGGGATCAGGCCGGCGAGCCGCCGGCCTTCCTCGAATGGGATGCGCAGGTCGCCCGTGCCGTGCGCGACCAGGGTCGGGCAGCGCAGCCCGCGTGCCTCGACCTCCACGTTGATGTCGCCATTGGTGCGGAAGATCTCGGCCGCGGTCTTCGCCGACGAGGTGAGCGGCATCATGTCGTTGAACGCCCGGATCACCTCGAGGCTCGCGTCCGGCATGAACTGCGTGGTGAATACCTGCCGGAAGGACGGCTCGTCGCCGCCCCAGCCGAGCTCGATCAGCCGCACCTGCGTCTCGCGCTGCAGGATCTCGGTCGGCGAGCCGCGCTTCGCCCAGCCGCGCGCGAAGCCGCCGTAGAGAAGGAGATGGCTCACGCGCTCCGGATGGCGCGCCGCGTAGGCAACGGCGAACGCCGACCCCTGCGAGGCGCCGAAGATCGCGAAGCGCTCGAAGCCGGCGGCATCGACCACGCACTCGAGGTCGCGCACGTGCGCCTCGGGCGAGATTTCCGGCACCTCGCGGTCCGACAAGCCGCAGCCGCGCTGGTCGAAGCGCAGGAACGAGTAGCGCTTCGAGAGGTCCTCGACCCACGGCTGGAACGCGGGATTGGTCCAGTCGTGCTCCAGGTGCGAGAACCAGTGCGGTGCGCGCACCAGCGGCGGCCCCTCGCCGGTGATCGCGTACGCGATACGCGTGCCGTCGTAGCTCGTGCAGAAGCGCACCTGCGGGCGCATGCCGGCACGATACGCCCACTTCCGGTCGGTGCGCCATGCCGCCTCGCGCAACATCGCCTAGCGCGCGGCGACGCGCTGGCGGTCGGATTTCGGGCGCGGTGCAGCCTTGGCTTGTTTCGCCGGGCGCATCGCCTGCGGCGGCATTTCCGAGGCCTGGAGCGCGCTCGCGTTGCCGTCGAGGTCCGCTTCCAATCCCTGCGCCTGGGCCATCGCGGCCAGTACGAACAGCATGGTTCCGAATAGCGTCTTCATTGGCTTCCCTTTCATTTCGCAGTAAAGAAGTAGTAATCGGCGGTATAGGGAACGCGCGCCCTGCCGCCCGGCTGGATGCATTCGCCCGACGGCGCCACTCCGCCGACGGTCGCTACGCGCTGGATGCTGGTGACCTTGCTGAACGCGCCGTCGCGTCCCACCGACTTCGTGCCGAGCAGGAGCCACGGGATGTTGCCCGCCGCCGGCGCGTCGGCGCGCTGCTTCACGGCGCCGACGACTTTGCTGCCGTCCGCTGCTTCCCAGTGCGGCCCGGCGTAGTGCGTGCCGATCTTCTTGCCGGCGCGGTCGAAGAGCTCGGCCTCGGGCGCGACGAACACCCACTTCGCCTCGCGACACTCGTAAACCTGGACCCCTTTCGCCGGCACGACGAGCGCGAGGGACTCGTTCGCGCCCGGCTTCAGGTTGTCGGGCACCGCCACGGTGCTCGCACAGCCGGCAGCGAGAATCGCCGGCACCAAATGGATTGCTTTCATGCCATTCCTCCTCTTGGGTTGAAAAGCGGTGCGCACGCCGAGGCGATGTGCTCGACATGGCGCTGGTCGGTGCCGCAGCAGCCGCCGACCACGTTGAGCTTCGGCAGCCGGCGCAGCTTGAGCTCTGCGTACTGCGCGCCGAGCTCGGCGGGATTGCCGATATCGAGCTCGGTCGATTCGTTGAGCTCGGCGTGGCTCTTGCGCGAGGCGTTCGCGCGCAGGCCGCGGATCCGGCTGGTCCAGGGCTCGCGGCCCAGGACCGGGTCGAAGTGCTCCGGATGGGCGCAGTTCAGCATGTAGTAGCTCGGGTAGGCGCCCGTGACCTCGTCGACCCGCTCGATCGCATCCTTGAGCGGCTGCCCGGTCGGCAGCCGGCCGTCGGTTTCCACAGTGAACGAGATCGCCACCGGCATGTGAGCCTCCCGCGCGGCCTGGGCGATGCCGACGGATTCCTGCACATAGTTCATCGTGATGGCGCTCACCATGTCGGCGGCGGTGCCGGCGAAGGTCTCGATCTGCACGCTGTGGTAGCGCCGCGCCTGGTCGACGGTCATCATGCGCTCGGGCTGGTAGCCGTCTCCGCGCGGGCCGATGCAGCCGCTGATCACCGCGATGGTGCTGGTCTCGCTCAGCTCCTCGCGGATGCGCTCGAGCATCTCGATCGCGCGCCGGTTCACCTGCTCCAGGTCGCGCGGCGAATAGCCCAGGCGCAGCCCCCAGTCGGCGCTCGCGCGCCACGTGGCGCTCTCGAGGATCAGGCCGGCCTTGAAACGCGCCGCAAGGCGCGCGTAGCTGCGGAAGTATTCGCGCAGCGCGGCCTCGCCGCCCGGACGGCGCAGCAGGTCGAACGCGGCGAAATCGGTGAGCTCGATCCCCTGGTGGAAGATGAGCGTGGTCTCGATGCCGCCGTCGGTGAGGTAAAGCCTGCCGTCAAGCTGTGGCAAGGCGTTGCGGTACAAAGGACGCACGGCGTTCTCCTGAAATTGAATGGGTACGGCGGCGCTGCGCCGCGGCGGCGCGGGTCAGCATCAGCACGTCGCGCTGCGCATGGCTGCCGCCGATGCGATGCGCGACCGGGGGAAGCGCGCGTAACAGCGCCTCCGCCGCCCTGAAATCGCCGCGCCCGAACGCGGCAAGCGCGCGGCAGGCGGGATAGCCCACCAGCCGCGTCATGTCGTGGTTGGCGCCCCAGGCGTGCTCGAGCCTGCGCTCCTGGGCGCCGAGAAGCCGCCCCGCCCAGTCCCAGCGCTCCGCGCCTACGAAAGCCATCATGGCGTGCAGGTCGTTGAAGGCGCAGTACGCATCCTCGGCGTGCTGCGACCAGCGCGCGGCGAGGAGCTCGAAGCGCTCCCCGACACCGATCCCGGCGAGCTCGAGCCGCCACAGCAGCGCCGAGGCGTCAATCAGGTCCGGCAGGCCGTCGAGGCCCATGCGCTCGTCGTAGATCGCGAGCGCCTCGTCCGGGCTTTCGAGCTGCAGGTGGAAGAGCGCGAGGTGCCACCAGAGGTGATTGATCAGGTACTTCCCGCGGGATATCCCTTCTGCGGCGCGGCCCTGCATTTCCAGCACGTGCAGCAGGGCGTGCTCGGCGCGTACGTCGTTGGGCTCGAGCTCTAGCGCGCGCAGCGCGGCCGCCTCGGCCGCGGCA